>Ga0315273_10003010_pt1 | contig 20225 bp, 12 predicted proteins | sample YL17G02_0_MG_FD_205753 | JGI IMG/M metagenome (GOLD analysis project Ga0315273, IMG submission 205753) | Sediment microbial communities from Yellowstone Lake, YNP, Wyoming, USA - YL17G02_0 | ecosystem: Environmental > Aquatic > Freshwater > Lake > Sediment | place: USA: Wyoming | collected...
CGCAGGCAACCGAACAGCGGCAGATCGCTCTGCGTCATCAGCCCGAGCCGGTCACAATACGCATAGACTTCCGGCTGCACGGGCCGCTGCGTGAGCCGAAGGTAGTTCATGTTGCAGATCTTGGCGAGCAGGATGTCATCCTCGAGTTGCCGGAAATCCTTCCGGAACACGTCCTGCTGCTCGAAGCCCATCGTGTTTGCGCCGCGCAATCTGATTTCCCGGCCGTTAAGGAACATCCGACCGTGCGGCATGTTGTCATTATCCTGCCGGAAGGTGCGCATGCCGAACTGCCGTTTCGCGGTGTCCAGCACCAGCCCGGCCCCGTCAAGCAGGCGGACCTGAATCTGGTAGAGCCAGGGTGTTTCAAGATCCCAGCGGCGCGGATGCGGGATGGCGAGCGGGACTTTCATCAGATTCGCGCCGGCGCCCAGGGTGAGCGTTACTTCCTGGTTGTCGGTCGGCTTCTGGAGGTCGCCGACGCCAGGGATAATGAGCGCGCCGGGCGTGTACCGCAGCCAGCGGATGACGGTTTGCCGGAAGTTCTGGCCGAAGACGGAGATCTCAACAGAGGCCGGCCGGTTCCGGCGGTCTTTGTTCCAGACTTCTATCCACGCCTCGGCGCATTCGGCGTCAGGCAACGGGCGCACCCAGAGATCGGCGATATGGAGCGGCGCCCGCGCTTCGACGTGCACATCCTGGTAGATCCCGAAGCCCGGAGGGCAATGGCACCAGCCCAGCTCCGGGTCGTCCCACCCGAGGTTGGTGGCGGCGTACAGTTTGTCGCCTTCCTCCGGCTGACCCCAGCTCTGGTTGCCCATGTAGATCGCATCGTTTTCGACCTTCACCAGCAATACATTCTCCCCCTCGCGCATGGATGCGGCGCATTCGAACTCGAACGGTGCGAAGAAGCCCTCATGTGAGCCAACGTAATGTCCGTTGACGAACACGTGCGCCTTGTAGTCCACCGCGCCGAACCGCACGAATATCGCTCCCCTGTTCAACATCGTTCCCGTCACCGCAAACGTGGTCCGGTAATACGCCACCGCGCGCCCGATCGGCCCGCCGAAGTGAGGCACCGTGATCGCCGTCCAGTCACCCGCGCCGTTCAACGGGTGCTGGAAATCGGCGCGGTCGGCATCGGTTTCCAGCCGCCACTGGAACTCCTCAAGCCGTATCGAGTCCCGCAGGGACGGCAGCTCTGGCGCCCGGTCTTCCAGGAACCGCGCATACCGGCGCCGTTGCCGGGCCAACTCGGCCGCGAGTTTCTCCGGCGTGTCGATCTTCGGCACCGGCCTGAATGTCGCGCGCGGATCGGACTTTCCGGTCGGCAGCAGCTTGCGCGGCATCTTCGGCGGACGAACTTCTTCGAGCAGCCCGCGCCGCACCGCGATGGTGCGCGTACCGATGTCAGCAAAGACGTCATTGCTCACAGCCTGGTCCTTTCCGTTTGAGACTTCTCCCGGTCCATTTTGTCTGAGAGTGCTTGTGCATGGTTCATGAATCAGCAGTTCCTGGAGGGACATAGTGATCATCTCCACCCAGCCGTTTCCAGTGACGGTACAGCGAGAACGCCGTCACCATGGCAAGCGTCGAACATGTCCCGCTCCAGATGTAGAGGTAGCGGTAATCCTTTATCGTATCCATCAGCCAGCCGCAGAGGAAGGGCGCGACCACCAGCCCCAGGCTGAAGTACAGCTGGTTGGCCGAGAAGAACTGGCCGTATTTCTCCCGCGGAAAAAGCGCAGGAAACATGGCCAGATAGGCCAGCGCAAACACTGCCAACATCGCCTGGTTGACGATCCACCAGGCAAGGAATTGATCGGGGGTGTGCACCCAGAAAAACCCGGCAAAGAACGTGACCGCCACGCCGACAATGCCGACCAGCAGTACGCGAAGCGCGTGAAACCTGTCAACCAGGGGGCCGAAGGAAGCGAAGATCACCACCGCCGGCAGGAATGTCCATGCTTTGATCCTCCCGAACTCCGCCACGCTCACGCCCAGCGAAGGGGCATACTCGGGTCCGGCGGTCTTTGTCGCATAAAACACCACAAACGTCGTGAACGGTACCCAGGACGCCCAGTGGAACAGGGCGACCGAGAAGATCTTCAGATAGAAGCTGTGGGTGTAACATTCCCTGGCGTACTGTTTGACGAACTTCACAGGTCCCGGGCGTTCCCCGGCCCGGGACGGCGGCGGGTACTCCCCCTCCTTGACCCGCCACACCAGCAACGCAAAGGCGAAGGCATATAGCACCGCGCCACCCGTATAGATCCAGGACACGTGCGTTTCGGCGTAACCGAACAACCACCGGTTGAACGCGAACGCAGCCACCGCGCCGATGGCGCGATACAGCCCGACGAAGGTTCCCATGACTTCCTTCGGCACCACATCGGCGATGAGGTACTGGTAGACCTGGAGTATGTAGTTGTTGAAAAAGAAGAAACCGGCCGCGAAGATGGTGATCAACACGATGCCGATCGTGGCCGGGGCCACGCCGCCGACCGCGACAATCGGCGTCAGGAAAGCTTGCACGGCACGCGTCAGCGGCTCCACAAACCCCAGGCACACCAGGAACAGGCATACGGGAATGCTGCAAAAGAGAAGAAAGGGACGGCGTCTTCCAAGAGGACCGCGGTGCCGGTCACTCTGCATCCCGATAACCGGCACATAGCACAACGTGAGGATGGCCTGCAGGCTGTCCTTCACGAAACCGATCAGCCTGTCGCTTGCCCCCAGCCATTTAAGCTGCAGGGGAATGATGTTGGGAAGGTTCTCCATGATCTGCAGGCTCAGGTCGGCCCACAGCATCCAGAACACAACCGTGATCAGCGCCCCGCGGGTGTAGCGGAGCGTGCCGACGGTGAATTCGTTGGAACTCCACAAGCTCTTCCGGGTTTTTACGTTCTCTGCCACTCACTCCTTTCGTAACTCTCGATATGAGAGATGTACCGGCAGCTGGAGTTCAGCGAACAGATGTATGATCGATGGCGCAAGGAGAGGTGAGGTCTCGCATTCACCCGATGGCGGATGCGATTGACGCATGATCCGGAACGCGGGCTACCGTTACCGCTATTGCAGCAGCAACATGGTCCGGCTCTGCACGAAACCGTCCGGTGTCACCCGCCCCCCAGGCCCGTCCGACACGCTCCCGGTCCCGGGCTTCTCCGGGGCACCTGTCGAGGGGCTCCCGGCCGTCAGCCTGAAGACGTACACCCCGCTCGCCAGGCCGTGTGCATCGAACCTGGCCTCGTGGGTCCCCGCCGGCTTCCTCTCATTCACCAGCACCGCCACCTCGCGGCCGAGGAGGTCGAACACCCGCAGATTGATTACCGGAGACTGACTACCGGCAAACGGACCCTCGACATCCCGCCCGTGCCCGGAGCCCGGGGGAGGCACCTGATATCTGATGACTGTCACGCCATTGAACGGGTTGGGGTAGTTCTGGAGCAGAACAAGCTGATGAGGCACCTCGCCGGCAGCGGTCTCAACGTCCGTCGATAGAAAGGCGGACTTGATGCCGTTCCATATTTCGGATCGTGCACCATCGTGGCTCAATGCCCATATGCCAATACCCCCAAGAGCGCGCGTGTTGACGAGGTTATACTTCAACGCAAGACTGAGGCTATCATCATACCACACCTGGCGCCATGCTGTCCCGGAAGTATAGGCAAACCAGGGGACCTTCGTCAAGCCATCGAACACCTTGCCGTACGACATCGCCATCGGCTCGGCCACGAAATATGTACTCGATGACGCCGTGCCTGTCGCGGTCGACTTGCGCGCACTGCTCACGACGGGCCAATCCAGCCCGTACCACGGCACACCGAGCAAGAGTTTCGCTCGCGGGACTCCGGCCGCCAGATAGGTATCGATGGTGCGTGTAATGTTATAGCTCTCCCCTTCCAGCGGCGCTACGGGACCGGCCGTGGTGGATCCGGACCAATAGTAGTCATACCCCATGACAATCAGGTAGTCACAAATCTGGGCGAGCTGTGCAAAGTCCCACGTTCCCGACCAATCGACAGCCGGTGAGGCCATCGAGATTTCGGCGGCGGGCAGCTCTGCTTTGATGCGACCTACCGCACGGCGCATGAAAGAGACGAGGTTCGCCCGTTGTGTATTGCGGATCATTTCCAGATCGAAATTCACACCATCCCCGCTCCTCGCCTTGAGGAGTGAAACGAGGGACGCGAACATGCGTTCTTGTTTCAGGGTGTCACCCAGGAGTTTGTCGTTCTGATCATAGCCGAAGTTTGTCACCGTGAGCGTGACTTTCACGCCGCGCTGATGTGCGTAAGCGATGATCGGAGTGGTATCCCAGCCTCGAATGGTTGTGTAGTTCCCCGTGGCTGAATCGGTCTCATAGCTGAAGTATGCGATATGGGACAGGGCCGCATAGTCGTAGTTGAGATATGCGCCCGCCGCTGCCCAGTACGGATGCCAGCCGTAGACTTTTCGGTCGAGGACGGAAACACTTTGTGTTTTTGGAAGGAGTGGAAAAACCGCAGAGGGTTCTCCCGCGACCGAAACAGTATCGTGACGATGACGCTCGGCTTCCAGCTGATGGATGCTTTTATATCCGGCATCCTGCTGTGCGAGCGCGAGCACGGGGAAGAGTAGAATCAGGGAGGATGACTTCATGGGTCCAATATAGGCAATAGATCCCGTTCAAGAAAGAGCCCCCGCCGGAAGCCGCCAGCTTGCACGGAAATTCCGTCACCGGACCGTGAACAGCCGGTCATGCCGGCGAGAAGCCGTCATTGAGGGATCGTAAAAGGATCCTTGTTGGCGCGGCACCATTCCGCGAGATACCGGCGATGTTGCTCCAGTGAGTTCCCGTATTCGTTCAATCCTGCCAGATTGCGGGTCTCACCGGGATCGCGCACGACGTCGAAGAGGGATTCACGCGATTTCCCCAGATCATAGACACAGTATTTGTACTGCACACTCCGCACCATTCTTCCGCCCGGCTCGGGCTTCTCACCGTCAACCGGCGCGCCCTGGACCATCTTATTCTGCACGACGATGTACGCCCGCGGATCCACACTTTTCCCTTTTACCGGACGGAGGCTCATCCCGGGAAGACCCTCCGGAACTGCAATACCCGCGTAGTCGCACAGGGTCGGGAGGAGATCCACGCCGGTATTCACCAGCCGCTCCGACAGTGCGGCCTTCTTCATGCCAGGGGCCGAGAGGATGAAGGGGACCCTGGTGGAATTATCGTAGAGCACGGTCTTCTGATTCCAGCCATGCGCCCCCTGCATATCGCCGTGATCGCTGGTGAAGACAATAAGCGTGTTGTCATATTGCCCGGATTGACGCAAGGCTTCAAGAATGGTGGCGATATATGCATCCACCTTCTCGATCATCCGGAAATAGGCCCAGCGGTATTCGCGCCACTTCTTCTCGTCAAAATTGCCCACGGGGAACAACGGGTGCGCCTGCGATGAACGGCGCATCAGCGGGATGATATCCGCTTCGTCCTGCGCCGGGGCGAGGTTGTCCACAGCGGGCGGGCATTGCTCCACCGGGGGAGGCTCGCCAACTGCACCATCCTTGAGCTCGTCGCCGCGTGCCCACTCGCAGATGTTGTGAGGGTTGACGAACGACGTCACGAGAAAGAAGGGATGCTCCCGCTTCCGGAGCAGAAATTCCGTCGCGAACGGGGATATCTCGCTGTCGACGCCGTTGTTTTTGATGGGGCCCACGGACTGCAATCCGTGGATGGAGATGTCATTTATGGGAAAGGGGAGGTGCCATTTTCCCACATAGCCGGTGTCGTAACCCGCATCCCGGAAATATGTCCCGAGGAAACGGAACCGTTCTGCGACCGGTATTGTGATGTCGGCATTTGTTTGAACGCCCGTCACGTGCGGATACTGACCGGTAAAGAGGGATGTGCGGGCAGGCACGCATAATGGATTGGCGGTATACGCACACGTGAAGCTGACACCCCTGGCTGCCAGACTGTCCATGGCCGGCGTGCTGATGAACCGGCTTCCCATCCTGCAGCTCATTGCATCCGCCGACTGCTGGTCGGTCATGATGAGCAGAACGTTCGGTCGGGAGTCAGGGAACAGGGTACTGAGCGATCGTCCCTTTGCCATCGTAAGATTGCCGCCAATGACCGTGCCACCTACCATTCCGGCCGTTTTGATAAATTCCCGTCGTTTCATGGTTCAGCCTCCATCAAGTGGTTAACCACCAGATCCGGTCCTTTCGGCGGGGAGGAATATGCAAGACCGCCTGAGAGCAGCAGGATGAGATACAATCGTGTTTTCATGTGGCGCGATCACCTTTGCCCGGCTGTTTGTCTGTGTTCGTATCAGGTTCAGATCAACGGAGCATCTATGGTGCCGGACGGCGCACCTTGAAATTGGCGAAACGCTGGTGGCTCTTCGTCGTCCGGAAGCCGAAATATCCCTCCGTCAGGGGGATCTTGTCGGCATAGTCAAAAAAGGGGACACCGTTGACAGAGAATGACGTTCGTCCATCCGTCACTCTGATCTCTATTGAATAGACCTTGTTCCCCTCCAGCAAATGTGGTGTATCCATGTATTCGCGAAGGACCGGTTTCGTGCCTCCGTAGTGATATCGTCTGAAGCGTGTTGTCGTATTGTCGTGCCCGCCCACACCGGCATAGTAGAGATCCAGATTGTCATAGGAAGAGAACTTGCCGTTCCGCGTGAACGGATCGTTGCGCGACGGATCTGAAGCCATCCAGAAGGCGTTCAGGTCAGAGACCCTGTCGTTTCTTCCGCCGGAATCGATCACCGTCACATCGTACGAAATTACGATATTGCCCGGGAGTTTGTTCCTGTACCAGATTGTCGCCCCTGCAGATGTGCTCACATCGAGCATACCCATAGCGGCTGAAATGGATGAGGCGGCAGAATCCTCAAACTCAGCGATCCAATTATCGGTCCCTGCTCCACAATCGTCAGAGAACAGCAATTCACCGGCCGATCCCCCTTTGTTCGTGCGGTAGGCCTGTGAAGACAAAACGAACTCGTCAGGCGTAAGAGCGCGCCGTGTCATACAGACAGACTGAATCGCCCCTTTAAAAAACCATTTTCTGTTCATGCGCATCCCGAGCGATACATCCGCCTCCTCAACGGGGACGTACGGGACCTCTCCCCGCATCTCTTCGACACCATTGACAAAGTGCCTTCCTTCCCCCTTCTCATACACAAAAGCGACGTGATACCAACGCCCGACAGGATGAGGAAAGTTCTCTGCAAGACAGGTGAGGAACGATGAATCAGCCCTGATGTGCGTATCCACGAACCACTCGTTGTTGCCGGTCAATCGGAGTTCAACGAGCACACGACGGCTTTCGCGATTCTGGTGCTGAATGTGGAGAAACCGTTGTTCTGCATTGTTCGGGAAAGAGGTGTAGGGCTTGAAGAGGATCTCGATCGTAAATGACGGGCTGGTGTCCAGCGGACAACCGTGGACAATCACTCCATCATCGACGCCGTCAAACTCCATTGCCTTCCCGGTATCGAATTCCCGGACAACCGGATCGCCGGCGACGGTCACCGGGTGTCCCCCTATCGAAAAGAGATTGTCGAGGTGCCAGACAACGGAAGACGTTGTGTCAGCCATTCTTCCCATGACCGGGTGGTGAAGCGCAAGGATTGCGATGAACACCCCTCTCATCACTGACATGGAACGAGTACTCCGATCACGTTATCGCCGTATGGTGATCAATGATCACTGAAGCGCGTTTCATTGATTCCGAAGTGAATCCGCATCGGACTGCTGCGCAATCTCAATGTCTCTTCGCACCTCTTCGGTGAGTTTTACCCAATCCACATGCCCCACCCGATTCGTCCAGAGCGGATTCTTGTACTGTTGCATCGCCGAAGCGGTATATCTTTGCCAGTATTCCAGGGCGCTCGTAAGCTGTTGGACGGCTGCCTTTTGTGCTTCAACTTCTTTCGTCTCTCGGTAGGCAGCCAGATGCGTGGCTCCGCTTATCTTGTACGCATAGTACTTCCCAAGATATGCCATCGATCGAATATCCTGGAGTGTGTGTAACAGGTCTTTATTCCTCCCGGCATCAATGGTTTTCACGAGTCTCAACGCTTTGTCGGCATGATCATGAAGCTGCTGGGAAACCGCCGGCGGGCTTTTTAAAACGGAAGATGTGCCCGCCACAGTCATCTTCACGTAGTCGGGAATTGATTGGTAGCCTGTTTCTCTATGAGGTGGAAGTGTGATAAAACGGTTGACATCGTGAAATCCGGACGTTGTTTGGGCTGGTTCCGGCCTGCTCTTGCACCCCTCGATATACCACTGATAGTCCAGCGCCCCCCAGTGAAAACCGGTGGTTACCGGATAGATCATGGAAGCTTCCTGCCATGCGGCAAAGAGTCCGGCGGCATCAACGCCGGGAAAACGATCCTGCAGTAAGGCGATAAACCGCTCATTCGACAGATCAGGGTTGTACCCCAATCTGCCCCATAACATCCAGTGATACCAGTGTCTTGCTATTTCGAGTTGGCGCGGTGAATCAGAATCCTTTGTCAGAAAATCCCTGCCCCAGACATATCCGTCTGATCCGTAATAGAATCCCCGCGAAACTTCATGGGGAATGTTCCGTACGAATGCGCGCACGAAATCAGGTGCACCCCACCGGAAATAGTAGTTGTCGTCGTTGCGAAGTGTCCAGAGGGTTTTCCCACCTGCAATATCCCGAACAAACTCCTCGTGAAACGACTGCTTTGTGGAACTGAACACATGGGCCTTTGCGTACTTGTAACTATAGAGGAACTCAATGCTTTTGTTTGCCGCCAGTGATGCAAAGGTTTGAGTAATGTACTTTGCGGCCGATTCGTGCTGCCTGTGTATGAAGGTGATCCTGCGGCCGGGTTGTTCCTTCACAACATCCAGGACGCCCTGGGCATATGTCTGAAACACCCAATCTTCCTTCGCCTCAAAACCCTCATTCCCTTTCCCCATGTTCTCGCCGGTGGTGATGCCGATGCCCGCCAGATCGGGATAGGTGAGAAACAGCTGCTTGACACTCTTGCGATAGTAGTCTTTCGTCGTGCTGTTGGCCAGATCATCGGTGATTCCGTATTTCCCTTCCGTGCCGTACGTGTAGATATTCCAGGTCACGATATACACATCGATGTTCCGGCCTTTTGCATAGGCCATGACCTTCTTCCAGAACACGATCTTCTCGTCGATGGACATGGTCAGCACTGTTTCCGCGTTGCGCAGGATGTCGGGTGCATCGTACCCCGTAGCCCGGCCGCTGAACGTTTCAGCCAGTGCGGCGGTTGACCGCTTCACGTCAGCCAGGACGATATCCGGGTAGCCGGGCACTTTTATCATCGAAGGAAAGGGATGCAGGCTCCAGAGCGAGATCATGTTGTAGCGATCCCTGGCGAGGCGGTCGAACATCTCCTTCCAGAAACCGAGATCCCACACATCGGCAATAGCGCGCTGGCCTGCTTCGCTCATATCGGAGTAGCTGGGCGTGCGCACATCGAGCGGGATATTGAACTTTATCCCCCTCTTTTCCATGTACGGGTTCTGGTCGGTCTTCTCAATCCCCGCCATTCCAGACTCGGCGATCTGTTCGGCCAGATCCAGTCCGCCGTACATCACTCCCGCCGCGTCGGCTCCGACCACCCAGCATTTTCCCGCCCCGCTCTTGCGGATACTGAAGCCTTCCGGCTTCAATGGAAAGCTGTACGATCCAACCGATGCAACCATGCTTTCCAGCATGGCGGCCGACATGACGGGGAGCAAGACGATGTCCGCTTCCTGAATTCCGGTCCGTTGCACGGTATATCCGCGTTTCGCCAGTACCGTTGTCAGTTCTTCGAGGGCAAACAGGGTGTGTGCGTTCTCACTCCCGGCATGGATGCGAATCATATCAGCCGCCTTCACGGAGCCTGATGCAATCATGGCGGCAATTGCACAGTATCCCAATCCGGTTCGAATATGTCTTCTGAGAGTGTTCATCTCGTCTTCCTCATGTACAGACCGAACTTCTGGATTGCCGGATATCCCTCTCGCTTCAGAATTGTGAGTCTCACTTTCCATACCGTTTCCTTGGGAAACTGGCCGATTGTGCGTTTGCCAATCGTGGTTCCCTGTACAAGTAATTTCCAGTCGCTGTCAATTTGTCCTTCAACCTTGTATTCGAGCACACGCCCTTCAAAACCGTTTGCTTCACAGATCTCCACTGCGTGTACGTCCACCGGACCTTCCATGTCGACTTCAAATGTTGCCGCGCTAAGGCTGTCATCAATCGCCCAGTACGTTTCCGGATTGCCGTCCAGCGCCTTTTCTGCGCCAAACTCCCCCGTCGTGCCCCGTACGTGGCTGGCGTTGACAGGGCGATACATTGCCACATCTTTGCCAAGCTCCGCATCCACCTTATATCTCAACCCCGGCAGTCTCTTGAGGGTGCTGTCCGTCAGTTGTCCGATGCTGTTTGAAGAATATCCGACATTCCTCAACGCCCCGGCGCCAAGACGCTCTTCCAGCTGAGCCAGGTAGAGGCTCTGCGGCGAGACATGCCTCCCGAACGAGTCAAATTCCCCTTCAGGCAGGATCGGGGCCGTATCAAACAACCGCGCTGTTTGCTGGCGCGCGCCCACACACCCTATTGCCCAGTTATGTGATTCCGGGGGATTCTGGATGATATACGTTTTCGCCACACAGTTCCAGGCCACTCCCCAGCCCATTGTCCAGCCGTGTCCTGAACCGGCAACACCGCGGTTCATGAAATCAATTCCTCCATCCGGGATTCTGCAATTATCAAAGAGCAACCCTGTGGCCCAGCGCTGGTGCGGCTGCAGGCGGCTTCCGTAACCGCTGAAGGAGCTGTTCAGCACAACATTCGGACCCGCCTGAAGGGAGCCTGTCCAGACAAAGTAGGTGTTCCCGCCGGATGCTTTGCAGCGATCGATGAGTACCTGGCTGCCCTGGATGCTGAAATCAGCCGGTTTGGAAGCCCCCAGATTCGGATAGGTATGTGTGACGACCACCTGCTGAAGTGTCACCCTTCTGCCCGAGACCGCCGTGCTGTTCATCGTCTCTTCGCAATACACATCCTTCACCCAGCAATCATCCCCCCCTATGCGAATAGCGGAATAGGGAGCAGAGCTGTATTTGATTTCGAGCGGCGGGCATTGAATACGCAGTCTTTCGATGCCGGCGTGCGAAACGGGAGATGAGAGGTGGCCTTTACGGACGAGCGTGCCGGGAGGATCCAGATACCGTGCATCATAGGAATCCGAAAGCGGAACATCGATTGTGACCCGCCTTCCGTCAATGGCTCTGATTTTCCTCTCACTGTCACCGGTTCTTCCCACCCGGATGAACGTTTGAGAACGTCCATCACGTTTCAGGTTGTTCATCTGCATGGCGTGCAACCAGGCGGCAGTGGTTGGGCGTTTGATCACAATCGTATCGCCAACGGCAAATCCCCGGCTATCGGCCACGGTGAACGTCTGCACCCCGCTGGGAACATACGGATCGGCTATTGTCGTTTGAACGGATTCCGTTTCCATGGTTGCTTTACCGTCGGGGCGGACGGCTGAGCCGGAGCCTTCGCGTTGCGGTTCCTGATCATCTCTCCTTTCGCCGACGATGATGGCACAGTGTTTTTCGCCCACCATCCTGATGGTCGTCCCGCCAGGGCCGCTTCCGCTGCCGCGCAACACCACACCGCTTGCCTGGATGTAGAGCGTTCGGGAACAGACAAACTCTCCGGGGGCCAGTAGCACCGCGCCGCGGAAGCCATTCCGCACCGGCAATGCAGACGCTTCATCGATGGCATTCTGGATTTGGCCGGTGTCGTCCTTGCCGTCTGACGGTAGCACGGTTTTCGCAACGGGCACGGAAGGCAATGCCACACCGCCGCCCATATATCCCGCGTGGGAAAAATCGATGATCCTGTCCCCCCTGGGGGTTGTCCTGTAAACGAGCTTCCCCTCCTTTCCCGGATAGACCCACGTACTCAGGGCCTTACCGGCATCGGGGAGCAGCACCGGGCCCGGTTGTTGGGCGGGCATGGTGGATATGGAGAGCACTGAAAACGCCGTCAATACTGCCGGTATCAGATGGTTCATCGTAGGGGTTCTGCTATACATTCTGTCCATGCTCCGCAACATCGATTTCACCTCCGCACACTCTCTCTCTGAATATCCTGAATACCGCTGCAACTATCACGTTTGACAGGAGGGTCGGCTGAACGAGAATGCCTGTGGTCCTGCAAGGCGGGATGCCCCGCTGGAATGAGGGACGGGAGGCACTACTGTGGAACTTTGAATTCGATGACCACATTAAACAACGGTATTGCGCTGAGATTACGAACCACATGCACAATCGGTTCCGCAAATCTCACGGTGTTCGGGACCTGAATACCACCCCCCGGAGTGCCCTCCGGATGGTATCTCGGATCGGTCAACTGTACTTCGTTGAGCCGGACAACAATTCTCTGTGCATGACTGTGCAGCTCACGGGTGTCGCCGGGGGCCAGCCGTTCTTCGAATACGCGAAATTCTTCATCCTCGTACACCATGGTGTTTTTCAGCGGTTCGACCCATTCTTCCGATCCTTTCACAGGTGGATGGTGTGTTTTGAATGCCACCTCGAAGAACTCGCCTGTGGGCGATGTGTAGGATTCATGGGCGAGAAACACGGCAATCTCACCGCGCTTCAGATTCGTGGAGCCCCTGTTGCTGTGTACCGTCATTTCCGCCAGAGCAACGACCACCCTCGTGCCGAACCCGGGCGTATGGGCCGCCGGGCACGCCACGGCATTGTGCATCACTCTGACATAGGCATTATCCAGTGCAGTGGAATCGGGGGCGGTGGTTCTGATTCCGGAGAGTCCGGCAAGCAGCCCGAAGAATTCCTTCTTCCGCCGGGAGGTGATACCCCAATCAACCGGTATACTCTGATACCCTTCTCCAAATGCCGAATCATCCTTCGCGAGCGTTTCACCTCTCTTCCGGAAATCAAAGTATCCCCATGACGCCCCTGCTTTAAATGCATTGACCATGTTGTTCACAGGCCTGTCAAAATCGTAGTGATCGTCCTCATTGAACAGAATCGGCATCGGGCGATACCCTTCCACCATCCGGGTTGAGTCCACCATTTCTGTTATACGAAGCGGATCTTTCACACCGTTGCCATGGAGGAGCAGAACATCGGCCGCCCGGACAACATTCGGGAGCGGGATGCGCCCTCCGGTGTAGCTCGTGGACACCAAGAACCTGTATCCCGATTGTGGATCCTTCCTGTTCTTCACGAGTTCGATCAGCTCATGCACTCTCGCCGGCTTGAGGATATCATGGTCATACGACGCGCTGTTGCATTCATTGTTGATCTCGATGATGACATTTCTGAATTTCTTTGCCAGCAGCCAGTCAACGGTATTGCTGACGGCGGCAGTCACCGCCGCTTCATTCTTCAGGTGTTGATCCTGACCGAAATAGAAGAGGCCGAGAATGACAATCATCCCCAGCCCGTCGGCTCTGGCGAAGATCTTTTCCAGTCTTCCCGCATAATCAGCCCGGATTGTTCCATTCTCATGATACGCCGGATTCATCCACCCCTTGTTGCCATAACCGGTTGGGCTTCCACCCTGCATATTCAGAGTAAAAGCAAGTAATCCGTGGCGGCGCCATTCGGGCATGGCCGCAACGAACTCATCTGTGTTTCGATCCGGGTTCCACTCTCTGGTATCGGGGTACTTCCACAGGTGCCGCGTTTCAGGATTCAGATCATCGAAGATCCCCTGGACCATCCGGGAGTTGGGAAGCAGGCCTTCAAGGGAGATACCGTCCATCGTCCTCCCCTTCAGGGTAATCTCACCGTTGATGAAGAAGTGCTGTCCTTTGATTGAAACGGTGGTGTTCGGCTGAGACCCCGAGGCGGAGGTTCCAGAGGCCAAACAGGCCAGGATCAAGAGGGCAACCGGGGCGTTCCTCATTATTGCCGCCTGTGCTATCGAGGTTTCCGAAAAAGACCATATCGGCATGTCGAGGCGCCTTCGTGTTTGCGTTACTTCTGCTGCGTGATGTTCGCCTTGCTCACAAACGAAGTCCATTCCTGTGCGATTGTCAGAGCTTCGGATTCAACGAAGGGAGCAGGGCCCGGACTTCTTTCCTGTCCATGGAGTATTCCTGCAGGACCGGACACCATCATTACAGCAAACACCAGCGCCATGAGTCGTTGAACGGTCATACGCTTACTCCTTTAACTGTCTACTGTACTATTCACAGGCCTGTCCGGATCCTGGTGGTCAAGATCATTACCGGTTCCGCCCGGGACAACCCGCGCCTTCCGGACCGCCCAAATACGATGGACCTGCTTCCGACAATGTCAACGGACGGTTCGTCGTCTTTCCCTTGACGTACTCGTCGCAGCCAACGTCTTTCAGGGTGCCAGCGGCAGGTCTGGGTTGCCCCTCAATATCAAGCAAGAGGGAAGGATCGTCATCGATATCGGCAATATCCATGATGGCAGGATAGCTGGAGCTGGAGGCATCAATTGCCGGACTTGAGGAGGTCAGGCCAGAGTACCCATCAACGTTGGTCTTGAGCAGGGGGTCATGGTTTGTCATACCTGACGAAACGGTTATGCCGAGAGTACCGGTATACATATTCCCGACCCAGGTTGTCCCCCCATTGGGATCACGAAAGATAGGAGCCGATGTCTTCTGGAAAATGTTGTTGGCAAATGTTACACCCGCCGGACCGGCACCACCCAGCGCAATCTCTCCCATATTGACAAATGTATTATGGACAACGTTGATATTGTAGATGGGATTTTCGGCCACATACATCAACATAAGGGCATTGGCAGACCTGGTTTCGAAATAGTTGTTGTACACGCACTGGTTATGTCCGCACTTGATCCGTATCCCTCCTGAACCATTCACGAAGAAATTGCCATAGGCACTATTGCCGTTCCCCTGCCGGAAAACCAGCATACCTTTCGGGTTGTTCGTGAACGTATTGTATCTGCAGACATTCTCGCACGATTTTATGGAAATACTCTCGCTGTCACCAGGTCCGACATTGTCAAAATAGCAGTGCTCCACAATTGTCCTTGAGACATTCTCCTTTTCAGTGCTCAAACCGATGCGAAGAGGTTCGTTTCCGAAATCCCCGCCGGGACCCGGGAAATTCCTGAACGAACAATACCTGATTTTGTGATACCCGACGACTGTTGGAGAGATGTGGATTTGTATGGTACAGCCGGACGCGGCCGATTCAGGTTTGTTCTCGATATTGCAATATGAAATCTCGTTGTATTGCGAACCTGCCTCAACGACAATATACGTTTTGGCTTGATATCCATTCACGTTCAGTTGTGTCAACAGGTTGTGGCTGCCGGAGACTTCAATAAGCTGTCCTTCCCCGATGTCTCCCGACGTGAATTGAAAACCACAGAAGGTGACATGGCTGCCGGTGATATCAATGCGGTTCGTGCCATTCAGAAAGACACCCCCCGGCGTTGCCGCCCGTACGGTGATATTGCTGGCGCCGATTGCCAGCGTGGAATTGAGATATGTGCCATCGGCCAAAACGATGGTATCGCCCATCGCCGCCTTGTTGACGGCGGACTGCAGTGCGGCAACAGAGGAGACATTCACAACTGCTGAATGCAGCATGAGAGGCCACACCAGGAGAAAAGCGATCGCCGGACAGGAATGTCTTATTGCGGAAACGGTCTTCATGAATGTCTCTTCCTTAACTGCATGGACCAATGTCATCAATTCATCGATATCATCTGGTGCATTCACGTGAATGAGCCTGCCGGCATGACCTTTTCCACAAAGGTTTAGGATTGTGCTTTTTGCCAGCCGGCCTTCATCATCTCATGCAACTTTGTCACAAGCTCCTTGAGCTCGGGTTTTTCAACGATGTTCTCTTTGCACAACGGATCGTTCTTCAGATCGTAGAGTTCGGTGAACTTCACGTCCTTTGTCTTGATCTCGATCCATTCGTTATAGCGGTATTGATCCGTTCTCATGGAATACCCCATCATCTTGCCAGGACGGGGATACTGACTGAATGCCGCCTTCTTTCCCTTTGTCTCCGGTTTCTTCATCAGGGGCACCATGCTTGTCCCTTCCAGGTCACCCGCGACCGGAAGGCCGCACAGTTCCGAAAGGGTCGGGTATATATCCACGAACTCGGTAAGCGCGTTGATCCTCTTCCCTTTCGGATAGTCCGGATCAGAGATGATCATGGGAACGTGTGTGTCCAGTTCAAAGTTCGTATGCTTGCTCCATTGCGAATATTCCCCCAGCTTCCAACCGTGGTCGCCCCAGACGATGACGATCGTGTCTTTTCTCAAGTCCAGGGAGTCCAGTTCCGCCAGCAGTTTGCCGACCTGGGCATCGGTGTAGCTCACGCATGCATAGTACCCGTGGATGAGCTCTCTCGTTTTTGTCTCATCACAAAACCCCAGGTCCGGAATGTCCGAGTAGGAGCGAAGTTCGTTCCAATTGGTAAATGCGATGTCCGGCGCGTTTTTCGGTTTGTCCGGATAGGGCAGCGGGATCTTGCTCGGGTCGTAGAGATCCCAATATTTCTTCGGTGCACAGAATGGCAGGTGCGGCTTGCGAAACCCCACCCCAAGGAAGAATGGCTGGCGGTCCTTTTCATCCTTCGCGCCGGCTTTCACTGCAAGCCGCTTCAGCGCATCAACGGCCATTATCGCAAGTTTTCCATCCAGATATGCGTCATCCCCTACGTCCGCGCATTCGGTTGCCGGTCCACGCAGGCGGACAGTTTCTTCACCCTCCCCCTTATCTGTTTTCGATTGCTTTCCGGCCCCTTTCAGGAGCAACAGATTCGCATCCAGCGCATATTGCTTCCCTTCGGGATTACGATGGGGGGTGCTGTAGGATGGTTCGTCTTCCAATCCACCATGAAACAGTTTTCCCATTCCTTCTGAAAAGTACCCATGGTTCTTGAAATGCTGTTGAAGAGTGACCACATCCGGCATCGTTGTTCTGATGTGTGTTTTCAGGTCGTACACTTTGGTTGTATCCGGTCTTTTCCCCGTCAGCAAACTCGCGCGGGTCGGTCCGCACACCGCTTGCTGGCAGTATGTTCGTTCGAAGAGGACCCCGGTCTTCGCCAGGCCATCGATATTGGGCGACTTGACGATCGGGTGGCCATAGCATCCCAATTCCGGACGGAGGTCATCAATGGCAATAAAAAGGACGTTTTTCTTTCTGGCCGATATGGAAGTCAATGCTGAGAGGTTCTTTCCCAGCAGTTCTTCTAAAGGAGACAACCCTATCATTCCCCCCACACCAAGCGTTGCGGTGGTTGACAGAAAGTTCCGGCGTGATTGATTCATGGCAGGCTCCTGACAGTTCTTCCCGGTTCTGTCTGTTCTTCTCTCGTTTCAATCTTCCCGAAAAGTATCCCGACCGGATTGTTGTACTCCAGGGCTGTCAAACGGACATAGCGTACAAAGGCGTCCGGCGTATTGTAGACGGCACCCTCATTCCATGCCCCGGCGATCAAATACTCGAACGTACGGGTTTCGTTGACGGCGATCGTAAACGTGTGGTTTCCCTCAAAGCCGGCAATGCGCTGGGTGTACCATCCGCGCTCGCCGGCCCGGAGGATCAGGGTGACCCACAGGAACAGAATGAGGTACCGGATCAATCGTCCTTTCATTGTCTTCTCCTTCATACAGTCGGCGGTTATCAAGCTTCCACGGTGGCCTGTCACTTCCCAACCGCTTCCGCACCGGCCCGGGCTACGATTCCGTCCTCAGTGGACTTCGCTCCGCTCACCCCTATGGCACCGATATACTGCCCGTCAACAACAATGGGATGTCCGCCCTCGAGTGGCAGTGCGCCGGGCAACCCAAGAATGGCGGTCCTGCCACCGGTCACCATATCCTCAAACGCTTTCGTCGGCCGTTTGAACATGATCGCGGAGCGGGCCTTCTGATATGCCACATCAATACTCCCGTTTTGCGTGTTGTCCATCTTTTCAAAATACACCTGATTCCCACCGTCATCCACAATACTGATGGCAACGGTCCAGCCGTTCTTCGCCGCCTCTGCCTCCGCAACTGCGGCCATTTTCTTCGCAAGGGACAGGCTGATTGTTTTCTTTTCCAGGTACTGCCCCTGACCGGCCGATGCGAGGAATGTCATCAGGACACCTGCCATGATGTACGGGGTCATGCTCATCTTCTCACCTCGTCGTGTTCAGAACATATCCATCTTTGGTTTCGTCGAATGTCCACCGGAGCGTTCCGCCCGTACGGACAACACTCACCACCACCTGACCGGATTGAGGAGAAGTCACTCGTGCCGATTGAGCCACGGCGTCCGCGTCGCCCTGATCGTTCACCGGAATCAGGAGCGTCACGAGTATCGAAGTGGCCCCACGCGCCGTTGTTCTGGCTTCGACATACGGATGCTCGACGCGACGTGCATCCTCCGCGACGATCATCGCCGACACTTCATCCTCAACAATCGTGACTTCGTTGTCTAGGGCGAGGGGAACCAACACCATCAGATGATTCTTGCCGTCCGAGAGCACGACGTGGTTCTTCATGACCCGGTATGTGCCCTGTTCGGCCCGGGGAAGTGCGATCCCCTCCCTCCGGGCAGAAGCACGTGTCCGGCCTTGCCCCCGGATGTCTTCGCGATCACCGCCTCCAACGCCCGGGAAAAACCGTGCGCGAATATCGGCGCCGGCATCAGCACCCACTTCATCCAGGAGCAGGGTGACAGCGGGCTTCTCCAGAACAATATGCCGTCTCCATTTCTTCAGCTGTTTACCGGGATACGCACGTGTGGGATCCATGAGCACGTAATCTCTTCTCTCGTCGGACCGGAATTCCAGGATGTTCCCGCCAACATTTTCCAGCCAGGGCCGGTTCTTTGTTTTTGCCGGAATCTGTTGTTCACCGTTCACAGAGATGACGTTGTGCCCTTCGCTGGACGCCAGCACGTATCCGTACCGGTCCTCATTGAAGTAGTATTCGTCGTACTTCATCCTCCCCAGATCCCGGATGAACGGGACATTATGCCACGTGAGGATGAACTGGCCGCAATCCAGATGCCCGTGGTGCGGATCGTCATTGTATCCGGCCTTGCATGCGATGGTGACGGTGGAGGGGTCCAGAAAATCACTCCGCAGTATTGCCCAGTTGATATTCTTGAAGAGCATCGACTTCTGTGCCGGTTCAACCGGCCTGACGCCGCTTCTGGGCCAGATGATATCGAACAGGTCCGTTCCCTCTTTCAGGAATGTCTCCCTGTACCAGGCTGTTGTTGATCCTTGCGTTTCTGCAATCAACTTGTTGAGTGACGCTGTCGGCCCCACCGGTTCTGGTTCGCTGTCCCCGAACGCAGCCGTCAGTGCATAGAGTTCGAAATCAAAAGGATGTTTGAATATCTTATTGTGTTTGAAGAGATTGTATGTGCCCCTGGAGAGTCTCTTGAGTGGTTCCATGAAGTAGGTGCCACTGCTCATCATGTATGCATGATAGCCGCGCCCTTCCTGCCAACCTCCCTCATCGCCGATCTGGCCAAATGTCAGATTGATCCGGTTGTAGCATTCGGCCACCACGTCCACCAGCTGCGGATGTTCCTTCAGGAGGGCAAGCGCTGAAATCCCCAATCCGGAATAACAGATCACCGACCAGTTGCATCGATAGGCGGTGGACCACCAGAAGAATTCATAGTTCCCTCTCACCCGCGTGACCGCTTTTTCGAGAAGCCCGTTCCGGATCTTGTCCCGTTCCGGAACGCTCAGGACCGGGTACAGCCAATCGTATGCCGTCGAAAGTATTCTCGCAACTCGTGCAGTCCCCAGGTCATAGGAGAACACCACCTGATCATCGGGAACGTTCCAGGGCCAGACACGCGGATAGATGATGTCAAAACGGTGGGCCCCCATGATCCACTCCGGCAGATCGCTGATGGCCATCGCAAACTCAATCGCCCGTCTAGCGTACGCAGTGTCGCCGGTTAACTGATACAGGAACGACAGCTTCAACGCCCCTTCACAGATCGTCCCGGCATACGCGGAAGCATCGTTGTCAGATTCGTAACGGGGATGTGCCGGCTCCGCGAACATTTGCCGGGAAAAGGGCATTTTCACAAACCTGTTCCCTTCAACCATCAACCCCCGCATGATGGCTCGGCTTTCGGGGTCGGTTCGTATGCGCTCCAGCAGCTGGGGTTTCTCTTCGTTTGT
>Ga0315273_10003011_pt1 | contig 20215 bp, 13 predicted proteins | sample YL17G02_0_MG_FD_205753 | JGI IMG/M metagenome (GOLD analysis project Ga0315273, IMG submission 205753) | Sediment microbial communities from Yellowstone Lake, YNP, Wyoming, USA - YL17G02_0 | ecosystem: Environmental > Aquatic > Freshwater > Lake > Sediment | place: USA: Wyoming | collected...
GTCCGCTGCAGCACCGGCACCCCCCCCACCCGGAGAAACTGCTTGGGAAGCACCCCCCCCATCCTTCTGCCGCTGCCTCCGGCCGGGATCACCACGGCGACCCTAGACATTCTTCTTCCCGAAATATTCGATCACGAACGTGAACTCAGGGAACGTCTTCGGCAGCCGCATGATGCGGGATACCATCACCCCGATCGAGAGGCGGTCGATCCAGGAAGAGAGGGGCCACCCGAAATGAATTCGGAGCTGTTTGTGCGGAAGTTCATACTTCAGCACGTACAGCAGTTCGGTGATGCTTTCGAACAACCCCTGCCCGCTCAGTGCGAACCGGTAATGATTCGGCGCCATGCGGTCGGGTATCCCCGTACGCGGGGAGTAGAAGCTGACAAAGGCGGTATCCGGGTTCGGCTCCCCGCCTCCTTCCATCGGCCTCTTGAAATAGATCTCGAGGAGCTCGCCGGGCGCCTCGGCGAGGTTGAGGATCAACTGCATCGGGTTGTCGGTCATCGCCGTCTGGATGTTCTCCGGCGCGCGATGCTTCGCGACACGAATCCCCACGACCAGGAAGAACGCCGTCGCGCCGAGCCAGAGGGCCAGCCCGTACGGCTTGGTCATCGCCAGGTACACGAGGCAGCTCAGCATAATGACGAAGACAAGAAGAGTACCGAGACGAGACGTATTGTATGCGCGTATCTCTCTGGTCCCCGCGCCATACCGGTACATGAGCAGGCTCCCCAGGTTAATCGTGAAACTAGCCACCAACCCGAGGGCGTACATCTCGGCCAGCAGTTTCTGGCTCCCCTCCGTCGCCACAATGATCGCGGAAAAGAACAGGGCGCTCATGATATGCACCCGGTAGAGAGACTGCCGGTTGTTCGTTTTGATGAGCCAGTGAAAGTTGTAGCGATGGGCAATGCGTTCGACCAGCTCACTCGACGCCACATACGCCGTGTTAACAGCCATGATCAGCGCCACGCTTGCGACCACCCCGACGATCATCCCAAACGGGACGCCGTTCAGCGCGGCCGCGTACTGCGTGATGAGATCCGTTTCATTCTCGGAGGGATTGAGGCCCGAACTGAGGACGAGCGCGCAGATGATCGGCGTAAACAGACCCGTCGTCACCGCGAGGAAGACATAGGCCTTCCCAATATCGCGCCAGCTCTTCACCAGTCCGGCGGTTTGAACTACCGACTCGATTCCGGAATAAGCGAGGATGCAGCTGGCGATCCCCACGACAATGAATGAAAAGCCCCCGAAGAATCCACCTGCGGAGATGCCCGCCCCCGCCCCCGTAAAGCTCCTGCCGATCATCGTCCACGATGCCGGCGTCGATTCAATCAGGGCCGATCCCAGAAGTGTCATTAACACCAGCGCGACGAAGGAGAAGATGCCGAACGTGAACCGGGCGTTTTCCTTGATGCCGAGTATGTTGAGTCCGGCAATCCCCCAGATGATAGCGAATTGGATCAGCAGTTTCTCCGGCTGCGTCATGGCAACAAACGTAAGGCCGTTCTCCACCGCGGAAACGGTCGAAATGCACGCCGTCAGGACGTAATCGACCTGGATGGACGCAACAGCGATGAAGGAGAAGGTGGGACCCAGCACGAGATAGGAGAAGGAATACACTCCCCCCCCCTTGATATTGTGATGCTCCAGGATCTCCGCGATCTCGGTCATGCGTGTCGACAGAAACCGCATCAGCAGGGATGTCACGGCGATGAACGCAATGGCATTCATGCCGATAAATCGCCAGGCCTCGCTCGGGGCATAGAAGATCGACGTGAGTTCGTCCATCAGGGTGATCACCGCGATGGAAAGCCACGTCAACCACCAGCGCCCGCCGCTGAAGTAGGACAGCAGGTTCTTCTTCCGGAAGAGCCAGACGAAGACCGCAATCATCCCCACGTTCAGCAGGACCAGCAGCAGGAGTTTCATCGGTGTGTCGATGGGTAATGGGTATTACTGCAACAACATGCCGTCGCCGTAGCTGTAGAACCTGTAGCCTTCCTTGATCGCCCTTTTGTACGCCTTCATCAGCAGGTCGCGACCCACGAAGGCCGACGCCAGCATAAGCAGTGTCGACTCCGGCATGTGAAAGTTGGTGATCAGCTTGTCGGTGATTTTGAAATCGTACGGGGGAAAAATGAATTTGTCGGTCCATCCCCTGTTGCTCTTCAGGTGCCTGTCCGTCGTGACGCTTGACTCGAGCGCGCGACAGGTGCTGGTACCGCAGACATACACGGTCCCCTTGCTGTCAATGGTCTTGTTGACCGCCAGGACGGTGTTCTCCGGAATCTCGTAATATTCGGAGTCCATCTTATGCTTCGTAAGATCCTCAACCTCCACCGGACGGAAGGAACCGAGGCCAACGTGGAGAACCACCGGGACGACTTTCACCCCTCTGCGCTTCAGGATCGCCAGAAGCCGCTTTGTGAAGTGGAGGCCGGCCGTCGGTGCCGCCACGGCGCCAACGCTCCGGGCGAAGACCGTCTGGTATGTCTCTTTGTCCCTTTCGGTCGGATCCCTCTTGATGTAGTACGGAAGCGGCATCTTCCCGATCCGGTCGATGATCCTGAAGAAATCGCCCTGCACGTTGAAGCGGACGGTGCGTCCCCGGGAGGTTGTGTTGTCGATCACCTCGCACCAGAGCTTACCGTCGTCAAAGAATATCTTGTTGCCGATGCGGACTTTCCGGGCGGGGTCGACGATCACGTCCCAGATGTTTTCCTCCTTGTTCAGTTCGCGGAGAAGGAACACCTCGATCTTCGCGTTCGTCTTCTCCTTCCTGCCGAACAGCCGGGCGGGGAACACCTTGGTCTCATTCACGACAAGGCAGTCCCCCTTCTTGAAGTACTTCCCGATGTCCGAAAACCGCATGCCCGTGATCGTTTCATCCGCGCGGTTGACCACCATCAACTTCGCGCTGTCCCGCGGACTCGCGGGATGTTTCGCGATCAGATTGCGGGGAAGTGGGTACCGAAAGTCGGACAGTTTCATTGTTGCCGTGCTCCTCTCTTAAGAATATGCGATATCGTACAGCAAACGCCCCTCCGGGGTACTCCGGCCGGAGCCGGGGTACCCCGCGAAGCGGCAGATCCGGAGCTCCTACCTCTTCCGTCGGGGGGCCTTCTTGCCGGCCCTCTTCTTGCTCCCCTTCGCCGGAGCATCCGCCAGCGCCGCCCGGGCGGCCGCCAGACGGGCAATCGGCACGCGGAAAGGAGAACAGCTGACGTAGTTCTGATTGATCCGGTGGCAGAATTCCACACTCGATGGTTCGCCGCCGTGTTCTCCACAGATGCCCACCTTCAGGTCAGGATTCACACCCCGTCCTTTATCGATGGCCATCTTCATCAACTGCCCGACACCGACCTGGTCGAGCACTTCGAACGGATCTTTCGGGTAAATCTCCTTCTCGACGTACGGGATGAGAAAACGGGCCGCGTCGTCGCGGCTCACGCCGAGGGTCGTCTGGGTCAGATCGTTCGTCCCGAAGCTGAAGAACTCCGCCACGGTCGCGATCTCGTCGGCTGTCAGCGCGCCGCGCGGAACCTCGATCATGGTGCCCACCAGGTACTTGAACTTCGTTCCCTTCTCCTTCATCACTTCCGCGGCTACCCGGCGGACGATGCCGGCCTGATCCGCTAGCTCTTTCACGTTGCCGACGAGCGGGATCATGATCTCGGGCTCGACCTTGATGCCGCGTGCCTGGATGTTCGCGGCGGCTTCAAAGATCGCGCGCGACTGCATCTCGGTGATCTCAGGGAAGATGATCCCCAGGCGGCACCCGCGGAAGCCGAGCATCGGGTTGAACTCGTGCAGGCCCTCCACGCGCTGGTGAACTTTTTCGTAGCTGATGCCCATCTGCTTTGCGAGCTGGCGCTGCGCCGGCTCCTCGTGGGGGACAAACTCGTGCAGCGGCGGATCAATGGTGCGGATCGTCACCGGACGCCCGTCCATCGCCTCGAAAATTCCCTCGAAGTCCTTCCGCTGCAGCGGAAGCAGCCTCGCCAGCGCCGCTTTGCGGGCGTCAACTGTATCGGCAAGGATCATTTCGCGCATCGGGCCGATTTTTCCCTCGCCGAAGAACATGTGCTCGGTGCGGCAGAGACCAATCCCCTCCGCCCCGAAGGCGACCGCGTTGAGGGACTGGTCGGGTTGATCGGCGTTGGTGCGGATCTTCAGCCGCCGGTACCTGTCCGCCCATCCCATGATCCGCGCGTACTGCTGGTAGACCGGCGCGTCCTTCGCGTCAAGGGTCTTGTCGATGAGCACCTGCAGCACTTCCGACGGTTTTGTCGCGACTTTCCCCTCGAGCACTTCCCCTGTCGTCCCGTCGAGCGAAATCCAGTCCCCTTCCCTGACGACCTTTCCCCTGACACGCATGGTGTGTGTCGCGTAATCGATCTCCAGCTCCGAACAGCCCGCGACGCAAACCTTTCCCATCTGACGGGCAACGAGGGCGGCGTGCGATGTCATGCCCCCGCGCGCCGTCAGGATCCCCTCCGCGGCATCCATCCCCTTGATGTCTTCCGGCGACGTCTCGATGCGGGTGAGGACCACCAACTCACCCTTCTTCTTCCACGCCTCTGCGTCCGGAGCGTTGAACACGACGCGCCCCGTGGCGGCGCCCGGACCCGCGTTCAGACCCTTCGCCAGCAAACGGCCGGACTTCACAGCGATTTCCTTTTCCTTCAGATCAAACACTGGGCGGAGAAGCTGGTTCAACTGGTCGGGCTCGATACGCTGCAGCGCTTCCTTGTCGCTGATCAGCTTTTCACCCACCATGTCCACCGCGATCTTGATCGCCGCGAAGGCCGTCCGCTTGCCAACGCGGCACTGGAGCATGTACAGCGTACCGTCCTGGATGGTGAATTCTATATCCATCATGTCGCGGTAGTGCTTCTCGAGCGTGAGGCGAATCTTGTTGAGCTGCTTGTAGATGACAGGATTCTTCACTGCAAGCTCCGAGATCGGAAGCGGCGTGCGGATGCCCGCCACCACGTCCTCCCCCTGCGCGTTCATCAGGTATTCTCCGTAGAATTCGTTCGCACCCGTTGCCGCATCGCGCGTGAATGCGACGCCCGTTCCCGAGGTCTCACCCATATTGCCGAACACCATCGACTGGACATTGACCGCCGGTCCCCACCACTCGGGAATGTCGTACATCCTGCGGTAGGCGATGGCGCGGTCGTTCATCCACGATCCGAACACGGCGCTAAGGGCGCCCCAGAGCTGCGCCATCGGATCCTCCGGGAAATCGTGCCCCGTCTTCTCCTTGATGGCCTTTTTGAAGAGTCCCACGAGGTCCACCATATCCTCGGCACTGAGATCGGTGTCCAGGTGCACCCCCCTCTGCTTCTTCTTCGCCTCGATGATCAGCTCGAACGGATCGATCTCGTCCTTGTGGACCGGCTTCAGGCCGAGGACCACATCGCCGTACATCTGCACGAAGCGGCGATACGAGTCGTACACGAAACGGGGATTACCGGTTCTCTTCACAAGCCCCGCGGCCACGACATCGTTGAGTCCCAGGTTCAGAATCGTGTCCATCATCCCTGGCATCGATGCCCGTGCACCGGAGCGGACAGAGACCAGAAGCGGGTTCTTGGGGTCGCCAAACTTCGCTTTCATCCCCAGTTCGACCTTCTTCAGAGCCGCCTTCACTTCACCGGCGAGCGACCTGGGATAGCTGCGTTTGTTGGCGTAGTAATGAGTGCAGACTTCCGTGGATATCGTGAAACCCGCCGGCACGGGGAGACTGATGTTGGTCATCTCTGCCAGGTTGGCGCCTTTGCCTCCCAGCAGCGCTTTCATCTCGGCCTTTCCCTCTGCTCGTCCTCTTCCGAAAAAATAGACGTACTTCTTCATGGCGATTCCTCGTTATGGATGGTATGTCGATGGTACGTGTGTCATTGTCCCGTGGTACTACTTTCGAATGGTCTTCACCTCGGCCGCAAACCGTTTCATGATCTCCCTGGCAAAGGGACTCACCTCGTTGCTCATGCATTCCGGATGCCATTGGAGGAGCAGAACGAAGGGTTTGCCGGACGGCTCCTCCCACTCCATCGCCTCAACGATGCCGTCCTCCGACTTCGCCGCAACACGCAATCCCCGGCCGATCTTGCCGGCCGCCTGGTGGTGAGACGTGTTGATCGCTCCCTCGCCGATGCCGACGATACCGTGGAGGATGGTCCCGGGCACCACCGTCACCCCATGGAGGCGTTCGGCAGCGTCGCCTTTGAGATGGCTCGGGAAACCCGCCTCCTCGATGTCAGGCATCAACGTCCCCCCCATCGCAACATTGAAGACCTGCAACCCCCGGCAGATGCCGAGCATCGGGAGGTTCCGTTCCATCCCTTCGCGGATGATGTCAAACTCAAAGAGGTCGCGACCGATGCGCACATCCCTGGCAGAGCCGGCGTTCTCTTCCTCCCCGTAGAATTTCGGATGGACGTCCCCGCCGCCGGAAAGGATGACCCCGTCGCACCGTTCTATTTCCGAGAACGTGCCGGTCACGCAGGACAGGATCTGCACTTCCGCTTTCGGCGCCCACTTCTTGACAAGGGTGACATACCTTCCGTACGTTGCCTCATCACGCATGGGATCTGTAAGACCAATAATCATGGGTCGGATAAACTCTCCAGACATCGGTCCACCGCCCGTTCCAGATCGTGCAGACCTTCACGCATTTCAACCTCGAGCAGTGCAATGACCGGGGACGTTCCGCGGCCTATTCTCTCCATCGCCCCCTCCTTCGCAAGGAGGCGGACAGCATCCTTTTCCGTGGTGATCAGCGTCGCGGCTCCCGCCGCTTCCGCCCGTCGTAGGACCTCCTCCACGTCACCGGAGGAATAGTTGTGGTGGTCGCGAAACCGCTTGTCCCCTGCCACATGGAGTCCCGCCTCCTTGACCCCCTGCACGAACGAGGCGTGGTCGCCGATCCCGCTGAAAACGAAGGCCTTCCCGCTGACGAGCGCTTTCGCACTCCCGTCAAAAGCCGCGAACCCTGTGATACGCGAGCGATAGCTGCATGTCCTTCCCGCAAACTCCTTCATCAGACCCTCGCTCCATGTCGGCGCCCCTCCCTCGTCGGCACGAGAGAACGCGAGCAGATCGGCCCTCCACAGACCGGCCAGCCATTCCCGCCGCCTGCCGGCCGGAAGCATCGGCTCCCGGGCAATATCTTTCCGTGCATCCAGGACAAGAATGTCCAGGTTCCGGCGGAGAGAGCGGTGCTGGAAACCGTCGTCCAGGACAATAACGTCAGCTCCACACCGTACCGCCACATCGGCGGCGTCAGCACGCCGTTCACCGACCACGACGGTCGCCCCGGGAAACTTCCGGGCGATCTGAACAGGTTCGTCGCCACCGGCGGCTGCGTCCACAAGGACGCCCCCTCCACTCCCACGCGCAACGATGACGACACCGGTCGACCTGCGCCCGTAGCCCCGGCTGACCACCGCGACTCTCCGGCCCCGTTTCAGGAGCAGGGCCACGAGAAATTCCACGAGGGGAGTCTTCCCCGTCCCCCCCACCGTCATATTGCCGACGGAGATGACCGGAACTCCGACGGACCGCTGCGGAAGAAGCCCCCCGTCGAATGCGAGGTTTCTCGCCGCGACGAAGAATCCGTACAGCCACGCGAGCGGGAAGAGGAGGATGTTCATGATCCGCCGGTCTCTATTTCGGATACCCGGCCTCGGTCAGTTGACGCTCCACCTGCTCGAGCTTCTCAGCCGCCTTGTATGTGGTGTGCAGCCGCTTCAGCAACAACAGCATTCCTATCTTGTCGTCCATAAGGCGCCGGTAGTCATCCGTTGATTTGTACCGGCTGTTCGATATCTTCAGCGCGGCGACCCGCCCATCGACCGCCTGTACGCCGGAAGAAAAGGTCCGTTCCGCAGTCTGATCGCGGTCCAGTTTCATATACGCGCGCCCCAGTTGACGGTAGTACCCGCCGAGATACGGAGAGTCGTTGAACTTCTCCGCCGCCGCCTTCTGCGACTTCACCACCCCCTGCCAGTCGCCGACCCCGAAATAGGCCAGGCCGAGGTTGAAGTACTGCCGGTCGTGGGGGAAGAGCTCCGCGTTCTTCCTGGCGTATATCAGAAAACCGCGATCGTCGTCCAGGGCGACCGACAGCTCGCACAAGCGTTCGTATACCGTGGCGTCGCGGGCACCAAGCATCTCCGCCCTGATGAAGAAATCCCGCGAGAGACGAAAATTCTCCAGGCGCTTCGGGTTCTTCTCCCCTTCCTCCCTGAGGCCGAGGTCAAAGTAGAGCGACGCCAGATCGGTCACGGGGTCAAGGTAGGATGAATCGATTGCCGCCGCCCTCTTCAGCTCGGCCTCTGCGCGCCCGAATTCCATCATGCCGTAAAGCTGGTGCCCCCGCTGGTAGATCGCCTCTTTCGAATCGGCCCCTGGTGTCCGTCGCGACGTATCCGCCGACGGGGCACAGGATGCGAGCAACGCGAGGGGGAGCAGGAGAAGAGAACGCTCAGCCAGTCCTCTCATGCCGCCCCCGCGAGGTCCAGGATGCCGCGGGCCACTCTCTCCGAAGCGCCGGGTCCGCCCAGTTTCTCCCTGATGACGCCGAGATCCAGCCGCATCGCGCGCGCATAGGCGGGATCATCCAGCAGGCGGCCGACCACCGTCACAAGGTTCTGTTGTGTCATATCATGCTGCACGAACTCGGGTACGATCTTCTTCCCGGCGACGATATTCACCAGTCCGATGTACGGAACGTCGACCAGCATTCTTCCGATGAAGAACGTCAGCGGCGAGGTCCGGTAGACAACGGCCATGGGCGTGCCGAACCATCCCGTTTCCAGCGTGGCGGTGCCGGAGGTGACGATGGCCGCGTCTGCGTAGGCCATAAGGTCGTGCGTGCCGTTTTCGACCAGCGTGAGTGCGACATCCCCCGGGAGAAACGCACGTATCCCCGCCACGCCAAGATTTGAAGCAACCCCGAGTGCAACCTGCAGCCGCCGGGTGCTCCTGAGCTTCTCCGCGGCACGGGCCATGACCGGCAGAATGCGCTCGATCTCCTGTCCCCTGCTGCCGGGAAACAGGGCGAGCAGTTTCGTGGACGGATCAAGCGCGTGCCGTTGAAAGAACTCCCCGCGCGAGCAGGACGTCCCGAGATGTTCAACCAGCGGGTGGCCTACGCACTCCACGTCGATCCCTTGCTTCCGGTAGAGCTCGACTTCGAATGGGAACACCACCTTCATCCGGTCCACCCGGAGCGCCATTGTCCTGATCCGCCCCTTGTTCCAGGCCCAGACCTGCGGACTGATGTAATAGAGCACGGGGATCGCACGCGCCTTTGCCCTGCCGGCGAAGCGAAGGTTGAATCCAGGGTAATCGATCAACGCCACCACATCGGGCCGACGCTTATCAAGCTCTTCCAGCAGGATGCGCTCGACGGCACGGATCGTGGACAGGTGGCGGACAACCTCCACGAATCCCATGAAGGAAAGATCGCGCATATGATGCACGAGCCTCATCCCTTCCGCCTCCATCCGGTCCCCCCCGATGCCGGCGATCTCAACACCCGGAGCAAGACGGCGGAGGGCACGCACCACCGCCGCGCCGTGCAGATCGCCTGACGCCTCCCCCGCCACCATGAGCACACGCGGAGGCATGTTCATTCAGCCAGGAGGAGATAGATGTACTTCGCAGCGATCAGCACGGTGACCAGCGCGATCGCCTGCAGCGTCCTCCGCTCGCTGGCGATCCCCTCCGCCGGGTCCACCACCTTCGCCGCCGCGCGGGCGGAGGCGTACGGGGTCAGCCGCGGGAGAAAGCGTCGCACGGCCTTGGAGTACGCCTCATACTCCTCACCAAACCGCTCTGCCAGGTACTCCTCCTCCTTGGTCACGATCAGGTAGTACTGTGCATAGAACCAGACGATGGCCACGGTCAGAAGCCACGGATAGAGGGCCATCGACATCACACCGACACCGGCGTACAACAGCATGTTCCCGAGGTAGAGCGGATTGCGGACATAACCGAACGGTCCGTTGGTGATCAGGTATGTCCCGCCGACGTTCCCGGTGGTCCGCGTTTCAGCCCCCACGATGGAGACCCCCCAGAACCTGATCATTTCACCCACGAAGACAACGGCAAAGCCGACGATCAGGCTGAGGGCCGTGGGGTGTGCAAACCAGATCATGACAAGCAAGAAGGGGATCGGCGTATAACTCCTGTACGTGAAGATGAGGCGGCGGATGTCGCTGGAATCGTTTCCCACAGTCATGACTCCCGCATGAAGGCCGCGTTCCGGTTCATCGCTGCGCGCCGGCGGGGACGCAGATGCGGACGGGTAGCAAGGACGCGGAGGCGCACGGTCACGTCGTCAAAGGATGTGTAGGGATAGTATGAGATGTTCTCCTCCCGGCAATAGGTCTGCAGCGCGTCCTTGGCGAAGACCACGTCGGCGTAGCGGGCGGGACACTGATCCGAAAAACCTTCTCCCGCGTAGCAGATGATGTCGTCTTCTCCCGCACGTGTGAGCATGATGTTCCGCTTGCAGCACGCGCAGCGTGTGCACTCGGCATCTCTGTAGGGAAACGCGATGGCGGCCCGGGCAGAGCCGTCATCCTTTTCGTCGTACAGGGAGAACGCGTTGGCATAGAACGGAACGTCCGCGAGGCCGTGGCGCGTAAGTATCCTCCGGATGTAATAGTCGAGCCCGTCACTCAGGATCCAGATCTCGATGTGCTGCAGCGCACAGAACCCCACGAGTCCGTGGAAGGTCCCATCGATCTCCTGCCGGTCGATGAACGCGTCCATCGCGGCCACCGGGATCCGTCCCATCGCCGCCACCTCGCCCCTGAAGCATTCCGGTGCGCCGAGTGCACCCGAGAGATAGCGTCCGACAAGCTCTTCGCAGACTGGTCCGCCGAACGTCCGGAACAACTGCTCGCCAACGTCCCGGCGCGTGATCGTACCGTCGAAATCCACGAAAAGTTTAAGTGCCATCGTCAGGCCGATGCGAGCGCGGCCGACTGCACGCGCGCTTCCTTGTTGAACCGAACGGTGACAAGCTTGGATATCCCTTCCTCCTCCATCGTCACTCCGTAGAGCGCGCTGGCCGCCTCCATGGTCCGCTTGTTGTGCGTGACCACGATAAACTGGGTGTTGTCTGAAAACTTATGCAGGATCCGCGTAAACCGATCAACGTTCGCGTCATCGAGCGGCGCGTCAACCTCGTCGAGAATGCAGAACGGACTCGGCTTCACGAGATAAATCGCGAAAAGGAGCGCGATCGCCGTCAGGGTCTTTTCGCCACCCGAGAGGAGGTCGATCGATGTCGGCCTCTTGCCGCGCGGCTTGGCAACGATCTCGATGCGGGCTTCGAGCGGATCGACCCCCTCTTCGAGCTTCAGATCGCACTCGTCGCCGGGATCAAACAGGCTCTTAAATGTCCCGATGAAATTGGTCCTGATGAGCCCGAACGTCTCGATGAACTTGTTCTGCGCTGTCGTGTTAATCTCTTCGATGGTCGCTAGAAGGATTCTTTCCGCCTCCAGGAGGTCTTTCCGCTGGCCCGTCAAGAACTCCAGCCGCTGCTTCTCCGTCGTATACTCTTCAAACGCCGCGAAGTTGATGTTTCCCAACGACTTGATCTTGTCCCGCAAACCCTGAATCTCATCGCGCAGCGCGGCGAAATCCACGAATTCGTCTTCAGGGTAGTTCTTGAGTCCGAGATCGAATTCGAACTCCTCCTGCGCCCTCGCCACGATGTGGCCCGCCTTCGCCCGGAGGTCGGCCAGCTTCAGGTCGTACTCATGAGACGAGCGGAGAGTATCGTCGTGTGTGCGGCGCCTGTCCTTGATGGCAAGCTCGATCGCATGCATCTCATCTCTTAAGGTCCCCGACTCCTCTTCGACCGCCGTCCGCCGCGATTCAACGCCTGCGAGGACCCCGCGGAGCCCGTCGAGGTCTCCGGCATTCTCGGCAACCGCCTCATCGGCCCGGTTGATCTCGTCGGCTGCAGCCTCGATCTCCTCACCGTGCCGTGTGACCGCCGTCGCGGTCTCCACCACCGCTTCGCCTGTACGCACCGTGTCATTGAGTCCGCTCTGCAGCTCGCCACGGACGGTGACAAGCGCGATCCCGAGCTCATTGACCCCCTTCGACCGTTCATTCCATTCGTTTTCGAGCACGTCCAGTTCCGATGTCACTGCGCCGACTCTCCGCTCGACGTCATCCTTTTCCGCCTTCAGGGTTTCCAGCGCCGGCGCCTCCGCCTCTATCTCCGAGTGCAACCCGGCGACCTCCGCACCCAGCGCCTTCATCTCCTCCGCGTTTCTGCCGATGATGTCGGATGCCCGCCTCTTCTCAAACGCCACCTGGGCGATCCTCATCTCAATGCCGTTCATCTCCTTCTCGACCGCCTTCACCCCGTCGGTGAACGCCTTCAGATCAAGGGCGTCATGCTCCACCGCCAGCGCATCCCGTTCTGTTTCTACCGCCTGCAGTCGTCCCGTCAGCTCCGCCGCCTCCTTGAGCAGGTCGTCGATCTGTTGCAGCTTCCCGATGAGTCCCCCCTCGTCCTGCCTCCTGCTTCCGCCGCGGGTGATCCCCACGCCCGTACGGAATTCCCCGTCCAGCGTCACACAGCGGACACCGGGCAGCCGCGCACTGACTGCGGCGGCGGCAGCCGTTGTCTCGACGATGAGGATGCGGTCTAGGAGAAGCCGGAACAGCGGCGCGTAGGCCGCCTCATACTTCGCAATGTCCGCGGCCCAGCCCGCGATGCCGCTGATCCTCGGCAGCCGGATCCGCGCGCTGATGCGCGGCATCCTGTCAAGGCAGACGAAAGTCGCCTTGCCGCGCTGATCTTCCCTGAGCAGTGCCATGCCCCGTTCGGCGTCGGCTGCCGTCTGGACAACGATAAGATTTGCGTACTCCCCGAGAGCGGCTTCCACCGCTGTCCGGTACCTTTCGTCCGCGTGCACGGCATCGGCAACCGTCAGGGTGCGTGATCGCGCCCACTTCTCCGATGCAGACAAATACCGTACACCTTCCGGCACCCCTTCGCGGGTCTCGACGAGTCCCTTCAGAAAATCGACCCGCGATCTCCTTCTCTCGAGGTCGTTGGTGAGACCGGACGCCGTCCGGCGCAGATCCTCGAGCTTCTCCGCGAGCACCTTTTTCCTGGTTTCAGCATCATAGTACTTCACTTCCGCCTCGGTGAACGCGCGGCGCAGCTGACGGTCCTGCGCCGACAGCTCCTCGATGACCCCGTCGAGCCGGAGAATCTCCTGCTCGTACGCGGCATTCTCCGCGGCCGCATGCGATGCGCGTCCGCCCAGGTTTTCCACGCGCCCCTTCTTCCGGTCCTGGTCGGTCTGCCTGCCCGCGATCACGTGGACCAGGGAGATTGTTTTCTCGTTAAGGGCCTGAAGCTCCGCCGTCTTGGCATCCAGACGTTTTTCGAACTCCAGCAGCGCGTTCTGGCGTTCGTCCAGCTCCTGCACGGTGATCGCTTCCTTCGAACGCAATTCGCCGATGCGGACGTCCAGAGCGGCCTTTTCGTTCTGCAGCCTGACCAGCTCCTCCTGGAGCTCCCTCCGCTCCTTCGTCAGTCTTTCGGTGTTCGCCCAAAGGGCCTTGATGCGCTCGGCGGCCACCGCGTTCTTCTCTTCGATGCGGTGCATCTTCTCCAGGTGGAGACTCACATCCCGCTGTGCTTCGGCGAGTCGCTTCTCCGCATCGAGCATCAGCGTCCGCAGGCCTTCCAGGCGTCCTTCTTCCCGCGTGAGATCGAGGTCGATACGGGACTTATCGGACTGCAGGAGCGCGAGCTTCTCCTCGAGCGGGACGCACCGGAGGGTGAGTTGCGCGTATTCCCGCTCCATCAGGTCGATTTCAAGAGTCCGGAGCCGGCCTTTCACATCGTTGAACTGCTCCGCACGCTTCGCCTGCCTCTCGAGAGTGCTGACCGCCTTCTGGACTTCAGCAACGATATCGTTCACGCGAACGAGATCATCCTGGACGCTCTCCAGCTTCCTGTAGGCGGCCTTCCGCCGGTGCTTGTATTTGGTGACGCCGGCCGCCTCCTCGAACAACTTGCGGCGTTCGTCGGTCTTGTCGCTGAGGATCGTTTCGATCATCTTCAACTCGATCACCGAGTACGCGTCAGCCCCCATGCCGGTGTCCATGAACAGGTCGAGGATGTCTTTCAGCCGGCACGGGACTTTGTTCAGCAGGTACTCGCTCTCACCGGAACGGTAAACGCGTCGGCCGATGGTCACCTGGGTGTACTCCGAGGGCAGGATCCCCCTGGTGTTCTCAATGACGAGGGAGGCCTCGGCCATGCCGAGCGGTTTGCGCGCCTTGGTGCCGTTGAAGATCACGTCTTCCATCTTGTCGCTGCGAAGCGCGCTGTATCGCTGCTCGCCGAGGACCCAGCGGATCGCATCGACGATGTTGGTCTTCCCGCAGCCGTTCGGTCCGACGATCGCAGAAATACCGCTGTCGAATGCAATGTTCACCTTGTTCGCGAACGACTTGAAGCCGACGATTTCCAGTTTCGAAAGATACATACGCTCCAGCTGTCCCCGCGATTACTGCAAATGAACGATGGTGGAAGAGAGGAAAGAAACGTACATCGGCATCGACTCTGCGTAGTCGTAATACGCATACAGCCCTCCGGCAACCGCCACCGCGGCCAGCACGCCGGCGGCATACGCCTTGAGAGGGGACACGTCCGCGACAATTGCGACGCCCTTCAACAGGCGCGCGTAGACCCAGAGGAGGAGGACAGCGACCAGGATGAAGGCGGGCGCCACATACACGCTGCTGTCCATCACGCGATAGAGGATCATTCCCACCGGCACCAGAATCAGCAAGGGGGCCGACGACCACATGACAATCGTGTAGGCATGGAAGGCGGAAATGCGGGCGCGGACAAGCGCGTTCAACACGTGCACCCCGCCCCCCGTACACAGTAACAGCAGAAAGAAAAATACCGCACCGGCGCCGATGAAGAGGATCGGATTCCAGATCAGCGTCACTGCGGCATCCTTCATCACGTCGGAGACCAAAAGGTACGTCAGCAGGTTATCGAGCACCAAACTGTCCCGGAAGCGATACAGGATGCTCGACAGCACGATCGCCACAGCCACCGCGACGACAAACCCCAGAAGCGTGCTGTGACCGAGCGACACGATCCGCTGATCGCGGATGTCGGCGAAGAAGTTGTAGGAATTCAGAAGCGACCGGTTCAGACTCTCGCGGAAACGCCGGTTCGCATTATACACATACGCCATGCCGATCAGGACGACGAACCCTACGAGCACGAATATGATCGGAGCACTGGCCGAATGACTGCCGATCGCCAGTGCGAGAAATTTTTCTCCGTGGAAAATCGACCGGACGGCGTCATAGGCAAGACGTCTCTCCCTCTCGGCGTTCACGAGTCCCACCGTATGCACCAACGGAGCCCCTGAGTGTACCGTCAGCGCCGGCCGATCCCCCTTCCAGTCGTTGAACGACCAGACTATCCCGCCGTCGCAGTCGAGGGACTTGAGAATCTCGAACCGCTGGAGATAGAAGCGCGCCTGTGCTTCCTGGGAGAGCGGGTCACTGTAGCCGCGCCGGTTCTCCTGCTGGACCTCGGTCCCGATTTTCGCGGCGATAACGGGTTGCTGCGGGCGGGACGAACGCCGCGCTTCAAGGACCGCGCGGAAAGTCTTGGGATCATGCGCCCGCATGTTCACGGCCGCCAGGTCGACGAGATCGGTGCACGCATCGATCCCGGGGACCTCCCCGATGTAGAGCAGCCGGTTGTCCAGCGAACGGGCGAGACGGGCGAGCGAACCAATGAAATCGCGCGCGGCCGGATGCGAGGCCTCGATTTCGTCACCCAGACCCCAGGCGAGGACCGATGGATGATTGCGGTCGCGCACGATCATTTCACGCAGCATCGTCTGCGCAAGATCCTGGTAGCCCTCGGCGGCGAAGACGTGGCCTGGGGTCTGGACCAGCGGCAGCTCCACCATGGCGAGCAGTCCGTACCGGTCACACAGATCCAACATGGTGGGGTGAGGCGGATGGCCGACGAAGCGGATAAGGTTGGCGCCAAGGTTCTTTATCATGACCACATCCTTCTCCCGCACCTCATCGGTCAACGCGCTCCCCAGAGCCGGGTGATCCTCGTACCACGTCACCCCTTTGACTATCAGACGTCTTCCGTTGAGCTGCAGGTGGCCTCCCGCCACCGCCAGATTCCGCACTCCGGTTTCGAGGTCATATTCGTCAAGGACGCGCGTCTCCTTCGCAGCGGTCCGCACAAGGTAGCATCTGAGGAGATAGAGTTCCGGACTCTCGGGGCTCCACAACCGTGGATTTTGAATTGCGATCTCCGCGCGCATCTCACCCCATTCGTTCCCCCTGCGTACCATGGGAACGACCCCGCTTTTCCCGACCGTCGTGCCGGAAATCTTGTCCACCACCTCAAAGGCAAAACCCGTGAAGCTCGGCTTCACGCCGGGCGCGGTCGCCCCCGCTGACGCGCTGTCGATCCCCTCGGCCGAGGCCCGGACCGTTATCCGAGCGCTCTGTCCGTTGTCGGCAGGCTCGGCCCGTGCGGTCACATCCCTGATGTACAAACGGGGCGTGCCGAGCAGGTAGATGTCCCGCGTGATCCCCCCGTAGTTCCGGATTCCCCAGACTGCCGGCCGGAGAGGCAACGTCGACACCGCATCCAGCTCGTTGCTCACCGCGATGCGGATCACGTTTTCGCGGCCCGCCTGAAGCACCGTCGGCGCAAGAGGCTCGACGACACTGGTGAACCCCCCTACGTGATTGGCAACGAACTCCCCATTGATCGAGACCTCCGCAGCATAGTTCACCCCGAGCATTACCAGGTGGAAGGTGTAGACATCGAGCTGATCCTGGGTCAGGACAATCTTTCGCTCGAATAGAACGCTCCCCCGAAAGTCGTACGACGCGGGGATGAGGACATTGACCTGTGCCCCTCCGTCGATGGAGTACGTCCAGGAACCGGAGAGATCAATCTTGATGCGCGTCGGTGTGTCGAGGAGAAACCCGGCATCAGCGCCACGGGTCAGCGGAGCTCCGCTCTGGAGAAAATGGTGCTCCGCGCTGCCAGTATAGGAGGAAAGAAGGGATAAAACGAGGGTGAATTGGAATACCCGTACTGCCGAACTGACGACCCGGAAGCTTTTGCGCTGATGAAATTCGCTCGGCAAGTACGTTGTAACCGCCTCGGAGGTAGGTGATAAGGAATATCACCTAAATATAAGCATAAAGTGCCCGGAAAGCAATGGAAAACGGGAATTGGCGCTAATTCACAGAATTTATGATGCTCGTAAACAGATCGGCCTTGAGACACGCCCCCCCCACAAGAGCTCCGTCTATATCCTGTTGTGACAAAAGGTCTGCCGCATTGTCAGGCTTGACGCTCCCACCATATTGAATCACCAGATTTTCAGCCACGGGGCCTGAATACAACTTTGATATGAGGGCCCGAATCGATCCATGGACCTCCTGCGCCTGCGCGGGAGTGGCCGTCTTTCCTGTGCCGATCGCCCAGACAGGTTCGTATGCAACGACAACATTCGCCATCTCAGGCTCCGCCAGCCCTGAGAGCACCCCCGTGATCTGCGCTGCGATCACCTGAGCGGTGACTCCCTTTTCACGCTCGGTGAGAGTCTCTCCAACACAGATGATGGGACGCAGGCCGTTGGCGAGAGCCTTCTTCGCCTTCAGATTGATGAGATCGTTCGTCTCACCGAAATGCTGACGGCGCTCGGAGTGGCCGAGGATCACGTAGCTGCAGCCTGCAGACTTCAGCATCTTCCAGGAGACCTCACCCGTGTACGCTCCTTCGTCGTGCTGTGACATATCTTGAGCACCGAGCCGTATCATTGATCCCTTCAGCAGGTCCGCCGCCACGGCGAGGGACGTAAACGGCGGACAGATGACGACGGTGACACCCGGCCTGACGGAGGTGAGCATCGTTGTCAGCCCGGAGAGCAGCTGCGTCGTTTCCGAGAGATCCTTGTACATCTTCCAGTTGCCTGCGATGATGACATTACGCATGGAACACTCCGATCGTTCAGTGGATGGATGAAACGTCAGCGCTTCATGGAATCGAGTTTCCGGCGGAGGACCTCGTTCACGACCTTCGGGTTCGCCTTTCCCTTCATGATCTTCATCGTTTCGCCGACAAAGAAAGCGAACACTTTGTCGTTCCCCCCCAGATACTTTTGTACCTGCATCGCGTTGCCGGCGATGACCTCATCGACGACCTTTTCGATCGCTCCGGCATCCGAGACCTGAACGAGCCCCTTTCTGTCGACGATCACTCCCGGATGCTCGCGGGTCGCCACCATCTCTTCAAACACCTCTTTCGCCATTTTCCCGCTGATGGTTCCCTTCTGGATCAGTCCGATCATCGCAGCGAGGTGGTGAGGAGTCACCGGGAATTCGGCGATCGGGAGTTTCTTCTCGGAGACAACGCGCAGGACGTCGGTCATGACCCAATTGCTCACGGCCTTCGCGTTTTCCCTGCGTGCCAGGGGATCCGCCGCAAGAGCAGCGAGCGTCCGCTCGACATAGTCGGCCACCCCCTTGTCCACCGTGAGGACATCGGCATCATAACGGGGAAGCCCCAGCTCCGCAACGAACCTGTCCCGGCGCGGCCCCGGAAGCTCGGGAAGCTCCTCGCGTAGCCTTGCACTCCATCGCTCGTCCACCAAAACAGGCACAAGATCAGGATCGGGAAAGTATCGGTAGTCGTGCGCCTCTTCCTTGCTGCGCATGGGGAGGGCGACGTTCTGGTTCGCATCCCAGAGGAGAGACTCCTGCACCACGGTTCCCCCGTCTTCAATCAATTGGATCTGCCGGTTGATTTCGTACTCCAGGGCTCGTTCTACGTTGCGGAACGAGTTCATATTCTTGACTTCTGTCTTGGTCCCGAAGGCGGTGGTCCCTCTGAGGCGGACGGACACGTTTGCATCGCACCGGAGACTCCCCTCCTCCATGTTGCCGTCGCAGATTCCGAGGTACGTCACGATCTGCCTGATGCGCGAGAGATAGAGGTAGGCCTCCCGCGGCGACCGGAGATCGGGCTCGCTTACGATCTCGATGAGAGGCACGCCGCAGCGATTGACGTCCACCAGCGTGTCGACGTCGAGATCGTGGATCGATTTCCCGGCGTCCTCTTCCATGTGGATGCGCGTGATGCCGATGGTCTTCCGCGCCGTGTCATCGAGGTCGATCTCCACCGAACCGTGCGTACATATCGGTTCTTCGTACTGCGAAATCTGGTACCCCTTCGGTAGATCGGGATAGAAATAGTTCTTCCGGGCGAACACTGAGCGGGGCGCGATCGTGCATCCGACGGCAAGCCCCATCCGCAAAACGAAGTCAACCAGGTTGATGTTCAGCACGGGAAGGGACCCGGGCATCCCGAGACAGACCGGGCAGACGTTGCTGTTGGGCTCCACGCCGAATTCGGTGGAGCAGCCGCAAAACGCCTTGGTCCGCGTCAGGAGCTGCGCGTGGACTTCCAGACCGATGACAGGCTCATACTTCTCGTTGAGTTTCACGTCCTTTCGTCCCTCAGTTGCGGATCGCCTGCGTGACCTTCTCGGCCGCCTCTTTGAGGTTTCCGGCCACCAGGAAATTCATCCCGGATTTCTTCAGTATGTCCTGGGCCAGCTCCGCGTTCGTCCCGGCAAGACGCACAACAATCGGAACCTCGACCTGCACCCGCTTCGCCGCTTCCACAACACCTGCCGCTACCCGGTCACACCGGACGATTCCGCCGAAGATGTTGATCAGAACGGCTTTCACGTGCCGATCGGCAAGGATGATCCTGAAACCCGCCGCAACGGTTTCCGCGCTCGCGCCTCCCCCCACGTCGAGGAAGTTCGCCGGTTCGCCGCCGGCCAGCTTGATGATGTCCATCGTTCCCATCGCAAGCCCGGCCCCGTTCACCATGCAGCCCACGTTTCCGTCCAGCTTTATGTAGTTCAGGTTAGATTTCGATGCCTCCACCTCGAGCGGGTCTTCTTCGTCCAGGTCCCGGAGCGGCGTGAGTTCGGGGTGACGGTCGAGTGCATTATCGTCGAAATTCATCTTCGCGTCGAGAGCCAGCACATTCCCCTCCGTGGTGATAACCAGCGGATTGATCTCCGCCAGGGAGCAGTCCATCGCCTCGTACGCC
>Ga0315273_10003012_pt1 | contig 20215 bp, 19 predicted proteins | sample YL17G02_0_MG_FD_205753 | JGI IMG/M metagenome (GOLD analysis project Ga0315273, IMG submission 205753) | Sediment microbial communities from Yellowstone Lake, YNP, Wyoming, USA - YL17G02_0 | ecosystem: Environmental > Aquatic > Freshwater > Lake > Sediment | place: USA: Wyoming | collected...
TAAACCTGGTACAAAACCTCCTCCAAATACGAATTGATCCATTTTATTAATTTTTTACTACGTTATTTTGTTTCATTTTTATTGCTACAATTATAGCAATCACTACTATTAATACTGATACTCCTATAATGGCGTATTTAATAGTGTTCCTTTTACTCACTTCTCTCGCTTCGGCTAATTTTTGTCTTTCCTGTTGTTTTGCCGCCATTGCCGCCATTGTCGCGTCCATAAGGGCTTGGTTACCTGCCGATCTGCCTTGTTTTTTTTTCTGTATTCCACCTACAATTCCCATTGTCAACGCAGCCGAACCCGCCGCCGCCGCCGCCCAAGTAGAACCAGTTATATTTTTTAATTCAGACTTGTTGGTTACTTCAAAGTCTGTTTTCTCAGTCAATAAAATGTTCCCACTATACTTAACATCAGTGAAATCTTCTTTTTTTGAAATGTATTCAAAATGATTTTCAGAGTGAACTATCGCCGGTAACGGTATCTCATTTAATTTATCTACTGGAATGGTATATGGATAAAGGGTTACTCCGTTGTCATTTGCTATACTGATTAGCGTACTAACCGATACTTTTTCCAACGAGCACATATTTTTCAACGCTACTAACCCACAATTATTTATCTCCTTTATTCCTTCAAGTAATTTTTCTGTTTTTGCTTGTTCGATTCCTTTTGCGAAATTTTCAAACTCCAAATAGTTTTTTGCTATAATATCACCCTCTAATTTTTCAAGGTCAGTTTCGTTGTTTTCGTTCTTATGGATCGTTACCCAGCGTACATCAGTAATCGCGTGAACAACTCTTTTTGTTCCAGCTACGGAAATCATTGACATCGGAGCAACCAATCTCTCTCTTCCTCCGCTCTCTGTAATAACTTCAACTTCTCCTTCAAGCAGGAAATTTGGATGAGCGTGTTTATGAATTTTACCGGTAAGCACAGTTCCTTTTGGGATAAATATTTCTCTCACATAAATACCATCAGAAAAAGAATGCTTTAGTGGGCATAGATTACTGTCGCCAATTAAAACGCCATCAACTGTCATCAATTTAGCTTCGAAATCCAATATACCCTCACGGATAGATGGATTGCCAACTACAATTTCTTTTTCTATTTCTATCACTTCGCTAATCACTCTGCTTGTGCTTTAGATTTCATTTTTTTATAAATAACAAATCCTACGATTGCTATAACCACAACTACAACTCCAACTATTATCCAGGTACTACCTTTCTTTTGGTTCTGTAAAGTTCTTTCTTTTTCAGCTTTTAATTTTTCTTTCTCTGCTAACACATTTGTTATTCCATAAAACATTTGGGCTTTAGCACTTGCTTCGGCGGCTTTCTTATCTTTAGCAGATTTGGCTAATCCCAGAGAAGAACTCCCAACAGCACCTATGCCTTGTATTAAGGCTTCTACCCATCCACTCTCGTCATTACCTTCTTTAAGGTTATTAAGTACGCTTTCATCAACGGTTTCTTCGATAATTTCTCCGAACTCTACAAGGAACTTAGTCCACTTAGGAGTGCCAAGCATATCCGCTATTGCAGAGGCGGCGTCTTCCTCGTTGGTTACATCGTATCCATATTTCAAAAGCAGTTCACTTACCTCGTCGTAATTAGACGCAATAGTTACCCCGGCAATATACCAGAATGCTGCAAGCTGTTTGTTGTCCAGCGCTGTCTTGACTTTAACCAAAGCCTCTTTATCCGCCTTTTTAGGAGGAGAGTTGGTGATCGTTTTTGAATTATAGTCGTCGATGTAAAACATATTTCAATTCCTTGTTATTTACTTGCTCTGTTTATTAATAAAAAGAACACAATAACTGCAAGGACAATAATTATCGTCTTTTGGTTTACTTTAATCCAATCTCCAGCTTTCTCTACTTGCGTTTCTTCCTTTACTGGCGTTGGCGTTGGCGTTGGTGTTGTTTGCGCCGGTGCTGAAGCTTCTGGTGATCCTACGGCTCCCGTTATAGATGCGTCACCGAAATTCGATTCTTTCTTGTCAAGACCAAGAGCCTTAACGATAGTTTCTTTGTCGGGATGAGCTGCGGCAACAAATTCAAGGATACCAGGATCTCCATTTTCTTTTATGAAGATCTGGGCAAATTGATACACTGATGGGATTCTGTTGTCCACATTGTATCCTTTATTTATTAAGAAGTCATAAGCAACTTGTGGGTTGTTATAGACAATATATTTCACAGGAGGTATTAAAATAGGGATAGTTCTTCCGCTTTTCTTATGCTGGCCTGGGCCTAACATATTTCTTGGGAAGTCAGTAGTCTGAACGCCATCATTTGTAGTCAGATAATTTGAGTCTCGCACTGGCTGAAGTTTACCATTTGAAAGAGTTTGTCTTGGCTGAAGGTTCATTGTCGTGAATTGTTTGCGAATTAGTTGATTAAATTAAAAAAGGCGGCCATCTTATAGTGACCGCCTTTTAATGTTTGTTCGCTTAATGCGTGGCCTGATCTTATGATCCAGAATCTAAAGAACGGTTAGCAGAACGAGTCAACGCGATGTCGGCAACTGGGTTACCTACTAAACGTGGAGCAAGTGCTAATTCTTTAGGGTTCTTACCAAATAACATATGAGCGTTACTTGTTTTAGCTTTCAACGTGAATACTAAAGTAAGAACATTCGGTGCTCCAGTGAAATCAACTGGCACCTGGATTTGAGTACGTCCATCAACTACCAAACCGAAATCTATCGCATCAATTACTAACGGGTTAAGGTTAGTCGGTGACACATAGTTAGTTGGTTGCCAAAGGTACTGACGTAAGCTACCAGTTGGGAAACGCTTTTGGATGGTAAACGCGTTACCAAACTGTTGAGCGTTACCTACGAAGTAACGTAATCCTTGGATAACAAAAGGGTTACCTAAAGTTTCCACACGCACTTGATCGTGAGATCCAGCGCCACCACCAGTTTCAGCCACAGTCACGGTTACACCGGCAGGTTGAACTAATGGACTTACGTTTCCGTCAAATAAGATAGCCACGGCAGGATTTGTCGGACCAGCGTTAGTTACGCGGAAAGTTAATGTGCGGTCAAGAGGTTCAACCACGTTTTGCAATGCTGCCTCATTACCGCCTTGAGCGAAATAATTAGACTCGAACAGATCTGACCCGTCATAATTTGAGTAGTCTGCTGATTCGAAATAGAAATCTTGCATATTCATTTTTTTTTGTTCTTTTTGTTAATGGTTAATTAATTGATTTATTTATTTATTTGTTGAGCGTACAATTTTTAAGCGGCAGCTTTTAAAGAGCCATCATCACCTTTAACAATCTGGATTTTGTATTTCTTTACAACCGGTTCAATAACGATTGCGTAAATGATCAATGCTACAAGTATAGTTGCCATTGATGTCCAGAATGCTCTCCAATCGATGTTTGTCATTTTACTTTCTTTTAAGTGTTTAATAAATTACTTATGGCAAATGTATATCACATTTGTTATTCTGCAAACAGAAATGTTAGAAATCTACTGAACGATTGCCGTTCACCAAGAATTACCTGTTAATAAAGTTGTTGATAATTATTACTTGTATAATAAGACTACAATAAGACTATTATCTATTATCAAAGTAATGGGCGTAGTCTTGGAATAAAGAACGCATTGCGTCTTCCTTACTCAAAGCCCTGCCAGAAGCGTCGCCCACTCGCATACGCTTAGAGATTAATCTTGGGTTTTGTCTAATGAACTCCATTACTGCTGAACGGAACTCGTCGGGATTACCGCCGATTATCTTGTGTTCCATCATATCAATATAAACAAAGAAACTTCTACGCTTTCTAAATTCATCGTCGGAGATAGCACCCATTTCCTTATACTGACGCACTGCCTCGTAATATCTTCTGTCCACGAGGATCTGAGCAATTTTCATTAAAGGGTAATTCGGTAAAGCATCCTCAATACGATCAACGTCATCGAGCTGATGATGTAAGCGTACATAAGCGGCGTTCTGCCACTCGGTCTGCGTAACTTTCGATACAGACTGGTGGGTGATCAAAATATCCATACCACTATGTCGGTTGGTAGTCATCGCACCAATCAAAGACTTTCCTTTTGCACCGGTCATATATTTGTCAATATCCTCGAGAACCAGTAATCCGTTCTTGAAGTTAAAAATAGCATACTCAGCAACCAGCTTCATTTTATCCAGGTCGTATTGTTTCCCATATTCATCAAACGGTGGGATCCTTCTCGCTCTGGCTTCTGTAAGCGTCTTAATATACTTAGGTAATACGGCTTTGTATTTTTGGTACGACTCCTCATTATTAAAGTCAAGGATTAAAGCCTTGCGACCTTTCTTGCCGTTTGCAGGGTTATCAACAACATACCTGTCAATATCTTTTACACCTTGATAAGTTTTACCAACACCTTTCATTCCACATACAATAGTAAGTAGAGGCTGACGCTCAAGGTCCGATGGCATATAGGAGATTTTCCTTCTCCCCGATCTATTGAATAAACTATTTAGCCCTGTTCCTGACATCCTACTTTAATAACATTGGAGTAAGTTTAAGATTAGGGTAGCTGGCGATAAGCCCTTTCGCACCCTCAATAAATTTTTCAACATTATCTTTACCGTCCCAGAAAGCTACGGCGTCTTTACTCTTTTTCATAAAGTAACTCTTGTTCTCTGGATTGTAACATAAGTATCCAATAACTTCCAGCGTGGTTGTATCAAACACACTTACTATGTACGACTCCTTTGCATCGCCAATCGGAATAACAACATCGAGGGTTTTATCATTCTCAATTATTTCGTCAATTTGTTTCTGCCCGATAATTTTAAGCTTCAATCCCTGGACATTACTATTAATATGATTAACCTGCCTCTTGGCTTCTTTATAAGACGAGAACTTTAATACTTGTGGAATTAGTTTCGCGGAAACCGAGATCTTTTTATCGACGTCAGCAATATAGCCGACCTCATTATTGATGTTGGTGGCTTGAATTATAAATTCCCCTTTGTCGGAACTTACTGAACCACTTGATCCGCTCTTTCCTTTTACTATTTTTAGCGTCATTTGTTTCTAATTCTTTGTCCTTAATTGCTTGAATTTCTTTTTTTACAACTGCCGACATTATTGCCGGGGAGATTGTGTAGAACTTAGTACGGTCCATTATAGTGCTGTCACTTCTCCTCTTTTATATTTATCAATAATTTTTTGGGCATCCTCTTTTGTCTTGAAAACCTTTGCGGTGTTTTTCGCCGGCGTCCAGGCACTCGTATCGTCTCCGAGATCTACAAAATAAACTATCTTATCGTCAGCCATCTTTGACATTGACCTTATAACATAATCCATAATTTACGCGTTGTCGTCGTTGTCAACTTCCTCGGCCACCACTACCTCTATCCCTCCACCTTTCTTTGGGGCAGGATCGGTATTGAAGTTCTCTACATCAAAATTGTTGGGTGCGTTATTAACTGGAGGAACGTGGCTACTGAAGTTCTCTACGTTTTCATTAAACTGAGGTTCTTGGTGACGCTTGTTGTATCTCGCCTCGTCCGTTCCAGTTCTTGCCTGTTCACGGATATTAGCACTCTCCTTAATAATCTTGTCCAGCATTACTTTGTTTTGGTTTTTGATGTCCATAGCTTTAATGAACAATCCACCGCCGACCATTAATAAGCCGGTAATAAACATCCACTCAGGTTTAAGCTGGATCTTCTTAACTTCAAGGAAATATTTTAATGGTTCAATAACAAACTTCTTTTCGTCGTCGGAAACATTAATGCTCTTATCAACATTGTCGTTTGCCTCGTCCACGAACTTTAAAAACCTGGCGTCAATATGGCCATCATTAACCGCTTTGATTATTTCAACCTTATCGATTTTGGCGTATTGTTGAAAACCTGCGATAAGTAATCGGAAGAAAATATCCACAAGCCACTTTGCCGTGTACTCGGAAAATTCTTTGGCGAACCCGCTATCCACTTTCGTTCCGTCGGAAGCTGTGCCTGAACCTGATCCGTTTCCTGCTCCACCGCCTCCACCAGAATTTGATGCACCTGGCGCCATAGGATCACCGGCACCAAAACCACCACTGCCCAAAGGAGCGTTAGGTATTTCATCAAATTTTGGGATTTCAAACGTCGGAGCGTCTTTTGGAATGTCAGCTTTTTTACCGTCCAGTTCGGCATCGGTAATCGGCTCCATTTTAATACCGCCAGAGGTTTCGGTTTTATTTACTTTAGGCTCCTTTACTGGTGCCTCAAACGGACTAAACGTGTCTTTTTCTGCCATTGCTTTACATTATGTTTTTTGTATTTTCAAAACTGCTAAATATCATTTATGTTATGCCGTGCTACAAATATAGGAAATCAATAATTGATTTACAAATGTGTGCCCCCAAAAAAGCAACTCGATTTATCGCCTCAATAATCCAGTCGCCTTGGGAATCGTGGTTTCTTCCTTGTTTCAGGTAAATACGTCAATTCCTGGGAACCCCGCCAACCGTCGTCACCATACTTTTTTCGGAAAGCTCAATTTGAATGCTCCTAAAGATGCTTACCAGATCCTTGTTTTCGGATACAGGAGCCTGTTCCCAACTTATTCCCCTGATGGTTAAAACCCTCCTTGCGTCCTGCACTTCTTTGTCATCAGGATTGCCATTTGCTTTCACGATTAACAGGTCGTTTTTATTCATTTGCTTTACCTCATTTTTCTTTACTTTTTCGGCACCATTATTTTCTACCACAAAAGCGACATCATCTACCGCTTTATGGACATAGCTTTTACTTATTCTAAACATTTCCCCGATCTCGCCGTAGGATAGGTTTATTTGTTTTTTGATAACATAGTACATCATTGCCCTGGCATCCGCAAACTTTTTATCGGCAACAAGGTCGTTCTTGGATATGTTCCATTGGGCGCATATTGAACCCATAATGGCGTCAATTATCTCCAGATCTACTTTCAACCTTTCCCACTTTTTAACGCAATAATTCATATACTGAGCAAAGTCCGTGTTGGACATATTGCCTCGGATTGCTGTCAGGATCTCCTCCTGCTTATTGATAGAATTGGTCTTTATTGTCATATTTTTTCGAGATAATAGGTTGGAGAAAAGCTTAATAATACGGGTATAGATAAACGATATTTATTCTTAAAATTGATACGCTCTGGCTTATCGGTGATCCATTCTTTTAATCCAAATCCCATATAAACGAGATCTCTTGGGAACACTCGGTCAATACCTTTTGCGTACATTTCATCCAGAATTGCCTCGTCACGCTGTTCTCCTCGAAGTGCTTGAACTAAGTTAAACACGGGGATTAAAGAGCTGTCCAGCTTCTCCTTTGCGTAAACTGGGCTAATGTAAACCCGATCGTCTTTTTTCGGTATGGAAACAAAAACTTTCTTTACCTGCGGAGCCGGCTTAACAACATCGCTCTGGAATGTAGATTCGTACTTTTTGGCAACCTTATACTGAAGTCCTGTTGCTGTTGACTCTATAAGTGTATTGGTACTACCATAAATGGCTTTAACCATATCCGAGTCAAGCTTGTTTAAAACCTCGTTATTAAGGTGGTTTTTAGAATACATTTCCTCGTAATATTTCTGCCAGTTCTTGCCAAAATTATCCGATAAAAACTGGTTGGATCTCATACCACGAATGGCGATGTAGGTATTATCTTTCTGCACAATAACGCCCTCTTTAGGACTATTGAAAATGCTTTCCGACAACACGCCATCGTAGGTCATAAGGCTGTAATCGTTTTTGTTCATACTCATCATAATGTTGCTTAACGCGTAAGAGTTTACATAAAACTTCTTATCGTTGTTCTGCAACTCATAAACCCCCCAATTAATTCTTCTGCCTGCTGTATCCAACATTTTTAAGCTGAACGTCGGGATAACAACCCCTGACTTTGGAACTGAATAAATCAACGGAATGAAATGGTTTATCACGGCACTTTGTTTGGAAATATCTGCTCTGCCGGTACTCTTTAAATTAAGAATTGTTGTTCTGGAAATATCAGTAAGTGCGTTAGCGTAATTAGTTACTCCTGGCTCGGTAAAGTTGTGGAATAGCACATCGCCGTCGGTATAAAACGCTTCGTTTCCGAACTCCCCTTTTACTGTTTGGAACTGGAACATTGAGGAAAACTCATCTATTCTTATAAACTCAAACGGATGGGTGTATGCAGGGAACGGGAATGAATGCAGAACGATGGCACAATATAACAGTTTTGTTGGACAATAAGTTTCATCCAAAAATCCACTCTTTCTTAGGCTCATTAGGTTAGCTTCCTTTACGGTAAAGAACTGCCCGGCGATCTTATTGCTCTCAGGGTTCTGCACAACAAACTTCAGCTTGTCAAGGTACTCGGCACGCAATTTTGGGTTGGCTCTGTCCACCATTAAAGAAGTGGAAATGTTCGCCAGGTAGAATAAGCAAAGTACATCTTCAACAGAAATAAGGTTGATTAAATTGTACCAACAGATCCCAAGTTCGTAAACGCTGGTACCGAACTGTCTTTCGAAGTTGGTTTTCTCGGCTTCGTAAATAGTATAATCTCCATCCTCAAACAACACCTTGGCATCAAAATACTTTGATACAGATGTAGGCACAATGAAGCGATATGTTTTAGACTCCCCCGATGCAATTTCTTCGGCGGTGTCCAAGATCCTGATGGCAAACTTTCTCTCAAGCCTAACCACTAAAGGAATGTCTAACGGCAGCGTGCCGGCGTTGATCTTATCAACCAATTCTTTTAAAGGCGTTTGCTCGGCAATAACTGAACTGGCTTTCTTTTTCTTTTTAGCCGGCTCGGTAGAACCTGCAGCTTCAACAACTTCTTCCACGTCTTGTATGTCCTCGGCCAGAGAAACAAGGTCGTTGTTACCCAGCTCTATCATTTGTTGGGCAACCATAAATTTATTAAACACGGCTGCCGACTCCTTGTATTGCTTTACGTTTTCAAAGTATAATTTTATAAGATCCGCGTCTTTGGTTGCTATTATTTTATTAAGCACAACGCCGTCTGGGTTTATAACCACGCCTGGAGCCTCTTCATTTCCCTGCACTATCTCAAGCGCACTCTTTATGAAAGTGTGGTTCTGTGTGTCTATTATCTTGCCAAAAATCACTCCCTCTCTACCAAGAACAACCTCCTGGTAAATGTTATTCTTCTCAGCCAACTCAACAAGGTGGGCGATAACAAGAGCATTTTTTTCTGTGTACGCTTTGAAATATGGCTTAAAGTAGTCAAAGGTTAAAAGGTGTTTGGTGTTCTTTTCCCCGACCTCATTAAACAAATCATCCATAGCATCCTGGTTGCCCTCGCCAATGTAGAAAAGCAGATCCTCTTTGTGTTTGGTAAATTTATCGTTTACCGGTATTTCAACAGGAACTTCCTCGGTGTCGACCACAAACATATCGGCGTTCTCTTCCCTTAATTTCTCCATAAAAGCAAAAGTAATTTTGTTCGTTGCCTTTAGGACACTTTCGGATGGAGAGGCGTCATATCTGTCGTAATACTTATCCAGCTTTCCAAATTCGTCTTGGTACTTGGGATTTTTAGATATTAAAAGATCCCTGGTCATACCAAAACTTTGTAACAAGTCATCAATTTTTATAGGTGCAGTCATCGTCTGGTTTTTTTATATTAAAATTTCAATTCAAGTAAGCTATTTGATAGTGCGAATTTAGCAACAACTTTATCAATAGTAACATCAGCACTTCGTTGTTCATTTATTTTAGTGTACTTCTCAATTAATTTAATACGCATTATGTCTAAGTCCTTTATTTCTTTATTTTTTTTCGCGTATTCATCATTAAGCTTTTTGGCAATCACAGGAAGATCGTTTATCGTTCCTCCGTGTAACCTCAGATACGACTCCTCTATCTCCTTTATGCGATAAGCCATCTGCGTAATTGGAGTAAACAAAGCGCGAAGTGCCGTAATAATATCCGCGTGTATTTTAGGATCTTCGTCGGCAAGCCCCATAGCAACAATTATTTGATTTTCGGATGGAGCTTTTTCTTTGCCGGCAATAAGATCTCTTTTTCTTCCAACGCCATATCCATCAAAAGCACGGAGAATACCCGATATGTTGTCATAACATTTTTCCAGTATTGATATTTTCTTAGGCAAATCAAACGCGTCAAACTCATCCTCCGTAAACGACGGTTCCATATTCTTTTCTTTCTGTGCGGCGTAATAAGGATAATAGTTCTCTGGTCTTACCATTGGACTCTTTGACGGATACTCTTCGAGTTCTTTCATAAGAAGCATAACAAGCTTCGGAAAATACTGCTCTTTCAGTTCATAATAAGTGACTGTTCTTTTTGCCTGCTCGGCCCTAATCTCTTTGAAAGTTCTAAGCATTATATCCCTCATATCATCCGTAAAGGCATAAACAATCGACGTTAATCTGAATAGGAAAGGATTGTAGTCCGCATCGTACTCGCCAGTTAAGCGAGAGTCAATAACGGGCCACTCGTTCTGAAGCGACGATCTCATTGGCATTAGCCTGTTGATAACATCAATGGTTATTTTGTCTGGGCATTCAGCAAGGATCTCATCCCTCTTTTCTATACCAATCTCCAGTGCGGTAATAAAATCCTGCATCGCAGACGGGCTTACTAAAGACGGCATCCATTGTAAATAATAACCAACATCACGGCTCATTACCGTTGAGTCAAAAGCCAGTGTTAGTGTATTATCTCTTGATATTTTATCAGTAAGAGCTTGAGAATATACTTTTGCGTATCCGTAGTAACTATCATTGTAGTGTCTTGCTGCGGCTAACATTTCAAAATACGATGTACGGAACTTAGTAACGAATGACGCTGGTTCATTTTTATAAAGTTCCACAGCATTTATTATCACAAATTCACTATTTTCTCTTTTGTATTTAGCGTATTCTTTCTCGTACATCATTAGGTATTGATCTCTCGCAACATCTACGTTTTGATTAACAATATCTATGTTTTGTGCGTAGCCATTAATCTCTTCTCGCGATTTGTTTAATTTATTTCTCTGGTCAATTAATATGGCTTGAGAAAGTTTCGTAACAATATCAGCACGCTTTTCTGGATCAGAAGCCAACGCAACTTTTGTTTCGTTAGGGTTTAATGACATTTCCTCCACTTCCTCAATCGTGTTACGCTCTTTCATAATTTGCTGTAAACGGCGAGCTTTTTCTTCAAGCTTAGAGTAAATAAATATCTCAACCGACTGGTCAAGTAAAACGTAAACAATACGCACCCACAGGTTCTCGTTATCACGTCTCCACACCCTTCCCTCTACCTGACGCATATCCGTCGGATTCCAGTCTGGCGTCATAATATACATTGTTGAGGTCTTGTTCTGTAAGTCTACGCCCTCTTTAATAGATTGCGTTCCGAACAACACTTTGATTTTTCCATCTTGGAAATCTTTAATTACTTGTTCGTTTTTACCACTTGAGTCCGAAGATATAATAGCCACCTCATCGTCGGTAAACCAGCCCTTATCAACCAAGTAAGACTTGATTAATTTAGCTAAGTTCTTTTTCTCACGAACAGCTTTTTTGTCTTTGTCGATAGAATAATAATCAAAGCGAATAGTATTCATATAAACAACCTGACCAGAAACTTCTCTTGATCGCTCAAGTTGAGAAAGGTCATTTGCTATTTTAAGATACCTGTCAGACTCGTCTTTGGTTAATTTGGGTTTTGCTTTAAGCTCATCCAACTCAGCCTGGAGTATTTTTATCTTTTTAGGGATTTCAATAATATGGTGATCCTTTACGGATTTAATTGCCTTTACCAGATACTCAATCTTTGGAGAATATTTAATAAGGTTTTCTGGCGTAGGCTCTGGAAGATCGTTACAAGAGTATAAATAAGGAGATAGAGCAATACCTCTTGCCATACCGAGTGCTTTAAACGTAACGCCGTAATCCTTTCTCTTCGCCAGTGTTTTAATTGTATCTAAGGCTGTATCTTCGGTAGCTACCGGGATAAGAATATCCTTGTCGGCAGAACTGGAAGATAAAACTTCTTTCTTGTAAACTGCCCACGAACCACTCTTATCTTTTGCTACGAAAACAAGCTCTCCATATTTCATATTAGGAAATATAGCAAGAGCGTCAGCATACGTTTCAACATTTAACCCATTAGGGATTTGCTTTATATTTGAATTTACAATCGTTCTTAACGAAACAACTATGTGTTCAGAGTCATCATCGGCCTGGTCTTTCTTCTTCCTCTTTTTGCTGGTATCTGGCTCATCTGAATCCGAAAGCTCTCCGTATATCGCTGCATTTGGACACACATCATCAAAGGTGTAGTTAAGCAAAGTTTTTGGGTTCATAACACCACAAGATACATTTTCAATATCCTGAAGCATTTTTCTCTGTATGTCGTTTTGGTCTACGATTGAACAAGTGTTCACACTAAGCCTATCCAGCAAAGCCACCGTGTTCACATCCCCAAGCGATTCTGTTTCATCGATTGTTTTAGACGCTACCGCCTTTTGCATTGCCAGGTCGGTAAATCTTGGGAATACCTTTCTCAAAGGTTTCTGACCTTTTTCGCGTGGTGCTTTTTCGTCTACGTTACCGTCAAGGGAAGCTTCACGCTTAATGTCCATTACAGACCAGATAAGGTTAAGCAACATTTCTTTGTTACGGAAGTCCTCAACCGAGATACGTTTGATAAATTCTCCGTTATGGTCAAAGTCAAACTTTAAGGTTTCTTTTAAAAATAAGTCAAAGAATGTTTTAATGTTTGATACACCTGCGTCACGAAGCTGGTTAATACCAACAAGGGAAAGCATAGAGAAGATCTCGGTTGGGTGGTTACTAAACGGAGTTGCCGTTAATAACATAACCGGTTTTTTATTTCCTAATGATTTAATGTACTGGCAAACACCGAAAACAGCTAAAGCACTGCTCGGAGCCTTACTGCCGCGTATGTCGTGTGATGTAGTTTTTACTGAAAGTATAGGACCCTCTGGGCTTTTTAATTCTACCCTGGCGTCAGTTTTCACATTCGTAAATACTTTTTTCGCCATATGTGCCTCATCAAGAATAAAGCCGTCAATTTTCAAGTTATCCAAAAAGAACTTACCTCTATCTGCAGCCTCGGTCATATTACTCTCTATACTGTTAATCATTTCCTGAAGCTGTTTCTGAAGAACCTTTGCTGGATCTCTCTTGAATTTCTGCGTTACTGCTCCTGTGTTATCAACAATAGTTACCTCATAAGATCTGTCCTCGTCAAAACTCTCTTCGTTTTTATAGGTAGTGATTTCCTTAACAACGCTTGTGATTTTTTCGATATGAGATCTGGAGAACCCAACGTGGTCCAGCGATTGTTTTGTTGCCAGAATAATGTTGTTTGTTCCAGAGTTAAACTTCCAGGTTCCGTAATCGTAAATCGCGAAGTCAGCCATTTTTTGAATTATGCCCTCAATCCACGAGTGCAGGTCTTCAAACACATTCATTAAGAACTCCTCGTAAACCTGCTTGTCAGGTCTCATTTTTTCCTCTACAATGGTTGTGTATCCACCCTTTCCGTCGGTAACAGTCCTTCTTGTTTTTATAATCTTCCCTTTTGCGTCTCTCTCTTTTTTGCTTGGTAATAAGCTTTCCTTGTACGAAAATTCGCTTGTGGAAAGACCTTTGTCGTAAACAATGCGAGATCCCTCTGGGATAACAACGCCAGAAGTATCAAACATTTTATCGTACACTTGACGTTTCCACATTATCTGTAAAATGGCATTTTTCAAATCGAATAAATCTTTCTCTTTGTCCTTTGCGTTTTTACTGAAAGTAAATCCAGCCAGGTAATTTAGAATGTCTTTATTCTGTTCGTAATCTTGCCCGACAGATCTGTAAAATAAATTTTTATCAAGCTCTGGAAGTATTTTGTTAATCAGTTTAGACCACGCGTAGTTGCTTCCAGAAATAGCCATACGGAAATTGTATGGGTTTGTAGGAATAGTTGCGGTGCCAACACTTTTTCCTTTTTGCACGCCGGCTTCTTTACCACCTATTTCGGTAAACAGGCGTAATAAGTTTCGTATAGCATATTCTTCTTCGTCGCTGTATGTTTTGAACTGACTCTTGCCATTCGCCCATACAGAAGTCGCCGATAGGTTTCCGAGTTCAATTATATTATAAATAGGAACGGCGCCAACTATGTAACGGTCAAGACGCGGATCATAAAGACCTGCAATCTCTTCTCTCCATTTTCTATTTACATAAAGGGGTTTCGGAACGGCAACAAGGAAGTTACTCGCCTGACCGGTTTCAAAGCAGTGACTCATATAACAAATAGCCACTAATGTTTTTCCATAACCTACCTCGTGAGCAATAATGCTGGAGTTGTCAATGGTAGCAAACTTAATTCCGTGAACCTGCACGGGCTGGAGTTGTAGTTTGTTTTTCTTTACTCTGTCTTTAAAGTATTTTGAGTGACGGATAAATATAGGCAGCTTCCAGGCGTCAACGGTAATATATCCGTTGTAGTGTTTGTTCCAGGCGTATTCAATACTTACTCTGTCATCATCGCTAATTTGACTTTGTAAAAACACTTGGAATAAGTCATTTACAAATCGTTTAGCATCATCTTTTGCCTCGAAATAATCAGAGGTCGTAATTACTTCTTCTGGCTCTTGTCCTTTCGGGATAATTGTTCCGCGAAATATCATTGCCTCAATGAAGCTCTTATAAGAAATACCCTCAAAGTAAAGCAGGTTTACCAAATCAATATCTCTCAATCCATAAGCGGCTAATTGACCGATTCTGGTTCTAAGCCACGCTCTAAAGAAAACAACAATAGATAGCGTCTGATACCTTCTTCCGAATGAGTCAATCGTTTCATTAAGCTCGGTGTGTTTCATTTTACCAGCCTTTATCTCTGCTTCAAGTCTCTTTTTTTCACTCGCCATTAATCTCCAGTTAAGACTATTGTGGAAAACTAAGTTTGCCGCAGAGTTTATTGTATAATCAACAACAACCTCGTCTAACGGGTGAATAAACGGCACTTCAGATGGCTTATCGGAAATTATGCTTTTTGATTTCGGTCTTTTAGCAAGTAAAATATTCATTTGCCTATCGTATGCAGGCTCTCCATTAACTTCAATAAACGCTTCTTTAAACGCCTCAAGATCTTCTATTAATTTGTAAACATTACCAACAAGGTATTCGTGAACATAAACCCACTTACCTGTTCTGCTGTATAATAAATGACCGCTTTCAATCAGTTCCTCTTTCGTCATTGTGAGTTTGCCGATATGCACTTCTGCCGCCGAAGAAAGTCTGGCAAGTTCTGGGTGAGCAATAAAATAAGCGTTCCAGTCCGCAACCGACATCCCCTCTTTTTCTTCGTCGGACAATATAAATTTATCGGCAATGGGATCATATTTTTGTCCGATTGTCTTATTGTATAATTTACTGGTTTCGTCAACAGTATAAACATAATCCCAATCAGCAGGATAATCCGCCGGCGAGTTTAATTTTTGTTCAAGAACCTTATCTGATTTAGCGACGTTAAGTTTATTTAGCTTTGGAATAGTAATGTTTACTCCAGGCTTCATTATTGTTTCGGTGATCGCAATGTCTTTCTCTTGTTGAGATATTTGAGCTTGTACTTCAAAAGATTTTTCTCTCTTTTTTTTCTTCTTCGCTTTAGTATCTTTAACTCCTGCTTCAATCTCAGCTTGGTATTCGGCTTCGGCTTTAGCGAAAAAATCTTCAATTACTGGAATTGATTTTGCTTCCTGGCTCTGTACGATTTCTTCAGTGACTTCGGCTTCAGTCTTAACTGCTATTGCTGGTTGTGATAATAATTTCACGTCATTTTCAAAATCAGCAAATCGAGTCATAACCATACCGATATTTCCTTTTGAAAAGAAACTACCGAATGAATTGTTGTAAAGAAAATTAGTAACCTCTGGTGCCTTTACCATTTCGCAGAACGCCGCCTTAACAAGGTCGTAATCTCCATAGAAATTATTATCATAGAAAGCTAAGTATTTCCCGTCTTTCTCGTACATTATATCGGAGTGAGAAATTTTGGTAAGCCCAAGTTTGTCGGCGATCTCTTTCGCAGATCCGTACATCCCATCAGCTAATGTTGCCCACAGCCCTTTGTCCAGGTATGTTTTTACAGGATGTATCAGTGCACGATCGTCGGCAGTTCCGTTATCGCTGAATATGTAATTTAAGTTTGTCAGGAAAAACACCAGCTCGTCGGTGTCTTTAAACATAGGGTACTCGGAAAGCATTTCCACATCCCCTTTAGAGAAATCGGCAATGGTTTCGTTACCAGATGAAAAATCAACATCATAGATAACGTAAGGAACAACCTGGCCACAAGCAACGCTTATAAGGCAGTATGTTTTCCTGTTCATATCTTTGTCGGTAACAAGAATAATGTCGCCAGTCTTGATCTTGCCGGTTAGATTTTCGGTTATAACCTTGGACAGTGATGCCCTGTAATTGCTGATATTGTTGTGTAGTTCAACCATATCGGTTATCACAACCTTGTCTGAGTCAGAGTCGATTAAGTAAAATCCCGATAAATCGTAAAGAAAAGATAAGTCTTGAGCGGCTTTAGTTATCATTTTTGTTAGATTTTGATACTATTAGTAAGCCGTAAATATAATAAAGGCATTTTACATATCAAAAATGTTTTATGAAACTTATTACCAAGTAATTAGCCTAACAGATTTGTTAGATTTAAGGGCAAAAGAAAAGGGATGCTGCAAATCCCTCTCTTTTTTTATTCTGAGCGTGAAGTATGAAAACTCGACCAGAAATTTTATTGATTGTAGCTATTATCAACCGTTGAGAATGCCGCGTCAATTTCCATCGGAAGTTCGGCGTCGGTCATCAGCGTAAATATTCTTTCGATTATCTGCTCCTGGTCAATAGAGCTGCGTGAGCCGTATTTACAAATAGACGGGAACACACTTCCCTCTTTCGAGCAAACATCTGACACGCCCTTTCGGATAAGCCTTTTCAGCGCTTCTCTATCCTCTATATGTTCTTTTAAACTATCAGCCATTATTTCTTTTCGTCAACTGTTATTTCCCAATCAGCTCCAACGTGAACACGCTTAAAACGGAACTTACCTACTTTCGCCTCAAGCATACCGAACTTATTTAGGTTTACGCCAGCATAAGCTAACTCAAAGTGGTTAATGTTAGGTGTTCTGCCTCTGCCGTCCCACCATTTTTCCATTGCCTTTTCTTCAAGATCGTCAAGAGTTGGTGCCAAAGGTTTTTGTGCTTCAGCCGAGTGATCAACCGCGTCTTCGATAGCGTGAGTCGCAATCTCAACAACATCCTCAATGATTTCTTCTGCAATCACTTCAGCTTCTTTTTCAGTAACCTCTGGAGCTACTGGTGGTGCTGTCGGAGCTTCCGAAACAGGATTTTCTTCAACCGACGGAGCTTGTGCCTCTGCTGGATTAACGGCAGGTGCATCTGCGGGTGTTTTCTTTACATTACTGGCTGGTTTTTTAGGCGCAGCCTTTTTCGTTGTTTTTGCCATTGTTTTCGTTTTTTGAGTTTATTTGAGTTTATAGTGATAATAGATTAGATGATTGAACATTGAACTTGCCTGGGGTTCCTTTCCCCCCAAGATAATTAATATCTAACGATGATTGTGCCTTGTCACTAACGGTAGAATACACATTGTATTGATACCCGGTTGGTGCCGAAATATCTTTTACAATTATAGAACTTGACAAACCAGTTCCCTGTGTCTTGTCCATATAATTATCCTTATCGTGATTACGTTCCGCGGAGATAACTCTCACTTTCAATAATCCCATTTTGTCAACGCTAAATCCGATTATTTTAGCTTTATCTGGTGCTGCAATATTTACCATTGTATGTTATTTAAGTTTGTCTTTTTTTAATACTACAATAGCGTAATCCTGGTATTGCTCAACACTCAGGATCTCCGCTTTATTTGTTATGCAATTAACTTCGTATTCGAATTTCTTTTTATCAAAAAGGTCTACCGGTATAGCGAATACACCGAACCCTCCATCTTGAAGAACATCCATACTTTTATTCATTACATAATATGCGTAGTTCTTAAACTGACGACATTCTTTACACGATTCCATTGAAGCATTAATATCCCTGTTTGTATAGGGGAAGCTGATTACCAAATGGTATTCTGGAAGAGTTACTGATGAGAAGTGAAACTCAAATGGTCTATTTACCAAATCAACATCAAAAGCGTTTTGCTCAAAAAAATACTTCCCATACATAAATGGTCCGTAGTTCGGCTCGTATGCTTTTGCGTCATAAGCCTTATTCATTCCTGAAAGAAGTTTTCCTGCACCAGCGCAGGGATCCATAACTAAAATCTGCTCGTTTTGCTTAAACGCATTACCCAAAAGGTAATTGGCTCTGCGCCACATCATATTAGCTATTAAGTCAAATGATTTTATTTCATTTGCTTTCTCGTCGGTGTATGAAATAACTTCTGACATTTATTATTGCGTTTTTTCGATTTTGTACGGACTAACTAACAAGAGCCTCGACAACTTAAATCCGCCAATCTGGAATGAGTACGACGCCATACGCGAAGTGTCAAAGCCGGCTTGTATCAATTCATTTGTCGTTACCTCTACTTTACCAGACTCAAACATATCGCTTAATATCTTCTCGTCTTTATCAAAGTGTGTTACTATTTGTTCCTCGACAACACTATTCTCGCCGGTAACGTCCAGGTCTGGCGGTGCTTGATCTGTTACTGCCTCAACAGGCACATTTGCTGATTCTTCAGTCTTTACATTTTGAGCTTCAGGACTATCGTTCTGAGGTGCTACATTTTCTACGTTTTCTTCTATCATTTTACTTTTAGGTTAATCCCTATTAAGTCAGGGGTAAAGTTATACAAATTTTTATAGATTACAAATTCGTTAGATTTGAACTGTGCGTCGTATGGTGTGATGTCGATTTTATCTTCATTCGTTTCGTACAAATACACCTTACCGTGATTATTCCTGGATACCTCCAGGTCAACAACTTCAATTTTGAGGTTAAAAATGTTTCTTAATTTATCAACAATATACTCATCGTACTCGTATAGCCAAACGCAATCCACATAGTATCCGATAAAGTTTTCTGGATTTCTTTTATAGCACCAAATCATCAGTTCGTCCACAAATTTACGGATACGATTATAGATGTTCTGGAATACTACTCTCCGTTTATTTTCCTCTTTAATGTAAGCTTTTGTTTTCCTGCCTTTCACATAATCGGTGATCGTGTTTTTCTTACCCAGTGTTCCAGTTATTCTAAGGCGTGTTACCTTGGTGCAGTTAAGATCAACGTCGTCATACATCATTTTGTTTATTATCTGAAAATACTTACAAGACTGCCAATAAGCTGAATTGAAATCTATCTTAATAACTTTTTCAAAACTTTCTTTTTTGCCTGGCTTAAAGGTAAACCCTTTATAGATTAAAGACCCTTCCAGAACGGCTGACTCTTCTTTAATTTCTTCTACGCTAAATTTGTTTATAAATTTATACAAACGGCTTTGAGCAACGGAATTATGGAATGCTAAAATTTTATTCAACCCAGCTCTGTTTATAACTTTGTCGCGTACATACACAGATTTCCCCGATACATTGTATGTAGGGAAACCAGAACTCGTGCTTTCGGTCTGAAAATCTCTACCATTACGGCGAAGATACTCCATTAAAGCTCTACTATCTTTAGTATGTATGCGAACACCCATTAGTCTTGTGTGGGTGTAGGCATAAGCCATTTATAGTTTGGTACTTTCAAGTTAGCCAGTGCGTAATTTATAAGCATTTGAACGCAGGGAGATCTATCCATACCGAATTTCTCGGCCTTTGCGTCTATCTTATCAACGGAGTCTGATGTTATGTAAATATGGAGCCTTTCCCTCTTTGCCTTTTCACGCTTCTTACGGCTCTTTTTTACCGGTGCCTCAAATGGTTCTTTCGGATTGTCGCTCATTTATTGTGATGTTAATGTGTGATTAATGTGTGATTAAGTACAAAGATAGCACAAAGAATTATGGTGAACAAACGGTGTTCACTAAAAACTGAAACTTTTTTTCATTTCTCATCTAACAAATTTGTATAATTGCATAATCTTAACGCTCAAAAGATGAAAAGAAAGTCAGTAATTATCATTATTGTTATAGTAGTTATTATACTACTGGCTGTTTCGAGTTGGTTAATCTACAAGAAAT
>Ga0315273_10003014_pt1 | contig 20208 bp, 14 predicted proteins | sample YL17G02_0_MG_FD_205753 | JGI IMG/M metagenome (GOLD analysis project Ga0315273, IMG submission 205753) | Sediment microbial communities from Yellowstone Lake, YNP, Wyoming, USA - YL17G02_0 | ecosystem: Environmental > Aquatic > Freshwater > Lake > Sediment | place: USA: Wyoming | collected...
GGATAGTCAGCGGCCTTGCGCTCCGTGAACACGATCTGCAGTTCGGCCGCAGCAAGCCGCAGCACCAGGAACAGCGCCTTGAGTACCTGCCATTCCGCGTCGTCGTAGGCCGGCCCGGGCAGCCGCGGCGTGGCGGCCAGCAACTCGATCAGGTCGTCCTGCGAGTCGAGCGCCGCGCAAATGCCCGCGGCTTGCGTTTTGAGCGCCTTCTGCTCGGGCGGGATCCCCAGATTCCTGTTGAATGTCTTGCGCAGCGAGCCCTGCTCGGTCAGCAGCAGCCAGGCGAGGCCCTGCCAGAGCGCGACATCCGCCGGGTCATCTGCGGGTATCTGGTCAGCCTCCTCCCAGGCCGACAGGGGCGAATCGACCCCGGCGGCGCGCAAGCGTCCGGCCGCCTCGCGCGCCACGTTGCAGGCTTCGGCCAGCAGTTGCATCGGCAACGCCGCGCTCAAGGCCGCGAGGTGCCCGCTCACCAGCGCCGCTCGCGCCGCCTCGAGTCCGGCCCGGGTCTGCGCCTCCGTCGCTTCGTCGCCGACGTCGCCCGGCAACTCGGGCAGCCACGCCTCACGACGCGCGAGCATTTCGGCGACCAGCGCCACGAATTTCGCCACGTTGTTGTCGAGATGCCCGAGCAGCAGCGCCACGGCGTCGGACGGCCGCGGTTCATCCCCGGGCAAGTGCGCGAGCAGTCGCTCGGCGGCGAGTGCGTAGAACTCGCGCGCATCCTCCTCGACAGCAAGTCCCGCGCCGAGGCCCGAGAGCACCGGCAGTCGCCGCGCCAGTCCCTGGTTCAGCGCATCGATCGTCTGCAGTCGCAGCCGGCCTGGATTGGCGAGCAGGCCCCAACCCCGTGCGCCATCCGCTGCCAGTACCAACCGCGCGAGCTCGCGCGTGCGCGGCTGCATCTCGCTCGCTCGCGCCGCGTCGCCGCCACTGCGCAGTGCCTGCAGGATGCGATTGCGCATCTCCGCCGCTGCCTTGCGCGTGAACGTGATCGCAAGCACGGACTCCGGACGCTCCACGGTCGCAAGCAACGCGAGAAAGCGCTGCGTGAGCAACTCAGTCTTGCCCGACCCCGCAGGCGCCTGCACGATGAAGCTGCGCGTGACGTGCAATGCCTCCTCGCGCGCCTGCGCATCGCGTGCCCGCAGGTCACTCATCGAAGCCTTCCTCCGCGCCTGCGGCGAGGCGCGTGTCGCCGATGCGACAAAGGCCCGGCAGATGACAGTGCCGGCAGGCATGTCTGGGGTCCGGCGCGAGACGCGCGTCGCCCGCGGCATACTCGCGAGCGAGTATCTCGAGGCGGCGGTGCCATTCGGCGAGCAGCGCGTCCCAGGACGCATACGCGTCCGGCTGGACCTTGCATCCGGGGAAGGCGCCCGCATCGCGCGCCAGCCCCGCATAACCCGTGCTGCCGGCGCGAACCCTGCCGAACGCGACCGCAGCTACACGGTCGGCACCCACGGCTTCGACGTACAGCGGCAGTTGCGGCAGCTTCGGCCGCTCGTCCAGCCAGGACTTCGGTTCGGCATCGCTTCCAGTCTTGTAATCGATCACCGCCAGCTTGCCGTCCGCCAGGCGATCGACGCGATCCAGACGGAGGGTCAGTTCCAGACCGCCGATCTGCACGGTGCGGGTCGCCTCGACCGATTCCACGGCGAAGGCGGGCCGCCCGAGATCGCAGTCGAGCAGTTCGAGGGCGCGGCTCTCGAGCCAACGAGCCTCGATATCGAGCAGCCGCAGCAGCACGCCGTCGGCCTCTCGACGCAGCGGCGCCAGTTCTGCAGCGATCGCCGCCTGCAGCCGCGCGCGCCGTTCGGCCGGCGTCAACGCCGCCATCGCCTCAGACGTGCGCACGGCGGACCAGAGCCGAGCAAAGACTTCGTGCACGAGGTTGCCGCGTGACGCGGCATCGAGGCCGAGAGCGGGTTCCTCCAGCGCGCGTGCGCCCAGCCGCTGCTCAGCGCTGGCGCGGAATGGACAAGCCGCCTGCAACTCGAGCACTTTCGCTCCGCCGGTGGCGCGTTCGCCCGCCGCGAGGAGAGGCATCGTCCCGTCCACCGTCACGATCAGTGGCGGTCGTGCCGCAAACGCTGTGCGTGCCGGAGTCGGATTCGTCCAGAGTTGCAGTGCCGGGATCGGATCGATGTCGACCAGCAGCGCGCTCGGCAGCAGCGGCGCCTCGTCCTCGAACAGCGGCACGCTCAGGATGACCTCCAGCGCGCTGCCGCGCAGGCGATCGAGCGTGCGTCGTGCCTGTGCCGCAGCGACTTCAGCCGTTGCGCCAGGAACGCTCCGGCGCGCTTGCCACGAGCGTGGCAGGAACGGATCGGGTGCTGCCGGTGGCGGCCACTGTGCAGCATCGAGGCCGCACACCCAGATCGCATCGAAGCTCATGCCGGCGCAGGTCTCCGGGTCGATCACGACCAGCGGGGCGCGAGTCTCCTGCGGCTCGAACAGCGTGGCGTCCGCCAGGTCGCGCAGGAGACTGAGCGCCTGCCCCGCCCCGACTGGGCCCAGCACATCGTCATGACCGCCGAAATCGCCGAACAGCAGCTGCCAGCGTTGCCGGGCCTGGTGCTCGACGCTGTCGAGGTTCTCACCCGGCCAGCCGATTTCCTGCAGCAGTCCGAAGAACGCCCTGGACCAGACACTGGGCAGGCCCCTGTGCGGCCAGCGCTGCGCCGTCCCAAGCGCGGCCTGCAGCAGTGCCGACAGCTGCGGGCACTGACGGCGAGCCGCATGTTCGGCCAGTCGCACAAGGCTCAGGCTGGGTGCGGCATGACGGCGGATCCAGGCATCGAGCGCCGCGCGCGCACTCGCCTCCGTATCGGCGCCACGACAGAACCGGTTCCGCAACAGCAGACTGCTGGTGACGATATCGGTCTCGCGACAGAAGGCACCGAGCCACTCGAGCGCCGCGGTGACCACGGCACGCTCGCTCAACGCGCGTGCCGCGGCCAACTCGTAGGCGATCGATTCGGGCGCCGGTCCGCCGCAGATCGTCGCTGGCGGCGCCAGCACGCGATCGAGCGCACGGCGCACTTGTGCGCGCACCTGTGCGAGTCCCGGGACGACGATGGCAAGTTGCTGGCCGCTGCCCTTGTGCAGTCGCAGCGCGGCCCAGCGCGCGGCGGATTCAATCTCCGCATCGCGGTCCCTGGCTGTGACCCAGCCGGTGTGCCCTGCCGGCGGCGCCGTGGCATCGACGATCACTTCGACGCCGGCGCCCAGCAGGCGTTGCGTGAACGCGCGCTGGGCCGGCGTAAGCGTGTCGAAGCCGGCGAGGCGCAGTCGCGTACCGGCAGAGGTTGCGTGGACCAGGCCCTGGGCGCGCGCGCCATCGACCCAGCCTGCGGTCTCCAGCCAGTGCTGATACTCCGCAGCCCAACGGACAAACGCAGCCACTTCCGGGCCGTCGCTGGCATCGAGCGCACCCAGCGCGATGTCGTAGTCGTGCAGCAGGCGCCATGACCGGTGCGCAGTCCGCCCAAGGCCCTCGGGCCCGATCACGCCGGCTGCGTGCGGATCACGCTGTACGAGCCGCTCCCACGCCAGACGCGCAGCGCCGTCGCTGAGCCAACGTCGGTCGGTCCGCCCGGCCTGCCGGTCGAGCTTGAACATGCGTTCAATGAGTCCCGACCAGGTCACGATGTCCGGCGCGCGCCAGACGGCGAGTCCGCGCTCGACGCAAACCGCATCGTGGCGGGCCTTCAGGTGATGCGCGAGCCGCCGGGTCGGGGTGACCAGGGTCTCATGCGGCCGTGTGTCGTCCTTTTCCACGGCTGTCTTTTATATATAAAAACAGATAGTTATGAGCTATTTCTCAGGTCACTACTCAGCGAGTTTTCGTGTCTACGACGCGCAGCGGACTTGGCCGGGACACGGGTTCGACGCCCGCCGCATAGTTGTCGAGCAGTTCCTCGACGCGTGCGAACACTTCGGCGAGCACCCCCGGGTCCGGCAGGTTCGTGACGCGGAAATGCGTTCGGTACGGCACGTTGAAGCTCGAGCCGGGCGCCACGAGCACGTGCTTGTGCTCGAGCAGGTCCAGCGCGAACTGCTGGTCGTCGAATTCCGGCAGGTGCTCGGTCTGCACCCCGATGAAGGCATACATCGCGCCGCGCGGCGGCGTCAGGTTCAGGTACTTGCTGCGCGCGACGCCCTCGATGATGGCCTTGCGCGACTCATACAGCCTCCCGCCAGGCCCGACGAGTTCCTGGATGCTCTGGTAACCGCCGAGCGCCGTCTGCACGGCCCATTGCCCCGCGACGTTGCTGCACAGGCGCAGCGACGACAGCAGTTCGAGCGCCGAGAGGTACTCGCGGGAATTCTCCAGGTCACCCGAGAACGCCGCCCAACCCACGCGGTAGCCGCAGGCGCGATAGACTTTCGAGAGGCCGCTCAGCGTGCCGCACAGCGTGTGGTGCACGAGCGTCGCCATGGGCACGAACTCGGCGTTGTCGTAGGTCATCTGGTCGTAGATTTCGTCTGCCAGCACGACGAGATGGTATTTCTCCGCGATGCGCGCGATCGCCTCGAGCACCTCGCGCGGATAGACCGCGCCCGTCGGGTTGTTCGGATTGATCACCACGATGGCGCGCGTACGCTTGGTGATCAGTGCCTCGATCTCGGCCGGGTCCGGCACGAAGCCGCGTTCGGGCCGGCACGGGTAATGCACCGCGCGGCCGCGATTGAGATTCACGGCCGCGGTCCAGAGCGGGTAGTCGGGGCTCGGCACCAGCACCTCCTCGTCCGCTGCGAGCAGCGCGCGCAGGGTAAGGTCAATGAGCTCGCTGACGCCGTTGCCGATGAACACATCCTCTGCGGTGACGCCCTTCACCCCCCGCATCTGCTGCTGCATGACCACGGCTTCACGCGCCGGGAAAATGCCCTTCTGATGGCAGTAGCCCTCCGCCGCCCGCAGGTTCTCGATCATGGCGAGGCGCATGGTCTCCGGAGTCCGGAAACCGAACGCGCCGGGGTTGCCGATGTTCAGCGAGACGATGTCGTACCCGATGCGCTCCATTTCCTGGGCACGCCGGGCGAGCTTGCCGCGAATCTCGTAACGGACGTTCGCGAGACCGGGGCTGGGGCGGACACTGCGGGTGGACATGGCGAATCCCTTGGCTGCACTGCGTCAATTATGGCGCGCCGGGTCGCCGGAGGACAGGACGACAACTACCCTATTGCGCCCATCTCCCGCAGCTCCGCCAGCCGCGCGGGCTGCAGGCCGAGCCGGTCGCGGAGCACCGCATCGGTATCGGCCCCGAGTTCAGGCGGTGCGCGACGGTATTCCAGGGGAGTGCGGGAGAAAACCGCAGGGTTACGGACCCCGGGCACAGTCCCCGCCGTGGGATGCGGCAGGTCGATGCGCATGCCGCGGTGCTGCACCTGTGGCTCCGCAAAGACCTGGGCGAGGTCGTTGATGGGTCCGCAGGGAACGCTGGCGGCGCGCAGCCGATCGAGCCATGCGGCCGTGGTGTGCGCCTGCAGTATCTCCTGCACCACCGCCACCAACTCGCGCCGATGCGCCAGCCGCGACCGGTTGGTCGCGTAGCGCGGATCCATGGCCAATTCGGGTCGGCCCGCCGCCGCGCAGAACCGCGCGAACTGCCCGTCGTTCCCCACGCTGAGCATCAGGAATCCATCCGATGTCGCCAAGGCCTGGTACGGAACGATGTTGGGATGTGCGGTGCCCTGCCGCGACGGGGAGGCCCCCCCGATCAGGTAGTTCATGTTCTGGTTGGCGAGCCAGGCAACCTGTGTGTCGAGCAGCGCGAGGTCGATGTATTGACCGAGGCCCGACTGCTGGCGCTCAAGCAGCGCCGCCAGGACGGATGACACGGCATACATGCCGCACATCAGGTCCGCGACCGCCACGCCGACCTTTTGTGGCCCGGCGCCCGGCTCGCCATCGGGAACGCCGGTGACGCTCATCAGCCCGCCCATCGCCTGGATCATCGCATCGTAACCTGGTCCGGTCGCGTCGGGGCCGTCCTGGCCAAAGGCGGAGATCGACACGTAGACGAGCCGCCCGTTCACGGCTGCAAGATCGGCATACGACAACCCGTACTTCGCGAGCCCGCCCACCTTGAAGTTCTCGACGACCACGTCAGCATCCCGGGCGAGATGACGGACGAGATCCTGCCCCGCGGGATGCGCAAGGTCGATCGCCACGGATTTCTTACCACGATTCGTGGCGAGGTAATACGCGGACTCGGCCGTATCACGGCCGCTCCTGTCCTTGAGCCACGGCGGGCCCCACTGCCGCGTGTCGTCGCCGACCCCCGGCTTTTCGATCTTGATGACTTCGGCACCGTAGTCGGCCAGGGCCTGCGTGGCCCATGGACCCGCGAGCACACGGCTCAGGTCCAGTACGACGATTCCTTGCAGGGGTCCCGGCATGCTGGAACAGGGCGTCGACTACTTGCCGCGCCTGCGTTTCCCGGCGGTCGACTGCCGGCTGCGTCCATGGTTGTGGTCGAGTTCCCCGCCTTCATGGTGGTGGAAGATACGCTCGCCTTTCTCGTTGTAGTGAGCATGCGGAAACTCGAAATCGGCAGGATGGTTGTGGTCCCCAGTCGCGACCCACTGGTACAGGTCCGGCTTCCACGCGAGCAGGCGGGCGCCGGCCCGCTCCCTGTTCTCTGCGAGCGTGCTCCACGGATTGAAGTGGAAGTGGTTGTAGAGCTGGCTGTCGGTGCGGCCGATCGCGAGCGTGCCCAGCTTGCACCGGAACGCGCCGTGATTGATGTAGGGCGGGCGATAGAAATAGCCGCCCGTCGGCAGTTCGCCGAACTGCATCATCCAGGACGTGCCCCAGATGTGGTACGCCTCCTCCGCGCAGTCGTGATAGCTGATGTTGTCCTGCCAGAAGTTCGGCGTCATGCAGTACATGAACGTGAACGCCTGCGTGCGCTCGTCGAACTTCAGGATCTTCACCATGCAGCCCGGCGCCGTGGCCGGAAAGAAATTCGTCGAGCTCCACTGCAGGTCGTCGTACGCGTTGACCTTGACCATCTTGTGGCGCTCGGCGAGCGGATGGTCGGCGTCGGATTCGACGAAGGACGGCTCGCCGTAGTTGTAGAACAGCAGGCCGGTGATGCCGCGCGGCATCTTCATCGCGGGCAGGTGCACGCCGGCCGGCAGGCAGATGTAGCTGCCGGGGCCGTGTTGCTTGCCCTCCATCTCGATGTAACCCGTCATAACGAACAACTCCATCTCGGAGTAGCTCATGCCGGGCGGCAACTCGTAACCGGGCTCGAACATCACGGTCATCGAGCAGGCGCCCGTGTCCGTGTCGAGGCTCAGCATCTTGTAGTGCATGCCCCGGGGGAATCCGGGTAATGCCATCTTCTTGAACGGAACCGCGCGATCGACGAACGGTTCGATGTGTGGCCTGGCCATGGTGCGAACTTCCTGACTTGGAACCTGAGGCGAGCGGCGGTCAGTAAACGACCTTCGTCCTGCGCTTCGGCTTCTTCGGGATCTCCTCCGGCTTGATCTTGCGCATCATGTTGAAGTGCACATGGTAGCCGCGGGTCTGGATGCGCTCGAGGAACTCGTCGAACCACTTGTCGCGCTGTCTGGCGATCACGACGTTCATCTCATGCTCGATCTTGCGGAAGCGCACCTTCTGCTCGGCAATCTCCTTCTTCAGCCACGACTGCGCTTCACGGCTGCGCTGGTGCTTGATCAGGTCCGGCATCGCAATCCCCTGTGGTTCGAGGCACAACGTTCGCAAGATAAACGATCACGGGCTGCGTGGCGACAATGCGCAGCCGGTGGCCGCCTACAACCGGCAGCCCGCCTCGTAGCCCTCCGCGGTCGCCGCCATCACGCCGCGGGGGATCCGGCAGTCGCCAATGGCGATCGGTTCGATTCCGGCCGCTCGCAGCGGCGCATCCAGCGCGTCGTTCTGCAGCCGCGGCGTCGCATACGTCAGCAAGGCCACGTCGTCGATCCACGTCAGCTCACCGGTGTAGACGTTGGCACAGGCGAGCTTTCCGTCCTCGAGCGTGGACTGCGGTGACAACTCGTGCCAGGGCAGCACGCGGATGCCGCGCCGTGCGATGCGCCGATGGATGCCGAGTGCGGTGACCAGAGGCACGTCCCCCGCTACGCGTTCGCGTGGCGTCACGAGCGTCACCCTGTCGAACAGCCTGGCCAGGAGGTCCGCGAGCGCGTAGGTACCCTCGGTGTGGTCCTGGTCGAACAGCACCGCGTTGCCAGGCTGCCGCTCGCGTCGCTCCGCGAGCTGCGCGGCGAGGGTGCGCGCATCCGGCACGATACCCTCCTCCCGCCATGAGTCCGGGAGGGCCATCGGCCAGGACAGCTCGGAACCGGCGGCGAGTACCACTGCTTCAGGAGCCAGCGACAGCACGTCCGCCGCGCTCGCCACGACGCCGAGTTCGAAGCGCACACCGAATCGCCTGGCCATCAGCTGCTGGTAATCGTAGACGCTGCTGAGCGACTCGCCACCGGGCAATCGCGCGTGCAGACGGGTCTTGCCGCCCGGATCGCCCGAAGCTCCAAACACCGTAACGGCATGTCCACGGGCAGCCGCGACCCACGCTGCCTCCATTCCTGCTACGCCTGCGCCGACCACCACCACTCTCTTGCGTGCTTTCGCAGCGGCCGGCCGCCAATCCACCTCGTCGGGCTCGCCGACCCGAGGATTGTTGTCGCAGGCGAGCGGCTTCTGCTCGACGATCGTGCCCCAGCAGTTGTTGCAGGAAACGCAGTAGCGGATGTCCGCCTCGCGGCCCGCGGCCGCTTTCTTCAGCCAGGCCGCGTCCGTCACGAGTGGCCGGCCGAGGGCGACCAGATCCGCCTGGCCGCGCGCCAGGATGCCGTCCGCTTGCGCAGGATCCGTGATCAACCCGACCGCCATCACCGGCACGTCCGGAATCGCCTCGTGCAGCTGCGCAGTCAACGCGACGAACGGCGAGCGTGGCCAATGCATGTCGGGGATATGCCAGTCGAGCGAACGTGCGTGACTGCCCCACGTGAAGCACACGTAATCGACCGAGTCCCCGGCGCAAAGTCCAGCGGCGATCCGTGCCGCCAGCGCGGGATCGACGCCGCCCGGTACGCCGTCGTCGCCCGGCAGCTTGAGGCCGAGCAGGAAGCCGGCGCCGCACTCGGCGCGGATTGCGCCTATCAACTCCTGGACGAAGCGCAGGCGCCGCTGGAAGTCGCCGCCATAGTCGTCCTCGCGCCGGTTCGACCATGGCGAAAGGAACTGGTGAAACAGGTGGCCGTGCCCGGCGGAGATCTCCACGCCGCTGAAACCCGCCCGTTCCAGACGCGCCGCGGATGCTGCGAATTCCTCCACCATGCGACGTATCTCGTCCGCGCGCAGGGCGCGCGGCACCGACCAGCTGAGGTCGTCCGGCAGCGCCGAGGGCGCGACCCCGTCGGGATTGCGGCCACGCTCGTGCCGGCCGCGTCCCGCATCCTGGATCTGGCCGAGCAGCCGGCAATCCTCGCCCTCGACCGCCGTGGCCCAGCGCTGCAGGAAATCGCGGTTGTCGTCGTTCCACACGCGCACCTTGTGCGGCAGGCGCTGATGCGTGGCCATGCTCAGCGGCTCGGTGACGATCAGCGACGCACCGCCGCGCGCGCGGTTGGCATGGTAGTTCACGAGGTGCTGCAGTCCGAGCCCGTCGCGCACGAAGCGGGTCGTCAGCGACGCGTGCACGAGGCGGTTGCGCAGGCGCAGCCTGCCGCGCTCGAACGGGGACAAGAGTGCCGGATACAGCGGGGTGTCCGTGGGGCTCATGGGCTTTCGTCTATCATGAACGCTGCGAGCATACCGCGAGGATCGTACCGTGCTGAGTGCCATCGTTGCCGTCACGTTGCTGGTTCCGGACGTGCAGGTGGCCGAGCGCGCCTACCAGGGCGCCCTGCACTACCAGACCGTCGAGCGCGGTCAGGTGAGCAAGGCACAGGCCGAGGTCTGGGGTGCCACCCGCGTCGCGGCTCGCGAATACATCGTGATGCAGGCCGAGAGCCGGGAACCGGTCTACGTGCGCTTCGTCGCCAGCCGCGACCCGCCCGCGCCTGCGCTCAAGCGCCTCGGGTGGAATGCCACGGAGATCCTTGTCGAGGATCCAACGCGGCTCGAACAGCAGCTTGCCGGCTCGCCCTTTCGCGTGGTCGGACCCGCCGCGCCGCTCGAGTTGAACCCGGCCGTGATTGCCATGCAGGCGCTCGGCCCGTCGAACGAGATGCTGTATTTCACGCGCATCCCTGCCGGCAAGTCCAGCTTCAAACTCGGCTCCGCCACCAGTTTCGTGGACCGCGTGTTCATCGTCGTGGTGGGCGTGCACGACATCCGGCGCACGCTCGAATTCTACGCGCAGGCCTTTGGCATGCCTGTCACGGATCCGTCGCCGTCCCGAGTGGAGGTGCTCGCGGACGCGTGGGGCCTGCCGCGCGACACCCGTTTTCCCTTGGCCATCGTGCGCCTGCCCGAACGGTTCCTGATCGAAGTGGACGAATACCCGGCTGGTGCCGCACCGCCGCACCGCCGCAAGCGCGATCTGCCCGGCGGCATGGCCATGGTGAGTTTCGCGGTCCCCTCGCTCGAGCCCTTCCTCGCTCGGCTCGTCGCGCCGCCGCGTCGCGTTGCCGGCCTGCCCTATGCGGGTCGGCGCACCGGGGCGATGCTCGGACCGTCGGGCGAGCACATCGAACTGATTGAGGGCGCGCCGCCCACGCTGCGGTGATCCCTGCATCCGCGGCCCAGCCCCGGCGCTCACCGATGACGCGTGACCGACGTTGCCGCGGAAACGCGGCCGAAACGTTCCCGCCGGAACGTTAACTCAAACTATGCAATGGCAACGCGCTGGGAGCTTCGCAGTCGACCCGGAGCGGCCGTACGCTACGACCGCAGGCGAATCGCAGCTTTCGGATGCGTAGCGATCATTCGGCTAAGGAAACACGGTCATGAAAAGGTAGACCGCGAATATGACGAGATGGACCGCGCCTTGCAGGACCGTCGTGCGGCCGGTACCCAGCGACAGGCTGGCAACGATCAGCGACAGGACGAGCAGCACGGTTGATTCTGCGTCAATCCCCATCGTGACCTCCCAACCGTTCACGATCGACACGATCGCGACGACCGGGATAGTCAGGCCAATGGACGCCAGTGCGGATCCCAGAGCCAGGTTCAGGCTCGTTTGCAGGCGATTCGATCTGGCGGCGCGGAGAGCTGCCAAACCTTCCGGCAGCAGAACAATGGCCGCGATGATGACGCCAACCAGCGCATTCGGCGCCCCGATGCTGGACACCCCGGCCTCTATCGTCGGCGAGATCGCTTTGGCCAGCAGAACGACGGCACCGAGACCGACGATCAACATGATGGCACTGATGGACGCAACCTTGTTCGGAGGTGGCGGTGCATGCGCCGCCTCATCAGTAATGGCGCCCTGCGGCAGGAAATAGTCGCGATGTCGAACCGTTTGAACGAAGACAAACACGCCGTAGAGCACGAGGGAAACGATCGCCACGAAGCCAAGTTGGACTGGGCTGTAGAAAGGGCCGGCGACGGTCGTCGTGTAGTTCGGCAAAATCAGTGTCAGGACCACGATCGCTGCCAGTGTTGCAAGCGCGGCACTGACGCCATAGAGCCCGAACTGCTGCTCCCCGAAGCGCTTTGCACCGAACAACAAACACAAGCCGATAATGCCGTTGAGAATGATCATGACCGTGGCAAACACGGTATCCCGGGCCAAGGCTGACTTTGACTCTCCGCCGGACAGCATCAGTGTCACGATGAGTGCGACCTCGATCGCCGTGACGGCCACGGCCAGCACCAGTGTCCCAAAGGGCTCTCCAACCCGATGCGCGATGACTTCGGCATGATGGACCGCCGCCAATACGCCAGCCAGCAGAGTGACGGCCACCAGCGCCTGGTAAGCCATGCCGAAGCCATGCCCATGACCAGCCAGCACAACCCAGCCCAGCAGCGGGACGGCCAAGGTCCAGATCGGAAGTTGGGGAATGGCTTTCATTGTCTCACCGCGTCTTGGCCAAGACACTCAACGCCGCAACCGCATCGACTTTGGCGCCAATCGGGATCGCTGCGAGGTCGACGAAGAAGTCGGGGTTGTGGTTTGCGTAGGGGACGGGTCGTCCCTCGGCGCGCGCCTTGGCGAACAGATCTGCTGGCGCAACGCCGATGAGAATGAAGGCATAAGGCACCTTGCCCAGCGGCCTGAACGCCTCCTGGAAATCCTCCGAGCCCATCACGGACGGGAACTGGTCAACGACCTTACCCTGCCCCAAGAGTTCTTCGAGCGATGGGTTGATGCGTTCCACCAACCCCGGATCGTTGACGAGTGGCCCGGCGTTACCCTTCATCATCCGCGTCGGCATCATGTCGGGCCCAACACCCGCCGCAATCGCGATGCCCCGGTTGATTTCGTCAATGCGCTGCAGCATCTGCTTGCGGACTTCGGGAGTGAACCAGCGCAGGTTCAGCTTCAGCACCGAAGTTTCCGGAATGACGTTGTTGTCGCGCCCGGCGACGATCGAGCCCACCGACAGCACGGCCGAGGTCTGCGGGTCGAGGTTGCGGCTGACGATGGTCTGATACGCCAGTACCGCCTGCGCTGCCATCACCACGGGATCGATGGTCGTCTGCGGCGACGAGCCATGGCCGCCGATGCCGGTGAAGGTGATGTCGAGCTGGTCAGTACCTGCCATGCGCACGCCCGGCGAACTCGCAATCATTCCCACCGGTCCAGGGGCGGTGTGCGCACCGAAGGCAACGTCGGGTTTTGGAAAACCGCGATCCCAGAGCTTTTCGTCGACCATGGCCTGCGCACCGAGTCCGACTTCTTCGGCGGGCTGGGCGTACGCGACCAGCGTTCCCGACCAATCTGATTTCAGGCTGGCCATCACCTTGGCAAGTCCGAGCAGCCAGGTGACATGTGCGTCATGGCCGCAGGCGTGCATGACGTCGATCTCACTGCCGTCCGCGAGTCGTTGCTTCGCGGTCGCCGCATAAGGCAAACCCGTCGCCTCGCGTACCGAGTTCGAATCCATGTCGGCGCGAAACCAGACGGTGGGCCCGGGGCCGTTCTTGAGCACGCCGACGACGCCGGTCTTGCCGATGCCTTCGGTGACGTTGAACCCAAGCGATCTCAGTTCTTTGGCCACGATCCCAGCCGTGCGCGTCTCCGTAAACCCGATCTCGGGATGCTGATGCAGGTCCTTGAAGATGGCAGTGAGGTGCGCTGTATCCGCATCGACGACCGTATTGACCTTGGCGATCAGGGCCGCCGGGATCGAGGCCGCGACGGCAGCAGGTGTCGCCTGCGCCATCGCGCTGGTCGAGGCTGCAAGCAGAGTCCCGAGGGTCAGCGGGAGCAGGATGAGACGGCGATTATTCTGCGAGGTCATGGCGTTCCTTTGAGAGCGGCCAAGGTGGGCTGGTGGTTACAGCTGCGCCGCGGGGCTGCTGTGCGTTCGCGGCGACCCCCAAATCGTACAGCAGGCGCTGATATTCGGTCGATTGACGCAACAGGCGACCGGCCACTGCGCGCAAGCGATCCACCTGCTCGTCGGTCAACGCGAAGTTGGTCGGCAGGTTGCGGAAGTAGCGCTTCTCGTCCGGGTCGGCGATGGCGTCGAAGCTGATGTCGATGGCATAGAACTCGACGGCAAGGGGCTGCCCATCGGGTCCGCGGGTGCCCTGCAATGCGCGCACGAAATCGCGCAGCAGTTCAATTTGCTCGTAGCTGTAGCGATCGATGGGCACACCCGTGGCGCGGACCAGCATGGACACCACGTTCGGCGGCGCCTCGTGGGTGCCCCAGTCATTCTCGGCATCGGCGTGCGAGTTGACGGACACCACCGCGAATCGCTTGAGCTTGTCGAACCCGGTGACCGCGCGGAACTGTTCGCTCGCCTGTGCCACCGTCAGGCCCTCGAGCAACGTGCGCAAGCCCACGTTGTCAGACAGTCCGCCATCGACCAGGTGCAGGTAGCGGTGCGCCACCCCGTCCTGCAGCGCGGCCAGCTCACGCTCACGCAGGTCGGCACGGCCCGGTGCCGACTTGGCCACGTCCGCTCCGAACACGCGCTCCATGTTCTGGCGCATGTCGAAGCCGCAGGTGCCCGCGTAGTTGTCGAATCCGACCGGCGCGAACACGCCTGGCACAGCCGACGATGCAGCTGCGGCGCGGGCCAGGCGGACACGGCTCAAGTCAGAGCAAAGCAGGTCGAAGGTGTTCTGGTTGAAAGTGATGCGCGCACCGGTGGTGAGCTCGGTCGCGGCTACGTTTACGAACGGGCCACCGCGGCTTCGCAGGTCGCCAAAAGTGACATCCTGGAACAGGATGCGGTCGTAGTAATCGGCGGCAAGATCGCTGCGCGTCTGGCTGCCACCGATCATCTTCGGCCACGCCAACGGGTTCAACACAATTCCGATCAGGTCGCGCTGCACGTTGTGCTTGAGGAAGCGCTGTTCGTACTCCTCGAACAACCGGTCCCCATACTGCGCGTAGGCAAGTGCGGTGAAGCTGCCGCCGGAGACACCGGTGACGAGTTTGACGTTGTCGAGCAGGTGGCCCGGGCCCTGGGGCGTGGCCACCGTCGTGCGGCGCAGCTCCTCCAGAATTCCGTAGTAGAACGCGGCCGCGCGCATGCCGCCGCCCGACATCGCCACCACCAGGCCAAAATCGGGATCGCCGCGTTCCGCCTGCCAGTTCGACAATCGATACCCGTAACTGTGGTCGTACTGCGCCAGCGGTGCATTCGATGGCCGCGTGGCGCAGCCGACCAGCAGCAGGACCACCGCGGCGACGCACACTCGTGCACTCGGCGTCGTCATTCTGTAGCCTGCCGCCGACGCACGCGCACCGCCCACCAGGCCGCGCCGCCGTAGAGCAACAGCAAGCCCGTCATGTTCAGGAACTCGGGGCGGATTTCGCTCCACGTCGCGCCCATCTGGTTCAACTTGACGAACCCGAAGATGCCCGGCGTGGTCGGGACCAGCATGGCCAGCGCGTTGATCGGCACCGGCATGGCTTCGCGCGGAAACACGATCCCGCCCATGAACAGGAATGGCACGGACGTGGCCAGCAGCACCTGGAACGCGCGCTCGCGGTTGGCGAACCATGCGCCCAGCGCGATGCCGAGGCTGGCAACGGTCAGCGCCGTCAACGCGGCAAACGCGACTGCGCCGGCAAAGTTGCCACCGCGGGGGTAGTCCTGGAACCAGAATGCGAAGCCGATGAAGTAGAGCAGGCCCAGAAACACGAACAAGGCAAAGCCGGCGATGGTACCGAGCAGCGTGCCGGGCCCAACCGCCTGCGGGCCGAACAGCGTGCCAGTCCGTCCTTCGACCCAGGTGCCGACGAGGGAGGCGATGGCCATCAGCATCACCTGCTGGACGATCAGGATGCTCACCGCCGCAACTACGTAGCTGCCGTAGCCGCGAGCGAGGTTGTAAAGTGGCTGGTCGATAAACGCCGGCCCGGCGCGCTCTGATTGCAGCAGGGCGGCGGCCGGCGTGCCCTGGCGCGCCAGGCGCGCGTCAGTGACTTCGCCTGCCACGCCCTGCACCACCGCACCCACACTGCCGAGTACGGCCTTGTCCTGGACGGGATAGGCACCCGTCCCGAAAACGGTGACGGCGGTCGGCGTGCCGCGCGCCGCGTCGCGTGAGAAGTTTTCGGGAACCACCACGATCCCGGCGATCTGCCCGCCGGCAAGCGCACCACGTGCCTCGTCGATGGCCGACGCACGGCCGCCGACGCGCACCGACGCAACCGCCGACAGCCGCGACACGATGTCGCGCGACATCGGACTGGCATCGAGGTCGACCACGAGCAGCGCGACGTTGCGCACCGACTGCGTCGAGTAGGGCAACGGATAGAAGAACGAGTAGATCGGCACCGCGACCACGAACATGATCACCAGCCCGCGGTCGCGCAGCGCGGAGCCGACCGTGGCTACGAGTGCCTGCCACAGCGTCATCGGGCGCCCCAGCGGGCCGGTTGGCGCACCGCACGTGCCAGCAGCGGCAGGCCGACCAGCAACGGCACGGCAATGAATGCCAGCAGCGGTACCATGCCGTGAGCCCATGTTCCGGCACTGGCGCCACCCAACCACTGGCCCTGCTGCACCGGCAGGTAGTGGGTGTAGGGCAGCAGCCCGCCCCACCACTGCGCGACCTCGCCCATCGCGGCGCGCGGATAGGAGAAGCCGCTGAAAGCCAGGCCAGTCGCGACGTAGAAGCCGGTCAGGCTCAGCGCCCGGCGCAGGTTGAGCGTGAGACCGACCAGCATGATCGCGATCGTGACTGACACGATCATCAGCACCGCGATCGCCATCATCCAAAGCACCAGGCTGCCGGCCGGCGCCCAACCGCGCCAACCGGCGAACGTGGCCACGATGCCCAAGGACAACAGCAGGTAGACCATCCCCACCGGCGCGAGCTTGCCGGCCAGGGCACGCGGCAGGCCGCCTCCTGCGCTGGCCAGCCATGCATCGACGCTGCGGTCACGGAATTCGCGGCCGAGCGCCGAGACGGCGGCGATGACGCAAAACAGGTGCAGCGCCACCGGCAGCAGCATGCCGGCGAAGTAGGCTTCGTAGGACAGGCTGGGGTTGAACAGGGTACGCAGGTCAGCCTGTACGCCGTTGAGACGCATCGCGGCCTGGGCGAAGCCGCCGCCGAAGCGGGCCTCGCTGGCGACCAGGCGCTCGACCGCCATCGAGGTGACGGCCGCGCGCACGTCGCCGCCGATGATGCCGGCGACGAGCGAGAACTGCGCGTTGTCGTACAGCACCACCGGCTGTGGCGCATGGCGCAACTGGTCGCGCTCCCAATTGGCCGGAATGTGCACGATGCCGTAGACGGCCCCACTGCGCACCACCGATCGGGCGGCCTCGAGGCTCGGCGGTTGCGCCCTCACGGCGAGCCCGCGCATTGACGCGAGTCGGCGAACCAGTTCGCGCGAGCCACTGCTGTGGTCCTGATCGACGACAGCGATGGGCAGGCCCGTCGGGATTCCGCTCGAGAACATCCACAGCAGCAGCACGAGCGTCGCCACCGGGAACCACAGCAGCAACGCCAGGTCCCACGGCTGCCCGCCGAGGTACTGAAGCTCGCGCGCCAACACGGCACGCAGGCCGGTGGTTGCCATCGTCAGCGCGGCGCGACCAGCACCGACATGCCGGGCCGCAGGCCTGCGACGGGCGCTTGCGGTCGGGCCCGGACCTCGAAGGTGCGCACGTCGTAGCCGCTCGACTGGCGGGTGGCGCGCCACGTGGCGTAATCACCGCGCGGGCTGATGGTGTCGATCACGAAGCGAACCCGCTGGTTGCCCAGCGCGGGCACCGTGCCGTCGAGCGGGGCGCCGATCTTGATGCCGGCGAAATCGTCTTCCCGGATGTTGAAGACGACCCAGGTATCGGTCAGGTCGACCAGCGTCAGGATCGGAAAGCCCGCGCCGGCGAGTTCGCCCGGATGCAGCACGACCTTGTCGACCTCAGCCGCGAGCGGTGATTTCAGGACCAGATCGATCGCCGCCGCATCAACCTCGGCGACGCCGCTGGCAGCCTGTCTCGCGACTGCGCCGGCGGCTAGCCTCTCCTGCGGCCGCGCGCCGCTGAGTGCGGCATCGTACTGTGCTTTGGCCGCGAGCGCGGTTTCGAGCGCGACCTTGTAGTTCGTCTGCGCCTCGTCATTACGTTGCAACGAGACCAGGCCTTCCTTGTAGAGCGCGTTCAAGCGGCGGTAGCTCTTGTCAGCCAGATCGGCCGCGGCCGCCGCCTTATCCCACATCGCCCTGGCAACGCGAACATCTTCGTTCCGCGCACCGACCTCGACCAGATCACGCTTTGCATCGGCTGCGTCCTGCGCGGCACCCGCCTGCGCGAGCCTGGCGCGCACCTCCGGGCTATCGAGCGTAACGAGCACCGCTCCGGCCTGCACGGCCTGGCCCTCGCGCACGGCCAGGGTTGCGATGCGGGCCGTAATCTTTGGTGCGACGTTGATCGTTCGCGCCTCGACCTGGCCCTGCAAAGGCACGGCCGCCGGATGGTAGGCCAGCCAGAGGCCCCAGCCGATGAAGATCAACACGCCGAGCAGAATCAGGGCCCTGGCTGCGCGCGCGGCAGCGCCTTTCCGATTTGTGGTCATGGCTAGAGTCGCACCTCCGCGCGCTGCATGAATTCAGGGAAACGTCCGAGCTGGCCCGACGCTTCGAGCAAGGCACCGAGCGCGATCACGAATTCGTAGGCGATCTGCGCCCGCCCGGTCTCGACACGAATCAGGCTGCTGCGCGCCTCGTTGACATCGATCGCCACCGACTGCCCTTCTTCGAAAGAGCGTTCGCGCAAGCGCAGGTTCTCGCGCGCCAGTTCCACCGCAGAATCGAACAACTGAAACTGCTCGCGGGCCTGGCCGAGTCGAAGCCACGCGTTTTCGACGGCATCCTGGATGCCGTTGACCGTCTCGGCCTCGAGCGCGTCCACCTGCGCCTTCTGCGCCTTTGCCGCGCCCACTTTGCTGGCACGGTCTTCACGGCTGAAGAGCTTGATGTTGACGCCGATACCGGCGATCCAGTCGGGCTCGATCGGCGTCAGGTAATTGGTGATCAGGTTGTACTGGCCAAACGCAAACACCTGCGGCAGGTAGTCTGACTTGGCGACCGCGAGGCCCTGATCGACGGCCTGACCCTTGGACTTGATCAGCGCCAGCGTCGGATTCGCAAGTTCAGCCTCGCGCAGCCAGACGGCCAGTGGTTCGATCGGTGCGGTGACGACGAACAGCGGCGTGGTCGGCCGCGGTGCAGCGGTACTGCGAAGCAGACGGGCCAGCGAGGCTTCGGCCGACTCACGCTCCCGCTGCGCCTTGACCAGGTCGCGCGCCACTTCGTCACGCGCCACCTGTGCAGACAGCCGCTCGACGGCACTGATCTGCCCTTGCGCCTCGAAACTGCGCGAACGGGCGAGCTGGCGGTCGGCCTGCTCAAGCTGATTCTGGCGCAGGCCCTCGACGATGGCGGCCAGGCGCAGCCCGAAGTAGCGAGCAATCAGCTGGAAATCGAGCCGCTCCTCAGTCTCCTGCAACTCGGCATGGGCGCCCGTAAGCTCGGCCTCGCGCAATTTCCGAGCGGCGCCGATTTTGCCGCCGGTGAAGATCGGCCAGGTCATCAGCAGCGAGCTGCGCGGGCCGTCGAAGTCGTAGTCGTAGGCGGTGACGCCGATCGGCAATGCACTCAGGTCGAAGTTCTTGCGGCCGTAGACCTGGGTCGCATTCAGCGTGAGGTCGGGATAGCCCAAGGTTCCGACCGCCTTGACCTCGAACTCCTGGCGGCTGACATTGGCTTTGGCCGCCTTGAGCTTGTCGGATTCGGCGTGCAGCGCGGCGTACGCGTCTTCGAAACTCAGGTCGTCGCTGCTGCGCGCCACCGGAGCCCAGCCACCAAGCATGCCGGCCGCAACGACGAGCGCCAGCAGGTCTCGCAACCTGCGCATGCGCAGGAGCAGCGCTGGAACTGACGGCGCATTCAAAGCAAGACTCCGTTTGGGCCGTAAATCGACGGCAACGAGCTATTCAGGCGGCAGTCGTCGTGCCCGTAGGCGTGCAAACAGGGTGGAGAGGTTAGCGTATTTATTGGCAGATGGCTGCAAACCGCACCGCCGGCGTGTCGGTGGGCCAAGTGCCGAGGCCGATGCCCTGCACCGGCACGGGCCTCCGAGTGATTCGACCGGCTCATTGGAGAGTCGATGCCCGGATGGTACCGGCTCGATCCGGGCCGTTGGCGACCGCGACGCACGATGCCGGTCCGGAAATTCTGGTCATGGACGAATCCGCGGTCAGGTACGATGCGAATCCCCAAATAGCGAAAAAAAGACCGGCCTTTGGATTCGGCGCGAAGCCCAGACCGGCCGGCGCTCCCATTCGGGCGGTGTTTCAAGAGTCTCTTCAAGGAAACATCAGCATGGAATCGTTTATGAATGCGCGGTCGCTTGTGTTGGCACGGGCAGTTGCCTTGAGCCTGCTCACAGGTGGGGTGACCGCCACCGCGGACGCGGATGACACGAGCCGCTCCTTCGAGATCTACGGTTTCGCCCAGGCCGACTACATCCAGGACATCAGCGGGCGCCACGATCCGTCCTGGGACGATGCCTTCCGGCCGTCCAAGATCGGCATCGACGGCCAGTTCGGCAGCGACG
>Ga0315273_10003016_pt1 | contig 20204 bp, 18 predicted proteins | sample YL17G02_0_MG_FD_205753 | JGI IMG/M metagenome (GOLD analysis project Ga0315273, IMG submission 205753) | Sediment microbial communities from Yellowstone Lake, YNP, Wyoming, USA - YL17G02_0 | ecosystem: Environmental > Aquatic > Freshwater > Lake > Sediment | place: USA: Wyoming | collected...
GCCGGGCGGGCACCTCCCAGGAGGGACCGGTGTCGATCCCAGCAGCCCATTACGGCTCGAATATCGGGGTCGTTGTACACCAGAACTTGTCGCCGGCGTCCAAGCCCCAACGAACCTCCCCCGCCAGACGTGCAAGAATTCGGCCCAGTCGAGCCGCCAGCAGGGAGTCCGGACTCACCGCCCCGGGCCGCTCAGGGGGCGGCCTCGTACACCACCCGGCCGCCGGCGATGGTGGCCCGGATGCGGGTGGTTTCGATGGCCTCCGGGGCTACCGCGAAAAGGTCCTGATCGAGCAGGACCACGTCCGCGCGGTATCCCGGCCTGAGCATGCCGCGGCTCTGTTCCGCAAACACCCCATATGCGTTGGCACCGGTATAGGCTCGCAGGGCTTCCTCGACCGTAATCTTCTGCTGCGGAATCCAGCCACCGGGGTTCTTGCCATCGAGCGTCCGCCGGGTCACGGCCGCATAGATGCCAAGGATGGGATCCATGGGCGCCACGGTCCAGTCAGACCCGAACAACAGCCGGACGCGGTGGTCGAGCAGGGACCGGAAGACATAGCTGTCGACCACCCGTGTCCCCAGGCGCTTGCCGGCCCAGCGACCGTCGTCGATTGCGTGGTAGGGCTGCATCGAGGCGATGACCCCCTGCGCCGCCATCCGTTCGACTTCGGGCGGCCGGAGGTGCTGGGCGTGCTCGATGCGGAAGCGCCGATCCCGCGCACCGTGCACCTTGGCGACGCTGTCGTAGATGTCGAGGACCAGGGCGTTCGCCTTCTCCCCGATGGCGTGCACTACGACCTGCAACCCCGCCGAATCGGCCCGCCCGATCTGGTTCCGAAGCGAATCCTCGGGCGTCGTGAGCAGGCCCGACGTGGTCGGGTCGTCCGCATATGGCTCGAAGAAGAGCGCCGTAGTACTGCCGAGAGAGCCGTCGACGAACCCCTTCACCCCGGCGAGGCGGATCCAGTCATCACCGGGACCGCTGGCGCGCACACTGTCAGCGACTCGGCGCCAGTCGGCGAGCGGGGGATACAGCGACACACGGACCGAGAGCGCCCCGTTCCGGCGCGCCCGGAGCAGTCCGGCGACCTGGTTCCACCCGGCGCTCACCGAGGCAACGGCGGTGACGCCCCGTGAGGCGGTGAAGCGCATCGCGCGCGCCAGTGCGGCGTCGACCTGCTCCTCGGAAGGCTCGGGCATGATCGCGAAGACCGGCCCCATCGCCTCGTCCTTCAGCACCCCGGTCGGCTCGCCGGTCTTCGGGGCCCGGACGATCGTGCCGCCGGGAATGTCTCTGGTCCTGCGGGAGATACTCGCGGCCTTGAGCGCCAGGCTGTTCGCGAGGGCCATGTGGCCATCGAGCCGACTGACAAACACTGGATTGTTCGGGGTCACCGAATCGATCCACTCGCGTCGCGGCAGGAGGGATCCGGGCCAGCGCTCGTGATCCCAGTCACCACCGGTGATCCATTCGCCGGGCTTACGCTCGCGGGCAAAGGCGCCGAGCCGGCCGATGAACTCCGCCGGCGAGTCCGCATCCCGGAGATCCACGCTGGAGAGCTGGAAGCCTCCGTCGAGGAAGTGGACGTGCCCGTCCATGAAACCCGGCAGGATGAGGCCGGCGCCATTACGCACAATCCGGGTGGCCGAGTCCGCCAGCCGGAGCACCGCCTGACTATCCCCCACCAGCACGATGGTGTCTCCTCTAGTCGCAAGCCCCTCGGCACGGGGCCGCGTCGAGTCGCCCGTCCAGACATTGCCGAGTAGGACGAGATCGGCCCGCTGGCCGGCGGGAACGGAAGCGCACGCCGTCACAGCGAGGACGGCAAAGAGGGCACGAGGCCGGAGCATGATGGTCAATCCTTCGGGCGCGGCAGGGTCGCCGGCCGATCCGAGAGCAGGTCGCGGAGGTCGAGGAGAACTTCCAGCATCAACTGGTCGCGCTGGTACCCGGCGTCCAGCTCCTCCATGCGGCGAGGTTGACTCGCTTTCAGAGCGCGATCGTACTGCTCGCGGTAGGCGGATTCCAGGTTGGCGAGGATCTGGTCGCGGGGGCGCATGGGCACTTGGGCGGCTCGGCGGTTGGGCGGCTCGGCGGCTCGGCGGCTCGGCGGCTCGGCGGCTCGGCGGCTCGGCGGCTCGGCGGCTCGGCCAGGCGAGTATAGCTTACAGCGTCCTTTGCCCCTCTGCCACCATGCGCAACTTCCTGTGTCTGCTGCTGACTGCGACCACCATGGCCTCCGGCCAGCAGAAGCCACGGGCCCGGGACCTGGGCATTCCCTTCCTCGGGACGCCAGGGCCGCTCAACGCCATCACCGACGTGGCCGGGGTGGAGGTGGGACAGGTCACCCTGATCAACGGCGAGGGCCGGCTGGTGGTGGGCCGGGGACCGATCCGCACCGGGGTCACCGCCGTCCTCCCCCGCGGCAAGTCGAGCGACCCGGTGATGGCGGCCTGGTGGACCCTCAACGGCAACGGGGAGATGACCGGCACCACCTGGCTGGAGGAATCGGGGTTCCTCTGGGGCCCGGTGATGATCACCAACACCCTGAGCGTCGGGGTGGTGCGGGACGCCGTTATCGAGTGGGCGATCAAGCGGAAATACGACGACTTCCTCTGGGCCCTCCCGGTAGTGGCGGAGACCTACGACGGTGGCCTGAACGACATCAAGGGGATGCACGTCCGAAAGGAGCACGCCTTTCAGGCGCTTGATGGGGCGAAGCCCGGTCCGGTCGCCGAGGGGAACGTGGGCGGGGGCACCGGCATGGTATGCCACTCGTTCAAGGGCAGAATCGGCACCGCCTCACGGCAGCTGAGCGTCGAGGCGGGCGGCTACACCGTGGGCGTGCTGGTGCAGTGCAACTACGGCGGCCGGCGCCGGCTCAGCATAGCGGGGGTGCCGGTGGGGCCGCAGATTCAAGGCGCCGAGCAATGCATAGGCGTGGCTAACCCATCGGAGCCCTGGACTCGGGAGCTACCGCGCTGCGACGCCGGGAAGAGTGGCGGCCTGCCCGCGGTCGCACGGGAAGAGCTGGGATCGATCATCGTCGTCGTCGCCACCGACGCGCCGCTGCTGCCGCACCAGCTCAAGCGGCTGGCCAAGCGGGTGGGGCTCGGCATCGGGCGGATGGGTGGCATCGGAGGGGACAGCTCGGGCGATATCTACCTCGCCTTCTCCACCGCCAACCCGGGAGCTTCCAACCCCGATTCGGCGGTGAGCATCCGGATGTGGCCCAACGACCGGATCAACGGCCTCTTCGAGGCGACGATCGACGCCACCGAGGAGGCCATCGTCAACGCCATGGTCGCGGCCGAGACGATGACTGGTGCGGACGGCTACCGGGTGTATGCCCTGCCGACGGATCAGGTGGTGGCTCTGCTTCGGCAGGCGGGGAGAATTAGATAGTACAGCGTACCGCGTACCGGCATCCGGGACTCAGAACCCGGCCCTCAGGACCGGAAACCCAGGATTGGCACCGCTCATGGCTGAATCAGCACGACCCGTGGCGCTCATCACCGGTGCTTCCGGTGGCATCGGACTCGAGCTGGCCCGGCTGTGCGCCAAGGGGGGGCACGATCTCATTCTGGTCGCCCGCAACCAGGCCAAGCTCGAGGAGATCGCCAAGTACCTCTCGGGCATGTACCAGATCCGGGTCGAGCTGATCGCCGCCGATCTCGCCGACGCCGAGGCTCCGGCCGCGATCGTTGGTGCGGCAGCTGCTCGCGGGATGGTGGTGGACGTGCTGGTCAACAACGCGGGCTTCGGCGACTGGGGCCTGTTCGGGCGCGCGGATCTGGAACGGCAGCTGGCCATGATCCAGGTGAATGTCACCGGCCTCACCCATCTGACCCGCCTGCTCCTGCCAGGCATGATCACCCGCCGGAAGGGGCGCATCCTCAATGTCGCTTCTACGGCGGCGTTCGCACCGGGTCCGCTCATGGCGGTGTATTACGCCACCAAGGCCTATGTGCTCTCGTTTTCGGAGGCGATCGCCAACGAGCTCCGCGGCACCGGAATTACGGTGACGGCGCTCTGCCCCGGTCCCACGCGTACGGGCTTCGCGGCAACGGCCGGATTGGTGGGCTCGAATCTGTTCAACGGCCCCAACGTCATGGCGGTGGAGGCTGTCGCCGAAGCGGGCTATCGGGGAATGATGCAGGGCCGGACGGTCGTGGTCCCTGGCCTTGCCAACAACCTTCTCATCCAGAGCATGCGGATCTCGCCACGTTGGGCGGTCCGGATGATCACCCGGTGGTTCCAGGAAGGGAGGAGGGGGGAGGAGTGATGAAGAGGAACCGAGTGCCTCGTCGCCCCGTCGCCCCGTCGCCCCGTCGCCTGAACACCTGACCCCAGAACCTTCCCCATGCTGCTAACCGGTCGCCGTGTACTCATCTTCGCCGCGAATTACTACGAGGAACTGGAGCTCTGGTACCCCAAGATCCGGCTCGAGGAGGAAGGTGCTACCACGGTGGTCGCCGGAGTCGGCGAGACGACTTATCACGGTAAGCGCGGGTCCTATCCGGTGACGGTCGATGCCCAGGTGGATGAACTCGACGCGAAAGACTTCGCCGGTCTGGTCATCCCCGGCGGCTACGCACCCGACATTCTGCGCCGGCACCCGCGGGTGCTGTCGCTCACCCGGGAGATCTTCGAGGCCGGCAGGCCGGTCGCCTTCATCTGTCACGCTGGCTGGGTACCGATCTCCGCGGGGATTCTCCGGGGGCGGCGCGGAACCAGCGTCGGCGCGATCCGGGATGACCTGGTCAATGCCGGCATGCACTGGGAGGACGCTCCGGTGGTGGTGGACGGAAACCTGATCTCTTCGCGCACCCCGGCGGACCTGGGGCACTTCATGCGGGCGCTGATCGCGGCGCTGTCCGCCGCGTGAGCCGATGAAAGTTCTTCTTGCCTACCTGCGGGAATACCGTGGCCTGGTTCTGCTCGCCCTGGGCCTGGCCGCGATCAATCAGATCTTCTCGCTGCTCGATCCGCTCATCTTCCGGCACGTCATCGACAACTACGCGAGTCATCCGCAGGATTTCAGCCGCGTGGCGTTCTTCCGCGGCGTGGGGATGCTGCTGGGACTGGCGGTCGGGGCAGCGTTCGTTTCGCGGGTGGCGAAGAACTTCCAGGACTATTTCGTCAACGTCATCACGCAGCGGGTCGGGGCGCGGATCTACTCCGACGGGCTTCGCCACTCGCTGGAGCTGCCGTTCCAGGTCTTCGAGGACCAGCGGAGCGGCCAGACCCTGGGCATTCTCCAGAAGGTCCGATCGGACGTCGAGAAGCTGATCGCCGCGCTGATCGGCATCCTCTTCACCACCCTGGTGGGGATCGTGTTCGTGACGATCTACGCCATCACGGTCCACTGGATCATTGCGCCGATCTATTTCGCCACGATCCCACTGATCGGCTGGGTGAGCTCGACGCTCAGCCGCAAGGTCAAGACGGTCCAGAAGAGCATCGTGGCGGAGACGACCGCACTGGCCGGGGCCACGACGGAGTCCCTCCGCAATATCGAACTGGTGAAGAGCCTCGGCCTGGCCCGCCAGGAGATCGACCGCCTCAACGGGACCACGGCCAAGATCCTCCAGCTCGAGCTCAAGAAAGTGAAGTACATCCGGAGCCTGAGTTTCATCCAGGGCACGACCGTGAATTTCCTCCGGACCACCATCCTGTTCGTGATGCTATATCTGATTTTCGCCGGGCAGATCACCTTCGGCCAGTTCTTCTCGTTGTTCATCTACTCGTTCTTCATCTTCGGTCCGCTGCAGGAACTGGGGAACGTGATCAACATCTACCGGGAGACCGAGGTCTCGCTCCGGAACTTCGAGGCGATCCTCGAGCAGCGGCCCGAGGAAAAGCCCGCGGCCCCGGTGACCATCGAGGCCATCACCACGCTGGCATTCGACGATGTCCGGTTCCGGCACCAGTCGGGGACCATCGATGCCCTGAGCGGGATTTCCTTCCGGGTCTCCCGCGGCGAGACGATCGCCTTCGTCGGTCCCTCGGGAGCGGGCAAGACCACGCTGGTCAAGCTTCTGGTGGGACTCTATCGTCCCCGCGAGGGCACCGTCCGCTACAATGGCCACCCGGGGACCGCGATCGATTTCGATCGGTTCCGCGAACAGATCGGCCTCGTGACCCAGGACACGCAGCTCTTCTCGGGGACGATCCGGGAGAATCTGCTGTTCGTGAATCCCCAGGCCACTGACGCCGAGTGCCTGGCGGTGCTTCGGCAGGCCGCGTGCGACAGTCTCCTGGCGCGGGCAGACCGCGGCCTGGACACGGTGATCGGCGAAGGCGGCGTGAAGGTCTCGGGGGGAGAGAAGCAGCGGCTGTCCATCGCCCGGGCCCTGCTTCGGCAGCCGGCGCTGCTGATCTTCGACGAGGCGACCTCCAGCCTCGATTCCCTGACCGAGGACGAGGTCAGTCAGACCATCCGCGAGATCTCCGCCACCCGCGGGCACATCGCGATTCTCATCGCCCATCGGCTCTCCACCGTGATGCACGCCGATCGGATCTACGTGCTTGAACGGGGCCGCATCGTCGAACAGGGAGAGCATGACGAGCTGCTGGAGCGGAAGGGCCTGTATTATGCGATGTGGCGACAGCAGATTGGCGAAGCCGAGCCCGTCCTGGTCCCCGGCGCCTGACCCACACCTACCTTCCTCGACCTATGTCCCTCTCCGATTGCCAGCGGCGCGTCGACGCGTGGATCAACCAGTTCGAGGAGGGCTATTTCCACCCCTTGACCAACATGGCCCGGCTCAGTGAAGAGGTGGGCGAACTCGCTCGAGAGATCAACCACCGGTTCGGCCAGAAGACCAAGAAGCTGGAGGAACCCGAGGGTGATCTCGCCATGGAGATGGCGGATATTCTCTTCGTGCTCATCTGCATGGCCAACCGCGAAGGCATCGACCTGCAGGCGGCCTTCGATCGGATGCTTGCCAAGGTGGAGCGGCGGGATACGAGCCGGTGGACGAAGAAGGGGGGTAGTATCGACTGATCACTCCCAGTCCTTGGGCGCCTCCTGCAACTCCGCCAGCAGCGCCCGGTAGCTGTCGTGCCGGTCCGCGGAAATCGTATCCGTCGAGGCGGCCGCGATCACCGCGCACCCCGGTTCGTGGGTGTGGCTGCAGTCGGCGTACTTACAGTGATCCACCAGCGGCCGAAACTCGGGAAAACAGTCGGCCAGCTCCCGCGGCGCGAGACCCCAGAGACCGACCTCGCTGAATCCCGGTGTATCCACGAGGTACCCGCCGTTGCTGAGCGGCACCATGACCGCGGCGACCGTCGTGTGGGTACCCCGCTGCGCCTTGGCGCTGATGGCACCCACCCTCAGGAGCAGTCCCGGTTCGAGCGCATTGAGCAGGCTCGACTTTCCCGCGCCGCTCGGCCCCGTCACCACGCTCTCCTTCCCCGCCAGCGCCGCCCGGAGCTCTTCGAGCCCGGCGCCACTCTTCACGCTGGTGGGATACACCGGGTATCCAGCCCGGCGGAAGCGATCCATCATGGTCGTACCGGGGTCGAGATCGATCTTGTTGAGGATGACCCCGGCGGCGATCTGATTCGCCTCCGCGACCACGAGCAGACGATCGATCAGCTGGAGAATCGGGGCGGGATCTCGGGTAGCGGTGACAACCAGTACCTGATCGACGTTCGCCGCCACCGGACGCGTGCCCCGGCCCTCCGGGACACGCCGTGCCAGCAGGCTCGAGCGGGGCTCAACGCCGGCAATGCCGAGTACCCCGTGCTCACCTTCGTCGTCGAGCCGTACCCGGTCACCGACGACCACCTTGGGCATGTCGCGCTTCATCTTTCCGCGAAGCACCGCGCGCACCTCGCCCTGCGCTGTGAGCACACGATAGGTCGAGCCCTCGCGCTCGAGGACGGTGCCAGTCACCATTCTCCGGGAGCCCGGCCGATCGCCTGGTCGAGCGCGGCCTTCACATCGTAAAGAGAGATCGCCTTGATCCGCTCCTCCGCCTCCTCCGGCGTGCGCCCCCAGGCGAGGACCTCGGATTCGGCGTGCCCGACGGGCCGGTCCCCGGCCTGGGACCAGCGGACAAAGAGAAGCGAGGCGCCGTATCGATCTAGATCGTCGGGTTCCTCTTCCACGAAGACCCCGACGGAGTAGGGCTGGCCGTCCCCGCCGGTGAAGGCGGGTGCCCGGTCATGCCGGGCCATGTAGCCGCCCAGCGTCGCTTCGCTCATGCGGGACGGTGAACCGCCTCCCGCACGACGTTGCCGAGGATGAACGCGATATTCGCGGGCCGCTCGGCGAGGCGCCGCATCAGGTAGGGATACCACTGGGTCCCGAAGGGGACGTACACCCGGACGTTGTAGCCCGCCCGGCGGAGCGAATCCTGCAAGTCGCGACGGACGCCATAGAGCATCTGGAACTCGAAGCGCGCGGGATCGATCTTCCTGGCGGCCGCGAACTCGCGGGCCCGGGCAATGATGGCCGCGTCGTGGGTGGCAATGCCGGGATAGTTCCCGCGCTCCATCAATCGCTCCATCAGTTGGACGTAGGCCTTGTCAACATCCGCCTTGTCCGGAAAGGCCACGTCGGCCGGCTCGAGATAGGCACCCTTGCAGAGTCGGACCCGGGCCTTCGCGTCGATGAGGCGGTCCACATCCACCGCCGAACGGCGGAGGCACGACTGGATCACCACGCCCAGGTGCGGACCAAAGGCCGGGGAGAGTCGCTGGTAGACGAGATCGAGCGTCCGCTGGGTGTAGGCGGAGCCTTCCATATCGATGCGGACGAAGTTCTGCCGCGCCTTGGCTCTCTCGAGGATCGCCGACACATTGGCGAGGCAGGTGCTCTCGCCGAGGTCGAACCCCATCTGGGTGAGCTTGACCGAGACGTTCGACTGCACCCCGGCCTGGGCGATCTGGTCGAGCATGGTGAGATAGGTGTCACGCGCCTGGGCCGCGTCGCTCTCCTGTCCGACGCTTTCGCCCAGCAGGTCGAGCGTGGCGCTGATCTGCCGCCGATTGAGGTCGCGAACCGCGTCGATGGCCGTCTCGACCGTCTCGCCCGCAACGAAGCGCGCCGCGAACCGGCGCGCGAGGGCGTTGCTCCGCACGAAACGGAACACCCGCTGCTGCTCGGAGAGCCACAGTAGACCGGTGCGCAACATGACGGACGATCCTCGTTGGGGCGATCGGAAGGGCAGAACGATATGCCACAACGTGGAGAGCTACAAGGCGTGCATATCTATGCGCGGACGGTGGCAAGGCTATCGGCTATCGGCTATCAGCTATCGGCTATCAGCTACCAACAATCCGCTGTACTGTTATGGCTGATAACGGATTGCTTCGAGCCGATCGCACTTTCACTGGCGATTCCCTGATGCCGAACCCCACCCGCATCGCCATGTGGTCCGGCCCGCGGAACATCTCGACCGCGATGCTGCGCTCCTGGGAGAACCGGCCGGACACCTGGGTGGTGGACGAGCCGCTCTATGCCCATTACCTCACCCAGGTCCAGGTGGCCCACCCCGGGGTCGACGAGGTCATCGCCCACCACGACAGCGACTGGCAGCGGGTGGTCGCGGGCCTGACAGGGCCGATACCTCACGGCCGGGCGATCTACTACCAGAAGCACATGGCCCATCACTGGCTGCCGCACCTGCGCGGCGAGTGGGTCCTCAAGCTGAGCAACGCGTTCCTCCTCCGGCATCCCGCGGAGATGCTCGCCTCGCTTGCCGCCAAGATGGGGCTCCCGGCGCTCCGGGATACCGGCCTGCCGCAGCAGGTGGAAATCTTCGACTTGATCCGGAGCCGGACGGGGATCGCCCCGCCGGTGCTCGACGCCGAGGACGTCCTTCGCGACCCGCAGCGCATGCTGCGGTGCTTCTGTGATACGGTGGGGGTGCCATTCAATGAGCGGATGCTGTCGTGGCCGCCCGGCCGTCGTGGGACCGATGGCATCTGGGCCAAATACTGGTACGACGCGGTGGAGAAATCGACCGGGTTCGAGCCCTATCGCCCGCGGTCGCGCGCCGTGACCCCTGCGCTGGCGCCGCTCCTGGCCGAGTGCCTGCCCTACTACGAGGAGCTGGCGCAGCACCGGCTGCGGGCCACCGAAAGGACCACCCCATGATCCGTCAGGTTCGCTCCCTGGTCCCGCTCCTGCTCGGCCTGGCCCCGGCGCTCGCCGCCCAGCAGCTCACCTACCCTGCGGCGGCCTGGGACAGCGTGGTGGAGGTGTACGGTGGCCGGACGGTGGCCGATCCCTACCGCTGGATGGAGGAGCTGGATGGCGCCGCGGTGAAGAGCTGGGTCGAAGCGGAGAACGCCGTCACCTTCTCCTACCTGGGCGCCCTGCCCCACCGGGAGACCATTCGCCTGCGTCTCACCGCCCTCTGGGACTATCCCAAGACCCAGGTACCGACGCGGGAAGCGGGCGCGCTCTTCTTCCGGCAGAACGCCGGGCTGCAGAAGCAATCGGTGCTCTACCGTCAGGCGACGCTGGCCGGTGCCCCGAGCCCGATTCTCGATCCCAATACCCTCTCCCCCGATGGCTCGCTGGCGGTGGGTGGCTGGTCGGTCTCGCCGGATGGTCGGTACCTGGCGTACACCACGGCCCAGGGCGGGTCGGACCTGCAGGACATCCGCTTCCGCGATCTCCGCACCGGGAAGGACCTGGCGGACATCATCGAGCGGGCCAAGTTCTCCGGCCTGAGCTGGACGCATGACAGCCGGGGCATCATCTACAACCGGTTCAAGGGATCCCGCGAAGGCGCCAACCTGCAGGACGCTAACGAATACCATCAGGCGTGGTATCACCCGATCGGCGGTGGCGAGGAACGACTGGTCTTCGACCGGCCGGAGAACCCCAATGACTTCACCGGGAGCTATCTGAGCGACGACGGTCGCTGGCTCTACGCCTTCTCCGGCAGCGGCACCTCCAATGTACGGCTCTGGATCAAAGACCTGGGCCGGCCGCTCCACCCCTCCTTCGATGCGGAGTTCCTCACGATCGCTCCCGAGGAGGACGCCAGCTATACCCCGCTCGGCGTGGTGGGGAACACCCTCTATCTGGAGACCAACTGGCAGGCGCCGAAGGGACGGATCGTCGCGGTGGACCTGGCGGTGCCGGCACGGGAGCGCTGGCGGGATGTGATCCCCGAGGGCGATGCCGTGATGAGCGAGTTTCTCCTGGTCGGCACCGGGTTGGTAGTGAACTACCTGGAGGATGTGCGGAGCCGGCTCCGGGTCTTCGACCTGGCGGGCAAGTCGCTCGGTGACGTGGCCCTGCCGGAGCCGGGGACCGCCGTCGCACTGAGCGGCCGGAACGACGGCCGGGACTTCTTCTTCGCCTTCACCTCCTATCTGCGTCCCGCAACGGTCTATCGCTACGACCTGGTCCGGCGGGCCGCGAGCCCCTTCCACCCGAGTACCACGCCGTTCGACGCCCGGGGCTACGAGACCCGCGCCACCTTCTACCAGTCGAAGGACGGTACCCGGGTTCCGATCTTCATCACGGCGCGGAGGGGGCTGGCACTCGACGGGAGCCACCCGACCCTGCTCTACGGCTACGGCGGATTCACGGTCAGCCTGCAGCCGTTCTATTCCCCGGCGGTGGCGGCCTGGCTGGAGCTGGGCGGCGTCTACGCCGTGGCCAACCTGCGGGGCGGGAGCGAGTACGGCGAGGCGTGGCACCAGGCGGGGATGCGGGAGAAGAAGCAGAACGTCTTCGACGACTTCATCGCCGCCGGGGAGTACCTGGTTCACGAGGGCTACACCACTCCCGCCCACCTCGCGATCCAGGGCGGATCCAATGGCGGTCTGCTGGTCGGCGCGGCGATGACCCAGCGGCCGGACCTCTTCGGGGTCGCGCTCCCGGCGGTCGGGGTCATGGACATGCTGCGCTACCAGAAGTTCACCGGCGGAAAGTTCTGGGCCGAGGAGTACGGCGCCTCGGAGGATTCGGCGGCAGTGGGCTACCTGCTGGCCTATTCTCCCCTGCACAACCTCAAGCCCGGCACCTGCTATCCCGCGACGCTGGTCACCACCGCGGACCACGACGACCGGGTGGTGCCGAGCCATTCGTTCAAGTTCGCCGCGACGCTGCAGGCGGCGCAGGGCTGTGCCCGGCCGACCCTGATCCGGGTCGAGACCTCGGGCAGCCACGGCTACCGCCCGACCGACCGGATCATCGCGGAGATCGCCGACGAGTTCGCCTTTGCGCTGGCGAACCTCAGCGGGAGCGAGCCGGTGGCCGCGCCGTGACGTGTGGTCCGGCTCACCACCACGTGGGATAACCCAAAGGACCAAGCAGATGCAGCAGCGCTTCGACCCCCGGAACCGTGACCTCCAGGTCAACATCAACGGGAGGCTGGTCCACCGCGACCAGGCAGGGATCAGCCCGTTCGACTCCGCGGTGCAGGGAGGCGACGCCGTGTGGGAGGGACTGCGGCTCTACGACGGTCGCATCTTCCGGCTGAAGGAACATCTCGACCGGCTACGTCATTCCGCCCAGGCGCTCGCCTTCGCGGAGATCCCCTCGCGGGATGTCATCACGGCGGAGCTCCGGAAGACGCTCGCGGCGAATCAGATGGCCGATGGCGTGCACATCCGGCTGACGCTGACCCGGGGGGTCAAGGTCACCTCGGGGATGGACCCGCGTCTCAACTCATCGGGGCCAACGCTCATCATCCTCGCGGAGCATAAGCCGCCGGTCTATGCGACGACCGGCCTCGCCCTGATCACCAGCTCGGTCCGGCGCTTCCCGCCCGACTGTCTCGATCCCAAGATCCACCACTGCAACCTGATCCAGTCCATTCTCGCCAAGATCGAGGCCAACGTCGCCGGCGCCGATGATGCCCTGATGCTGGACACCCGCGGGTTCATCGCCGAGACCAACGCCACTCACCTGTTCTTCGTGGAGCAGGGTGTGGTGCGCACAAGTACGACGGCCGCCTGCCCGGAAGGGATCACCCGCGCGACGGTCCTCGAACTGCTGCTCGAGCACGGGATGCCACATGAGGTGTGCGACCTGTCGCTGTCGGAGGCCTATCGCGCCGACGAGGCGTTTTGTACCGGGACGATGGGAGAGCTGGCGGCGGTGACGAAGATCGACGGCAGGACCATCGGAGACGGGACCGTCGGGCCGATCACCCAGCGCCTGACGGCATTGTTCCAGGAACTGACCTCGCGGGAGGGGACGCTGGTGGTGGGGTGAGCGGTGAAAAGTGAAGGGTGAGTCGTGGCGAGTGAGAAGTGAGAAGCAGCCCTTCAAGGGAGGGAAAGCGGGCCCGCATGGGGGGCGGCCTGAAGACCGAGGTCCCGAAGGTGGGCCTGGAACCGCGGGTGCTCCCGCAAGCCCCGGAGATCCGTATCCGTGATGCCCATGAATGCTACCATGCCACTGCGCGCCTCGATCGCACGCTCAAGGTCGGCAAGCGCCAGATCCAGATCGCCGACGGCCGCTCGGACGCTGCAGACGTGGTACGGCGAATGATGCTCTTCGCTGAGCTCCGTGGCGACCGCGGCAGCGCGGTCTCGCTGGCCGGCCAACGCGTAACAGATGCCGAGATCACTCACGAGGCGGTAGTCCCTACCGAAGGTTGCGACGAGCGCCTCCAAACCATTGCTGGCCTCCTCCACGCGCCCCATCAGGCGCAGGATGCGCCCCCGCCATATGTGTGCCAAGAAATTGCGGGGGTCTACATCTGTGACCCCCTGGACGTATCGCAGACCATCCTCGTACCTGCCCGACCAGCAACAGCAGCGCGCCACGAGGGTCTGAATCGAGAGCGACAGTGGCTCAAGCGCCAGTGCCCGCTTGGCCGCGTCCAGACCTTCATCGAATCGCAGCTGAATCGAGCGCAGGATCCCCAGCCAGACATAGATGATCGAGTATTCGGGAGTCAGCTCCGTCGCCCGCTGGAGTTCGGCCTCGGCGCGCTCCCAGCTCCAGTCATATAACACCTGGACGATGCCCAGTACCGTGTGAGCCTCACCCGAGGCCGGATCGAGCGCGAGGGCCCGCTCAGCCATAGCGCGGGCCTGGGGCATTCCCTCATGTGGGGGCAGGTCGCCGAATTCCGGAAACGATCGGTACGCCCAGCATTCCGCGAGTTGCGCGTATGCCAGCGCATACTCCGGATCCGCCGCGATCGCCTGGTCCAGGTATTCGATCGCGCGGGTGAGGCCGTCCATCGTGCGCAGGTGCGACTGATACCGCCCGCGGAGGTAGAGCGTGTAGGCCTCGAGATTCTTGGTGCCGGGAACCGGCGTCCGGACCGGCTCGCTGCCGGGGAGCTGCAGGCGGAGCGCGCCACAGATGGTCCGAGCCAACTCGCCCTGCAAGGCGAAGACATCCCCCAGATCGCGGTCGTAGGTCTCCGACCAGATGTGATAGCCGCTCTCGGTGTTTACCAGCTGCACGTTGAGGCGGATCCGATTCCCCGCCTTCCGGACACTCCCCTCCATCGCGACCCCGACCCCCAGGGCGCGGCCGATCTCCCGAACGTCGGTCTCCTTGCCCTTGAAGGCGTAGGAGGAGGAACGCGCGACGACCCGCAGCTGGGGAACTCGCGCCAGCGCGCCCATCAACTCATCGGTCATGCCATCGCTGAAGTATTCGCTGTCGGCCTCCCGACTGAGATTGGCGAAGGGGAGCACCGCGATGGAGGTTCGCTCCTGGCGTGCCACAGCGGGCGCGGCGGCGTTCGACTCCAGCCGAGTGAGCGCCGCGGAGAACTCGGCGGCACTGCTGAACCGCAGGGCCCGATCCCGGGCGAGGGCGCGGGAGACCACAGCCTCAATAGCGGCGGATGCGCCCGCTTGAACCGTCCGCAGCGACGGCGCCGTCTCCACGAGCCGACTGAGCATTCCCGGGAAGGGGGGACGCCCAGTCACCGCCTCGAACAGCACGCAACCCAGGCTGTAGACATCGCTACGGGCGTCCAGTTCGGCATCGCCGGCCACCTGTTCGGGGCTCATGTACCTCGGGGAGCCGACGGCGGCGCCGACTTCGGTAATCTGGGAATCGGCGGCGGCATTCACGGCCCGCGCGATGCCAAAGTCCGCGACCACTGCATGGCCGGAGGAGAGCAGAATATTCTCCGGTTTGATGTCCCGGTGAATGACGCCATGCTGGTGGGCGTACTCCAGCGCGTCCGCCACCTCCCGGACCAGGCGCACCGCCTCGGCGACCGGCAGCACCCCGTCCCGTCGCAGCCGGTCCCGCAACGACTCCCCTTCCACGAAGGGCATGACGTAGAAGAGCAGGCCCTCGGCCGCACCGGAATCGTGGAGCGGCAGGATGTGGGGGTGCGACAGGCCGGCAGCGATGTGGATCTCGCGCAGGAAGCGCTCCGCGCCAAGATGCGCCGCTACGTCGGGGCGGAGCACCTTGATTGCCACCGCGCGGCCGTGCCGGATGTCCCGCGCGAGGAGCACCGTCGCCATCCCGCCCCGACCGAGTTCGCGCTCGATCGTGTAGCGGTCGCCCGTTGCGGCCTGCAGCTGCTCGGCCAGAGTCGTCACGCCTTCCCCTGTCCGGGCCTCGAGGTCAGAGCGGCGATCGCGGGCCGGGCGCCCTCGATCACCAGGCGGGCGAGAGCGTCCTCCGTCCCGAACCCGTCCTCCACCGGTCGCTCCAGCGTCTCCGACCACACCCGGCACCCGTCCAGCGCGTCCACCAGAGTGACGACGAGCCGGATCCGGGTTCCGGCCTGACGTACGCTGCCCTCGAGAATGGCGCGGGCACCGAGCCGCTGGCCGAGGGTTCGCACATCCAGTCCCTGAGCAGCGACACCCTGCACCGAAGTTCGCGCCACCACGCGAAGCCCGGGCTCGCGGCCGAACACCTGCATCAGCTCCTCCATGAGCCCCGTGGCAAAATCCGCGAGATTGGCATCGGAGCCGACGACCGCCAGCGGCAGGACCGCGACCGAGACTGCATCCGACTTGAGCGCGGGCCTCCGTCTGAGTTCCTCGGCCAGGGCCATCACAGCTGGACTCGGGGCGGCCTCGAGGTCTTCGTGGACCCGCTCCTCGTAGGCTTTCGCGGTGCGCAGGGCATCGGCCCGCCGGCCAGACGCGGCCAGCACTCCCATGAGGTTGACGGTGACGCGCGAGCTGAGTGGATCGTGCTCCGCGAGGCGATAAAGCCACTCCATCGTTTGGCCCAGGTCGCCCGCGGCCGCAGCGGCGGCCGCGAGTGCCTCGAGTGACTCCTCGTAGCACCGGCCGAGGCTGGCGCGCTCCCCCTCCAGCCAGCGGTCGAATTCCGCCGCCCCACGCAGGTGGAAGCCGTCGAGGAACGGGCCGCCGTAGGCCGCAACCGCCCGCTCCAACTCTCCCCGGCGGTGCGCCCCGAGGAATTCATCGAGGTCGCTGGTGATGACTTCGGGGTTCAGGTGGAGCTTGCTGGTGCCCTTGAACAGCGCTTCTTCGTCAAGGTCACGACGCAGGGCGTACAGCACCTGGTTCAGGCGGTGCGCGGCTCGGTCGCCGGGGATCTCGGGCCACAGGTACGCGAGCAGCTTGTCCCGGCTCTCACCCCGCTCACCCACCGCGGCCAACAGGGCCAGGAGTGCGAGCGGCTTGCGTTGGGCGGCGGCGCTCCCGGGGGGGCGCCCGTCACTCTCGACCAGAGGGTTGCCAAGGGCGCGGAGTCGAATCACGGAACCGTTTGGACGGTCTGAGGAATTTCTGATTGGGGGCTGACGCTAGCGAGCTATATGTATGCCCGAAATTAGTGCTAGGCAACCCGGGCACCTGCCCGGATCACCGCCGCTGGAGGATTCCTGCCATGCCTTCGCTTGCCTCCCCTCTCCTTGAAACCGCTGCCGCTCGCTCGGCCGGCCCATTCCCAACTGGCCGTCGTGAGTTGGACTCGGCCGTCACCCGCTTGCGCGAGAACGCCACACGGTTCGCCAGACTAACCCTGGAACAGCGCATCGAACTGGCCAACACCCTCCTTGCCGGCTACCTCGCCATCGCGGAGCCCAGCGTCCATGCTGCCTGCGCCGCCAAGGGCATCCCACTCGGCACGCCGCTCGAGGGGGAGGAGTGGGCACTGGGACCGTGGATGGTGGTGCGCCACCTGCGGCTTGTCAGGCAGTCGCTGCTGGCCCTCCAGCATACCGGCAAGACCGAGGTCGGGAAGCTGGGCCGGACCGCCGACGGGAGGCTCACGGTACAGGTGTTCCCCGCCGGACCGATCGACGGGATGCTGTTCAATGGAGTTCGGGTCGATGTCCACCTGCAGGATGGCATCACAGAGAAGGAGTTCCATGCCACGCGCGCCCGCTTCTACAAGAGGGCCGATCACGTCGGCGCCGTGGTCTTGGTCCTGGGGGCCGGGAACATCAACGCCATCGTCTCTCATGACGTGATCACGAAGATGTTCAACGAAGGCAGGGTCTGCCTCATCAAGATGAACCCGGTGAACGCCTACTTCGGGCCGTTCCTCGAGGTCGCGTTTCGGGCGGCCATCACCGAAGGTTTCGTTCAGATCGTCTACGGCGGTGCCGATGAAGGGGCCTACCTGGTCGAACATCCGGGAATCGACGAGATCCACATCACCGGCTCAGATCGCACGTACGATCAGATCGTATGGGGAGCGCCCGGGCCCGAGCGGGATGCGCGAAAGGCGCGAGGCCAGCCGTTGGTCACCAAACCAATCACGGCCGAGCTCGGCAATGTCTCCCCGGTCCTGGTGGTCCCTGGCACCTACCCGGCCAAGGCGCTTCGCTATCAAGGAGCGGATATCGCCGGCGCGGCCACCTGCAACGCGTCCTTCAACTGCAATGCCGCCAAGATGGTGGTCACCGGCCGGGGCTGGGTGCAGCGTGCCGAGTTTCTTGCCGGCCTGGAGCAGAGCCTCTCGCAGACAGCGCTCCGGCAGGCGTACTATCCCGGCGCCCAGGAGCGCTGGCATCGGCTTGCCGAGCGGCGGCGGAACCCGCACAACATTGGCGTCCCAAAGCAAGGTGAGCTTCCCTGGAGCCTGGTCGCCGGACTGGACGCAAACGATCGGAACGAGCCGCTGTTTTCGACGGAGGCCTTCTGCGGGATCCTCGGTGAGACCGAACTGGCAAGCTCCGATCCGGTGGAGTTCCTCGATCAGGCGGTCACCTTCGCCAATGAGCGGCTCTGGGGCACTCTCTCCGCAGGGATCGTAATCGACCCCAAAATGCTCCGGGATCCGCGGATCGCGGAAGCGCTCGAGCGGGCGATCCTCCGCCTGAGGTACGGCGCAGTGACCGTGAACGCGTGGAGCGGGTACGTCTTCGCGTTCGGCACCCCGCCGTGGGGGGCCCATCCGAGCTCGTCGCCTGCCGACATCCAGAGCGGCACAGGCTGGGTCCACAACACCTCGATGATCGAAGGCATCGAGAAGGCGGTGCTCCGGCATCCCCTCGTCACCACCCCGCGGCCCTCGTACCAGGCGGCCCACCGGACCGCCAACACCCTGATGCGGCGCATGACCTATCTCGAGGAGCAGGCTAGCTGGAGTCGGGTTCCCGGCGTCCTAGCGGCAGCGATGCGCGCCTGAAGAGCCTGCGTGCCCCACTCGATCGCGCAACGAGATCGAGTGGGAGGGCGAGATCAAGATCAAGTGAAGGCAGCGGTGTCGGAGCTCAGGGCAGGAACCGCGTCCTGAGCTCCGGCGGCAGCCTCGGGCAGATGCCTTCGGGCCTGGTGAAGAGACGCCTCCGGATCCGCGCGACACCATCGTAGCCCAGGTCGAGCAGCCAGCGGGGCACGAGGCTGGCGATCCACGCGAGGATCCGCCAAGGCCCGCCCAACCGCTCCCCGATGTGGACCAGGGCGGCGGAGCGCACCAGTGTCCGGCCATCGGCCGTCTGCAGCACAATGCTGTCAGGCAGCGCCATCCGGTCGCCCTCGCTGAAGCGCTGGACAAAGGTGGAGCCACCCAGCGGCGCGTAGCGGAACATCGCGCCCTCGCGGTCCCGGGCCAGCACGAAGGTGACCGACCGGTGGCAGAGGCCGCAGCCACCGTCGTAGAACAGGAGGTCGGCTGAGCGATCGGGCGTCATGGTGGTATATTGAACCCACCGCATGTCCACTGCTACTCCCCTCGGTATCCTCGATCTCTCCGACCGCGGCGCCGGATTCGTCCGCCGCCGGCAGTTCAGCTATCTCGCCGAGGACGGCGACCTGTACGTCGCGCCCCGATTCATCAGCCAGTTCGGCCTCCGGACCGGAGACGAATTGTGCGGCGAGGTGGGCCGCCCGCCGGGCCGCGGCAAGGCCCCGCCGGTCGAGAAGATCACCCTGGTCAACGGCCGTTCCCCGGATGAGGCCAGGAATCGCCCCGCCTTCGCCAGCCTCGGCGCGGTGCACCCCGACCGGGCTCTCGCCCTCGACTGCGGTCTCCGCCGGTTCGGCCAACCCGACTTCACCAACCGCGTGATCGACCTCTTCTGCCCCTTCGGCAAGGGACAGCGGGCGCTGATCGTGGCCCCGGCCAAGGCCGGCAAGACGATGGTGCTGCAGTCGGTGGCCGAGGGGATCGCCAAGAACTACCCGCAGGCGCTGCTGCTCATCCTGCTGGTGGACGAGCGACCCGAAGAAGTCACCGAGATGGAGATGGTGGGCTACGGCGAAGTCATCGCGTCGAGCTTCGACTTTCCGGCTGAACGACACGTCGGGGTCGCCGAACTGACGCTGGAGCGGGCTAGACGACGGGTCGAGCAGGGCGAGGATGTGGTTCTGATCCTCGACTCGATTACCCGGCTGGCGCGAGCCTACAACACGGTGGAGCGCGGCACCGGCCGCACCATGACCGGCGGGCTCGATTCCTCCGCGCTGGAAAAACCCAAGCGCTTTCTTGGCAGCGCACGCCGAATCGATGAGGCCAAGGGCGGCGGCTCACTCACGATCATCGGCACGGCGCTGATCGATACCGGATCGAAGATGGACCAGGTGATCTACGAGGAGTTCAAGGGGACCGGCAACAGCGAACTCACGCTGAGCCGCGAACTCGCGGAACGCCGGATCTTTCCGGCGATCGACCTCAAGGCAAGTGGCACCCGCCGGGAGGAGCTGCTGCTCTCTCCCGAGCTGCTCAAGATCAGTCAGACCCTCCGGGGGCGCTTTGCCCCAATGACCCCCGTGGATGCCATGCAGCAGGTGCTCACGCTGATGCGCCGCTCGGCGACGAATGCGGAGATGGCTGGCGTGGTGGGTTGAGCTCCGGCTCC
>Ga0315273_10003018_pt1 | contig 20203 bp, 27 predicted proteins | sample YL17G02_0_MG_FD_205753 | JGI IMG/M metagenome (GOLD analysis project Ga0315273, IMG submission 205753) | Sediment microbial communities from Yellowstone Lake, YNP, Wyoming, USA - YL17G02_0 | ecosystem: Environmental > Aquatic > Freshwater > Lake > Sediment | place: USA: Wyoming | collected...
TGTGTTCGTGCGTGAGTTGAAGAAATACTGCGGCCGCATTCAGTACGACGATCGCCGGGCCGGGGATATCGTGAGCTTCTTTTTCAACGGCATCGAAAGCCATGTGGGGATTATCACGGCATCCGACATGGTCGTCCACGCCGCCCAGGACCGCGAGGTTATAATCACAGCTCTGAAACACATGCGGAATATATGTGCGTTGTATCGCATATTGGTTGACGGGATTGATACATGACCCAAGATGCCAATGCCACAAACAGAACTGTATTCACCTTCGGTGTGGGTACACTTACATCGTTCATCCCAGGCTATGGACCGTGGGCGTTTCTGGTCGCCGGTACGGTTTCATATTTCATCTTCCCGCCTAAATATTCCAAGCCCAAGAAATTAAAAGAACTCGGTATTAACAGCGCTGAGACGGATATCCCCATCCCGGAGATATTCGGCACGGTGAAGTCTACGGGGAATTGGCTGTGGAAGGGGCGGTTGCATACGCATGCGGTTAAGCAATCGTCGGGCGCCTCGGGTGGCAAGAAACAGACGGTTGGGTACAAATATTACATGCAGGCGGCCATGGGTATCTGTGAGGGGCCCGTCGAGGTTACCCGCATGTGGAGCAATGCCGATATCATGCGGTTTAACGGCAGTTCATCCGTAACCATATACGCCGGCGAAACCGATCAGATCATAGACCCGACCATCGATGCCGCTGTGGATGATGCGGTACCGTTCCGGGGTCTATGCTATGTGGTGTTCAGCCATTACTATGTCGGCCAGGACAACGCCCAGGCGCCGGTGGTATCCGCCGAGTCCCATAAGTATCCGTATCACAGCGACGCCGGCAAGACGCCCTATACCAAAGTTCGCTACGCGCAGGACATCGACGCCGTAGCGGGCGCGGCCAAGGGTATGACCGTGCGTGATAGCAAGGGGCGGTTTATCGTGGTTAACCGTACCACGATATATGTGTGGGATCCCACGCTGACCACATTGCAGAAGACCATCACCATACCCTCGGCATACGGCATACGGGCGGCCGCAGACGAACGCGCGTGGGATGTGGATCTCATCGAAGATGCGAGCGGCAGGGTATATGTTTATTTCGGGTATGAGGCCACTGGTACGCTGCGCGCCAGGGTTGGGCGTATAGATATCGGCAAGACCCAGGGGCAGATAAACACGGCGGCCGCATTGAGCTTTTGGGAGATGTCTGCGGTAAACGCAACGAACCATGTTTATATCACGCACAACTCGCAATATTCGTTTGTCATTTATGAGGTTGCAGGAGGAACATATCTCCGCAAATACGCGTGGAACAATTTCATCACCGCATTGGCGACATATGACATATCGGCAATCGTAACGGCTGGCGCAGACCCGATTTGCGCGAGCGAGGAATTTGTGTTTGTAAACGGAGAGTCGGGGGACTATATTTACTGCTTCGATTTGACGGGAAACCTTAAAGATAAAATTTCCAACGCATCTATCATGACAAATTATTCCATATGCCGTCCATACGGGATGAACGCATTGGTGTTCCACTATCAGTACCAGACGGGAGATCCGTTCTCTCCGGAATATTTCGATACTTGGACGGTGGTATATTACGATAAGAACACAGGCGAATTGACACTCGGATATGTTGATCCTATTATCTCAGGTGGGTATGACGGTAATCAATTTTGGGAGAGTGGCGTAGCGCCAATCTTCGGCGCCGGTTCTCCGTTCAAGTATAACAAACTGTGGGCCGGCGTAGACGGTACGATAACCGTGTCCATGGTAAACACGGCTGCCAAGCCCGATGTGGGCGCGATGCTCTGCCTGATCCTGGACGCTAATCCCGCGCAGGTTATTTACAATACCGTGGTTAACATTGCCGAGGACGATATCGACGAATACGATGTGGTGTCACTTGCCGATATGAGTGATTATTGTTTCCAATATGGAATAGGTATATCGGGCGAGTTGAATGCCGACACCGAGATTCGTGATTTCTTTGGGAATATAATGTCGTATGTGGGCGGGGTCATGTATCCCGATAACGATGGCCAGCAGGCGTTCAAGGTGTTCCGGGATACCGACGCGAGTGTGGCGACTATCACCGAGGACGATATCGTAGACGGTAGCTTTGAAAAGATCAGCGTCAGCACCCGCGACCCCAAGGACAAATGGAACCACATCACCGTTAAATTTACCGATCGCATGAACGGCTATAGCCAGGGTACATTCCCCTGCGACCATCAACTCGACCAGGACCGCAACGGCGTGCTCAGCGGCGACATGGATATGCACTGGGTGTCCAACCCGCGTACGGCATCCATGCTCGGGCATCGGTCGTTGAAGCTCTCGGTGTACGATACTAAGGCGGTTAAAATGGATTTGATGCCCGAGCATTTAGGGCTCGAGATCGGCCAGGTGATTACCGCGGCGTTGGATATGCCCGGGTTTACGAATCAGAAGCTGCGCATTATCGGCGTGGGGATCCCCGTATTTGAGGGCGGGGGCAAGGTCCCCGTCATATGCCGCGTCGAAGATGATTTTATGAACACGCTGGAAATACCCGATGTGGCCCCGGGGTTGCGTGAGGATCTCAATGTTGATCCCCCGACCAGCGTGCGGCCGTTCGTGTGGGAGGCCCCGGCGATCCAGACCGGCGACGCTATGAGTCTGCGGTTGTCGGCAATACGGTACGACGAGAATGTTATGGGCTGCAATGTGTTCTTCAGTACTGATGATCTCAACTATCAACTCGCGGGAACGCTTTATAATTTCTGCGTAGCCGGCGACATCCACGCCGCGATAAGCGCCGTGGAGAAGATAATCGAAGTCGACCCGGCGCCGTACCCGGATGCGTTTGCGAGTGCCGCCGTCGAGGAACAGCGCAACGATCGCAGCTTCTCGCTTATCGGGGAACTCGTAGCCGACCAACTGGGGCTCGATAACCTCGAATTTATAAACTTCCGCGAGGTCACGGATGCAGCGGGGATCTCCACGATGCACAACTGTTACCGCGGCGAATACTATTGTGTGCCCAAGGCGCATACCACCGACGAGATGTTCCTGCAGGTGGGCACCGATAGATTCCTGAACATCCCCATCAAAGACGCCGAAATAGGCAAGGTGTATTATATCAGGGTGACCACTTTCAACTTGCGGGGCGAGGAACAGGAATTCGACGAGGCCGACACCTACGAATATACGGTTAAGGGTTACACCCAAAAGAGTACGCATACCAGCGGTTTGCAGATATTGGACAGCACCGGGGCGGGCATGGGCAGCCGGCGGACGATCGCCTGGTACGGCGCCGATGTCCTGCAGGTGGGGTGGCAGCTTACCAATAGGGTGGGTGGGATCGACGCCACGCCGATATCGTCCTGGCCGTGGAACCGGTACATCCCTGGTGATGATATCGAATACGACGCGCTCATATACGAGGCCGACGGCACCACCCTGGTGGCGACACACGCGGTAACCGATGGGATGACCAACCAGTATTACGAGTATACCAAGGCGCAGAATACAACCGATTTCGGCGGGTATGAGACCCACTTCTGGATCGGTATCAGGCCGCGGAACTACCTGGGATATTTGGATAACGATATCGAGAAGGTTGAGATTATTATTATAGGGGACCCGGCATGATCACCAGACCGCGTATGATCGAATATGAGGCCGTTTCACATGGCGGGGGCAGACTTGCCCGTGGTGGCGGCTCCCCTGCCGCCTGTGGCACTATAGCCCCTGCCACCTATAAATATAAGGGCATGGGCGTATATGAAAGAGAAAAAACCGTCATTATGGAAGGCGATTGCGTATGAAGGCTGTAGCGTGGCAATATTCGCGGTGGGGTGCTTTATGCTTTTCTGTCTTGTGCGTGCTTGCTGCCAATGCGGGATGCGGTAGTGTCGCGGCCAGGGCCGAGGCCAATAGCAAGCAGGCGGTAGAGCAGGCGCAGAAAGTGGCACAGCGGGTGGACCGGGTAGAGGGCGATATGTCCACGACAATGACATCCGTTTCGACATTGCGGACGGATATACGCACCGAAATGACAACCATGCGTGACGGGCTCGCGCCGAGGATTGACAAGCTCGAAGGCGATATGGTGACCAAGCAGTCCTGGGTCACGAACTCGCCGGTGATGGTGGTATGCATCGTGGTCGCCGTATTATTGGTTATGGGCGGCCTGATTTATTTTATATTGCGCCTATTCGTGGTCGCGCCCAAGGAGCGAATAATCAGCAACCTGCGGGGTGCGGTCGAGCGGGTAATAGCATCGGATGACAATGACCTTGATTCCGATAAATGGCGCAAGCATCTTGAAGAAGCCAAGGTCGCTGAAAAACTGATAGGGCAATGAATGAAAGCCGTGGTGTGGGGATATGTTTATAACGACATGAAACTATCGTGGAAGCGGCAGTACACATGGCTGATTAACTCTTTGCGTTCGCATGGATTCGAGGTCAGTCAGAAGGGGATTCGATGCGAAGGGGTAAATGTCAGACCGTATGACCCGAAGAAGGACAACCCGGCTGATGTCTGCATTTACAACCACACGGACATATCATGCCTGACCGGGAATGTTCTGAATGCAAAGGTCAACTGGTTTTTCAAGCCGACGGTCCCGGACGAAATCCATACCACGCTCGACCCGATAGGGTACGGGCCGTTCAGTTCGATTTCATTTGACCGGCCGTACCTGCAATGGATTCAAGACCGCGACATAAAAGAATATTTCGATACCAAAGTCAAGGGATGGGTTGACGGCGGGGTGAACAAATGGGGTTCATTCCCGGCCGAGAAGCAGATACCGTTCAACGATTACTGGCTGGTAATCGGGCAATGCGGCGGTGACACGGTAAACACGCGCCATGATTTCGGGGATTATTTCACAAAGCTGAAACAGGTGGTGACGGAACTGGCCCGCATCAGCCCGCTTGACATCGTGGTTAAATTGCACCCGTTCACGGACGGGAAGGATGCAAATGATACTGTATTCAGCGACGGGCTCAAGGCGCAACTGAATGATATTTCACCCAAGGTACACGCATATAACGGCAAGAGCAGGATTCACAATTTCATTACCGGGGCGAGGGCCGTGATACTTGGCAATTCCGGGGCCGGGTTCGAGGCCATGATGCACCATAAGCCCATCATTGCTTGGGGCAAGCCCGAGTATCATTGGGTGACTTATGACCTACGGTATCTGGCCGACCTTGTGCGGGCGATAAAGCTGAAATGGTTTGACCGGGAAATGCAGGATAGATTCCTGTACTGGTACACGGAACATTACTGCTACTATGACCAGTTATCATGCGACCGGCGCGTAAAAGAACTTATCATGGATTCGTTTGAATAGGGCAACAAATGGCTGACTTTACCAAGCACATGAACCTTGAGAAACCGAGTGATGGTGCTTCAAATGCCGGTCAGTCAATCAACGATAATTCTGATAAGGACGAGGCAGGGCGCACTTGGAATCGTCCAGCCGGTGTTGACATCGACAAGGGGGAATGGGTCCGGTTCGATGGCGGGGTGGCCGTGCTTGCTGATGCCACGACCGAAGCGAACGCGACGGTGATGGGCGTTGCGAACGAGGATTACCTTGAGGACGCGGAAGGATATTACCTGTACTGCGGTCAGCTTTATAAGGCCGGATGGGGCCTGACTCCGAATACCAAATATTACTTGAGCGATACGCCCGGAGCGATGACGGCGACCCCGCCCGGCGGTTCAAGCAAGAAGGTCGAACTCGGCACATCGGATGACACGGGCAACTGGTTTTTCATTAAAATCAGCAATGTGCTTTACGATGGTCCGGCAGTACCGGGTCCGACCGGCCCGGCCGGTCCGACGGGACCATCCGGCCCGGCATCGACAACTCCCGGTCCGACGGGTCCATCGGGTGCGAATGGAAGTCCCGGTCCTACTGGTCCAACAGGTCCTCAGGGTCCTACCGGTCCACAGGGTGGTACAGGACCTGCTGGTCCTACCGGACCTTCTGGTGTCGCAGGTCCGACTGGTCCTAGTGGATCAAATGGTACAACTGGTCCCGCAGGACCTACCGGACCTTCTGGTGCTAATGGAAATCCAGGACCAACAGGACCTAGTGGTGCACCTGGACCTACGGGTCCATCTGGTGCTAATGGAAATCCTGGACCAACTGGGCCATCAGGATCTCCAGGCTCTACCGGTCCTGCTGGGCCAACAGGTCCTAGTGGCGCACCTGGACCGACAGGACCCTCTGGTACGGGTTCTACTGGTCCAGCCGGACCAACTGGCCCGTCAGGTGCTCGAGGCCTTACAGGGCCGTCTGGAGCTCGTGGACCTACTGGACCAAGTGGTGCTCAAGGTCTTACTGGTCCTCAGGGTGATCCAGGGCCGACCGGTCCATCAGGTAGCGGTGGAGGAGCTTCTGCATCTAATATAATCAGGAATGGTTATTTTCAGGACTGGATGAATACTGCTGTAGTCGTGGTAGCTAATCAAGAGTGTGCAGAGGAGTGGGAGACATTTGCTAGCAATTACGTAGCAGAGCATGACTTGATGATCTCCCAGCAGGTAAAGGCAGGTGCTGACGCAATCGGTAACTACTATCTGTATATTCGTGTAGACAGTGACGGGGTAGACAACGCTGTAGTTTCTGGTGTCAAGCAGAGACTGGTTCCAAGAGGTAGGATGTACTACGGGAACATCAAAGTAGCAGCTAAGATAAGTGCTCGTGTAAAAACTGGAGCTGGTAGTTGGAGAGTTGGAGTAGTTAACTTTACTACTGGAGCCATTCTTGCCTCTACCGAGATAACAGGGACTGGAGTCTTCACTTGTCAGTACGACAACTCAACATCTTCTACGGATGTCGTTGGTATGGCGATATATGGACTCGGAGCTCTGGACGATGCTGACGCTATAAGTGTAGACTGGGCTATGGCCTTCATCACGGACGTTACTGCTGCAGATATTCCAGATGCATCGCTAGCCTCTTACATATACAGTCAGTGGGACGAGAACAACGGTAGTGGTCAGAAAAAGACATTCGCAAATATCATACGTAATGGGTTGTTCCCTGTAGATTCTTGGTACGACACTTCGAAAACAGAAGCAGACGTCGATGTAGAATTTATGATGGGTTGGAATGTGTATGCGACAGGTGCTTCACCTGATGGTGAGGTAACTCAGGATTCCTATACAGAGTCTGCCACTAATGTGGTTATAGGCTCAAATGCAAATAGCAATGGCAAGATGGGTATGTATCAAGTCCTCACAGATATAGGATTTAGGATGACTGCACCTTATGTGAAGTTGATAGCCAACATCAATGCTTACACAATAGGTGCTGGTGATCAGAAAGCTTATGTGGAGCTGAGCGATGAGGTCACTACTGTAACAAAAGAGATTACTGGGAATGGTCGCATTATGTTAGATTTTCCAAGATTAGCCCTTGGATCTAACGACCTTACTGTAAGGTTCTATATCGAAGGTGATGGTTCTTGTGCGGCTGCTAGGATGAAAGTCAGCGGGGTTATGCTGCTTGCAAGCTCTTACGATTTCGATTATGACTCAGACACGGAAGGGTTTGTACCTTCAGTACTGGAGATCCTATGGGATACAATCCCGGATAAAATAGCAAATCCTACAGGAGGTTCTGTTCAGGACGCTGAAGCGAGAACTGCTATAGGTTTAATCAACACAGCATTGCAAGATCTCTTGTTGACGAAGAGATTGTAATGGTCGGTCAAATCGTAGAGTCTGGCGGTCAAGCCCTCACCATCGGTGCCATTGCCGATGGTTCTATGATTATTCGCTCTGGAACTGCCCTTGTTGGTATGCCCAAGGACAGATTTTTTGCGTATATAACGGATGCTTATAGCATTGCCGCCGTCAATACATGGTACGATCTTCCGTGGAACGTTGCCGCCGTACACAAGACCGGATTCACACATAGCGAGGGCGGGGCTAATCCAGAAAGAATAACGTTTTCAAACGCCGGAAGGTATTTGATTTCATACCAGTTTCTTATGAGCGCAACGGCGGCGGCTCATTATGTCGGAAGAATATATAAAAATGGCACGACAGAAGTTGTAACAAGCTTCGCCAATGGTTCAAGAAGGTACAATGGGTTTGTTAGAAGGATAACAATTGCAGACTTTTCCGCAAGCGATTATGTTACGTTGCAGGTTGGATCGCAAACGGCATCTAAAATTGAGTCTCACGATGCGGCTGGCAACCCCGACCCAACAACACGGCAATGCGCCGAAATAACGATTGTGAGGATATAATGGCTGGCGCGATAGTCGAATCTGGAAGCCAATCGCTGTCCATCGGGGCAATGACCGATGGCGGCAAAGTGAAACGGTCTGGTTCCTCGTTGTCCGCAACCAAATCGCATCTTTTGGCCTACAGAACCGACACCTTCCTAATGACAAGCGCGTCAACATGGTACGACCTTCCCTTCAACATTGCCGCTCCAATAAAGGACGGGTTTACACACTCTGACAGCACCAACCCAGAACAATTTACGGTAACTGACGCCGGCAAATATTTGATTGTATATGATGTTACCGGGTACACATCGAACAACAATTTCTTGAGTGTCCAAGCAGTCCGTATGCTTGACGATGGATCGGAAATATCTGGGAGCTTCGCTGTAAGGACACGGGGGTATCACACCCCAACAAGCAATATGTTTGTTGCCGACATCGCGGCGGGAAGCGTAATTGAATTACAGGTTTGTTCCGATGGTGCCAACCTGTATGTTGAGGCCAATGCGATCGCTAATACACCCGCCCCGACAACAAGGCCATGTGCCGTTCTTGTTATGATTAGGATTGACTGATGCCAGGTAAAATAGTTGAGTCCGGTGCTGCGGAGCTTGCCATAGGTGCAATTGCAAATACCGACAAGGTGTGTCGGTCATCGACATCTCTTGTTAGTGAACCAATTGCGTACCTGTATTTATGGGATGACAGCACCCTCGATTGCACGGCGACCGGCAACTGGTATCATTATCACTTTAAAAATGCGGCGGTTTTTAAGGTCGGATTTACACATAGCGAAGGTGGAGCTTCTCCCGAACAGATTACCGTTGACGGTTCGGGTTATTATTTAATAACGGTTTCATATTGTTGCTTAACGGGAAACTTTTATATAGTACATGTTACGGACGATGGGACGGAAATACCAGGAAGTCAGTTGCCCGCGTATAGGGCTGGCAAGCAACAGGCTTGCGTTACGTTTTTTGCGTACATAGAGGCGGGTTCTGTAATTGTTGTTGAGTTCGGTGCGGCCACAGCCGGTGGTGACATTGTACCGGAAGACACCGGACTTGGAGATGGTAAAGCGGTTTCGTTAACGATGGTAAAGATTTTTTGACTAAAGGAGCGCATCATGGAATGCATATTCAAGGCAACGGCGGGAATTTTGGTTGACACGATTTTAATATCGTGGTACAATGTGACCGAATATCACAACGGCAAACAAGGAGAATGAACATGGGCATGCAGATTCCCGTCCCGAGACAGGCACCCCCCGAAACCGACAAGGAGTTCACTAACTCCGATTTCTGCGTGCCCGATAATCCCATGGCAAAGTCACTGGACAAATTCACCAGCCTGCCGTTCATGGATTTTTCCACGGTGAAACGCATCATGGAAGCCAAGCGCAAGATCATGGCTATTCGTGAGAACTTCAACGAGCTTCGTCTCGCGCTGATAAAGGTCGCCGGAGAGAGCAAAGACGGGGGCCGTACATTCGCCATCGCGCCCACCATCGAGGGCAAGGACAAAGAGGGCAAGCCCACCGTCAAGGACAATCCCAAGTTCGTTGAATTCAGAGATGAGTTCAATAAACTGTGTGCGGAAAAAATCAAGTGGACGCACCCGCTGGTGGTAGTCGATGAAAAGATATACGAGAAGACCATCGAGAAGTCAGGTGAGCCGCTTCTGGTAGACGACCTGATTCTCGTCGAGGACATTTTCAAAATTAAATAAAGGGGTAACGCCATGGCATTCACCGCCGACATGAACCTTGAGAAACCTTCCGATGGTGCCGCCAATGCCGGGCAGTCACTGAACGATAATGCCGACAAGCTCGAACTCCGCACCATCGGGGTGACATTCGGCGAGGCCGTGGCACAGGGCGACTATTGTTACATCAAATGGGCTGATAAAAAAGCATGGAAGGCCAAGGCCGATGCGGACGGCACAAAATACGCGATAGGTCACGCGCTCGAAGCATATGATGCCGAGGAAGAAGGGTTCCTTGTCGTATCCGGCCGGGCATCCTGTGCCGCCAACTGGTCGTTTGCCAATAACACTCCCGTTTATCTTTCCGATGCCACCGCTGGCCGCGTGACGCAAACCGCGCCGGCCAAGGCGGTATTGCTCGGCACCCCCACAGCCGCAACTGAAATGATATGCCACCATCCGGTGGTATTGTCCTAAACCTTTTTATTGGAGATCTGCTATGAAACCCATCCTGCAAACCGCCCAGGGCCTGGCGATTGTCGCCGGCGTGGTCGTGCTCTGTGTCCTGGTGTCCAACCCCATCGCGATGATCTGCGTGACGGTTGCCGGCTGCACGCACATGGTCTGCGACACGCTGCGCAAGTAAACCCATACCAGGTGAGAGGGAAACCGCCATGACCAACGAAAAACGCCCCACAGGAGAATACATCCATGAACTCGGCCGGCTACAGGGTCAATTCGAGGCCACGGTGGTTTCCCTCAACACCGCCATATCACGCCTGGACGGTACCAATGACGAGATATTCGCCCGCATCGAACGCACCGAGATCCGCATCGGGGAGAAGATCGACAAAATATGCTGCTCCAAGGAATCGGTATTCAAAACGCACAGCGAGAAGATCAAAAAGTTGGAACTCACACTGGATCCCATCGACGAGAATAAAAAAGGCGCAATGTTTACGGCCCGGGTGGTGGGGTATGCCTGGAAAGGGCTGGTTGCCGTAGTCCTGTTTTGGGTAGCCCTTAAAACATACGAACTCAACAAACAGCAAGTCCGGGCGCAGACCACCACCACCACTACCGCCAATCCCTGATACAATGCGCACATCCCAACCCCCGCCACAATATCCCCTCGCGCGCGCGTAAGACGGTTATATACTATATATATGATATGTCTTCTATGAAAAAAAACAATATCACTATTGTAAAAATAATACCGCCCCCTATAAGACTTATCTTATCTTATCTTATGATAATACTAATACCACGCGCGTGCGTAAGAGTCAAAATCCATGCCAACTTCAAGAGTAATCCGGAAAGATCAAGACCCCCAATTCCGCCCGCCCCCCGTAGAAATATTTCCGTTGTGTTTCCGGGTTCGGTTCGCACTATATACGCACCATAGTCGAGATTGAAAATGGAAGTATCGATAGTCGGTGATGAATTGCGCATCGCCACCACCGAGGAAATAGACGAGCCGTACTTGGACAAAACGGATACGGGCTACACCGCGTACTGGCATTTCATCCGGGACATCAGCGAAACACACGGCACGGTATTTAAGATCACCGACGCCACGCGCATGGAATTAAAACGCCTGGTGGATAATCGTAAACGCGTCGAGGCTATAATACACGCCGAGGTAGATCCCAGGGAATACACGCCGATGTTCACGGCTGCATATAGGGGGAGCCATTACCAGACGCAGGCGGTGAAATATATATTGGAACAGAAGCGGGTGGTGCTATCTGATGATGTCGGTTGTGGTAAAAGTCTAATCATCCTTGCCGTCATACTAAACCTGGTGGAACACCATGACAAGAAACGGTTTCTGTTGGTGGTACCCGCATCACTGCGGCTGCAATGGTTGAGCGAATGCCGGAGGTTCATTAACCGCGATATGTTCCCTGACCTGGAACTATTGCCGGTTACATGTGGTGGATCCCAACGGCAGTATGTGTATAACCATTTCACGAAATCAGACAACGCCGTGGTAATGATCATGAGTTATAATACTTTGATGAAAGACCGCGATAAACTGGTGAAGATGGATTTCGATTTAGTGGCCATGGATGAGGCCGCAAAAATCAAATCCAAGGCTACAAAAACGAACAAGGCATCCAATAAAGTATTTAAAAACACCGAGTATAAAATAGCGGCCACGGCCACGCCCATAGAGAACGGCCTGGACGATCTCTACGCCATAGCCGAGTGGGTAGACAAACGCAGGTTCGCTGGCAAGATATACTTCCAGGACCGCTATTGCATCCTCAACAAGATAACACTATGGCGGCCCAGGCGCATAGACATATACAAAGTGGTCGGGTATAAAAACATCCACGATGCCAAGGAGAAATTGCAGGGTATCTACATACGGCGCACTGTGGACGATGTGGCGTTGGAACTCCCCGAGGTGATCCGCCAGAATATATACCTGGACCTCACGCCGGCGCAACAGGAACTTTACGCCAGCACCCAGGATGGCGTCTACGAGGACATGCCGTACCAGGGGGATATGGGTGCACTGGCCATGCTGGTGCGGTTGCAGCAGATATGCGACGATGCCGCCATTGTGAGCAAGACCAAGACCGGGAGCAGCAAGCTGGACGAGATCATGCGCCTGGTAACCGAGGACCTGAAGTACCAGAAGGTTATTATAATATCGCGGTTCCTGCATTTCGTGGGATCGCTCGAGGTGGCCATGCACCGGGCCCATATCGGATACGCGACCATCACCGGCGAAACCAGCCAGGAGGACCGGGAGTTTATCAAAAAACAATTCAACGAGGATCCCAAGGTGCGGGTATTGCTCGGTTCCGAGGCCATCCAGGAGGGGCTTAATCTGCAGGTGGCAAGCGTGCTCATCAATGTCGAGCTTCCCTGGAATCCGGCGAAGCTGCAGCAACGCCTCGGCCGGCTGCGGCGCATAGGCAGCACGCATACATCCATACGCGTGATCAATCTCGTGGTAAATAATACCATCGAGGGGCATGTGATGGAAGTGCTCTACAAAAAAGGCGAACTTTTCGAGCGCATGTTTAAACGCGACGAGGATGTGAAGATCGAGAATCTATTGAGCCTGTCGGCCAAGGACATTTTTAATATCGTAAGGAACAGCGGCGATGGCAGACCCCGGGACGATAACGAAGACTGAATATAGCTGGTACGCGCGAAGGAATGATTATACCATAGATTGCGGGGCCGCGGAGACGGTTGATGCCGCCCGGGTGAATGCCAAACCAGACGATGTGTTTTTCCAGGTGCATAAGGCGATTGACGGTCTGACCATACCCGCCGAAAGCCTCAGGGTGCTGGTCGATCAGACGGGGCAGCTTTCCACCGATACCATTAAAAAGGCCAGGGACATATCATTCTGGCATTGGGAAACAGTATTCCTGTTCGGAATAGTCACCCGCAAGGATTTTCTAATAGACGCGTTGCAGCGGGTGCCCAATAAATATCTGCGTGGTAAAACATTCAGATATATCTACGCCCTGTACATGCGCGAGTATGTGGACCATGGCGCGCATATAACGCCGGCCGACTTCAAGCAAAAGCTCATTGACAATATCAAGATCAAGGACGCCTGGAAGGAGCTTATTAATATGTGCTTCCGGGTGGTGGTAATGATACGGCAATCCATTACCCAGGATCAATTCGACCTCGCCATTGCCGAGATCATCGATTATGCCAAGTGCCGCAAGTTCGACGAGGTAATGCGCGAGGCCGTGGATCTCCGTACTCAGGGAAGCATAGAAGATGCCGATGCCAAGTTGTCCGGATACCTGCATACATTCCGGGATGGTCGCGCCAACAGGCCTCGGTCGCTGGCGCAGATGGCGCATTATAGCCTGGATGCATATGAGCATTCCCCCGTTTATAATTTTCAATTATTCAGCGAACGCCTCAATAAAATAGTCGGTGGCGGGTGGAAGGGTGAGTCCTGGATTTTAGCTGGGGGAACCGGAGACGGTAAAACGACCCTGGCGGTCAATTTAGTCTATGATCCCATGAAAATGGGAGACAATATTCTGTTTGTTCCCCTCGAGATGAGCGCCAAGGAATTAGAGATTCTATTCCAGGCGCGCATCGCCTACGACATGGGGCTGCACCATATTACTGTCGAGAAGATCAAGCGGCGCATGTTCGTGGGTACAGAATACGAGGACTATAAAAAGGTTGTTGCCAAACAGCATGAATATAAAAACCTGTATATACTGCAGCCCGAGGGAAAGTTTACGATGAAAGACCTCGAGGCAGAGATCGACCGCCTCAAGTCCACCATGAACCTTGATATTGTCGTGGTGGATTACCTCGAACTCATGGACCCCGAGTGCCGGTATGAGAGTGTGCGGGTGAAGGTCAAGGAAATGATGCGATCGGCCCGGTTATTGGGGGTAAAGAAAAATGTGTGGATGATAGTCCCGCATCAGATCAACCGCGAGGGTAGGCGTGCGGCCGAGAAGCGCAGCGATCCGTACTACGAACTGTGGGACCTGCAGGAGAGCGGCGGCGTGGAGCAGAATGCCGTCGTGGTGTTGTGGATCTACCAGGACGATGAATACAAGGCCGAGCACCGTGCGAAGATGGGTATAGCCAAATTCAGGATGGGGAAGACCGCGCGCGAGGGGTGGGAGATTGGGACCGATCACGAGCATTGGCGGCTATATGAGGACGGGCTCACGATCATGAAGGGCAGGCCCCGGCCGGCCGTGGACGACGATATAGACCTGTAAATGGCGATGTTTGAGCATTGCGCCACAATGCACCCAAGCGCGCCACGATGCCATTACAGGCCATTTGTGCCTTAAAAGTGCCGATTGTGGTCTAAAATCAAAGCGCGCCATATTCGATCCTGGCGCGTTATACGGCATGCCCGTTTCCCGGGGGTATGTACAATCACCCTGCCGGTATGATCATCTGGCCCTATATCGCATTATACGCGGTCGGTCTGGTGCCGCATTGCCGGCCGTAGTCAGCAGGTTTAAACATTTGTAAAAATATTTAAAAATTTACTTGATTTTTGCCGTGTAATGTGGTATCCTATATATCGAGAAGGAAACATAGAATGAACACGAAGGCCCTGAAACTTTTTGAGAAGGAAAATCAGATGGAAGCCATAACACACACACTGCGCGACGGCACCGAGATCAAGCGCGAGCGCGAACGGGCCTCGGAGAGTTTTGCGAATTCGAACTGATTCAATCGCCCGGAATGTCCGGGCGGAACACTCCCTGGGCCTGGCCCGGGGAAACCATAGAGGGGCACGGCCCCGAGGAGACCGCAAATGAGGGGATACTACACCGTAGAGTGCCGGGACTGCGGGTCGGCAGTGACTGTGATCGAGGCTAATGACATCGAGATTGAACACTACATATGCGATCAGTGTGGCGAAATTGACAGTGACACACTGATCAGCGGGTATGTCTGCACCTATGACGGATTTTGCCCCTCCGGGAACTGATGGTATTATCAATACTGACCGAGGCCGTCTTGCTGGCCTGTTTTTGGCTGCTTGGCCGTGCCCTGGAGCGGAACCGCACGAGTTGAGCGCTTGGCCGGCCGCCCTCCGGTGAGGACGGCCGAACGGTTGAAACTTTTTGAGAAGGAAAAAAAAATGGTTATGCGCGGACAACTCTGGCAAGAATGCTCATGCGGACAGGAACCGGTTTGCTGTGACTGCGAAAAATGCAAGCGCCATTGCCGGTGCGGATCGACCAAACCGGCACCCGTAAAAACCACCGAACCGGAGCCGTACCGGCGGGGAATCGGCCAGGGATTCGGGGCGACCGAGGACGGGCAGGATTAACGAGGCATCTAACCCGCCCGGAATGTCCGGGCGGAACACTCCCTGGGCCTGGCCCGGGGAAACCATAGAGGGGCGAGGCCCCGAGGAGACAGCGAATGGAAACGAAAACGATTTACACGGGCAACGGGATTACAGTGGTGCTGACGGATCGCGGGTACACGGAAAACCGCCACAATCTGCTGGATGCGGATGTGGTGGGGGTCCGTACCCTGGCCCTGGCCGAAATCGACGGCCAGATCCTGGCCCTGGCCCCGGGCTCGGTCCGGGCGAAGGATTTGGCGCGGGCCCGCACGGCGATCGAGGCTATCCGGTCCCGCGCGGAGATCGCGGCGGAGGAGCAGGCGCAGATCATGGCGGATATGGACCGCGCCCGGGAAAATAGCGCACGGGGCGTGAGTGAGTATGCGCCGTCCGGCATCATCCGCGTCGAGCCCCATCGCATCGTCATGCGCGGCAGCGATATCCAGCTGGCGTACCATCCCGCCGCGTATGCGCAGGCCGTGGCCGATTGGCCGGCTGAGCAGGCACGCCGGGAGGCGGAGGACCGTTCGGATCAGGCTCGGCGCGAGGCCGAGGATGCGGCTCGCAAGGCTCGGGAGGCGGAGAAACAGGCGACGAAGGATTCCGCGCGGGCGGAGGCCCTGGCGTGGATCGAGGCCCAGGGATCGGTGCGCGTCCGGGGTCTGGCGGCGGCTGACATCGACGGCTGGGAGCGCGTTTATCGCGCCGAGCGTCTGGCCGCAGAGCGTCCGGGCTGGGTGTACCTGCGCGAGGTCTGCGGCGAGACCGAGAGCCCCCACGCCGATAGCGTGATGGCCGAGCACCTGGCGGCACTCGCGGCGGCCCGGACCCTGATGCCCGATGCGAAACTGGCCTGGCTGGGCGATGGAGCGCACATGGACGATTGCGATTGTGACGAGGACGAGTACGACGAGAAAACCGTTTCCGGCCGGATCGTGATCGCGGCCGAATTCCTGGGCGGCGAGGCGATCCTGGAAATCGCAGGGTAGCGACCGGAGTCCTGCCCTCTCCGCGAGGCGGGGGCAGGGCCGCATGCGCCGGGCGTACCGGCGCGCATTGGCCATAGATAAAGGATTGAACCATGGCGATCATACTCTACCGTCGCGGCCGTGAATGGACATTGTGCTCCTGCGATGCCTACGACGAGGCGATACGGTTGCGCGATCACGAGATGGTGCGCATATGCGCCACATGCGGGAAGATCATCGGCCTGGTGGGTGTGGCCGCCGAGGTGTGCCCATGCCATTGCATCAGCCATGGCACCTGCGGCAAGTGCGGCGAGGCGGCGCTGGCGAATATAGCGGCGGGGGGTATCCCTGTCGATAATCCAAACCGAGATCATATAGTATTGGTGGTGCCATGATCTGCATCGACTTCTCCTTCATCGGCAATACGGCCAAGGTGGGGATATCCGGGGATCGCGGCAGTACCATACCGCAGCCGGCACCGGAACTGTTCGACGGCCTCACCCGGGATGCCCATACCATAGCCGATGTCGCGTGTGAGCGGTTCAGCGAGGCTTTCAGGTGGTGCAAGGCCACTGCCACCGGCCAGTACCGCAAAGGGCGTCATATCGTGTTTTATTGGGTTTAGCCATGACGCCAGTGGAACGGCTATTGAGGACATTATCCAGGCGTGAACATATGATAGTGGAGCAGGTGATATTGAACCATCGCACATTGAACGAAACGGCAAAGATGTTTGATATATGCCAGGAACGGGTGAGAATGTTGAGAGATCGTGCATTGCAGCGTTTACGCCACCCCAAAAATGCAGATTTGTTGAACCACCTCAGGGACCATATTAATGGAGAAGGGCTATGACCATCGGCAAGCATGTCAATGTGAAGCTGTCCAAGGATCGCACGCGCGCGGGTATGGTGCTCAAAGACAATGGCACCACGGTGGAAGTAAAACTCTACGACCGGCCGGGTCCGGACCGCATCATCACCGTGCCCCGGGGAAACATTATCACGGAGGCCCGCAAGTGATTACCATCGACAAGTGGATCCCCGGCAATGTTGCGCCCAAAGATGGTCAATACCATTACTGCGGCGCATACTACCACCCCGACGAAAAGCGGTGGTATATTTGTTTCGCATTGTCATATTTCAGAGGGATATGGAGCAATCCAGACGGTACGGTTGCCGCCCCCGATTTCTACACGGAGTTGACGGTATCGAACATGCCGAACAAGGAGGACATCCATGGACGATAAACTGCTCAATTGCCAGGCATGCGGATACCAGGAGTCCGGAGGTCAGCCCGGGTTCGCGTTGGTGCAATTCTTTGACATGAACTCGCCCGCCCCCGCACTGGCCATATGCCCGCAGTGCGGAACCGTCAGGATCGCAGACATCAATTCGGACATCATCAAAAACAATCGCCGTCCCGTTCCGTTCGACGCCCAACCTGAAAGGAATCCCAATGCCTGATTACCTGTCGCTGTCCGATGTGGGTAAACGCCTGGGGATTCCCGTCCATAGGCTGTACTACGATGAACTCAAGGGCAACTTGGTCACGCTGAACCTGGCCGGCCACAAGGTGGTATCTCAAGCCGAGTTTGACCGCTACCGTCGCAAGGCCAGTGTCAAGACCATCCTCAAGACGCCATCCGAATACTGTCGCACCCACAACATCAGCCGCAGCACATTCAATTATCGGGTGTCGAAGGGCGATATCGGCGTGGTGCGCGTCGGCAGCCGTATATTCGTGCGGAAGGGATAGACGCATGAAATACGAACAGGAGATCATTCAGCTCATACCCATGATAAAATCCTATATCCACAAAATAAGTCGTGGGTATCGGAATGATGTGGATGATATCATGCAGGAGTGCATGATCAATGCGCTATCGGTCGATCGCGACGATCTGCGCAACCCCAGGAATTATTTGATCGGCGTGTGCGCGCGGACCATCAGCACACATTACAGGCGGGACATCAACAGAAAAAAGATCGAGCAGAAATACTGTGAATACCGCGACCATGGTGATGAAATAGAAAACATATCCGTACTTGAATGTATGGAATCCAGGGTAAAACGATCAACACCCAAATGCCGGCGCGTATGGTCGGCGCTGAAATTCACCGATGGGGATACCGGAACAACTGCCGCAATGCTCGGCGTACATGTCGAAACGGTTAGGTTGATACGCCGGGAACTCAAGGCGATGTACAGAGAAGAATGTTCGAAATAGATATTGTGTTTTCGATGCCTGTTCGCACTATATCGGTGCAATTTCAACCTGAACCGTTTATGTCTACAATGAGGAGGATGCCATGGCCAAAGAGGACAACGAGAAAGAGGTCAATGATCTTCTGGACGAGATCGACGGAGTTGATGGTAAATCTGCCAAGTCAAAAGATAAACCGGCCGAAAAGCTGGACCCCAACCTGGTCAAGATGATGGTGAGCGGTGAAATCGAAATCAGCAAGCTCAACCTGCAGCCCCACAACCGGGAGATCGAGCCCGGGCCACTGGCCGAACTCACGGAGAGCATCCGCCTCAAGGGGCTGCTCATCCCGATTATCGTTAACAAGAAACACGAGGTGATCGACGGGCATTACCGTATCCAGGCATGCAAGTCCCTGGGATTCACGAAGATCCCATTTATCATCAAGGATAAGGACACCGACGATTCTATAATCATTGCCAATTATATTCGCACCAATCTCAAACCGGATTATGTGCGCGAACTTTTGGACCGCAAGAAAAAAACCGAGGGGAAGACACAAGAACTCATGGCCAAGGAACTCGGGCTATCACAATCGCGTATCAGCCAGATATGCGGGGTGAAGCGTAAGAACCCTGGCAAGAAACATGCCGGCCGCCCGAAGTCCGAACCCGTACCCAAGGCGGTGTTGCCGGCCAATGTCCGGCTGCAGATCGGCAAGAACCGTGTGGACATCGCGTTCACGCTCGACGATGAAATGCTCAAGTCTCCCGAGAAATCCATTGTGGCATTGTTCCGCGAGATAAAGGATTTTGCGGGCATGGTCGCCGCCCAACGCGGAAAGGATTAATTAATGAAGGTCGGAGAAGCGATCGAACGCATCAAGGGGTGCGCATTCGAACTCGATGCCAGCACCAACCACAAGCGGTCCCGGGATCTCCTGGACCTGCGCATCACCCTGGAAAAGAAATGCTTTGACCTCAAGGAAGCATACAAGAAGGAATGGAACCAGGCGCTCATGAATCTTCCCGCGGAAAAGTCCAACAAGGAAACCCGCGAGGCCAAGATCGAACTCGAACTGTCCGGGCACGACAGCGAGAAGTACAAGGAGGTTGAAATGCTCCTCGGCCTGGTTACCGCCGTCGAACACCACAACGCCGCTACCCTCACACTCTTTTTTGAAGGAAACCGGAAATGACCACCGAAGACAAGGGCTGGGATGATCCCGACATCGACAAGG
>Ga0315273_10003019_pt1 | contig 20201 bp, 24 predicted proteins | sample YL17G02_0_MG_FD_205753 | JGI IMG/M metagenome (GOLD analysis project Ga0315273, IMG submission 205753) | Sediment microbial communities from Yellowstone Lake, YNP, Wyoming, USA - YL17G02_0 | ecosystem: Environmental > Aquatic > Freshwater > Lake > Sediment | place: USA: Wyoming | collected...
ATATGCTGCGCCTTCCCTCAACGATAACCATAATTTTTTAAAAATCCCGGCAACGTCCAGCGATTTAATCTTCTTCCAAAGTCTCGTATCATCTGAAGATGCCGGAAGTTTGAGAGATATCCACCAGGACACCATATACAGACCAGATAAAACCAAAAGGGAAACGTACGGTCCGAGAAACCGCAAAATTGGTCCTGATGCAATAAACCCAATTGCAATACTTCCGTAATACGCAAAAGAAAAAAGACTGTTTGCCGATACGAGATGTTTGGCAGGAACAAGTTTCGGAATCATCGTTGCTTCGGCCGGAACAAAAAATTGGGTGACGACAGCATTGAGAAATAAAAGGACATACACGACTCCGATATAGTGCGAAGTAAAAAGAAGGCCTAACACCAAGACTGCCCGAATAATGCAGCTATAGAGAATGATGATCCGTTTATCTATGTAATCAACCGCAGTTCCTGCAAGAAGCCCAAAAAGCACAGAAGGAATGCCATATGCCATAAAGAGTCCTGATACCGCAGCATTGCTCCCCGTGTTTTTATACACAATAAGCCCGAGGAGGAGTAAGGTGATATTGGCAGCAAACTGCGAAAAAATCTGACTAAGCCAGAGGCGTAAAAATTGCCTGTGAGAAAGAACAGATATAAACGGAAGTGTTTGAAGAACCATAAAATAGAGTATAACACGAAAATACTCCTGATATACCCCACTTCAGGGAGGCTAAAGGTTGCATATACAAAAAGAAGTGTAATACAATAAAATCTAGTCTATGCTAGAAACAACTCATGCCCTCATAGCCGGTACGATTGCCATCCATACGAAAGATCCGGCAGCCGCAATAACACTTTCGTTTCTTTCACATTTTTTGCTGGATGCAGTTCCCCACTGGGATCTTGGATCAAATTGGAGGAAACGAAGAAAGCTCTACACGGGAGTGGCAGCAATTATTGATGTCATCGTCGGGTTTGGATTAGGCTATCTCATGTTTGGAACTTCAGTCCCGCTCCCTTTGCTATTTGCGGCAATTACTGCATCCATGCTGCCTGACTGGATGGAAGCTCCGTGGTATATATTTTTTGCCAACCACCAAAAAAAAGAACCCGCCAAACAAGCGGGCTTTTTTGAAAAACTGACGTTTTGGATTTACAAAATTGAAAATAAATTTCACAATAAAACAGGATTCCTTTTTGGCATCATAACGCAAATTGTGGCTGTGGGCTTTTTTTGGCTGCTCCTCAAACCCTGAAGTTATTTCGTGAGGAATGAAAGAATAAGCCTCACTCCCCATCCGGTTCCGCCTTCGCCCATAAGTGGAGTTGATTTTTCCTCCCATGCAGTTCCTCCGATATCAATATGCGCCCATTGTACATTTTCCGGCACAAATGGCTTGAGAAACAAAGCCCCGGTGATAGCTCCTCCTGCGCGGGTTTTTGCAACATTTTTGATATCAGCAACCGGGCTTTTGAGAAGCTCCTCATATTCTTTTGCCAAAGGCAATTCCCAGAGACGTTCGCCGGTTTCTTTCCCTGCCGCAAGCAATTGATCTGCTAAAATCTTTTCATTTGCAAAAAGTCCGGCAATCTCCTCTCCCAGAGCAATGGAACATGCACCGGTAAGGGTCGCAAGGTCAATAATGACGTCGGGATGAAATTTATGTGCATACGAGAGCGCATCAGCTAAAATTACCCTGCCTTCGGCATCCGTTGAGATAATTTCTATGGTTTTCCCGTTGTAGGAAGTCAGAATGTCTCCGGGTTTGACCGCACTTCCTGACGGCATATTTTCACATAATGGGAGTAGGCCAATGACATTGACTGATGGTTTTAGTTTGGGAAGAGCGGAAAAAATTCCCAGGACTGATGCGGCCCCCGCCATATCGAGTTTCATCGTTTCCATGCTTTTATCCGGCTTGAGGGACAATCCCCCGCTGTCAAACGTCACGCCTTTGCCAACAAGAACAATTGTTTTTTCTGTTTTTCCTTTGTAGGAGAAGACGATAAATTTCGGATCTTCATCACTTCCCTTACTTATTCCAATTAAACCACCCATACCTAGCTTTTTAATTTCTTTTTCACCCATCACCTCACAGGTTATGTCCGGACTTTCTTTCGCTAAAGATTGGGCAATAAGGGATAAAAACGTCGGCGTGGTCACCGATGAGGGCTCATTGACAAGATCCCGGGCAAAAAGTGTAGCTTTACTGGTAATTTGTCCTATCGCAATACCTTTTTTAACCTCTTTATCATATTGAGGTTCAACAACAAATGTGACTTTATCAATTACCGATACGTTTTCTTTCTTTTTGTGTTTCGTAAACTCATACGCGCCAAGCTCCAATCCTTCTACAGCTCCTTTTACCAAATTTTCCGGGGAAATATGTATTTTGTTTAATTCCTTTATCGGAAATGAAATCGTTACAGTTTTCGCATGCACTTCCTTTACTTTTCTGACAACCCCCGCAAAAGCCGTCTGCCAATCAGCCATATCTAATTCCTCTAACTTTCCTAGCCCGACGACGAGTAATTTTCTGTCTTCCGTCCGGATCAGAAGCGTGTTCCCAACCTTATCCTCAAACTGCTCTGAACGGATAACCTCTTCGATCCGCCTTCGGTTCTCTGCATCAAGACTGTTGACATCAAAAGAAAAAACAACGGAGAGATCTGCCGGAACGGAAAAAAGAAATTTTTGCGTAAGGGAAAATTTCATATGTGCCTAGGGAGAGACTCCCTGCCCGCCGGCTGGCGGGGAACTCTCAAATCAGTGCCGGGGGCGGGAGTTGAACCCGCAAGATCTTTTAGGATCACAGCTTTTTGAGAGCTGCGTGTTTGCCAATTTCACCACCCCGGCAATTAATTCGATATCCTTTTGACGTCCTTTTTGACGTCCTTATTGTACCGTTTTCATACCTCAAAAACCAGCCTCCCCCCTCGCCACTGATACAATGATTTAAATCATTGTATCAATTATACCAATACTCCTTTTCCCTTTGTTTTCTGACTGTTTTGATAGTTTCTCTTATTCTCCGGTAAATGCAGTGTAAAAAGCGCCTCTAATACATTATTTAATTTGTTTAAGCGTCCGGCCCACTCTTTCTCTTTCTTCATTCTCGCAATTACCATACGATACCCATCCCCTCTATTTTTCAACCAAAAATGCACAGACGAAACAGTAGTGAGGCTCACATGCATGATTCTTTGAATAGACCGGTGATCATGTCCTTCTTCGATAAGAAACGCAATCGCTAAACGTTTTCCTAACATAACTTTCTCTGTAGGTGTTAGTAAGTCATCAAGAAACAAACAAATTTCATTTTTAGTTCGAAGATCGGCAAGAACGTATTGTAGAAGAGCGTGCATTTCAGCTTCAAGATCTTTCGATAAAGGAATTCTTGACACTTGAGTCATATATCAATCACCTCCTTCTGATACAATGATTTAAATCATTGTATCATCTTTTTTTACACATATACGTGAGGATACTAAAATAGTTATTGTGATGAAGCTTCTTCGTGTTTCCTCTCGACGCTGTAGAAACGGATTCTGTCTCCCCGGAACATCAGATTAATTTCTGCTAAGGGGCCGTTTCTATGCTTGGCAATCCTTAGTTTCGTAGGGATTTGCTGACCCCACTGATTTTGGTCCGCTTCCTCGCGGTACAAAAACATAACTACATCCGCGTCCTGCTCAATGGAACCGGATTCCCGGAGATCGGAAAGCTCCGGAATTCTCGTACCTCTCGCTTCTACTGCCCGGGATAACTGAGAGCAAGCTAGAACCGGAACCCTCAATTCTCTTGCGAGATTTTTAAATCCCTGAGAAATAATAGATACCTCCTGCACTCGGTTGTCGTATCTCCTTCCCGGATCGGCAAGCTGTAAATAATCAATAATAATCAGTTTTACTCCGTACTCCATCTGAAGCCTCCTGGCTTTGGTACGCATCTCCATAAGTGTAATACCCGGAGTGTCGTCTATAAAAAGAGGCGCTTCTGCTAATTCCCCCATTGCTTCTGAAAGTTTGGTAAAATCGTCGTCCGATAGTTTTCCGGTTTTCAGACGCCATGCATCAATGTCAGCTTGAGACACCAACAACCGGTCCACCAGTTCTTCTTTGCTCATTTCCAAAGAAAATATTCCGACCGGTATTTTTTCCTTTACACAAATATGCTGGGCGATGTTGAGGATCATAGCGGTTTTTCCGGTTCCGGGCCGGGCTGCCAATATAATCAAATTGGATTCCTGAAGACCTGCTAATTTCATATCCAGATCAGTAAATCCGGTAGGTACCCCGCGCAAACCCCCTGCCCGTTTATGGAGCTCATCCAGTCGGTCAAACGATGCGGCAAGCGCATCTTTTATGGCCATAAAATCCCGTTTCGTGGCATGCTGGGCTATGGCAAAAATTTTGGATTCTGCCTCGTCTAAAAGTTCCTGTGCTCCCCCTTCTTCCTGAAACGCAAGTTCACTGATCATGGCTGCTGATTCAATGAGCATTCGTTTTATATACAATTCATGGATAATCCTCCCGTACTTTTCCGCATGGGCACTCGTCGGCACGACATTAAGAAGTTCGTTGACCAGTGACGCTCCTCCTACTGCTTTTAAATCCCCGTTTTTCTTAAGCTGGGAAACAACGGTCACCGTATCAATCGGCTCATGATTTTCATAGAGGGTGAGCATGGACTCAAATATTTTTCCATGCCGTTCATCATAGAAATGCAAAGGCTTGAGAAATTCCGCAATATCGATAACTGCATCTTTATCCAGAAGTACTGCCCCTAAAACAGACTGCTCCGCTACGGTATCATGTGGTGGCACTTTGGGATTTACCATAATAAATTATCCAATTCTCAAATTATCCAATAATCAAATCATCTAATATGTATAATTTTTTTATTGGATAATTGGATTATTTGTTGATTGGATTATTGGATAATTACTCCAGTACTACTACCTGCATCTCCGTGGGCAATTTATCTTTTGTCGTGGAAAATTTTGGAACCGGTACTATCTCTTCTTTTCCCATAGTTTTTAAAAATGCTGAAATCGGCATCAGATCAGAAAATACTTTCGGATTGTGGCGGAGTGTTTTGTAATGCATTGGAATAACTATCATAGGTTCTATTTCTGATATGACACTTGCAATCTGATTTTGATCAAGGGTCACGGATCCGCCAACGGGCACAAAAAGAATATCCACTCCGTCTAACTTCTCTACATCATCGCTTGTAAGAGGTGCGCCAATATCTCCCAAATGCACAATATTTATTCCGTCAATTTCCATGTGATACGCGGTAATTTCCCCCCGGGTTGCACCTTTTTTGTCATCATGAAAAAGCGGTATGCCGATAATGCCAACTCCTTTTATCTCATACTCTCCGGGGCCATCAACAATATACGGATTCCCTTCAACCAGCGTCGTTTGATTGTGGTCCGCGTGTTCGTGACTTACCGTCACAATATCGCCTGCAACGTGTTTTGGGAATGGAAACCCGACCATGGATCCGTCAAACGGATCAGTGACTACCGTCACGGTTTTTCCTTTGATGCGAAATGATGAATGACCTAAGGGAAAAATATCCATATGTAGTATTTGCTTTTTATAGCATGTTTACTGTATTATTAGCAACTACCAAACCCCTGCCTCCTGGAATTATGAATAAAGACGCGCTTCTTGCTACATTTATCGGATTTGTCGTAGGGCTTTTGGTCACCGGATTGGTATTGTACGGACCGGGTCTCACGAAAAATTTTCCGAAATTTCAGTTTCCGAAAATATCGTTTAGCTTACCTGCATTTGGCAAACCAAAAACGACACCAACCCCAACGGTCAATGAAGTAAAAAAAGAACATACAGTCACTATCGAAAGTCCGCAAGCAGATGCCCTGGAGCCATCAGAAACAGTGCTCATATCAGGAACTACCTCTGTCTCCTCTATCGTTATTCTCTCTGGACCTTTGGATGACGTGGTCATAGAGGCCAATGGCGATGGGAAATATGCAGGAAAAGTGACGCTTCTGGAAGGAAAAAATGACATCACCGTAACGAGTTTTCTCAAATCACAATCAACAGCGCAATCAGTATCAGTATTTTACACGCCGGAACAGTGGTGAAATATATGAAATATTTTATTTGTATCGCTCTCTTTTTTCTTCTCCCTTTCGTGGTGCACGCTGTTGAAACAAACGCAAGCATTACCGCAACGCCAATCAAAAATCAGCAGGTTGAAGATCTGAAAGAACGGCTGGCCACCAAAGTAGCCCAGCTCCGGCAATCAGAAAGGCGTGCTATATACGGAAAAGTCAAATCCACATCCATCTCAACGCTCACCATTGAAACAGCAAATAAAGATATAAAAATCGAACTGACTGACGACATAAAAGTATTTCAGACCCTGAAAGGCAAACGGACTACTCTTACTGTTGAGGATGTGGCCAAAGATGACGTCATATCAGTGTTTGGGGATTGGGACACAACCGTTGAAGTGTTAAAAGCAAAAGTCATTTTTATCCATAGTACTGCCGGAGAGGTACAACGCATTACCGGAACGATCATGGAAACAAAAAAAGCCGACTACACCATTACTGTTTCCGCTCCGGACGTAAAAACGTTTATCGTTGATTTTGAAACAGTGACCAAAACCAGTGTCTGGACCAAAGAAAAAGGTATAGAAAAAGGCGGATTCTCCAAACTTGTTGCCGGAGACACCATTCTCGTCATGGGCACCACGGTACCCAAAAAAGAAAACCGGATAAGCGCCCTCCGGATCCTCAATATCGGCAACCTCACAGGAGAAAAACCTAATCCGACGCCCACAGTTGCAGAAAAAGAAGCAACCGGCTCGTCAACAAAACCATCAGCAACCCCAACAAAATCTCCTACTCCGGCACAGTAACCCGAAAAAATCCTTCATTTGATATCTTGACGGGTGTAAAAGAGGTAAGCTATATTCCAACGTATATCCTGCCTATTTCTTTATGTCTCAAACTCTTGAGCAAAGACCTCACATTTATAATAATCTTCAGGAAATAATGTCACAGGACGGTGATCACTATTTACCAGCCGAATTAGCCGGTCAACAAGTACGCCTTCCAATGCTCAACGTCGGAACAAAAGAAAAACCTGTTTATATAGCATATTTTAATCCACTCAAAGACCCTATGTGCTGCAGTCTTGGAGCTATTGAAATCGCAAAAAGACTTGAATATTTGGATATAGATGTCATGCTCACACCCTCTTCCGATAAATCCGGCCCAATGGTAGAAGAGGCAAGGAAGCTTGCATCCGAATCTATGAAGAAGAATGTGGATCTCATTATTTTACAACGGGGATTCCCGGATAACATGCTAAAAGAATCTGCAGACGCCGTCAAAAGCACTCTCTATAGTCCTATTACCGCAGCAGGAACAATGCGGGTTATGGTGTTGCGTCAGGAACAAGCTGATATGATACGCAAAATAAACCAATTAGGTAAACATATAGTAATTGTTGATGATGTTTTTAGTAAAGGAGAAACCGCAAATGCAGTGAGAGTTTTAGCGGGATACGCACTGGAAAGCAACGAAAAGGCACGGAATCTGCCTATGGTCACTGTTATGCGGGAATGTGATTTGAGTCAGGACGGTCAACTCGATATACCGAACATACCGAACCTTTACCCGGCTATTATAACTCCTGTAATTGTTGGCCCATTACCAGCAAACTAACATACAATTTTATGTCTACCGAGATACTCCCCCCTCCAACAGGTGAATATTATAACGTATCTGCAGTATCAATTGGTATTCCGCTTGTCTGTCCAAACTGCCGCATGAAAGGTCAAGTAAGAGGAACGATTACCATCTATCAACCAAATAATCTTGGTCAATTTCTCGGACGCCAGATGCAGAAAGAAATATGGTACGGATCTCCAAGTTGGCACGGGAACCATGGAGGTTGTACGTATGTCTGGCAACCGGAACCGCCGACTCCCATTGAGCGAAACGATACGGTATTTTAACGTGCTTCTTTGCGTCATCTTGTGAAAATAGATTCTTCTTGATACGATTACCTATAACCATATGAATACAACCATACAAACACTCAAAGGGTTTCGTGATTTCCTGCCGGCTGAAGCGGTGAAGCGTCAGTGGCTGAAATTCAGACTCATGGAGATCTTTGAGCTTTGGGGATACGCGCCACTGGAAACGCCGACCCTGGAACCTTTGGAGCTTTTTACCGGGCAAATCGGAGAGGACGAAAAATTATTTTTTAAATTCAAAGATCAGGGGGGCCGGGATGTAGCGCTCCGCTACGATCAAACCGTGCCCACCTGCAGAGTCATCGGAGAGTATAAAAACGAGCTTGTTTTTCCGTTTAAACGCTATCAAATCCAGCCGGCATTCCGGGCGGAAAAACCGCAAAAAGACAGGTACCGCGAATTTATCCAGTGCGATGCAGATATATTTGGCGTTGCCTCCCCCCTAGCTGATGCGGAAGTGATTGCGCTATCTTTAGACATCTATCGTCGTTTGGGGTTTTCAAAAGCAGTTGTAAGGATCAATAACCGCGAACTTTTAAAAACGATTCCCTACCAAGCTATTGTGGCAATTGATAAATTATCAAAAATTGGCGAGGAAGCGGTTATCAAAGAAATGGTTCAAAAGGGAATTTCAGAAAGCCAGGCCAAAGAGTACCTACTCTTTATCAAAAATCTCAAACCGGACGAAACGATCCGTATCATTATGGACTATCTGAAATCCTATGGATTTGAAAATAATTGGTATGTGTTTGATCCGACCATCGCGCGCTCGTTTTCCTACTCCATGGGACCTATCTGGGAAGTGGAGATTCCCGGGTTTACCGGCGGATCGGTCCTCGGTGGCGAACGGTTTGACGGGCTGATTGAAACGATTGCAGGAGAAAACATAGGGGGAACAGGATTTGGACTTGGTTTTGACCGGACGCTGGATGCAGCAGAAGCATTTGGACTGATTCCTGATCTTTCTGCCGCTCCGCAGGTACTTGTCAGCATCTTTTCAAAAGATCTTTTGCCTCAATCCATAGCTCTCGTTAAACAATTACGAAAAGCGGACATTAATTCAGAGCTTTATACAGATGCGGATTGCAAACTGGAAAAACAACTGAAATATGCCGATAAAAAAAAGGTTGCATTTGTTCTTATCCAAGGGCCGGATGAGATTGCGAAGGACGTTGTGCAGCTGAAGAATATGAAATCGAGAGAATCAAAACCTGTTACGATGGATTTACTGATAAAAGAACTGAAAGGAATATAAGGAGATTTACCTTGATTGTTTCCAAAGACCACCTCTTGCGAAGCTGCAAGAGGTGGTCTTATAAAAATCAAAATGACTTCTGTCCAAAAAGGCATCATCGCTCTTATTATCGCCAACATTATCTGGGGTTTTGCCTCCCCTATATTTAAATGGTCTCTCACAAACATTCCTCCATACACCCTTGCCTTCTGGCGGTTTTTTCTGGCAAGCATATTTTTGGGCATATTTCTTGTGGCCACCAAACAATTCGCCTTTCCAACTCTCGATGCAAAACACTGGTTTAAACTCGTATGGTATTCCCTCACCGGCATAACGCTTAATATCATATTTTTCTTTTTAGGATTACAGTTGACCCTCTCTATAAATGCTCCGGTGATCGCATCCGCTCAACCGCTTCTTATCTTTATTTTAGCTCCGTTTCTTTTGGGCGAAACGGTGACAAAAAGAAAAATGACCGGCCTTCTGATCGGAACTATCGGAGTGTCGGTCATTGTTTTTGAACCGATTTATTATAACGGCATTGACGGAAATATTGTCGGAAATCTCCTGTTAGTTCTTGCCACCTTCTTTGCGGTACTGGCAACTCTAACCGGCCGGAAACTCTTTCATGACCAAAACCCGTTACAGCTCATGTTTTGGGCATTTCTTATCGGTGCTATGACCTTTCTTCCCCTGGCTACGTTTGAATTCGGATCTACTCCAACCCTCTACCAACAGCTTGATATTAAAGGATTGGTAGGAATCCTTTTCGGGTCGATTTTTTCCAGTGCCATCGCATATAGCCTCTATGCGTACGGGTTATCTAAAATTTCCGCCAGCGAATCTTCCATTTTTACCTACATTGATCCGGTGGCCGGAACCATCCTTGCATACTATATGCTGCACGAACCAATCACGATTCCCTTTATGATAGGCGCATTCTTTATTTTTGGCGGGATATTTGTGGCCGAAGGCAGACTCCACTGGCACCCATTCCATAAACTAAAAAAACAAAAGTCAGAAGGCTAAAGTCAGAAGACAGAATGCTTTTAATCTTGTCTTTGCATGCTATGATCTAATGATTTAAATCATTGTATTTTCTTATATCAAACAGTAACATCATTCCTCCTCTCTTCCATCTTTTCTCAAAATACGTTATAATAACACTCTATGAACACAGCAATCCAACCCCAGTGGTATGAAGAAGCAGTTGTTAGCTGTGCCTGCGGCAACACGTTTACCGTCGGAGCTTCCAAACCGAGCTTGAAGCTTGATATCTGCAACAAATGTCATCCGTATTTCACCGGCGAAATGAAATTTGTCGATACCATGGGGAGAGTGGAAAAATTCCAGAAAATGCAGAAAAAAGCAGACTCCATGGCCGGAGTCATGGCTGATAAAAAGAAAAAACAAAAAGAAAAAGAAGAAAGCCTCCGATCCCAAAAATCCCTCAAAGAAATGCTGATGGGGATCAAGTAGCTTCGCTACTTGAAATTTTCAATTTTCAAATACCAATTTTCAATAATTCTCGCTTTGCGAGAAGTAAGTATTTCCAAACACAATACATATATGAATACAAACATCGCGATTATGGAATTCCGCGGCGGCACAGGTGGTGACGAGGCGAAACTATGGGCAAACGAGCTCATGCGTATGTACACGCGGTACGCAAATATTCTTGGCTGGAAAGTAGAACAGCTTTCTGATTCCACCATACGTATAAAAGGCGACGGGGCATTTACCAAACTCCAGTATGAAGCCGGTACTCATCGGGTCCAACGGGTGCCCACGACTGAACGGCAAGGAAGAATCCATACCTCAACAGCAACCATAGCAGTACTTCCCGAAATTCTTGAGCAGGAAGTATCTATCAGAAACGATGAGCTCGAATGGGATTTCTTCCGGTCAGGAGGCAAAGGCGGTCAAAATGTCAACAAAGTATCTTCAGCTGTACGTCTCCGTCATGAACCATCAGGCATCATTGTTCAATGTCAGACAGAACGGGACCAATTTCAAAACCGTCAAGTAGCCCTTTCCATGCTTCGAAGTAAACTCTGGGAACTGGAAGAGAAAAAACAGGAACAGGCAATGGGCGCTGCCAGATCAGTAATAGGGAGAGGTATGCGCGCAGAAAAAATCCGGACCTATAATTTCCCCCAGGATAGGGTGACCGACCACCGCATCAACAAATCATTCCACAATATTGAAGGGATTATGGATGGAAAAATGCAGAAGATTACAGAAGCGCTCACAAATTCTCAAGTGTAACAGTTACTGCAGAAGTATCTCTATCCCCCGGGCAAGCTGAGCGTCGGATGTTGCCTCTGTTCCCCCATTCATACCAACCAGAGCATCCGGAGTAATCCCTTTTTTATTGATCCAATCCCCTTTGGGAAGGAGCCACTTCCCCGTCGTGATATGGACGCTGGCTCCGCCCTCAAGTTCCTGCGGGGTTTGGACTGATCCTTTCCCAAATGACGTTTCTCCGACGATGGTCCCGCGGCTGTAATCGCGGAGTGCTCCTGCAACGATTTCTGAAGCTGACGCGCTTCCTTTATTGATAAGAACGACCATTGGGATATCAAACAATTGCCCCTTGCGGTCGACTTGATACTCCTGTTTCGTGCCGTCACTGTTGGTCTGCGTGACCACAAGCCCGCTTTTCAAAAATTCCGAGGCAATAAATACCGAACCGTCCAGATATCCGCCGGGATTATTACGAAGATCAAAGACCAGTCCTTTCACCCCTTTAGCTTTCCAATTGAATGCAATATCAGTGACGGCTTTCAGCCACTCTTCATTGGTCCTATCTCCGAATCTGGATAATTTCAAATACGCAACTGTTTCAGTCCGAAGCCGGGCAGATGAAGTGGAACCGGAAATCTCAACAATAGTATTGATAGGTTTCATCCAATACTCCACAGAAGGAACGAGAATGCCATCCCGTACGATGGTGATCTCCTCCGGTTTTTCCGATTTCTCATGAAGGATCGTGAGTTTGACACTGGTCCCTTTGGTCCCTCTGATTTTCGTCACCGCCTGGGTAATCGTCCAATTCGTTGTTTCCTCTCCGTCGACTTTTAAAATCCAGTCAAACGGTTTGAGTCCGGCGCGTTCGGCCGGAGTGCCTTTGAGAGGCGCGATGATAATGATCCGCCCCTCCTGCAAACCAAGCTGCGCCCCGATTCCTTCAAACGATCCGCCCAGATCTTCTTTAAATTCCTTATTCTCTTTTGGCGGTAAAAATACGGTATAGGGGTCTTCTAAAGAATTGACGGCTCCGGTGATGGCTCCCCAAACCATTTTTTGCGTATCGATATTCGGAGCGTCAATGTAGTATTTGAGAAGTCTCCCCCACACATCCCAAAACAGGGAAAAATCGACATTTTTCTGATTTGTTGGCTGTATAACATTGGTTACCGGTTTTAAAAGCAGGGTTGCACCCTGAAAACTTCGGCGTTCTCCGAGTTTGTATCCCGCTCCCCCAACCAACAAAAGAATTGCTAGGGATATTAAAAAAAATCTGAATTTGTGTGGTGATGATGATGGCAGGTACATGGAATTTTAAGATGCTCTCACGACAAACGGTAACATGGCAACATGTCTGGCGTGTTTAATTTCCTGAGTAACTCTCCGTTGATGTTTGCTGCAGAGCCCCGTTCGTGCTTGCGAGAGGATTTTGCCCCGTTCTGTAAGATAGCGGGTCAGTACGTTTATCTCTTTGTAATCCGGTTCAAATTTTTCATGGCAAAACGGACAATCTCTTGCTACCGGCCGTATTTTTATTTCACGTCGTTGGTATCCCATACAGATAATAATTAAAACGGAATGTCATCAGGATTGATATCCTCATTGACCGCCGGCTTGTCATCTGGTTTCTCTCCCTGTTTTTGATCTTCCTGTGTACTTTGTGTTTGTTGAGGTTGAGCAACCGTTGTCTTTGTGTCACCCATACCATGTTCTGCCCCCTCATCTCCTGCCGTCTCCGGCCTACGCGAATCAAGAATGATCATGTCTTCGATAACCACCTCTGTCGTAAAATGCTTGGTTCCGTCCTGTCCTACCCATTGATTCGTACGAAGCCGTCCTTCCACATAAATTTTACGGCCTTTTATAAGAAGCTGACTGCAGAGCTCCGCAAGTTTATTCCATGCCACTATCCGGTGAAATTCAGTTTCCTCTTTTTTCTCTCCTGACTCCATCACCCATGAACGGTTGGTAGCTAAGCCAATAGTACAAACTGCGGCACCGGTGGGTGTGTATCTCAATTCCGGATCACGGGTCAGATTGCCGATCAATTGTACTTTATTTAAACTCCGTGCAGACATATTAGTTTTTCTTCTCCTTGGTAAGGGTCAGTAAATACCGGAGGACGTCGCTGCCCATACTGACTTCTTTTTCAATAGAGGAAACGCTTATTATATTCTCTTTTTCCAATAGTGCCAATATATATACTCCTTCGTTGTATCTGCCGGCAACACCCAATTTTTTTATGGGGTATGCAAGATTTTTTTTGCCAAAAACGGTAATTTTTTTAATGGTAGCTCCACCGGTAAGTTTGGTTATAAATGTGCTGATTATATTTTCATCCTCAATCGGAAAATCCGGACGGAACACTATCATGAGTTCATACGTATTCATAAGGATTGATTATAGCAAGAACACAGGCTTGTGAGCAAGAAGGAATCAATAATTTCTCATTACCCTAAGATCCAATTTTGAACTCGATAACACCTGCCTGCCGGCAGGCAGGTCACCATCTTTCTAACTTCCAATCTTAAACTCTACCACATCCCCATCTCTAATACTGTATTCCCGTCCTTCCTGCCGGACTTTCCCTTTTTCGCGGGAAATCTTCCATCCCCCCATTTCCACGAATTCAGTGTAGGAAACGCAGTCGGCTTTGATAAATTTCTTTTCAAAATCCGTATGAATCGTTCCGGCTGCCTGCGGAGCCTTTGTACCGGCTGGGATGGTCCACGCACGCGCTTCTATGACTCCGGTGGTCAAAAATGAGATGAGCCCGAGCATTGTATATGTTTTTTGGATAAGCCTGTCCAGTCCTGATTCGGAAACACCAAGCGATAGAAGGTACTCTTTCTGTTCCTCCGGGGTTAAACTTGCCAGCTCCGCCTCCGTCTTTGCACAGATTATTAATTCATTTTCTCCATTTAATAATTGATTTGTCGGATTTGTGGCATTTGTAGTATTTGTCGGATTTTGTAGTTGTCCTTCATCAACATTCATCACATACAAGACCAACTTCATCGACAAAAGGTGCAAATCCTTGACCATCTCCCGTTCTTCCGGATCAATAACAATTTCTCGAGCATTATGACCGTTGTTAAGTTCCTTTTTCAATGTAACAATGATATCCCACCGTTCAAAATCTTCTTTGGTAGACCTGCCCGGCTGAATCTTCCGTTCTTTGTACCCAAAGGGCTCCTGCTGTTTTTCCAGTGTTTGGAGATCAGCAAGGATAAGCTCTGTTTCAATGATGTCTTTATCGCGCAAGGGATTAATCTCTCCTGCTACATGCATGACAGACGGATCGACAAAATTCCGGACCACATGGCAAATGAGGTCCACTTCCCGGATATGGGAAAGAAATTTATTCCCCAGTCCTTCCCCTTTTGATGCGCCTGCAACAAGTCCCGCAATATCCACAAACTCCACAACCGCAGGGACAATCGGAGGAAGTTTGTCCATTTTTTCCTCTTCTTTGGTAACTTTAGCAAGCTTAGCCAACCGTTCGTCTGGAACTGGAACAATCCCAATATTTGGCTCAATCGTACAAAACGGGTACGGCGCCGTATCCGCTACCGACTTTTTCAAAAGCGCATTAAACAGCGTCGACTTTCCAGCATTGGGAAGGCCTACGATCCCTATCTTGAGATTCATAAAACAAATTGTAACATATTTTACTGAATCCTCTCAGTCTCACCACCATAAAAAAATGTCGCAAACAAAAACTAGGGATAAATAACGATATCCATGCCTATAAAAGATTTATCGTACACTTCCTTACTGTCTCCGGGGGACAAGGCGATACAGCCACCGGTTTTCTTGGTGCCGATGTAATTTCCAAACCGATAGATTTTTATCCCTCCTATCAATTTATACGGAAGTTCATGAATTCCCAGATAGGCTCCGATATCGTTCCTGTAGTCAAACGCCATCCACCACGGCATCCAGACATTAAATATCCCCGAAAAACCCATCGGTGATTTATTTCTGATCTTATATCTCCCTGTTGGCGTCGCATAATTGAGACCTGTGGAAACGGAGTAGCTTTTAAAAATCTCTCCTCCTTCAAAAAAGTAGAGTTTTTGTTGAGACATATCTACCTCAATATAGGTACGCGCCAAACTGCCGTCGGTGTTGGGACCCGTGTCTATCCCCAGGACCATTGGCGTAATAACTCCGTCGTTATACCGCTGGACCAGCGTGTCTTTTATTTTCTTTGATACCCAGTCGACGGATATGGAACGGATGGGAGTAGTCGCTAAAAAACGAGACAGACTATCTTTGTCAACGACGAACTGAACGGCGCGTAAATTATCCGTATAGCCGACATCAAACAGGCTAAGCATGTCCTGTGAGCCTATTTCAATTTTTTGATTTGTTCCTTCAATAATAATTTCCAGAGGCAGACGGGCAAGGGTGGAGAGCTTACTATTTACCTCCTGTACTTTTTTTTCCAAATAACTGCTTTCCGGAATTCTATTGATCAAAATTCGCTTTTCTCTGAAGCTGTTGAGTGCAACGAGTTTGGACTGTAAGTCAGTACGGTCTAAACGGGCTCCCCTCTCTTTAGAAGAATACGTAAATACCCCATTATTTTTATCGTAGGAAAACTTTTCCTCCAGCACACCTTTATCCGGTATATTTTGAGAGACCAATAGGTCAAACTTGTCACTGATAATAAAAATTGGTTCGATATGGGTGAGGGTGTATCCTGATAAAGAAAATTTCCATTTATCGATGAGGTCGGTGAGACTTTTTATCCGTAAACGTTCCATGGTCGCATCAACATCCAGGGTCATACCCAGGTCGGAATACTTCAATTTTTTCTCTTCATTGTCGACGGTCACCTTTACGTATTCCGTATTCATTCTCTTCAGATAAAAACGGATGAGGGGTTTAGGCAAAAAGGAAATATTGTCTTGAGATAAATAGGTATTGGGCCATACCAGATAGTACGCCCCACTGGCAATAAGGAGTACAAATAGAAGACATTTCAAAATAATCTTCACTCATCCAGTGTACGTGAGCTCTAAACGGAAATGCAACGTGTACGTTCCCTGCTCACAGAGCCATGAATACTCCACAACACCACGTTATGGTATTATTTCCCTATCTATGAATGTAACGGTGGTCATGGTGCAAAGCCTGAATGGCAAAACGACAAAGGGAGAATGTCCTGATGATGGACAATGGAAATCAACGGAGGATCAGGATTTTTTCCATTCTTTACACAAAAAATATTCACTGGTCGTCATGGGAAGAAAAACGTATGACGCAGTCAGACAGCAGATGAAATTCACGAACAACCAACTCCGGATCGTGATGACAGGACATCCTAAACGGTATACAAAGGATGCAATCCCAAACAAGCTCGAGTTTTCAGATGAATCTCCGGAAAGACTTATCAACAGACTTACAAAACGTGGATATACCCACTTACTCCTTGTCGGAGGCGGCACGCTCAATACGGCATTTTTCAAAAGTCACCTCGTCAATGAACTGTACCTCACCATAGAGCCGATACTTTTTGGAGACGGAATTTCCATCGTTACCAAGGATTGCCAGGATATTCATCTTCATCTGCTATCAGTCAAACGTCTCAATACACAAGGCACTCTCCTTCTTCAATACCGAATTGAATAATATCATTCCTTTTTTCATAGGATTGATAGTCGTACTACACGCTATCCGGCGGATATCCGGAGTTAGGAGGAGTTTTCCTAGGCTTACTCTTCAAATATTGTAGAAATTCGTTGAATTTTTTCTCTCCATCCTGAAAAAGAATATAATATGCGTACCCCATATCTTGTCTGTGTGTCTCACAGGCTCCTAGTCCTTGGATATCTAAATCCGGACTAAATCTATATCCTGCCTCTTCACCGCAAATTTCGCATTTCATATTCTAACGTTCTATTTGCCATTACACCACCCTGTACGACACATCACCATTACCGGGAAAGGAGACTCCTGTCGGATTTCTACTAAAAATTGAGCGACTTGCAAAATTATTTAGTATTGTCATACTTATACTATATGCCGGGTAGTAGAGTTTCGACACACTTTTTTACTTTGCCTGTGTCGATACGACTACGTAAGTAAAAAAAACGTTTTAGAAAGGAGTTCTGAAGTTCCGTAAAAAGTGTAAAAGGCAAAGGTCGAAACTTCACTACCCGGTATGGATACACCTGCACCAATTCAACCAGTACTACCCCCGACTGTTCCTGCTCAGCCGATCCTCCCGGGAGAGCCGGTAAAGAAAAGCAAAATGCCAATTATTATCAGTGTCACATTGAGCATACTCATTATCGCAGGACTGGCAGGCTACATCATCTTCACGGGGCAACCCGCAAAACCGCAACCAACGGTGAGCCTCCCCTTGCCCACAGAACTTCCGATGCCGACGACCAATTCCATTCAACCAACTATACCGGTCGCATCATCATCCCCGACTGCGATTGTATCTCAGGCGGTAAAACCAACTATGATCCCCAATCCTGACGGCAATACGTTTACGTCAAATACTCTCGGAATTGCATTTTACTACTCCAAATCTATGGCATCCGACAAAACGACCACGATAAAAACCACGGAGTCCGGTACAAAAATGTATATCTACGAATCGACCATGCAACCCACTACCGGACAGTCCATTGAACGGTTTCCCAAAAGTACTACCGATACTCTTTCCCAGGCTATCACCAAAAAATTCCTGACCGGTATACCGACGACGGATTGTTTTGTTAAACTTGATCCGGTAAAACCAAAACCCACAGTCACCAAAGCAACGATCAGCTACCCCATCCCGGCAAATGCCGACCAACCCAATTTCACCTATGGAGAAAAATGTCCGGATGGGTATAGCGAGAGTAATGGGATTGCCTTTTTTTATGAAGATTCAAATTATCCCGACCGGTTTTATTTCATAAAAATCGGGCAGTACAGTATTCCCTCAAACAACACCAATTCCGAATCCAAATGGCAGGATACGATTGTGGTGTTTTAAAAAACCTACAGCTCAATTTTGGAAAAAAGGTAGCTGCCGATAAGAAGGAAAACAAAGGCAATCCCCGTCAATGCCCCCATGTCGGTAATCACGCTGAAATGAGATATACCGGTAAGCGTCGCCCGAAGTCCGTCCACCGCATAGGTCATGGGATTGAGGTGCGTAATGACGTCAAGAGCAGGAGGTAAATTTTTCAGAGGAAAGAGCGCACAGGAGAGAAAGAAAAGCGGCATGATGATAAAATTCATAATCATCTGAAACGCATGCATGTCTTCTAATTTTGATGCAATGGCCGTGCCTAGAGCGGTAAAGACAATGGCACCCATAAACATTATGGGTAAGGTAAGGATTATCCCGACAACGCTCACCGGCCGAAACCCGGCACCTGTGGAAATGAGTAGGACGATCAGCCCCTGAATGCAGGATACGGTCGCGCCCCCGAGCGTCCGGCCAAGCATGATATGAAACCGCGAAACCGGCGCCACCAATGTTTCTTTCAGAAATCCGAATTGCCGGTCCCAGATAATCTCAATACCGAAAAATACGGCGGAGAACAGGACACTCATGGCTATCACTCCCGGAGCGAGGAATTGGATATAATTGCCCTCCCCTGCCTTGGCAAAGGTCGGGCCGAAGCCAAATCCGAGTGCAAAAAGAAAAAGTATGGGTTGGCCAAGAGAACCCACAATCCGCGCTTTGGACCGGATAAACCGCTTGAGCTGACGAAGCCATAATATGTAGATTGTATTCATGTTACTTTCTATGACGCCTGAACATCCGCATACGGTCTATAACCGCACCTTCCTCTTCCCTTATCTCGTGACCGGTGAGTTTCAAAAATGATTCCTCCAGAGTTTTTGACGCAGTTTCTTGTTTTAATTGGGAGGGACTCCCTTTGGTAAGAATCTTTCCGTGGTCAATGACTGCCACCGTGTCTGCGACTTTTTCCGCTTCCTCGATGTAGTGTGTGGTGAAAAAAATCGTGATTCCTTCTTTTTTATTGAGCTCTTTGATGTACGCCCAGAGTTTATTCCTGGTTTGAGGATCCAAGCCGATGGTCGGTTCATCAAGAAAAAAGATCTTCGGGTGATGCAAAAGTCCGCGGGCGATTTCCAGCCGTCTCTTCATGCCGCCGGAAAATGTTTTTACGAAACTGTCTTTCCTATCCCACAGCTCGACAAACGTGAGAAGTTCTTGAATCCGGATTTTTCGAATCTCTGTTGGAACGCTGTAAAGAACCCCGTGAAAATCCAGGTTCTCCCACGCGGTAAGTTCATCATCCAGACTTGGATCCTGAAATACGATGCCAAATGATTTTCTCACATCATTTTGATCTTTCTCCGGATCAAATCCATTGACGGAAATGCTTCCGCTTGTGGGAGTCAGAAGCGTCGTCAGCATCTTTATCGTCGTTGTCTTTCCCGCGCCATTGGGCCCGAGAAACGCAAAAATCTCCCCTTTTTGTACGGAAAAGGAAATCGCATCCACTGCAGTAAAGCCATTATACTTTTTCGTAAGGTTAGAAACGGAAATGATAGAATCACTCATACTGTTTGGCATATCAATCTATGAAGTATACACTATTTACACCCCGTATCCACTCCCCACACCGGACTCCCGATTTCCTTTTCGTAGTTGAGGATAAATACTGCATTTCTTTGCTCAAGAGCCGATAACCTGCTATCGGTATAG
>Ga0315273_10003020_pt1 | contig 20194 bp, 15 predicted proteins | sample YL17G02_0_MG_FD_205753 | JGI IMG/M metagenome (GOLD analysis project Ga0315273, IMG submission 205753) | Sediment microbial communities from Yellowstone Lake, YNP, Wyoming, USA - YL17G02_0 | ecosystem: Environmental > Aquatic > Freshwater > Lake > Sediment | place: USA: Wyoming | collected...
GCGCGGATGGCCTCGGCCAGGCGCAGGGCCTCTTCCTGCGGCACGCGCATCAGGTGCAGCGCCAGCCGCTGGGCGCTCTTCTGGCCCACGCTCGGGAGCCGGACCAGCTCCTCGATGAGCAATTCAAGAAACCTGGAGGAGTACATGTCGGGGGCCGGCGACTAGAAGGGCATTCCGAGGCCGCCGGTGAGCTTGCCCATGGTCTCCTGCATCTGCGTCTCGGAGGCACGCTGGGCTTCTCCCACCGCCGTCAGGATCAGGTCCTCGAGCAGCGTGAGGTCGCCCTCCTTCAGCGCCTCGGGACCGATCGAGAGCTGCTTGAGCATCTGCTTGCCGTCCACCACGGCCTTGACCATGCCGCCGCCCGCGCTCGCCTCGAAGCGCATCCCGGCCAGTTGTTCCTGGGCCACGGTCATCTGTTTCTGGAGCTTCTGGGCCTGCTTCACCATGTCACCGAAACTCTTCATTCCTCCGTCCTTTCGCCGCGGCGGCTCTTCGGCGGCTCGATCAGCTCGCCCTGGAAGAACTCGATCGCCCGCTCGACCATGGGCGCGACATCCTCGAGCGCCGGCCGGCGCCGCTGCTGCGAGGCCTCCAGCGGGACGCAGCGCAACTCGAGCGCTCGCCCGAAGGCGCGCTGTGCCACTTCCGTGACCAGCGCGAGATTCTCCTTCTCCTTCACGACCATGCAGTGCACGTGGTCCATCGCCACGACCAGCGTGTCGCCGGCGAGCCCCACGAAGTGGCTCTCTTCGAGGAACGCCCCCAGCATGCGCTTGCGCACATTGAGTCCGGCGAGCGTTTCGCGCCAGCAGCGCTCGGCCGCCTCGTCGCACTCGATCTCGGCGTCGAGGGTGGCGACCGGGGCGTCCAGGCCGGCCGCCACGCTCGGCCAGAGCGGCGCGGCGGGCTTCGGCGAAACGGCGCCTGGTGGCACGGGCGCGGCGGCCCGCGGCGGCGTCCAGGGCGAAGCGGCGGCGGGCGCAGCGGCTGGCGCGGACGTGGGTGCGGCGGCCTGCGGCGGCGTCCAGGGCGGAGCGGTTGCTGGCGCCCCGCCGAGGTCTGGCGGAGCGCTGCGCGATGGCGCCGCAGCCACGCTCGAGCGCTGCGCTCCGCCGCCCGGCATCGGCGCCGCGGATCGCGGAGCCGCGGCCGGCCGCGCGCCGGGGCCCGCAGCCGGAACCGGCGCGCCACCGAAACGCCGCTCGAGCGCTTCCAACTTCGCCAGGATCTCGGCCAGCGTCTCGCCCGGCTCGAGTGTGGCCATCTGCAGCAGCGCCGCCTCGAGGTGGATGAGCGGCTGCGGACTGTCACGCATCGGCCAGGACGCCTCCGACGCGAGCTTGAGCAGCCGCAACAGGTCGTTCTCGCTCCACGAGCCACCCTGTTGCTTCAGCCGCTCGAGATCCTCGCGCGCCAGCGCCACCAGATCGCCCGCCTCCGGGTCCACCTTGAGCACCAGGATGTGGCGGATGTGCTCGCTCAGCCCCTCGGCCAGGTCGCGCGCGTCCAGGCCCTTCTCGAACGCCTGGTGCAGCGCCCGCAGCGCCGCCTTCGGGTCGCGCTCGAGGACCGCGCCCGCGAGGGTGAAGAACGCCTCGCGGTCGGCGATCCCCAGCACCCGCCGCACCAGTTCGTCGTTCACCTCCGCCTCGCCCGCCGAGACCACCTGGTCGAGCGCGCTCACCGCGTCGCGCAGCGAGCCCTCGCTCTTGTGCGCCAGCAGCAGGGCCGCGCCCTCGGTCAGCTCGAAGCGGATGCCCTCAGGGTCCGCGGCCTCGCGCCGCTGCAGCTCGAGCAGCCGGTCGGCGACCTTGCGCAGCGGCACGCGCGCGAAATCGAAACGCTGCGTGCGCGAGCGGATGGTCTCGGGCAGCTTCTGCGGATCGGTGGTGGCGAAGACGAAGACCAGGTGCGGCGGCGGCTCCTCGAGCGTCTTCAGGAGCGCGGCGAAGGCGTCGTTCGAGAGCTGATGGACCTCGTCGATGATCACCACGCGGTGCTTGCCGCCGGTCGGCGTGAAGCGGACCTTCTCGCGCAGCGCCTGCACGTCGGCGATCCCGCGGTTCGAGGCGCCGTCGATCTCGGCCACGTCGAGCGCCACGCCCGTCGTGATCTCGCGGCACGAGGTGCACTCGTTGCAGGGCTCGCCGGCGCCGTGGCCGTCCAGTCCGCGCAGCTGGCAGTTGAGCGCCTTGGCGATCAGGCGCGCGCAGGTGGTCTTGCCCACACCGCGGGCGCCGGTGAAGAGGTAGGCGTGGGCGACGCGGCCGCCCTCGAGCGCCCGGGTGAGCACGGCAGTGACGTGCTCCTGCCCGATCATGTCGGCGAACGTCTGCGGCCGGTACTTCAGGGCAAGGGCGCGATGGGCCATGGCAGTCCCCATTCTACCCACAAACCGCCGGGAGGTCGCCTGACCCGTTGCTCCGCACGGATCCTCACTGCGAGCGAGGCTCAGGTGGTCTCTCGACGGCTTTGGATAAGGGCCAGGGGACCAGCGGCACTCCCGAGTTTCATGCTTACCGCTGCTACCTTCCGGTCCTCGCGGGGTTCACAAGTTCGGGTTGCGCTGGGCCTGGCCCAATCATAAAGATGGTGGAGATGAGCGGATTCGAACCGCCGACCCCCTCGTTGCGAACGAGGTGCTCTCCCAGCTGAGCTACATCCCCACAAGACAAAGGGTTCGGCCCGCGCGCCCCGTCCTGAATGCCGCGCGAACGACCGAGCGACGCGCATTCTATCAGGGGTGCCGGGCAGGTCAAGCAGAACGGGCCGCCCCCGCAGAGGCCGGGGCATCGCACCGGCTCAGGCGCGCTTGCGCGCCGCCCGCTTCTTCACCCGGTAGCGGATGACCGTCATCGGCACCTTCACGTCCGGCCGCGTCAGGTACTCCTCCTCGTGCGGCCCCACGATCCGGTAGCCCTTCTCCTGCACGAAAGCGTGCAGCTTCTCGATGCTCGGCCACTCGTCGGCGTACGGGCCCTTGTGGAGGATCTGCGCCACCAGGCCGTAGTCCCAGTCCGCCACCCTGACACGCGTCTTCGGATCCTCCTGCTGCAGGTCGCGGCCCGCGACGAAGCTCGAGACCTCGAGCCCCCAGCGCGCCTCCCACTTCGCAGGCGGGGCCTTCAGCGCGTTCATCCAGCGGCACGCCAGCCGCCCGACCACCATCTGCTTCTTCCGCGGGGCGTAGACGTTGAACCTGGTCCCATTGGCCGTGCCGAAGAGGGCGTTGACGCAGCGCTGCGCGGCCTTGTTCGGGTTGCCGACCGTGGTGACCGTCAGCACTCTGCGCTTCGGGAGTCTCGTCAGTTCGGGGACGAACGCGCGCATCGAGGGCTCCTCAGTGGTGGTCGTGAAAAGATGGCGGAGAGAGAGGGATTCGAACCCTCGAGGCGGTATAAGCGCCTACACGATTTCCAATCGTGCTCCTTCAGCCGCTCGGACATCTCTCCGTGCCGTTGCATCCGGTTGGGTAACCGGGCGCAACGGTTATCACGGCCTCGGCCCCGGGGCAACTGAGTCGGACGGTGCGCCCGCCATCATCGCATGCACCCCGAACTCGTGCACCAGGCGTGCTCCCTGGTGGGCCGTGTTCGCGATCAGCAGTGCACCCGCCGCGTAGAGCACGAGGAAGAGCAGGCCGAGACCCGCCGTCACGCCCCGCGACAGGGGCCGCTTCAACCGGGTCGGCACGAACACGAACCCCGCGAAGACCAGAGTGAGTGCGGTGAAGACATTGCGGGTCATCTCGCCCAATTCCGCGTGACGCTCCAGGACGGCCCGCACCGCGCCCTCCTGCTCGACCAACTCGGCAGCGGCATGGCCCGAGGCCACGGCCACCCACGCCGCCACGACACCCAGTCCCATCAGGCTCACGGCCGCCGTGAAGCAGGAGCGCGCCTGTCGCGGCGCCATCAGCCCGGCCACGATGAAGAGCGGCGCGACCAGGAAGAGCGCGATCGGAAAGTGGATGACGAGCGGGTGAAGCCCATCCCAGGTCGGGACCGGGGGAAGCAGGTTCATCGGCATGCTCGCTTTCTCTGCAACCGTGCGGTGCGAAGAGCGCCCGGAACCGGGACGACGAGGAAAGAGCGCGAGGGTCGCGGCGTCGCCCGCCGGCCCGGAACCCTGACTCCGTGGACTCTACGTCACCTTCTCGAACTTGGACGACCGGGTGAAGCAGATCGGACACACTTCGAAGTCGGGCGCGACGACCGTGTTCCCACAGACCGGGCAGACGTAGAACGGCGCCGCCGCCTTCCAGCCGTTCAAGTCGGCCCGCGCCGCGGAATAGAGCTTCACGTGTCCGCTCTCGACCTGGCGCGCCAGGTTGAAGGCGCGCACGGCACGCGTGTTCTTCTCGGCGCGCGCCTGGGCAAGGAACCCCGGGTACATCTGGTCGGACTCGTACTTCTCGCCCTCGATGGCCGTCTGCAGGTTCTCCAGGGTGGTCTTGACCCCGGGCGCTTTCACTTCGGCCCGGGGTGTGCCACCCATCTTCCGGATGACCTCGGCGTGGTTGCGCACATGGATCTGCTCGGCGCGCGCGGCCGCCCTGAAGAGACTCGCGACCCTGAGGTAGCCCTCGTCCTGCGCCTTCCCGGCGAAGGCGAGGTACTTCGCCTGTGCGTTGCTCTCACCGTTGTAGGCGGTCTGGAGGTTCTCGAGGGTCGTGGCGGCCACGGCGCTGCCCGCGACCGTGAGCGTGATGGCGATCAGGGCGAGGTTCCTGAGTGCGGATTTCATGACGTGATCCTCCCGGCGGCGTACCTGAGGGCCGGCGATGGCCCGTTCGCGTCACAAAGCCGGGAACCCTGCTCGACCCGGACGGGCGGCGTGCCGGCCTGCAGGTCTGCCACAGCGTCCCGGTGGCAACTCCGCTACCTGGACCCCGGATGAGTGACGCATCGCCACCCAGTATGCTCCGGAAACGCGGCCGCCGCACGCTCAGGGAATTCCGTCCCACCCCACGGCTAGTTGCTCGTGACCGTATGCGTCGCCGCGGTGTTGTTCGTCCACTTCACGACTCCGCCGGGCTTGACCGTGGCCGCGGGGAACGGGGTCGTGTTGCTGGTGATGCTCACATCCACCAGGCTGGTGGGAGCGCTCGCGCTCACCACGACCGTGCCCGTCATCGGAGCGTGGAAATTGCAGTGGTAAGGGAAGCTGCCGGCGGTGGAGAAGGTGTGCTGGAACGTAGCTCCGGCGACGATGTTGCCGGAGTCGAGTTCCTTGGCGACAACCCCGCCTCCGGGTCCGGTCGGGGTGCTCTTCGACGAACAGGCCCAGTTGCCTGCAAGCGCGAAGACGGCGAAGACGATCAGGAACAGACGCGAGACGTGTCGCGGGCTCATGAGAACCTCCTGGAGTGGCGGCAGGTCGCGACCAGCGGAGAACCGCCTGCCACCGGACTGAGCACTTGGATGCGCCGATGCATCGGCGGGAGCGCCGAACCTTCAGCGCCGCCGGTCCGGGCGGGCCGGCTCCGCACCAGATGCAAGCACCTTGTGTGGCGCCGGCCTTGCCGCATCCGGCGGCGCCCGGCTAGAGTCCCGGCGTCATCGGTTCCGCGCCGCGGCAAGGAACACCGGACCGACTGCCTTCGCCGAGTTGCCGTCTCCCAGCCGCGGTACTCCACGCCGTCCGAGGAGGACCCATGCGAAACACGTTCCGCGTCCTGCCGATCGTGATCCTGCTCGCCGCCCTCGCCAACCTCTGCGGCGCGTTCCGCGCCGAATCCCTGCCGCTCTACTCGGCCCGGCAGGGCCTGAAGTGCCAGTCGTGCCACTTCGACCCCAACGGCGGCGGCCCCCGCAACGAATCCGGCTTCGCCTTCGCCAGGAACCACCACGCGTCCGAACCCGACACGACCGGCCCCTGGCAGGACCTCGACCTCGTGAACCGCGTGAGCGAGAACCTGCCGGTCTACCTCGGCCTGGACCAGCGCTTCATGCTGTTCGGGAACAGCACCTCCGGACTGGACTCGATCGAACGGCTCGTCTTCTTCAACATGGAGAACGCCGCCTACCTGGTCTTCCAGCCCCACGCGCGCCTCACGCTGGTCTACGTCCGCGACGGATTCGACGAAGGGTCCATGACGCACGATGCGTTCGGCATGATCAGCGGCCTGCCGGGCAACAGCTACCTCAAGGCGGGCCGCTTTCGCACGCCCTTCGGCCTGCGCATGGACGACCACACCGTGGCGACCCGCAACTCCTTCCTCGAACTCCAGCACGGGGGGAGCTTCCTGCCCTACGACCCACGGCACCCCGACATGGGCATCGAGGCCGGCGCCGACCGCGGCCCACTCTTCGCCCGCGCCGCATTCACGAACGGGGCCACGCAGCTCTACAGCCCCCAGGCCTTCGCCAACGCCGCCACCGTGAAGCTGGGCTGCAGCTATCCCGCGGGGCAGGCCGCCGCGTCGTTCTACGACAACTACGTGATGGGAAACGACGGCGGCTTCAAGCGGGCCACGCGCTGGGGAGCGTATGCGCTCACGCACTGGAGGCGGTTCGCCTTCATCGGAGAGCTTGGCGCGGGCACCACCGAGCAGATCGCTGGAGGCAAGTTGAACCTGCTGGCCGGCTACGTGGAGGCGAACTACGAGGTCTCCCGCGTCGTCAACCTGAGGGGGCGCTACGAGCAGTTCCAGGGAGACCGCGACGGCACCCTCATCCAGCGCCCCGACGACTCCTACGTGAGCCGCAGCGACCTGGCCACCTACCAGCGCTATTCGCTCGAGGGAGAGGTGCAGCCGGTGCCATTCGCCGAGCTGCGCTGGAGCCTGTGCCTCATCGACCCCAGTGCGTCGGCCGACGCACTCGGCCACCCGCGTGAAACGGAGACGCAGAGCTACCTGCAATTCCACTTCTCGTACTGAGCGCGAGGGAGAGGCGGCGGCCGCGAGGACCGGGAGGTGGCCACGGATCCCGCGGAGCGCGGGGCGCGACAGGCGACCGGGCTTCGCTGTTGATGTTGGTGATCATGGGGTTCGGCCGAGTGCGGCGGCCACCTCGGCCACGGTTGCGAAGGCCCGGTCCAGATCGAACTCCGCGAAGTCCCGGGCGCGAAGCACGGCTTTCAGCTGCGACTCGAGCTGCAGCCGTAGCGCGGCAAGCCGGTCCGGCGAAACGTCGATCGGGTCGTTGCCGGGCACTTCGAGCTTCTGTCTGACGAGTCCCAGCAGCTCTGGCTCCAGCACCAGGAGGCTCAGTTCCCGGACGGCGTGATCGATGTCATAGAAGTCACGGATGGCAACCTCGCGTCGGGATAGCGCCGCTCGCAGCTTCTCGGCCATCGCCTCCTGTCGGGAAAGGCACGGCATCATCAGAGCCGGCGCCATCGGCGACCCGGAGAACGGATCGAGCAACAGTGTCCGTACCTCGCCCTGAATCGCGGGCGTCAGCAGCGGCTCGCGGAGGCCCACCTCGATCTTGATCGTTTCCTCCTGGCGGCGGAGCAACGAGGTGTAGCCGACGGCACCGATGTACTGCGCTGAGCTGTTCGTGCCGGTGAGCGCGGTGATGGCGCGAAGGCCGGGCAACCGAGATCCGATCCCGGCGACCGCAATCTTCGACCCGGCCACGCGCCGGCTCCTCTCGGTGCGAGATGCATCGACCGGCGTCGGGATGACGAAGTCGAGATCCTCGCTCAAACGGTAGAACCCTGCGTGCACCTTCGCCAGGCAGGTGCCGCCCTTGAAGACGAGCGCACATCCGGCCTCCGCCAGGTACTGGAGAAGTACGGTGCTGAAGTAATCCTTCTCGATGAGATTGGAGGAGAATCCCGTTGCCGCAGCCGTGTAGTTCACGGCCTCCCGGAACAGCGCGGGGTCTTGGTGCGTCCGGATCAGCGGCGGCTCAGGCATCGTCATTCCACACGACACCCCAACGCCGGTCGAGAGTCCCACGCTTCGCCCGCACCGGGTTCCACGCGATGAAGCTCGAGGAAGGCTCGAGCACTCGCTCCAACTTCCGCAGCAGAACGGCGGCCACGCCTTCTCGCTCGAGGAGCGCCCCCATCCGTCGGATGGTGCCGACGTCGCCATAGCGCAGGGTGACCCGGACCAACTCAGCCGCGCCGACCCGTCCGGCAGCCAGTTCGGCCCGGATCCAACCAAACGCTCTGGGCAGGCTGTTGAACCTCGACCAGTCGTACACCCCGTCCACCAGCGTCCGGACGCGCGACGAGTAGACCGTGGTCAGGCCTTCCGCCGTCCGCACCGGCTCCGTGTCGCCGAGCCGTTTGGTGGCCACCTTGATCAGCGTCAAGGCCACCACCCCGACGGTGCGCTCTCCGGAGATGCGGTTGTTGTAGGCGTAGATCCGGGTCGGGATCTGTTCATCGAAGCCGTACCGGTTGAAGGCGTTCTGCCCGCAGATCTGGTAGTGACCATGACGGTCGTCCATCAGCGTGTCGAGTACCAGGGTTTCCTCAGGGCTCCATTTGCCCCCCAGCGGCAGCCGCGGTGGGACCAGGTAGAGCCCCCGTCGGACCTTGGCGATCATGCCGGCCTTGGCCAGACGAGCCAGCAATTCGCGCTCTTGCTTGCCGGAGATGCCCAGTGGGCTGGTCAGATCGCGCGTCCGCAAGGTCCGCAACTGGAGCATCTGCGCATAGGCGAATAGCTGCCGTTCGAGGTTCCCCAGCGCTCGCTTCATGGCGGTATTGTATTTCATTCTAATTGCCTGTCAAGCAATTAGGGAGAAACTGTGTAGGCAGCCTCAAACCGCAATCTCGCTGGTCAGGATGCGCGACCGCAGCAGATCGCTGAGCGAGGCGGACAGCCGTTCCGACGAACGTCCCATCGGTTGCGAGGTGTCAGCAAGTGGCGCTTTCAACGGCCAAGGGGCTACATCGCGCGAGCGACGTAACCCCTTGCGACACTGGCGGAGAGGGTGGGATTCGAACCCACGGTACCCTTGCAGGTACAACGGTTTTCGAGACCTCACAAGCCGTGGTGGCGTGTCGCCGTGGTCCTTCACACGGAGGCGAACGATGGCCTGGCGAGGTGCTACCGACCTCCAGTGGGCGCAGATCGCGCCCCATCTGCCGCGTCGCAAGGCGCGCCCCAGCTGTGGTCGTCCGCCGGCAGACTGTCGCAGGTGCTTCGACGGAATCCTGTGGATCCTGGTGGACGGGAGCACCGTGGAAGGCGTTGCCCCGGGAGTACGGCAGCCCGGTGACCTGCTGGCGCCGGCTGCGCCAGTAGGAGGAGGACGGCACCCTCTTCGAGCTGTGGCGCGCCTTCCTGGCGCAGTTGAACGACCAGGCGAAAGTGCGCTGGGACGAGTGCTTCATTGACGGGAGCTTCACCCCTGCAAAGGGGGGGCGCTTGCGTCGGCAAGACCAAACGCGGCAAGGGAACGAAGAGGTCATGCCGTCCGTCGGGCACTTGTGGAAGCTCCTGCGCCGGATCGGGGCCCGCTGGGGGCGACCCCGCCCCGTGGTGGCGTGCCCGTGGAAGGCCACGCATCGCGCGCGCCGCATCGCCCAACTGCGACGCCCGGCCGCGCCCACGGGGCCAGGCTCCGACTCCACTTCCCGCCGCCGTACTGTCTGGACGAGAACCGGATCGAGTGGCCAGGGCGGGACCTGAACGCCAACGTGACCCGCAACCACCTGTGCCGGACCATGGCCGAGTTGATGCGGGCCGTCCACCGCTACCTCGCCGCGAGATCCGAACTCGCGGAAGTCATCGCCCATGCGGCCTGATCCCCTCGTGGCCGAATCAGGCGAAACGATCTAGCGCAGGAGCACGCAACGACGGCTGTCGCTCGCTCCGCCCTGCCGCAACATCAGGATATAGGTGCCGGCCGCCAGTCGTTCGGCGTTCCACTCCAGGCTGTGCACGCCCGCGCCGTAGGCCCCGGTTTCCGTGTGCGCCACGCGCCGCCCGGCGAGGTCGAAGACGTCCATCACCACCGGGCCGGAGCGTACGAGGCTGAACTCGACCCGGGTGCGGCCATGGAACGGGTTGGCGTAGGTGCCGACGATGGCGATCCCCTGGCCCAGCGCCACGCCGTCGCCGGGGACCGACACCGCGTCCGTGGGGATGGCGGCGGCCACCGCGTTCACCAGCTTCATCCAGTTCGTCTGCGTGTCGCGCAACCCCACCCGGGCCTGCTCGACATGGATGAACCTGCCGGTGGCGCTCGACGCCTGGGTGCCGCACGGATCCGCGCTGCCGTTGAGCAGGCGGCCCTGGGTGCTGGTGGTAGCCCACAGGCTGCTCGGGGTCACGTCGCGGTGGACGACCCTGGCGTCGAGGGTGCCATCGATCGCCTCGATGGCGGTGGCGACCGCAACTGCATAGTCCGTCCCGCCCGGCAGGGACGTCGTGCCGTTGCTGATCACAAGGTCGGGGTCGCCGGTGCCCTGTGAAAAGCCGTGGGGCTGCACGATGATCAGGGATGGGTCGTTGTCGAACATGGCCTCGGTCGTGACCTGGAAGGCCGCGTCCACCACATGGGCCATGTCGGAATAGCGGAAGGGCTCCGAACTGCCGCCACAGGCGGTGGTCGTGCCGTCACACGGTGAATACGAGGTGCCGTTGCAACGATGGGTGCCCGAAACGAAGTACGCGCGGGCCGAGGTGGACCGGTACATGCGGATACCCTGGTACTCGGTGTTCACGTCGGCGATGGGGTGCGGACACTGGACGACCAGATGCCAGCGATTCGGGGCCGTGTTGAAGACGTAGGTGCCCCAGTAGCGGGAGGTGGACTCCGGGGTCCGCTCCAGGATCGCGTGGACGGGATTGCCCGGAGTTGCCGTGTCCGTCCAGATGACCACCTGGTAGTTCTTGGTCAGGGCGTCGGTGTGGGCCGGGCCGTACTCACCGGCCAGGATATGGTCGACGATCTCACGCCACAGTTGGCGCGACGCCAGGTTGGGCTGCTGGTAGTCGCCGCCGCCGACTGCGGTCGGCATGGTGCCGACGATGGAGTCGATGTGGGCCACCAGGTCACCACTCTGGTAGACCTGGGCCTGGGCTGCGGTGGCCGCGAACAGAAACAGCAGTGTGCCGATGACGACGCCGCGCTTCATCACTTCGATCTCCTCGAGCGGGCCGACCCGGCCCCGCCGTTGCCTTGAATCCCGGGAGAGGCCGCCGCGGACCGTCTCCCGCCAATTACCTTGATGCCAATCCGGCCAGCGGCCACGGCCACTGGTCGCAGAATACGGAGACGTCGATACTCCTGACGCCGTTCGAGGTGTGATCGTCGGAGCGATGTCCGGAATCCCTCCTAGCGGACGAGGATGACCTTACGGTTGGCCGACGCGCTGATTCCGGTCGCCCGGATGAAGTATACCCCGCTCGAGAATTGCTCCGGCCGCAACTTCAAATCGAGGCCCGCTCCTCTCCACACCGCTCCGCGATACAGGGTCCCCACCTTCGCACCGAAGATGTCGTAGAGCGCCACCGTCACATCCTGGTCGTATCGGGAGAAGAGGGAGAACTGCATCACCGATCCCGCGGGATTGGGCCGTGGAACGGAGAGGTACAGCGCGACGTCGGGCGGAATGTGCCCGCCGATGGATGTCACCGTATCGATCGCTCCGTTGATCGCGGCGATGAACTTCGAGTAGATCGCGTAGTTGTCGCGCACCCGTCTCAGCTGCTCTGCGTGGATGAAGCGCCCGTTGTTGCCGGACGCCGGCAGGTAGCAGGGCTGGGGGGAGCCGTTCGTGTAGCGCCCTTGAACGTTCGTCGTCCCGCTGAGCGTGCAGCCGCACGTGCCGTCTCCGGCGACGCAAACGACGATGTCCCCCGACTCGTTCATGCTGTCCTTCATATCGCGAAGCATCTGCGTCGAGCCGGTCGCCGTGCCGTTGCTGAGAAAGATGTCGCTGCAGTCTGTCTGGCTCATCCCGTGCATGCTGAACGAATACCCCCCGGGGTGGGCCTTGGTGTATTCCTCGTGCATCGCTTGGAATGCCGTCTGCGTCGTATGTCCCATGTCCGAGACATGATACCTGCCCGTCCCGCAGACGTCCGACGTCCCGTCGCACGGGGTGAAGGCGCTGTTCGCGCAGCGGTGGGCTCCGTTCATCTCGAACAGAAGCGCGCCGGTCCGGCGGAAGACGTCGATTCCCTCGGACGGCGTGTTCGTCTCGTACCGCCCGTGGGGCACCTCGATCGCGATCAGTCGCTGGTGGTCCACGGCGCGGACGTACGTGCCCCAGGCGAGCGTCGGGGGAATCGTCTCCCGGAGAAGGCGGTATTCGCGATTGTCGAGCCCCTGGTCGATGAAGGTGACGATCTCGTAGGAGGGAAAGAAGAGGTTGATGAGGCTGTCGACGGCCTCCGGCCGCTCATCGAGGAACGCATCGCAGACCAGCCGCCAGCGGGAGAGATCGAGGGAAGAGGGAGGCGCGAATCCCTCGGAGCCCGGGAGCGGCATGCTCGCCCTGATCACCTCGATCGCATCCATGAGGTCTCCGCTCTCCTGCGGAATCTCGGCGCGGAGCGGCGCCGCGAAGAGTCCGGCTCCCAGGGCGAGGACGGCGGCGGTTCGCGCCGCCGCGCAGGTCAAGGCGGCCAGGCTCATGCGGTTCTCCATTCAATCCACATTGAAGAGGCCTTCCCTCACCTCGTAGCCCATGAGCGCATCGGCGGTCTTCGGGGAGATCCTCCTGATCGGGCCGGCCAGCGATTCGAGCCGGTCCCGCTCGATCTTCACCTTCGAGACGACCTTCACCGTCACCGTCGACTTCTCGTATCTGCCCCGGAGCCGTGGTGGAAAGAGCACATCCAACAACTCCTCGTTCGGATTGAGGATGGCGGCGGGAGACGTCCCGAGGGCCGCGAAGGCGTCTTCCCAGAGCTTCATCGAGTAGCCGTAGTGCGTGCAGTTGAGGCTGGCGAAGAACACCCCCGGCGGCTTCCCCAGCTTCTCGAGCGCCTCGTCCACGTAGGCGTCGATGAGCATCCCGGTGTCCTCGCTGTCGTACCCCCTCTCGATGTACTCGGTGAGATCGGGGCAGGCCTGGACGACGATCCGCTCGCCGGGAATCCCGGCTGCGGCCAGTTTCGCCGCGTGGCTTCCCTCTTCGATGGTCGTCTGCGTGCCGAAGATGATCGCTCTGGATCCGGGAACGGCGGCGAGATTCCGCGCGATGAGATCGGCTCCGGCCTCGACGATCCCGATCACCGGAATGTGTGCGCGCTTCGCGAACTCCGTCTCGCCGTAAATCGTGGAGAGGGTGTTGCATCCGATGACGATCACGTCGGGATGGCAGCAGTTCTCGATGCCTCTCAGGGCGCGGTCGAAGATCCGTATCTTCTCCCGCCGGTCGGGGAGGCTGTTATACCCGCTCTCGGCGGAGAAGAGCGCGTTGTAGAACACGATGTCGGCCTTCGCGAATATCTTCTCCGACTCCATTCTCCGCACGGCGTCCGCCGCGATCGAGAGGCCGCCGAGCCCCGAGTCGGTGATGACGATCGTCACGCGTTCCGTGCCGAATACCCGCTCGAGCTCCGGCGTGCGCGCGGCGACCCGCCGCTCCTGGCACAAAGCGACGCCGGCCAAGCAGATCGAAACGAGTATGAGAGCGGCAGCAAGTCTTTTCATGTGCCATCCCCGCCTTGAGCGGCGACCCCCGTCGTCCGGTACGGGAAGCCGGGTGCCGCATGCGCGGCACCCGGGTCGACCGTATTCACATATCCAACGATGATACTCCGGTCACTTCAGGAGCACCATCTTCCGCGTGATGGTCTCCCTGCCGACCGAGAGCCGGGAGAAGTACACGCCGCCCGCCGCCCGGGTGCCGGCGTCGTTCGTGCCGGACCATCCCCTGGTATGCGAACCGGCGCTCTGCTCCTCGTCCACGAGCCTCGCCACCCGGCGTCCACCCAGGTCGTAGATGTCGAGCACGACGTGCGTCTTCGCCGGCAGCGAGTACGCGATGACCGTCGTCGGCTTGAAGGGGTTCGGGTAGTTCTGCGAGAGCTGGAGCTTCAGCGCCGGCGTCGCGGCGGCCGAGGTCAGGAAGAGGGTCATCGCCCCCCGCTCGCCCGCCAGGTCCACGCGGTAGCTGTAGCTCACACCCGCCTCGCAGCCGGCATCGACGAACCGGTACGAGAGAGCGCCCGTCTCCACGATCTCGACCGCGATCGGCTGGAACTCGCCGTCCGCGCCTTGCGCGCGGGACACCTGGAACCCGTCGGTCCGCACCGCCTCGGACAGCGTCCAGGACACCTCGATGCCCGCCGGGGTGGGAGCGCACGCGAACGCCTGCAGCAGCGTCGCGACCACGCCGCCGTTGCCAAGTGTCAACGTTCCGAACCCATCGACCCCCGCGGCAGTGACGGCATTGCTGGTCGGATCAAGGGTCGTGGGGAGCATGGTCCACCCGCCGCCGATCCCCGAGTACGCGACGAGGTTGTTCTCGTCGATGCCGTTCAACTCCGACTCGTCGTAGTGGACGACGATCGTGGCGCCGAGCCCCGCGTTGTTCGCCGGGGAGACGTCGAAGTGCCGCTGGATCCCCGCCGTCCCGTTGATGTCGAGCGCCGTGCCCGTCACCCGCGTCACCGTCGTCACGCCCGGCGCACCGCCGGCGGCGTTCACCTCGAGCCCGATGCCGCCGAAGGCCTCGTTCACCGACTGGGAGGCCGTCCGCGTCGCCCTCACCGTCCCGACCACCGTCATGCCGGCGCTCTCCACCAGCGAGGCGGCCGGGCCGAGGGTCAGCACGTAGGCGCCCGTCGCGATGTCGCTCCCCGGCAGCGAGCAGACGCCGTTCACCGTCACGTGCGCTCCCAGCGTCAGCCCCTCGTCCCCCGTCAGCGTCAGGTCCTTCAGCACCCCCGTCCCCACCGGCATCTCCGGCCCCGTCGTCACGTTCGTCGACGTGCTCGCGTAGATCAGATTCACCGTCCCCGCGAAGGCGGGTACGGTGCTCAATGTCCCGATGAGCCTCCGGATCGTCGCGCCGTCGCCCATGGTCAGCATGACTTCCGGATCGCTGTTGTCGATGCTCCCCGACGTGAGACGCAGCGCTCCCTGGATCGTGAGAGTTCGCGCCTCGGCGGCAGCGATGACAGCCTGGGCCGAGTAGCCGTTGTTCAACTCGCCGGCAATCACGCGGTTCGCGCCGAGAGTCCACAGTTTCCTGGCGCCCGCCGTGGAATTCCTGAATTCGAGGTCATGGTAGTTCATGTCGCACACGACCTGGTCGCTGCTGCTGCGGCTATAGACGAACGTCCCCTCGTTCACGGTCAGCACGGGATAATAGGGCGCCGAGCTGTTGGCCTCGATGGTCCCGCCGTCCAGCAGCGAGAGCTGGTTGGGCGTCGTCACGTTGGTGAACCAGTAGTTGGTGTTGAGGGAGTTGATGAAGGTGCCACCGGCCTTGACGGTGAAGGTGCCCGGGTTGAAGCAGGCGACGCCCAGGTTGCCGCCGGCGGTGTAGTAGGGAACCTGCAGGAGCCCGCCGGACTCGACGTCGATGCCGCCGAAGTTGATGCGGCTCGTGGACGACGAGGCGAGGTAGGCCTCGCCGAAGACCGTCAGCTTGCCGATCTTCTGGGTGTCGTCGCCGACGAAGTTGCCGCGACGGATGTTCGAGGACGAGCCCAGCATGCGGAAGATCCCGCCCGCCTGGACCGTGATGGTCGGGGTCGTCGCCGTGCCGGCGACGTTGCGGCCCTCGATGTCGTCGGCGCGGCCCAGCTCGAAGGTGCCGTTGACGATCTCGAGGCTGACGCCGATGCCCAGCTTGTAGTTCGATTCGAGGCCCGTGACGGGATTGGTCGTGAACTTCCCGGTCGGCTTGTCGATGACGATCGCCTGGAACCGGAGGGGGTAGGGCGAGGTGCTCGTGGTGCCGAGGTTGTAGACCGTCTGGACCTCGGCGCTGCCGGTGAAGATCATTCGGGCCGAGGAGCCCCACAGGCTGCTGCCGGAGTAGAACGGGTTGACCGTCGTGCTGAAGACGCTGAAGCTCCCGTAGACGGACAGGTCGCCCGTCAGGCCCAGCCGGCCGTTGGCATCCTGGAACGAGATGTCGAAGCAGCTGGACGCCACATCGACGATGACCGTATGCCCGCTGCCGATGACCACATTGTCCTGGGCCCCGGGCACGATGCCGCCGACCCAGGTCCCCGGGTCGCTCCAGTTGCCCCCGCGCGCCGACTGGATGGCCGGCGCCGGCAGTGTGATGGCGAAGGGGACGGTGTGGGTCAGCGCCCCGTCGGCGAGGGCCGTGACCCGCAGGAGGCAGTTCGCGGACGCGGTCCCCGGCACGGTCCAGTTGTAGCGGGCGGTCACGCCGGACGCCACCGTCTGCCAGGTCGCGCCGTTGTCGGGCGAGAATTCGATGACGACGGGCTCGTTGGCGCCCTCGGTGATCCACTGGATGGCCTTGATGCTGCCGGCCTTCCACGTCTCCAGCTCCCGCGGCGCCGACACCGCCAGGAAGGGCGCGGAAGAGGCCACCCATTCCACGGCGTCGCCCACCATGTACTCGTATCCCGCGGTGATCTCGGGATGCGGGCTGAAGGCGACGGCACGGCCCTGGTGGTACACGCTGAACGCGAACGCCGTCGTGCCGATCATCACGCCGGTGGGCGCGCCGTTCAGGGCGATCTCCGAGGCGAAGGCGCCGGCCTCGACGTAGGCGGGCAGCGAGTCGATCTGCGCCGGGGCCATCAACGCGCCCTGCCGGTACTCGATGACCACGGTGTCCTGGGCCAGGGAGAAGAGGTCGCGGCCGAAGCTGGTGAAGCGGATGTCGACCGGACCGTCGCCACGGTTCCAGTGCGCCTTGTCGATCACCTTGGCGTTCAGGAGGTTCAGGGACCAGGTGTAGTCGCTCGACGCCAGGTAGGAACCGGCGCAGATCCCCAGGTAGCCCCCGCCGCGGCGCACGAACGCGCGCACGCTGTCGCGGCCGGCCTCCTCGAGCGAAGCCCCCTGCGCGGAACCGCTGCCGCCCGGATGGATCAGGACGTCGAAGTTCGCCAGGATCCCCGCCCGGATGTCCGCACCCATGACCGTGGTCACCGCGAACCGCGCCGGGTCGTCCAGGGCGGCCGCCACGTTGGTCCAGGTCGCACTGGCGCCATCGTCGATATACATGGCGACCCTCAGGGGCGCACTCCACGCGGACGTGGATGACAGGGCCGCGAGCAGGATCGCCAGCAGCGGCAGGTGCCATTTCGTGCGTATCATCGCTGTTTCCTCCACAGTGTCGATGGGCTGCGCAATGGCCCACCCAAGGGCCTGACAGGACCGGAACGAAATGGCCACTGCCCGGTCGTTCCAGTTCTGAACGACCGGGCAGTATCGATCATGATATTCCGGTCACTTCAGGAGCACCATCCTTCGCGTGATGGTCTCCTTGCCGACCGAGAGCCTGGAGAAGTACACGCCGCCCGCCGCCTGGGTGCCGGCGTCGTTCGTGCCGGACCATCCCCGGGTATGCGAACCGGCGCTCTGCTCCCCGTCCACGAGCCTCGCCACCCGGCGTCCCCCCAGATCGTAGATGTCGAGAACGACGTGCGCCTTCGCCGGCAACGAGTACCCGATGACCGTCGTCGGTTTGAAGGGGTTCGGGTAGTTCTGCGAGAGTTGGAGTTTCGGAGCCGGCATCGCGGCGGCCGGGGTCAGGAAGAGGGTCATCGCCCCCCGCTCGCCCGTCAGGTCCACGCGGTAGCAATAGCTCACGCCCGCCTCGCAGCCGGCATCGGCGAACCGGTACGAGAGCGCGCCCGTCTCCACGATCTCGACCGCGATCGGCTGGAACGCGCCGTCCGCGCCTTCCGAACGGGACACCCGGAACGCGTCGGTCCGCGCAGCCTCGGACAGCGTCCAGGACACCTCGATGCCCGCCGGGGTGGGAGCGCACGCGAACGCCTGCAGCAGCGTCGCGACAACGCCCTCGTGGCCGAGTGTCAACGTCCCGAACTCATCGACCCCGGTGATGGTCACGGCGTTGTTGGTCGGATCCAGGGTCGCAGTGAGCCTGCTCCACACGCCGCCGATCCTCGAGTACGCGGCGAGCAGGCTCTCGTCGATGCCGTTCAACTCCGACTCGTCGTAGTGGAGGACGACCGTGGCGCCCAGCCCCGCGTTGTTCGCCGGCGAGACGTCGAAGTACCGCTGGATCCCCGCCGTCCCGTTGATGTCCAGCGCCGTGCCCGTCACCCGCGTCACCGTCGTCACGCCCGGCGCCCCGCCCCCGGCGTTCACCTCGAGCCCGAGGCCGCCGAAGGTCTGGTTCACCGACTGGGAGGCCGTCCGCGTCGCCCGCGCCGTCCCGATGACCGTCTTGCCGGCGCTCTCCACCAGCGAGGCGGCCGGGCCGAGGGTCAGCACGTAGGAGCCCGTCGTGATGTCGCTCCCCGGCAGCGAGCAGACGCCGTTCACCGTCACGTGCGCCCCCAGCGTCATCCCCTGGTCTCCCGTGAGCGTCAGATCACGCAGCACCCCCGTCCCCGCCGGCATCTCCGGCCCCGTCGTCACGTTCGTCGACGTGCTCGCATAGATCAGGTCCACCATCCCCGCGAACACCGGCGCCGCCGTGATCGTCCCCGTCACCCGCTTGATCAGCAGGCCGTTCGAGAGCACGAACGAGACGTCCGGATCGCTGTTGTCGATCGTCCCGCTCGACAGATGCAGCATGTTCCCGAGCGTCAGCGTCAGCGGCGAGGCCGCCGTGAGAACCAGATTGCCGTCATAATTCACCTTGAGACTGTCCGCGATCGCCCGGCTCGCCCCGAGCGCCCAGTTCTTGTAGTTGTCCGGATCGAAGGAGATCTCGAGGCGGTAGTAGTTCATGTCCACGACCGTCTGATCGAGCGTCAACGCCTCGCGCGAGTAGCGCACCGTCCCGTTGTTCGTGAGCGCCACCGGGAAGATCGTCGTCGAGGCCTTCGTATCGAAGACGCCGCCGGCATTGATCGTCAGCGAGGAGCCCGCGGGATAGATGTCCGAGGTCGTGTAGTTCTCGACCTCGCCGCCGCTCTTGATGACGAGGGGGCCGCAGGTGAACAGGCCGGTTCCCATTCCGGTGGTGGTTATCACCTTGCCGCCGTCCTCGACATTGATGCCGTTGAGGATGATCCTGTTGGTGCTGGCGTTCTGGAAGGTCGCCTTCCCGTAGACGGTGACCGTCCCGATGGCGACCCCAGTGCCCGCCCGGATGTGGTGCACGCCGGTGCCCACGAGGTAGAATTCGCCGCCCTGGCGGATGGTCATGTTCGGCAGTAAGCCACCGGTCACGTAGTTGCCGCTCGAGGCGAACCGCCCCTCGATATCGTCGTCCGCGGCGAGCTCAAGGAGACCGTTCACGATATTGAGGCTGTTCTGGATGCAGAGACGCATGTTGTTGCCGCCGGTCGTGACCTTGCCGCCCGTCTTGTCGATGATGACGTCCCGGAACGAGGTCGACCCGCCGGTCGTGCTCCAGCCGCTGAGCGTCTGCACGGCGTCGCCCGCGAACTTGATGTACGCATTCGTCGCTGACCAGCCCACCGAGAACACGTTCGAGAACACGTTGTGCGTCTGGCTGAACAGGGTGAAATTGCCGTAGACGGTGAGCATGCTGTTTGAGTTCATCTTGATGTGGGCGCTGCTGTCTCCGAAGGAGACGCTGCGGCAGACCGCGTTCGTGTCACCCACCGAGATGGCATGCCCCGCCTTGATGACTACGTCGTTGATCGCCGTCGGCGGCACGCCGCCGACCCAGGTGGCTCCCACGGTCCAGGAGCCGCTGCCCGCCGACTGTATCTGCGCCCCGACCGCGGTCGGAATGCAGAGCACCAGAAGCGCGGAAAGGACTGTCGTAAATGTACGGCTCATCTTGTCCTCCTCACAGTTGTTGTACCGCACGCACACCGGATTCGACTGCTTTCTACCGCAGCAAAACCATTCTCATGGTCTGGTCTACCGATCCCGCCCTCATCCGGCAGAAGTAGGTGCCGGCGGAGGCCCGGAGCCCCGAGTCGCTGACACCCTGCCAGGTCGCCCCGTGGCGGCCCGCCTCGATCACCCCATTCACGAGCGTGCTGACGAGCCGCCCGCCGACGTCGTACACCGCGAGATGCACCGCGGTCTTCCGGCTCAGATCGAAGACGATCCTCGTCGCCGGATGGAAGGGGTTCGGATAGATCGAGGCCAGACGGATGGCGGTCGGAATGCCCGCAAACCCGTCCTCGATCCCCGCCGCGCTGTTGCGA
>Ga0315273_10003021_pt1 | contig 20192 bp, 21 predicted proteins | sample YL17G02_0_MG_FD_205753 | JGI IMG/M metagenome (GOLD analysis project Ga0315273, IMG submission 205753) | Sediment microbial communities from Yellowstone Lake, YNP, Wyoming, USA - YL17G02_0 | ecosystem: Environmental > Aquatic > Freshwater > Lake > Sediment | place: USA: Wyoming | collected...
GCCCGCCAGGAACGCGTCGCGCGCCAGCACCATCGCGGCGGTGTCGGCGGTGCCGGCGCGCGCGTTGCCGGTGAGCAGGTTGACGTACCCCTGGCGGGCCACGTCGAAGCTGTGCCCCGCCGCGCAGCGCAGCGCCCCGTCGTGCTGCCGCAGCGCGGCCCCGCACGCCGGGCACGTCAGGAACGGGACGACGTCGGCGAGCATCGCGAGTCCTCAGCCGCCGCTCGGTCCGAGCGCAGTCGCGAGCGCCTCCCGCATCCGCGCGAGCGTGGATGCCGGGTCGCCCTGCGAGGCGGGCAGGCCGGCGCCGGCGGAAAAGCGGCGGCGCGCCCACTCGAACAGCGCCGGCCCATTGACCGGCTCGCCGCCGGTGCCGGTCGCCTCGTGGTAGGCGTCGAGCAGCCAGCGCGTGCGCGGGAACAGGTGGAAGTGCAGCCGCGCGTCGACCTCGCAAAACGACAGGCAGTAGACCCGCTCGGCGCCGGTTGCGGCCGAGATCGCCTGAGCCGCGCGGGCCAGCAGCGCGCCGAGCCGCTCGGCATCGCGGTCGTCGAGCCGGGGCAGCGCCGCGTCCTTTGCCCTCATGCGCAGCACGAGGTACCCGGGGACAGTGCACTCCTCCGAGTGCTCGAGCGTGAAACGGTCGTCCTCGTAGACCCTCATCGGCGCATTCTCTCACTTGCGGGTGCCGCGCCGGCGTCGGGCGCGGCTTCGGTCTTCCCGGGTTCCTCTACATGTTGCTCGGCCCGCTCTGCTGGGCGCATGGCGTCTGGAGCCGCCGCCACGCCGGCCGCGGGCCGGACGGGGAAGCCCGGCCGGAATTGGGGTCAGGTCTTGGGGTCAGGTCTTGCCTTATAACATTTCGCAGGTACTGAGCTCCCGAGCGAGGCGTGAAACCGAGAGCGAGTCAAGGCCGGGCGCCGTACTGCCCCATCGCGCGCGACCTCGGGCATGTCGCGGGCCCCGTGGATCGCCTCGACCTCGCCCGCCGCCGCAGCATGCACGTCACCCTGGAGGAAGAGGGTCCGGTCCCCCAGCCGCTCGATGTGGAGCATTTCGACGATGGCCGTGTCCTTGGAGGACGCGGCAAGCCGGAGCGGCGGCGGTAAGGAGAGCTTGGGAGGCCGGGAAACCCAGGCCCGATGCTACTGCTTGGCCGGGTCGCCGGCGTGAGCCGCCCGCTCGCGCGCCTTGCCGATGGCGAAGGAGATGCCGAGGCCGAGGATGACGCCGATCCCTATCCCTGCCCCGATGTTGTGCATGGCGACGCCGAGGGCCACACCGATCCCGATGCCGGCACCAAGAAATGAAGGGACGAACTTCCTAGTCATCGACCTGCTCCTTCGCCGTTCTTTCTCGCGATCGTGCTCCCTGCTTGCTGGATACGTGCGGTCGCCACGGATGTTGCAGCCTCCCGTTCAGGCAAGCACGGCGCCACGCTCGACGAGCAGCTCGCGAAGTACGGAGCGGTGGCACCGCTGCTCGTCGGCGCAGTAGCAGCCGACGGAGAAGTCGGTCTGCCGCGACAGCGCCGCGAGCAGGTCGAGCGCCCGCCGCTTGTCCGGAGCGCCCATCTCCGCGCGAAACCGCCTGACGAACGCGCGCCACGCTCGCTCGTCATCCGCCTGCCGGCCCGCTTTGAGTAGCTCCTCGCTGGGGGCGAGCTCGGGGAACCAGACGTCGTAGAAGTCGCGGGAGGCAACCTCGGCCTTCGGCACCCCGCGCGGCGGCCGCCGCACCGTCCCGATGCGCAGACCCTCGCCGGGCAGCCGCGGGCTTCCCAGCCTGATAATTCGGATCGCCATGAGCACCTCCGACTCACGACCCCACGATATACGGCGCGAGCCGATGGCGCGGCAGTCGGGAACGCCAGTGGCTCGTGCCGCCCGCAACCGGCGGCTAGGGCCTGGCCGCTCCGCCCCGGCGCGACCTGATCCAGCAGAGCAGGTACAGCGGACCGGGAGCAGCGAAGAGCAGCCATGCCGCACCCTTCGGGAACGCGCCCGAGGTCAGAAAGTGGATCAGATAGAAGACCGCGAAGCTGCCGACGGCGACGCTGCCTCCGAGGCCTTCTGGCCGCCAGCCGAGGCAGAGGCCGACGCATACCCCAAGCGGGAAGAACAGAAAGTCGAGCCACTCCACCTGCGAGGCTGGGAGCGAACGTTCGCCGACGATGAAGAGCACGACCAACGTCACGCTGACAATCGACCAGACCCTGGCGATCCCGCGCAACCGGCGCAACGCCCGGCCCGTGGCGTGCTCGGTCGGACCTGGAGGCGATGGTGTGCCGGCGGATGCCGCCGTCATCGTGATCCTCCTTTCTGCTGGACTTCTGCGCGCTGATCTGACCTGAACCCAGTGTGCCACCGATGGCATCCGCCCTCAATACGGCGAGCCGGATCGGCTTGAAGGCGACGTTAACGCCCGATCCATGTCCCCGAGACCGGCGGGAGCCGAAAGCCGGCAATTGAGTCGCAGATAAGCATCAAGTCGTGCCGTACGTTGCGCGAGTAGAATAGACTTGGTGTAGTGGTTGGCAGCCCGGCGCTGCGGCGATGCGTCGGCTGCGAATCGAGGCGGCGATGGCGAAGCGGCGGACCGTGCCCATGGTCGTCCTGGGCCTTGCAGTGGCGAGTTGGCCGGCGCCGGGCGCTGCGGCGAGCGGGAGCAGCAGTCCTGGTGTCACAGCCCTGGCAGCCGCCGGATGCGCTAGCAGTTGGACGTGGGCGAACCCGCTGCCGCAGGGCAACCAGCTCACCGCGGTCGCCTGGACTGGAACGCGGCTCGTCGCCGTAGGCTGGTCGGGAACGATCCTCTCGAGCCCGGACGGCGTCGCGTGGACCGCGCAAAGCTCGCCCACGACCAACAACCTCTGGGGCATAGTGTGGACCGGCGCCCAGCTCGTTGCCGTCGGGGGCACGGTTCTCCTCACGAGCCCCGACGGGTTGACGTGGACGTCGCACAGCCCGGGCTCGCCGAGCAACCTCATGGGGGTCGCCTGGACCGGTACCCAGCTCGTCGCGGTCGGCTCGAGCGGAGCGATCGTCACGAGCCCCGATGGGATCACCTGGACGCCGCAAAGCTCGGGAGTCTCCGACATGCTCAAGGCGGTCGCCTGGTCCGGGACGCAGCTCGTCGCCGTCGGTTGGTCCGGCCGGATCCTCGCCAGCCCCGACGGGATCACCTGGGCACCGCGCACCTCGGGAACCACCACGAGCCTCAGCGGCGTCGCGTGGACCGGCGCGCGCTTCGTCGCCGTGGGCTCGTCCGGAACGATCCTGACCAGCCCTGATGGGGGCGTCTGGACCCCGCGGGTCTCGGGCACCGCGCTCGCCCTCGCTGCCGTCGCCTGGACCGGTAGCCAGCTCGTCGCGGTCGGCGGGTCGTTCGCGTCCACGGAGGGAGGCACGATCCTCACGAGCCCGGACGGAACCGGTTGGACTCCGCGCTTTTCCAGCTCCCCTCCAATGTTCGGGGTCGCCCCGTTCGGCGCGCAGGTTGCGGCCGTGGGCGGCTACGGAGCGATCGTCACCAGTTCGAACGGGGCGGCGTGGACGCTGCGCTCGTCCCCGGACGTCCACGCCATCCAGGCGCTGATCTGGACCGGCGCGCAGTACGTCACGGCGGGCGAGCGCGGCTCGATCCTGACGAGCCCGGACGCGGTGACCTGGACCTCGCGCTCGCCCCTCCAGACCCTCGTCAGCCTGCAGGACGTCGTCTGGACCGGATCGCAACTCGTCGCCGTGGGCGACCAGAATACCGTCGTGACGAGCCCGGACGGCGTCGCCTGGACGAGCCAGTTCTTGGAATGGGGTGTCTCGCTCAAAGGGGTGGCGTGGACCGGCACGCGGCTGGTCGGCGTCGGCTACACGGAGAAGGTCTACACCAGCCCGAACGGCGTGAGCTGGGCTCCGCACGCATCGGGGACCTTCCAGAACCTCGAGGACGTCGTCTGGACCGGCAGCCAGCTCGTCGCCGTTGGGCTGAACGGGACGATCCTGACGAGCCCGAACGGCGACGCGTGGACCGGGCGCACCTCGCCGACGACGAACGACCTGCGCGCCGTGGCGTGGACCGGGTCGCAGCTCGTGGCAGCGGGCGTCTCGGGCGTCGTGGTCACGAGCCCGGACGGGATCACCTGGACCAAGCGTGCCCAGTCAATGCCGACCGACGTCTTCGGCCTGGAGTGGACCGGGACGCAGCTCGTGGCGGTGGGCGACGGCGGCATCGTGTTCACCAGTGCCGATGCCGGCTCCTGGGCGTGGCACTTCACGCCGGCCACCGACCGTCTGCTCGGCATCGCGGGCACGCCGGCGCAGCTCGTGGTGGCCGGCTACGGCGGAACGATCCTGCGCAGCCCGTGCCCGCCGCCGTGCACGCAGCCCTCGATCGGCACTCAGCCGGCCGAGGCGACGGTTGGCAAGGGCCAGGCGGCCGCGCTGTCGGTCGTCGCCAGCGGCACCGGGCCGCTCTCCTACCAGTGGTACCAAGGCGCGACCGGTGACGTTTCGCATCCGCTGGGGGGCAACGCGCCCTCCTTGACGACGCCGGGCTTGACCGAGGCGACGATGTTCTGGGTCCGGGTGACGGGCTCCTGCGGCACCGCCGACAGCACGGCGGCCACGGTCCGCGTGGTCGCCAGCGTCCGCCACCTTCGACGCCGCCTGCCGGCAGCGCCGTGACCACGACGAGCGCGGACCGGCGGCCACCCGACCGATTCCCGGAGCTCGGCCATCGGCTACGATGGCGGTCGGCGACGGAGGGTCCCTCGTGGAGATGCGACCGTTTGCGCTGGAGCGTTACTTCGGGAAGCACGAGTTCACGGCGAAGGTGCTGCTGAGCTCGTCGGACTGCGAGAGCCTGTCGCTGGAGGAGCTCCTCGACCGGGCCGGGCCGGAGGCGGATCGGCTGTGGCGGGAGCTGCGGCTCGGCTACACCGAGGGCGCCGGGCACCCGCTGCTGCGCGCGGAGGTGGCCGGGCTGTACCGGGAGGTCAGGCCGGCGGGCGTGATGGTCGCCGCGCCGGAGGAGGCGATCTTCGTCGCGATGCACGCGCTGCTCGCCGCCGGCGATCACGTCGTCGCGGTGGCGCCGGCGTACCAGTCGCTGCACGAGCTGCCGCGCGCCATCGGCTGCGCGGTGACGCCGTGGACGCTGCGGCTCGGCGAGAGCGGGTGGGGCGTCGACGTCGACGAGCTCGAGCGCGCGATCACCGAGCGCACCCGCATGCTGGTGATCAACTTCCCGCACAACCCGACCGGCCACCAGATCGGCCGCGCCGAGCTCGACCGCATCGTGGAGATCGCGCGCCGGCACTCGCTCTGGCTGTTCTCCGACGAGATGTACCGGCTGCTCGAGCACGACGAGGCCGAACGGCTGCCCGCGGTGTGCGACCTGTACGAGCGGGGGATCTCGCTCTCCGGGCTGTCGAAGGCGTTCGGGCTGCCGGGCCTGCGGATCGGCTGGCTGGCGACGCGCGAGGTGGGGCTGGTAGAGCGCTGGCTCGCGGTGAAGGACTACACGACGATCTGCAGCAGCGCCCCGAGCGAGGTCCTGGCGATCGTCGCGCTGCAGACGAAGGACTGGCTGCTCGAGCGCTCGCTCAAGATCGTGCGCGGCAACCTGCTGGCGGCGCGGCTGTTCTTCGGCGAGCGCGCGGCCGCGCTGGCATGGGCCGAGCCGCGCGCCGGCTCGGTGGCGTTCCCGCGTTGGCTGGGCGAGGGAACGATCGAGCAGCTCTGCGAGGACGCGCGGGCCGCGAAAGGTCTCATGATCGTGCCTTGCAGCCTGTTCGACTACCCGGGGAACCACTTCCGCGTCGGTCTCGGCCGCAAGAACCTGCCCGCGGCGCTGGCGCTCCTCGGCGAGGTCCTGCGCGAGCGCAGCGGCTGAGCCGGCCTCGGTGCCGGGGCGGCTCAAGGTCGCGATGGCCGCCCTGTGTCGTCTTGGCCGGGACGCACGGCGCCCCACACGGCGAAGTTGCGAAGCACGCCCGCCTGCCGCATCTCGCTGATGGCGAGCCGCTGTCGATCTTTGCGCTGCCGGCGATCGAGCGCACCCTGATCGACCTCGGCGTGCTGTGGGACGAGCTCGGCACGGTGGTGATGACCGCCGTCCCGAGCTTGCCGCGGCCGGGCGGGTGCGCTACAACACGGGTGACGCAGGAGGGTGCATGATCAACGTGACCGAGCTCAAGCGGGGCGATGTCCTCGAGATCGACTCCGATCCGTGGCAGGTGGCCGAGATCGCCTCGCAGACGCCGTCGGCGCGCGGCGCCAGCCTGCTCGTCAAGGCCAAGCTGAAGAACCTGCGCTCGGGCCAGACGCTGGCGAAGACGTGGCGCGGCGGCGAGCTCGTGGCGCCGGCGGAGGTGGAGACGCGGGCGGTGCAGTTTCACTACCGCCAAGGCGGCGACCACGTCCTAATGGATCTCGTAAGCTACGACCAGATCCTCTTGAGCGACGAGGTGCTCGGCGACGCGGCCGGCTACCTAACCGAGAACCTCGAGCTCGAGATCGTGCTGTTCCGGGAGCGAGTGATCGCCGTGGAGCTGCCCACCACCGTGGAGCTGAGGGTCGTCGACACCACGCCGCCGATCAAGGGCTCCACCGCCCAGGCCCAGCTCAAGCGCGCGACGCTCGAGACCGGCATCGAGGTGCTGGTGCCGCCCTACCTCGAGATTGGCGAGCGCATCCGCGTCGACACCCGCGACGGCCGCTTCGTCGAGCGCGTCAAGGCCGGCTGATCGCACTGGCGGCGCCCGCGACGTTGGAGGGCGCTGTTCCTTGTGGTGCGGGCGTCCCGCCCGCGCAGCTTGGGGAGCCGGCGCAAAGCGCGGGCAGGATGCCCGCACCACAAGGGCAGCAGCGTCCTCCGCGCCCCGCGGCAGCCTCGTGGAAATTCGCCTGCTGCCGGCCGCGTTGCACATAAGGCAATGGGCGATCTCGAACGACCATGGCGCGCGCTCGCGGCGGCGATGGGCAATGAGACGATTCGCCCGAACGAAAGGAGCTGTGAAATGTCCAAGAAGAGTTTTCTCGCTTGTCTCAGCCTTCTCCTGCCGGGCGCGCTGTTCGCGACCGCCGCCCTCGCGGCCTCCCCCCAAGGTCCGGCGCCCACCGGCGTCAAGGCCGAGATGATCATGTGGATCAGCGACGCCGAGGGCAAGCTGAACCAGCTCGCGGAAGCCATGCCCGAGAGCAAGTACACATGGCGCCCGGCCGAGGGGGTGCGCTCGCCAGGTGAGGTGTTCATGCACGTCGCGGCCGCGAACTTCGGCATCCCGAGCTACTGGGGGGTCAAGCCTCCGGCGGGCTTCGACTTCAACACCTACGAGAAGTCCCTCACCAAGAAGGCCGACATTCAAAAGGCCCTCCAGGAGTCCTTCGCCCACGTCAAGAAGGCGTTGGCCGCGGCCTCCGACGCGGACCTCGAGAAGCCCGCCGAGTTCTTCGGGATGAAGACCACCGTGCGCAGCGGTTACCTCCTCGTGCTCTCGCACGTCCACGAGCATCTCGGCCAGTCGATCGCCTACGCCCGCATGAACGGCGTGGTACCTCCGTGGTCCGCCAAGCAGGCGGAAGCGGAGAAGGCTGCAGCCCCGAAGAAGCCAAAAGAATAGGCTCCGCGAGCGCCGCGCATTCCGGCGCCGGCGGCGCCCTTCGCGCCCCGAGTACGGTTCACTGCGGTTCCCGTCCGCCCGAGACGGCGCGGGCGCGAGAGGGAGCGAGCGTGTCATGATGCTCGGCGGCTGCTGTGGTCTTGGCAGCTTCATAGGTTCCGAGGGTCGAGTGGAAGCTCTCTCCGTTCGCGCCGCGCGCCGGCTCGCACTGTGTCGCGCCGGGCTCCTCAAGCCGGAGTGGGCCGGGTTCCCCGCCCGGGCGCCGGCCGGGGAACGGCGCGCGCGTGCGGCGGCGCACCGGGTCATCGCGCGCTTCGGCTACCTGCAGCTCGACACCGTCTCCATCACCGGCGCGCGCAGTCACGCCCTGGTGCTGCTCGCGCGGCTCCCGGGCTTCGACGCTACGCTCGCCGAACGGCTGCTGGCGCCGGGCGAGCCGCTGTTCGAGTACTGGGGGCACGAGGCGTGCTGGCTGCCGATCGAGCTGTACCCGGTGCTCGCCTTCCGGCGCCGGGAGTTCGTGCACAACCCGTGGTGGGGCGACGTCGTCGGCGAGCACCCCGAGGTCGCCGCCGAGCTGCGCCGCCGCATCCGCGACGGCGGCCCGCTGCGCTCCCAGGAGATGGAGGGGAGGTCGGGCAAGGGGTGGTGGGACCTCAAGGCGGCCAAGCGGGTCGCCATCACCCTGTGGTTCTCGGGAGAGCTGGCGATCCGCGAGCGGGTGGGGTTCCAGCGGATCTACGACCTCGCCGAGCGCGTCATCCCCGAGCGATACCGGGAGGCCGACGTGCCGGTCGAGGATGCGCTGGAGCGGCTGCTGCTCCTGGCGCTCGCGGGCCACGGCTGGGCCACGACCGGGACGCTGGCGCGGACGTGGCGGCTGCGCAACCGCCCGGCCGAAATCAGCGCCGCGCTGGCGCGACTCGTGGACCGCGGCGCGGCGGTACCCTGCGCTCTCGCCGGCGACAGCGGCGGCCGTCAGGCCGGCTGGGCGCGCCCGGAGGACTTCGATCTCGCCACACGCCTCGAGACCGTGAGGCCTCGCCCGGACACCGGTGTCCTCTTGTCGCCGTTCGACCCCGTGCTCTGGGACCGTGCACGCGTCGAGCGCCTGTTCGGCTTCGACCAGGTACTGGAGATCTTCAAGCCCGCCGGCAAGCGCGTCTATGGGTACTACTGCATGCCGGTGCTGGCCGGCGAGCGCCTCGTCGCCCGCCTCGACCTCAAGGCCGACCGCCGCAAAGGCGTCCTCCGCGTGCTCTCGTGCCATCTCGAGGACGGCAGCGGCACAGCCCGCGCCCGCGTGGGCGCCACCGAAGCGGTCCGCACGGCGCTCGCCCGCTACGCCGCCGCTCTCGGCTTGGAGCCGTCGTCGCTCGATACCGAGCTGCGTCGAGCGTGACGCGGGGGTTTCCAGAAGGCGCCAGAGGCGGAGAGTCCACTCGGATCGCGTTTCGTGGCATCCTGGGCGCATGTACGCGCGAACCGCAGGTCTCGCAGCAGGTCTGCTCCTCATCGCCACCGGCGCCGGCGGGTTCCTGTTGCGCCTCCACCAGGCGTACCCCCAGGCCGCGAAGCTCCTGGCGACGACCTTCATCATCATGATGATCGCCGGCTGTCTCCTCATCACACTCGGCGCAGGCCAGCGGCGATCGGTCTCCCTCGCGGGTTGGGGTGCGAGCCTCCTCGGCCTTGGCGCCCTGTGGTCGACAACGTTGCTGCACGACCACACCGTCGGATCTGCGGCCTTCGTCGTCGCGCTGGCGGCCGTGGCGCTCTTCGTGCTGGGTCTCGCGCTCCAGATCGTTGCCGGCGTCCTCGGGCTGGCGGAGCGCCGGGCCTGAGACGCCACCACGTAGGTTCCACCGGCTGAGATCGCGGCGACCGATTTGCCGCACGGCGGCGGCCATCACGCCATCCCGCTGATCCTCGGCTCGATCCCGTCCACCGATGGCAAGAAACTCCGGCGTTCAGGTACCGCGTATTACGATCTCACCATCTTCTCGGGGGCACGTAGGGAATCGAGGACGAGCCCTCGACTACCTTTGAGGTCGCAGGTTGCGACCTCAAAGCAAGGGAACAGGCATTCGTCAGGCGCAGCCGTTGGTCACTAAACGTCGGGTAGCACTCGCTCGGCCGCGCCGCAGACGAGCTGGAGATCGAGTGCGACTTGGGCCTGGGAATGCGCTGGAGCGTCGTGCTCACTGCCGGAGCCATGCTAATTTCTTCCTGATGAACGCGCTGATCGAACGACACCGCGGAACCATCGCTACGTTGGCGAGGAAGTGCCACGTCCGCCGGCTTGCGATCTTCGGCTCGGCGGTGGCGGAAGGCTTTGACGCGGCGCACAGCGACGTCGACGTGCTCGTGGAGTTCGAGCCACTGGCCCCGGTCGAGCGTGCCGACGCCTACTTCGGCCTGCTGGCCGAGCTCGAGCGGCTCTTCGGCCGGCCCGTCGACCTCGTGGAGCAGACTTCGCTGCGGAACCCGTTCCTTCGCCAGAGCGTCGAGGCAAACCAGGTCGTGGTCTATGAGGCCGCCTGAGGTTCTCGAGTTTCTGTACGACATCAGCTAAGAGGTTCAGTGATTCGCAGGTTGCGATCCCGGGCTAGGGTGCGGGAGCGAGGCACTCGCGCGCAGCGCTCGGACGCTCTCGCGAACTCGTTCGACCAAGCGGACCTTCTCTGCCCAGCTCAGAGTCCGGCGCGCCTGTTGCCAGCGCCGCTGTCGCTCGAGGATCTCCCCGGCGTCACGCATCGAAGAACCTCGCCAGGAAGCGCTGCCACGCATGGGCCAGACCGTATTGCGCCGCGAGGCGCGCGATCCCGTCACGGGTGACGCTGTTGGACTCGAGCAGCGCCAGGATCCGGGCGAAGCCCTTGGCTCTGTCGACGCTCAGCACGATCACCGCGAGGTAGTCCGCTCGCACGACCCGGAGCGGGACACCCTCGAAGTCGGCCGTCTCGGCGGTTTCCATCGCCTCACGGGTAAGGGGGCTGAACGCGGGCACGAACTGCACCGGCCACGCACCGACACGGATGGCCTCGCCCTCGGTCTGCCCGCCTCGCGCGGCGCAAAATGCGTAGATGTCGCGGAGCACGTCCAGGGACTCGGTCGGAGGGCTGGCGACGAGCACATCCGCGTCGAGGGTCACGACCGCCTCCGTGTAGCGCATCTGCGCGACCGCACCGAACAGGGCGTAGTCAAGAATCACGCCGGCGTCGCGCATCTCGTTGAGCAGTTGTGCCAACTCCTTCACGGTACGATCTTACCGAACGCCCGCGGCCGCCGCCAACGTCGTCACCTGTGCGTGAGCACGACGATCTCCTGAAAGCAGGCGTCGGCGCGCTCGGCGTGGGCGTCGACAGCGCCTTGCAGCTCGGAGAACATGTGCTCGACTCGCTCAAAGCGCTTCTCCATCTCACCGAAGCGCTTCTCCATGTACTCGATGAGATGGGCGGCATCAGGGCTCATGACGGTCCATGCTGGTTCCGCCCGCGGCGCTTGGCGAGGCCGGCATGCTCCTGCGGCACTGCCCACCGACCTCGTAGAGGGCGCGGGTGATCTGGCCCAGGGAGCAGGAGCAGGCGGTGCGCACGCGGGCTACGCTCGCTGCCAGGCCTTCATGAACTCCTCCCGAGGGATCGCGGCTCGTGCGCAGTTCCTCGGAGCGTGGAGCTCTTGATCCGATCGTGGTTCGGGAGGGTCAACGGTGTCCGGCTGCCGTCCGGATTGTCGCGAACCACGGCGATGTGCTCTCACTCCTTGATGAGCTTGAAGCCGAGCGCTTCGAGGGTGCGGATCACCTTCGCCTTGGGCGCATCGGCAGGGAACTTCGGCATCTAGAAGTTAACGACGGTCTCTGCGACAAACGCCTCGAGGACGGGCGGGTCCAGCTCGAGTTCGGCGCCTCCGAAGGTCTCGATGTGGAAGCGGATCGCCGATTTCACGTCGGCCAGCGCCTCGTCGTATGTGTCGCCCTCGCCGACCACGACGCCGCTCAGGCCTAGCGGGTAGGCCACATAGCCATCGGGGTGCTTCTCCACGACGATCTTGATCTGCTTCGTCATCGGACCGTTCCAGAATCTACTCTACACCCACCGGTGGGCGTTTCACCGTCACATGCTCCTGCGGTACTGCCCGCCAACCTCGTAGAGGGCGTGGATGATCTGGCCGAGGGAGCAGGAGCAGACGGTGCGGAGGAGAGCGGCGAAGACGTTTCGGGAGCACCATTCTGCATCGTGCCGCCGCTTCACCCAGCCCCCGCCCGCCAGCCGCAGCTTCGGTCGGTGGGGCTGCAGCCCGCGTCGCGCCACCCGCCCGCCCTCCCGCGCGATGCCGCCGGTGCGGGCGGTGGCCTGCAGGGTGGCGAGGGCGGTGGGGAAGGGACTGACCAGGGAGCGGCTGCCTCGGTCGGCGACCCCCCGCCCCATCCCTCCCCCGCATCGGGCCTTCGGCCCTCTGGGGGGAGGGGGCCGGGGGCGGGCGGGGCTGCAGGGGTGGGGGAGATTGCTTCGTCGGCATGGCCTTCGGCCGCGCCTCCTCGCAATGACAGTGGGTCGCGGCCTGCGGCCACTCCTCGCAATCCACATGAGCCGCATCACACCCCGGGCCATGAAAGTCACTGTCACTGCGAGGAGCGAGCGCAGCGAGCGACCTTGTCCCGAGCCCGAGCACAGCGAGGGCTTGGGGGAAGCAGTCTCTCCCGCACAACGAGATTGCTTCGTTGCCCGACCCGCCTCCGGCGGACCGGGCGCCTCGCAATGACAGCGCCACCGGAGGGACTTTCTGAGCAATGACAGCGTTTCCCGGGCACTGGCAAGCATCACGGCGCCATGCTCGGTGAACACATGCGGAAGCGCCTTGGAGAACTTGAGGGCACGGAGGTGGTCGCAATTTGCGACCACCTCGGCCTTCTCTGCGGCCGTCAACTGGAACATGAAGTCCGCTGGGAAGCGATCCCGGTTACGTCGGACCTGCTCGTTGAGGTGCTTGGTCGCCACGCCGTAGAGGCGTGCGAGATCGGCGTCAATCATGACGCGTTGTCCCCGGATGACGAGGATGAGTTGCTCGATGCCTTCCGAAGGAACAAGCCCGCCGGGGCGCTCCAGCTACATGCTCCACCGGTACTGCCCGCCGACCTCGCAGGGGGCGTTGTTGATGGCGCGACAGACCGGTGCTGGCCTGGGGAAATGTGCTCAGGCTCGCTGGAGGAGATTACGCACTGCGGCCAGGAGGTCAGGAAGGTCGCGCTCGATCGCGTCCCATACGATGCCGAGATCCAGAGCGAAGTACGCGTGTGCGATGACGTCGCGCATGCCGGCGATCTCGCGCCAGGGAATGTCTGCACGCCGCGAGCGGATGTCCTCAGGCAGAGACTTGACGGCTTCACCGAGGACGTGGAGGTTGTGAAGAACCGCATCGAGCCGCATCGCGTCCGCGAACGCCAGGTCGCGGGTCAGGCCGTGCGTGAACGCGAGGATCTTGGCTGCTGCCTCCTCAATTTCGGCAAGGACGATCCGCGGGTCACGCGACGCGGATGGCATCGCGCTCCACGTGCGGCCGAACCGCGGGCTTGAGGCCGGTCTCGGTGATGAGGTCCACGGGCATCCCGAGGATCTCCTCGAGACGGAACTTGAGCTGCATGAACCGGCGGAAGGAGATCTCGCCGCGGAACGAGACGAGGAGATCCACGTCGCTGCCTGCCAGGCCCTCATCGCGGGCGACGGACCCGAATAGGCGCAGCGACGCCAAGGCGAACTCGCTGACGAGTTCGTCGCCGTGTTCCTTCAAGGCCAGCAGGACCGCGTCTTTGTGCATCGCGCGCCTCAACCAAGAGTGTAGACCATGACCTCGGTTCTACCGCGTCCGTTGGCGGGTCGCGGTGCCGGACCTGCCGAGGCGGGGCGTGGCCGACGCGGCCCGGCCCAGCATCCTGAGCGCGTAACTCACCGCCGCTTGCGCTCGATCCGCCGCACTGCTTCCTCGAAGGGGACAACCTCGTCGTGCGCGGCCTTGGCGGCGTCGTAGGCGCGCACCGCCTCCAACTCCTCGAGATCGGCGAGCATCTTGCGGTAGGCCTTCATGTCCAGGACCACCGCCACCCGCTTGCCGCTCTCGTCGACTACGTATCGTTCACGCGCAGCGCTCATGACATGCTCCATGGCAAGTATGGGGTTCCGAGTAGATCCCGACAAGCGCCGCATGGGGTGTTCCGCCTCTCACATGCTCCTCCGGTACTGCCCGCCGACCTCGTAGAGGGCGCGGGTGATCTGGCCGAGGGAGCAGGAGCAGACGGTGCGGAGGAGAGCGGCGAAGACGTTGCCGCCGGTGCGGGCGGTGGCCTGCAGGGTGGCGAGGGCGGTGGGGGAGGGGACGGACCAGGGGGCGGCGGCAGTGGACGGGTCGCGCTCCGGGTGCGCCGGGGTCCTTCGCTCGCCCTGCGCTTCGCGCATGGCTTCCTCAGGATGACGCGGTTCCGGGGCGGGCTCCAGGTGCGTCGGGATTGCCACGTCGCGGCCTTCGGCCGCTCCTCGCAATGACAGAGTGGTCGGACCAGCGGCCGCGCCTCCTCGCAATGACGGCGCGAGCGAAGCGGAATGGGCGGAGGCAAGCTCCGCCCCTACGCCGACGGGCCCCCCACCCCAGCCCTCCCCCGCGCTTCGCGGGGGGAGGGAGCCGGAGCCGGCGTGGCGTGCTTGGAAGTCCCGCACGTGCGCCAAGCGTGCTTGCTTCTCCTCCACGGACGCGCGGGTCAGCGCGCCGGCTTCGAGGACGTTCTCGGCGCGGGAGGCGTCGAGGAAGGTGTTGACGCCGACGATCGGGTAGGAGCCGTCGTGCTTGAGGCGCTCGTAGTGGAGCGACTCCTCCTGGATCTTGGAGCGCTGGTAGCCGGTCTCCATCGCGCCGAGCACGTCGCCGCGCTCGGAGAGGTGCTCGAACTCCTCGAGCACCGCGGCCTCGACCGTGTCGGTGAGCCACTCGAGGAAGTGCGAGCCCTGCCACATGTTCTCATTCTTGAGAGGGCCGAACTCCATGCTCGAGATGAGCTGGATGGCGACGGCGCGGCGCACCGACTCCTCGGTGGGGGTAGTGATCGCCTCGTCGTAGGCGTTGGTGTGGAGCGAGTTGCAGTTGTCGGCGAGGGCGAGCAGCGCCTGCAGGGTGGTGCGGATGTCGTTGAACGAGATCTCCTGGGCGTGCAGCGAGCGGCCGGAGGTCTGGATGTGGTACTTGAGCTTCTGGGAGCGCTCGTTGGCGCCGTAGCGCTCGCGCATCGCGGTCGACCAGATGCGGCGGGCGACGCGGCCGATCACCGCGTACTCGGCGTCCATCCCGTTGGAGAAGAAGAACGAGAGGTTGGGCGCGAGCTCGTCGATCTTCATGCCGCGGGCGAGGTAGTACTCGACGTATGTGAAGCCGTTCGCAAGCGTGAAGGCGAGCTGTGAAATGGGATTCGCGCCGGCCTCGGCTATGTGGTAGCCGGAGATCGACACGGAGTAGAAGTTGCGCACGCCGTGGTCGACGAACCACTGCTGGATGTCGCCCATCATGCGCAGCGCGAACTCGGTGGAGAAGATGCAGGTGTTCTGGGCCTGGTCCTCTTTCAGGATGTCGGCCTGGACGGTGCCGCGCACCGCCTGCACGGCGCAGGCGAGCGCGTCGTCCCACTCGCCGGGCGCGAGCAGGGCGGCGATCTCGTCCCACGGCTTGCCGTCGACGACCGGCTGGAGAGCGTCTGAGGGCGTGCCGGCGAGGCGGCCCGAGGCGATCAGGCGGCGCTTGGCCTCCTGGCGGCCGGCGACGTTGAAGAACATCGCCAGGATCATCGGCGCCGGGCCGTTGATGGTCATCGAGACGCTGGTGTTGGGCGCCATCAGGTCGAAACCGGCGTAGAGGCGCTCCATGTCCTCGACGGTGCAGATCGAGACGCCAGACTCGCCGACCTTGCCGTAGATGTCCGGGCGCTCGGCCGGATCCTCGCCGTACAGGGTGACCGAGTCGAACGCGGTCGAGAGGCGCGCGAACGGCTGGCTGTCGGAGACGAGGTGGAAGCGCGTGTTGGTGCGCTCGGGACCGCCCTCGCCGGCGAACATGCGCAAGGGGAGCTCCTCGGTGCGCTTGAACGGGAAGACGCCGGCGGTGTACGGGTAGGCACCGGGGACGTTCTCGGTGGCCAGGAACTGCAGGATCTCGCCCCAGTCCTCGGTGGACGGCAGCACGACCTTCGGGATGTGGGTGCCGGAGAGCGACACCGAGGTGAGCGGGACGGTGATCTCCTTGTCGCGCACCGTGTAGGTGAACTTGTCGCGGCCGTAATCGGACTTGATCTTCGGCCACATCGCCAGCATCTCGCGGCTGTCGTGGGAAAGCTCGTGGGCGAGGCGGCGGATCTCGGCGTCGAGGTCGGGTAGGGGAGCAGCTTGCCTGCTCCCTTGCCGGGCGGAGGCAAGCTCCGCCCCTACTCCTCCGACGATCTGCTCGAACAGCCGCCACAGCGTAGCGTGAATGCCCTTGCCTTCGGACCCCTGACCCCTGACCCCTGCCCCCGTCGTCTCGCCGCCGTGCGCGGAGAGGATCGCCCGCGCGCCGGTGAGCTGATAGAGCTGGCGGGCGACGCGTGCCTGGGCCTCTGCGCGCTCGCGCGAGCCGCGGCACGCCTGCGAGATGCCGCGCAAATAGCCGACGCGCTCGGCGGGGATCAGCGGGTGACGCTCGGGCAGTCCGGCCGGGTGGGCGCAGCTCCGGCCCAGCTCCCAGTCGCCGTTGCAGCGCTCGGACAGCTTCGAGATCAGCGCCAGGTAGAGCGCATTGACGCCGCGGTCGTGGAACTGGTGGGCGCAGGTGGCGAAGACGGGGAGCGAGTCGTCTGAGGTGGCGAAGTCGTTGCGGCAGCGGCGGAGCTGCTTGCGCACGTCGCGCAGCGCGTCGAGCGCGCCCGGGCGGTCGAATTTGTTGATCGCCACGAAGTCGGCGAAGTCGAGCATGTCGATCTTCTCGAGCTGCATGGCGGCGCCGTACTCGGGCGTCATCACGTAGACCGACAGGTCGGCGAGGTCGGCGATCTCGCTGTCCGCCTGGCCGGCGCCGGCCGACTCGACGATCACCAGGTCGAAGCCGGCATCGACGCAGACGTCGATCGCCGCGCGCATGTGCGCCGACAGCGTGCGGTGCGCCTGGCGGGTGGCCAGCGAGCGCATGTAGACCCGGTCGTTGAGCGAGTTCATACGGATGCGGTCGCCGAGCAGCGCGCCGCCGGTGCGCCGCTTGGTCGGGTCGACGGCGAGGATCGCGACGGTGCGCTTCGGGCAGTCGATGAGGAAGCGGCGGACCAGCTCGTCGGTGAGTGATGATTTGCCCGCTCCACCTGTACCGGTAATACCGACGACTGGAGGGCGGGGAGTAGAAGACGGGGTTCGGGGCTCGGGGCTCGGGGTTCGAGAAGAAGAGGCGCTCTTGCCGGCCTCGGCGAGGGTTATCAGGCGCGCGACCTCGGCGAATGCTGTCGTGCGTAGGGGAGCAGCTTGCCTGCTCCCTTCCCGGGCGGAGGCAAGCTCCGCCCCTACGTTTCCGGGCTGGTCTGTGTAGGGGGGCAGCTTGTCTGCCCCCTCTTGAGTGACTCCGGTACCGCGACGACGGGCGGAGGCAAGCTCCGCCCGTACATCGGCGGAGGAAAAGTCGCAGGCACTGATCATCTCCGCGATCATTCCGTCCAGGCCGAGCCGCCGACCGTCGTCGGGGGAGAAGATCCGAGCGACGCCGTACGCCTCGAGCGCCTTAGCCTCCTCGGGGACGATCACGCCGCCGCCGCCGCCGAACACCCTGATGTGGCCGCCGCCGCCGGCGCGCAGCAGGTCGATCATGTAGCGGAAGAACTCGACGTGGCCGCCCTGGTACGAGGAGACGGCGATGCCCTGCGCGTCTTCCTGGATCGCCGCGTCGACGATGTCCTTGACCGAGCGGCTGTGGCCGAGGTGGATCACCTCGGCGCCGTGCGCCTGCAGCAGGCGGCGGATGATGTTGATCGCCGCGTCGTGCCCGTCGAACAGCGCCGCCGCCGTGACGAATCGGACCTTGTGCTTCGGCGTGGTGGTCGCAGCCATTCTTGACCTTCCCAGGCGATTCTAGCGGATTACGCGACCCCCCACCCTGTCCCTCCCCCCGCGCTTCGCGGGGGGAGGGGACCGGGCCGCAGGCATCTGCAGGATCGTTGTTACGGTCCCTCCCCCTGGCGAGCCGAGAAACCCTGAGGTGATAGCCTTTCATTGAGGTCCCTCCCCCTGGAGGGGGGAGGACAGGTGGGGGTGGATGACCGATCTCCTGACGAAGCGCGCACGCGAGTTGCGCGCCGCGATGACCGACGCCGAGCGTGCAATGTGGCGCGTGCTGCGCCAGCGTCAGCTCGGCGCACGGTTTCGCAGGCAGGCGCCGATCGGGCCGTACATCGTCGATTTCGCTTCCTTAGAGAGGAAGCTCGTGATCGAGGTCGACGGCGGGCAGCACGCCGAGAGCGAGAGCGACGCCGAGCGCGATGTATGGCTGCGCGAGCGCGGGTTTCGCGTGTTGCGGTTCTGGAATCACGAGGTGCTGACGAATCCCGTGGGCGTGGCGGCCGTGATTCTCGAGGCGCTCCAGGGCCCCCCACCCTGACCCTCCCCCGCGCTTCGCGGGGGGAGGGGACCGGGCCGCACGAATCTGCAGGGTTGCGATCTCGGTCCCTCCCCCTGGAGGGGGGAGGACAGGTGGGGGTGGACGACCGTCGACCGGGTCCTCGGCCGCCGAGACCCTTCTCGTTAGCGGCTGGCCAGCGGTCTCGAGGAAACCCAACGGGCGTTTGCACCGTATCCAGGACAAGCCCGGTACGGCCGGGCCGTGCGTACGTTCGAAAGGGGATGGACGATGCCGATGACTCGCCGACGCCTGGCGACGCTGCTGGCCGCGGTTGCCGTGGGCGCTCTCGCGGCTTGCGGCGGAGAAACGCTCACGCCGGCGCCCGGCAAGATGCCGGTCACCACCACCTCGAAGGCGGCGTTGAAGGAGTATTTCACCGGACGCGACCTGGTCGAGAAGCTGCGCGGTGGGGAGGCAGGGGCGCATTTCCTGAAGGCGGCCGAGCTCGATCCCAAGTTCGCCCTCGCGCACCTCGGGGTGGCCACCACCGCCCCCGGGCCGACGGAGTTCTTTCCGGCGCTGCGGCGCGCGGTGGAGCTCGCCCCCCTGGTCACGGAGGCCGAGGCGAACATCATCAACGCGGGCGAAGCCGGCGTGAACAGCCGGCCCGACGAGCAGCGCCGGCTGCTCGAGGCGAACGCGAAGGCATACCCGGACGACGAGCGCGCCCACAGCATGCTCGGCAACTTCCTGTTCGGCTCGCAGGAGTGGGAGGCGGCGATCGTGGAGTACAAGCGCGCCATCGCCATCGACCCCAAGTTCTCGCCGCCGTACAACCAGCTCGGCTACGCGCTGCGCTACCTGAACCACGATGCCGAGGCGGCGGCGGCGTTCAAGACGTACACGGAGCTTCTCCCCGACGAGCCCAACCCGTACGACTCGTACGCCGAGATGCTGCTGCACCTGGGGCGCTACCGGGAGTCGATCGTGGAGTATCAGAAGGCGCTCGATCTCAACCCCAACTTTCCGAGCGCCTACGTCGGCATCGGCCACGCGCTGATCTACCTCGGCGAGCCCGACGAGGCTCGCAAGGCGTTCATCAAGCTGCGCTTCATCGCGCGCAACGACGGCGAGACGCGGCAGGCGTACCTCTGGCTGGCGGGGTCGTACCTCTTCGACGGCGACTACGACGGGGCGATCGCCGAGATCCTGAAGCGGTTTGAGCTGGCCAAGGCCAAGAGCGACAAGGCGTCGATGGCGAACGATACCGGGCTGATCGCGCAGATCCTGGTCGATGCCGGCCGCGCCGACGAGGCAAAGGCCCGCCTCGACGAGGCGATGACTTTCCTCGACGAGGCCGAGGTTCCCGCCGCCGTCCGCGAGAACGGTCATGTCGGCTACCTCTTTGGTCTCGCTCGCGTGGCTCTGGTCCGCGGCGACATTCAGGACGCCCTGGCGCAGGCGCAGAAGTACCGCCAGCGCGCCGAGGGCGGGAAGATCCCCGACCAGATCCGGACGTCGCACCTCCTGTTAGGCCTCATCGCATCCGCGCAGGGGGAGCATGCCAAGGCCGTGACGGAGCTCTCGCAGGCCAACCTCAACGACCCCCGCGTTCTCCTCGCCCTCGCCAGGGCGCAGGCGGCGAACGGCGACACCCGGACCGCGATCGAAACGTGCGGGCAGGCGCTCGTGTTCAACCGGCCGGATCTCGCCAACGCCTTCGTGCGCGTCCCCAGGCTCGCGCTGCTCAAGGAGCTGACGGCGGCCGCCGCCGGATAGGCCGGCACGACGGCGCCCAGAGCCTCGCCGACCGCGCCCGCACCACAAAGGCAGCGGTCCCGGTCGTTGTGGTGCGGGCTTCCAGCCCGCGCATTTCGGCGTGCATGCGGAAAGTGCGGGCAAGATGCCCGCACCACAAGGGCGGCCGTGGTGGTCGTTGTGGTGCGGGCTTCCAGCCCGC
>Ga0315273_10003022_pt1 | contig 20192 bp, 18 predicted proteins | sample YL17G02_0_MG_FD_205753 | JGI IMG/M metagenome (GOLD analysis project Ga0315273, IMG submission 205753) | Sediment microbial communities from Yellowstone Lake, YNP, Wyoming, USA - YL17G02_0 | ecosystem: Environmental > Aquatic > Freshwater > Lake > Sediment | place: USA: Wyoming | collected...
AAGGAGTTGGGAGAAATGCGTGGGAGGAGGATGAGACACACGGCGGTTCACATCTCGGCCGCCATCGCGGTGGAGGTAGTCGCAGGCCGGCTGGGCTGCGGGACTGGAGGGACGCAGCCTGAAGGCTGCGACTACGTGCAATGTGAGGCGCGGCGTCACCCGGCTGCGGCTGCAGGCGTTGCGAGGCGCGGCGCTCCACCGAGTTGCCACCTCCACGGCGGGCGCCGCGGCCGAACAGCCTATGGCATCGGGATGCTGCAGCGGTCAAACCAGCCCGTCGACGATGCTTCAAACTTCTCGAGCATCCCGGCTGCCGCCTCGCTCGCCGCCTCGCCGAACGCCCCACTCGTCGCCCCTTCGCTGTCTTGGGCCTGCAACTCGGCGAAGCTCCTGCCTTCGCTGATCATCCAGCCAGCGATCATTACCCCCATGCCCTCAAAGGGGTTCAGGCTGCCAGCCAGATTCTCGCCGCAGGCGCACTGCGCCAGCTTGAGCAGGTCGCCGCTCTGCATCGATCCCGGCGCGTAGGTGGCCCCGTCGTCCGGCGGCTCCTTGCTCGAATCGACGCAGACCACATAGACGGTCAGCGTCGCCTCATCGCCCGTTGGTATGACAGCTGTCACTGGCTGCACGACCATTAACCGCTGATCGGTGGGGTCGTCCGGCTCGAAGATGAAGCCGCACGGGATGGTCGTGGTGATGTCATCCGGCCCGGGATTGTGAACGACGATCTTGATCCCAGGGCCGGCGATCTCCCCGTTGGCGGTGACCGTCACGATCTCCAGGTCGCCGCGCTTGACCCGACTTGGAAGGTCCTCTCCCAGCACGGCTGACACGGCTGCCGGCCGCATCAGCCCGATCAGCCGGCCGTCGCCGACGGTTGCCTGCGTCCCATCGATGCCCAGTAGGTCGACCGCACTCACCTCGCCCGTGGAGTAGCCCGCGACCATCCGGTCCTCGTCCACCCATAGGATGCGCTCGAAGTACCCCGGGGATAGGGAGGCGATGGCGGCCGGGTCTCCGCCCCGGTTGCGGCGTACGAGCACCTGGCCACCCTCGTCCTCGGGATTACCCCGGGCGATGGCGTAGGCTATTCGTCCTCCGGAAGGTGAATAGGCGGCCGCGCCCTGCTGACCCTGATCGGGCAAGACCGGGAATGTGATCTCGGACCCACTTGAGAGGTCGCGCTCGCCCATCCCGTCCGGACCGCATCCGCCTGCGGCGTACGCGCCATCCGGCGAGAGGCCATACCAGCATGGGCCGCTGTCGTCTTCGGTAGCGGGGACCAGCGGGGTCGAAGCGCCATCGGCCGGGCTGTAGCGGTAGAAGCTCGACCAGCCGAAGAACAGGATGTAGCCGCCGATGCCAGTCACCTGGTAGGCATAGATGAGATCCCCCTCCACCCAGCGCACAGCCTCCAGCGCATAGTACTCCGGCAGGTCATAGGGCGGGCCGGTTTCGACGATGAGCTGAGGGTTGCTGCCGTCGATAGCGGCGATCCACAGTTTGCTGAAACGGGATGCCTGTCCGAAGAACGAATGCGTCCAGGCGATTTGGGTCTCATCCTCCGAGACCGCAAAGGTCAGCGTATCCAGGTCCTCGGCGGCCGTGAAGTCGAGCGTTTCCACCCCGGCCGAGGTCACGCGGCGGACGACGCCGCCCAAGCTCGAGCCGGTGCTGTCCACGTAGTAGATGGACTCACCGACGACTTGGGCCGTATTGGGCCGCGCGTAGTCCAGGCCGGCCGCTGGCCGCGTCTCGCGCAGCCCGCCGTCGAGCGCGTACACTTGGAAGACATCCCCCTGGTGCGTCACGACCAGGGGCTCTGGCGGCGGACCTTCGGTGGCCGGCGGCCGGGTTTCACCACCTCGGATCTCAGCCGTCGGAGCACCGCCGACCGCCTCGCCCAGGAGCCGCTGCGGCAGCGAGCAGCCCAAGACCAAAGCCAGCGTGACGAGGACGGAGAGTACCGGCATCCAATGACGGTGAGATGGGGACATCGGGTGACCTCCTGCGCGGAACGAGGCGTCGGCGGAGGGCTGCAGCGGATAGCATCCGCTCACTGCTGGGGAAGCAGGCGGGATGTTCACACCACCCCGCCCATCCTGGAACCCCCTGTGATAAACCCCACAAGGAGTATAGGTCGACGTTTGGCGGCCGACAACCGGCCCATGCTCTCACCCGTCCTGGGATCCAGAACCCCGACCGCGCCTCCTGCGGCCTCACCGGATAGGGCTCGGATTCAACCGCCCACCTTCGCCTGAGGACTGCTGCACCTCTCAATTGAGGATCGGACGCCGAATGTCCGCGCCACGGGGTACATTCCCGGCTTGGCCGGGTCACGCTCGTCCAGGTAGGGCGTACCCTTGGACCTGCGTGCCGGCCGTAACCCTTTGGCGGCGATTCCGTCCTTAGTGCCGTAGCACGGATATTCGGTGATGTATTCACGCGGCCTTGGCCAGCCGGCCGGAGCCTCGTATCGCCAGGCGTTCGAGGAGCTTGGTGAGGTCGGACCGGGTGAACTTCCATTCGAACGGTTGAGCCAGGACCTCGTAGCGGACCTGGAAGGCGAGGATCCTGGCGGCGAGCTCCTCGAGCGAGGCGGCATCAGTCGGCGAGAGGACCTTGCGCTCGAGGATGCTAAAGTAGATCTCGACCTGGTTGAGCCAACTGGCGTGGATCGAGAGATGGACGGGCACGAGGCGCGGGTACACCTCCACGAGACGTCGGACGGCGGCCTTGCCCCGATGCGAGCTGCCGTTGTCGAGGACCCAGATGACGCGCCGCGCCGAGCGGTACGGCTCGGCGGTCATGACCTGGTCGACGAGCCGGCCGAACGGCTCGATGCCGGTCTTGGGCTCACAGCGGCCGAAGAGCCTGGCCCGGTGGACGTCCCAGGCGGCGAGATGCTGAAGTGCCCCGCCGCGCTCGTACTCGTGCTCGACGAGCATCGGGTGGCGCGCGGTCGCGGCGATCGTCCGATGGCAGCGGATCCGGGCCTGGATGCTCGTCTTCTCGTCGGCGCTGATCACGAACTCGTCGCTCTTGAGCGGGTGACCGTCCCACTCGCCGGCGTAGAGGTCGAGGACGCGCGCCGCCTTCGGCTCGAAGTCGGGATCGCGCGGGAAGATCCAGCTGCGGTGGGTCCATGGCTTGATCGCGTCCTCGTCGAGCCAGCGCCAGATCGTCGTGTCCGAGATCGACGCGACGAGACCGCGGCGGATCACCTCGGCCCGAATGTCGGGGACGTGGAGCCGCGAGAGGGGCAGGCCAAGGCGGGCCGGCAGCTCACAGGCGATCGCCTTCACGGCGACGATGAGCTCTGGGGGGAAAACCCGGCCGGCGGCCGGTCCGGGAGCGCTCCGCCAGGCCCGCCAGGCCCTCCTCGAAGAAGCGCTTTCGCCACTTCGACACGATCTGGACCGGCAGGTCGAGCCGGCGGGCGATCTCAGTGTTCTCCTGGCAGTCGGCGGCCAAGAGCACGATCCGAGCCCGGACGACATCGCGATACGGTGCTGAATAGCGACGGCTCGTGGACTCCAGGGAAGCTCGTTCAGCAGGCGACAACTCGATGATGAATGGGCTCTGCCTCGGCACGTGCTCCTCCCGCGGCGGACGAGAGGAGTATACTCCTGCGGCAGGCGGGATACATCATCGTATATGTGTGGGAGAGTACTTAGTCGCTGCCAGGCTACCCTCCGTGCTCTCCCGGACGGCCAATGCCCTCGCGGGAGGCATCAGATGGAGCACCTCTCCCCCGACAGGCACATGTGCACGGAATCGCCTGACCATCGCGAAGACCTTGCCACATCCTGCTTGCTATAGTACAGGTATTTGAACCATTGTACACGTCATTGACTTATAGACTATATCTATGTATGATAAGTTAGATGGTCCTCCAGATTGACGTTGCTTATTAGCCTTGGAGGAAGAACCGATGCCTGAGCCCGAAAGTGGCAATGTAGGCATTGCGATCAGACAGGAGAGGTTGTGGCTAGGTCTAACCTCCGCTGAGCTAGCCGGACGCGCGTCCCTCTCGCCGGCATACTTGAGCAGGATCGAGAAGGGGAACGCAAACCCGTCTCTCAATGTGCTCTCCCGCATTGCTGGAGCCCTCGGGTTGCCACGCGAAGTGTTGCTGAAAGACGGCGACAAGCGCACGGGCCGCGCGGAGCAAGGGAAGAACCCTCATCTGAAGGCGACGGTTGTCAGGCGACTCGAGCGCAAGTCGATGCGGACCCCCAACTCCTCGGTGATCTACGAGCTCCTTACACCAGACCTGCAGCGCAATCTGCAATTCATAATGGCCATCCACACTCCGGGTGAAACGGTTCAGGAGTTCGCTCACGAGGGTGAAGAGAGCATACTCTGTCTGAGCGGTAGCACAAAAGTGGTCGTGGGCGGAGAGGAGTTCGTTCTCGAACCCGGGGACTGCGTTTGCTTTGACTCGTCCGTCCGACATTCAGCCACTGCCATTGGGAATGAACCGGGCACAATTGTGTCTGCCCAAACACCTCCTAGCTTCTAGGGCTACACCCCATGGGACACGTTGAGCGGGATTCGCGCGTTGCCATTAGAGGAAGAGGTATGCGCCCGTGATTCTCCCAATCCCCACAGGCAAGATAACCAAATCGGCCCGATCAAATGCTCCAGGAACCGCTGTTCGACTTCACGGAGTTCTAGCCAGACCTTGTTCGAGCCAGGCACGGCTGTCTTCGTCCGTCGTCAAGATCCTCGCCGAGAAACAGGATTCCCCAGCATGTTGAGTACCTCCCGCACCAGGAGAGAGGCAATGACAGTTGGCCCTTTCGGCGTACTTTCCCAAGAGCAGGTCGTCCGCCTTCACGAAGGCGCTCTGAAGCTCCTAGCAACGACGGGCATGCTAATCCACAGCCGAGCAGCCCGTGTGGTCTTGGCCGATCGCGGAGCCATCGTCAACCAGCAAAGCGAGGTGGTCAGATTCCCGGAGCGGCTGGTTTATGAGTTGGCGGGAAGGGCTCCGACGTCATACATCTTGGGCGGGCGCGACAGTGAGCATGACTTAACCTTGACCCTGAGCTCAGCTCTTACACGTCCTATCGCCGGCTGCAACAAGGTATTTGACCTTCGGACCAACCGAAGGCGCGATCCTACGACCCAAGACATGATCGAGGCCGCGCTGATTGTCGATGGGCTTCCCCGCTACGACTGCAACGCGGCCTTTGTCTATGGGATCGAAGAACCTCCGCCGACTAGAGCTGTGCACTATTTCAAGATTCTGCTGGAACACACCCGCAAGCATATCTGTATGTCACCCTACGGTCCCCGCGACGTCGAGTACATGATCGAAATGGCAGGCGTGATCCAAGGCAGTCGAGAAGAGATCGGACGACGCCCAATCTTCAATATCATCACTTCCCCGGCGTCTCCTCTGGTTTTCTCCGATCACTTTGCCAATGCAATCATGACAGCGGGCAAGGCTGGTATCCCCGTGATGATGGGCTCAACGCCTATCGCAGGCGGGACGGGGCCTGTGACTCTCGCCGGATCGATAGTACTCATGCACGCCGAGAACTTGGTGGGGGTGCTGATTGCACAGGCCGCGAACCCAGGTGCTCCAATCTATGTCGGACCTCGTCCCACCGCAATGGATATGAGAGTCGGAACATCACTGTGGGGTCCGATCGAATGGGGACTCGCATCGTCTGGTGCAGTTCAAGTGGCCAGTTGGTGCGGCTTACCGACCGACTTCATGGGGGTAGGGACCGATTCGAAGCTGCCAGATCAGCAAGCCGGAATTGAGCGGGCCATGATGGCTGTGCTCGCGTTTCTAGTGGGGCCGAGTCTGATCGCTGGAGGGGGATACATCGACACTATCAGCACAGGTAGTCTTGAGCAACTGGTCATTGATGACGAAATCTTTGGGATGGCCCGCCGCCTCGTGCAGGGGGTGGAGGTGGATACAGAGCGCATGGCTTTGGACGTCATCGACCAGGTTGGCCCAGGTGGCAACTTCCTTGCCGAAGAGCACACCAGGAAGTACCACCGCCTTGAACATCTCATCGTGGATCTTGCGGACAGGAATACCTATGGCAAGTGGGAGGAAGAGGGCCTAGATGTGGTGCGCCGCAGCCGATCCAAGGCAGATGGGATCCTCTCTAGTCATGAAGTTCCACCTCTTGAAGATGCGTCGCGTGCCGAACTCCACAGAATACTGGACACGGCACGGCGAACCTTGTGAAAGACTGAGGAATTGACAATGCCAGGACCAACCCAGTTTAGCCCTGCATCCCAGGCGATCATTGATGGTGATTCCCAGGAAGCTTTGCAGCTTGTGGAAAGCGCCCTGGCTTCCGGCAAATCCGCGGCCGCAGTACTTGATGAGCTCACCCAGGGAATCCATGAAGTGGGAAATCGGTTCGGAACGGGAGAATTCTTCTTGCCGGACCTGATGGCGGGGGCGAAAGCAATGAAGGGTGCCATGGCGCGCCTCGAGCCGGAGCTCGCGAAGTTGACTTCCAGACAGAGCGACTCAGCTGGCAAAGCCAGAATCCTCTTGGGAAGCGTGAAGGGGGACTTGCATGACATTGGCCGCAGCCTGGTCGGGCTGATGCTTGAGGTGAATGGGTATGAGGTGCATGACCTGGGCGTCGATGTACCAAGTGAACGATTCATTACTGAAGCGCAACGACTCAATGTGGACGTTATAGGGTTGTCATCGCTGCTGACCACCACCGCCAGACAGGCCGAGTCCCTGATCGGTCGGTTAATCGATGCGGGATTGAGGAAGCGATACTTGGTGGTAGTCGGTGGTGCCGCAACCTCTTCTGGATTTGCAGAGGAAATCGGGGCAGACGGTTGGGCAGAGAACGCCACGGACGCCGTGAAGCTCGTGGGGGGGTTGCTAGTAGCCTCCCGGGGCACTAGGTAGCGGCCTATGATCACTCCGAGACTATCCCTCCTCGACCCCGAGGATGCCAATCGATTCCACGAAGCATCGCTGAGGCTCCTAAGCGAGATGGGAGTCGTCATTGAGGACAAGACGGCCATCGAAGTACTTGATGCGGCGGGAGCCGCGGTAGATTTGCGCTCCAATATAGTACGGATCCCGGCCGACGTTCTCGATAAGCTCATTCATCAGGCTCCTCGCGAGTTCGTCCTAGGGGGAAGGAGCGGGCGTCGCGAAAACCTGATGGGAGGGAAAGAGCTACTCACCCGGCCTGTCGTTGGGTGCCTTTTCATCACGGACAGGGAGGGCAAACATCGGCGCGCTCGCACCGTTGACGCGAGCAAGATTGCACGCTTGGTCGATGCCGTCGACGAATACACATGGAACGCTGCCGCGGTCTATCCAGACGACGTCGAGAGCTCCGTCTGCGATGTCGCGTACTGTAAGATCCTCTTTGAGACCACCACCAAACACTTCTGCATTTCAGCCTACACCCCCGAGTCGCTCTCATACATGGTTGAGATGGCTGAAGCGGTCGCCGGAAGTCCGGAGAAGCTGAGGTTGGCTCCTCTCTTCAACATTGTCATGGCCACGACTAGCCCCATGAAGTATTCAAAGAACCAGGTGGGGTGGATTGCGCGAGCGGGGAAGGTTGGTATCCCGGTTGGGATTGCCTCCACCCCATTGATGGGCGCGACTGGCCCTGTAACGCTGGCCGGGTGCATCGTCCAAATGAACGCTGAGAATCTGGCCGGTGTTGCGCTTTCACAAGCGCTGAACCCAGGGGCTCCTGTGTACTACTGCTCCCGGCCAACCCTACTGGACATGAGGACGGGCAACTCCCTCTGGGGCCCTATCGAAATGGGCATGATCGACGCCGCAGCCATCCAAGTTGCCAGGCGATATCAGATACCGAGCGACGTACTCTCTCTTCGAACAGACGCCAAGTCAATGGACGAACAGGCTGCGTACGAGCGCATGTCTAATTCGCTGATGCCAGCTTTGGCTGGAGTGAACTCGATTGCCGGGGCTGGGATGCTGGAATTCGTGAATGCTGTATCAGAAGAACAATTGGTGATTGACGCCGAGATACTCACCATGATCCGTCGCGTCGTGAGGGGCATTGACACGGACGAAGAAAGCATGTCCCTCGAAGTCATTGAGGCGGTTGGTCATCAGGGTCAGTTTCTCGCCGAACAACACACTCGCAGGCACCACCGATCGGAATTCTGTGAGACCAGGCTCGCGGATCGGAGTCTCTTCAACCAATGGGCGCAAGCAGGAGGCAGGGACATAGTCGAAGCGGCCGCAGAGCGGGCCAAGTCCCTTCTGACAAGACATGAAGTTGAACCATTGGACCCCGGAGTGATGCGCGAACTAGAGTCTATTCTGCTGTCCTCCGGGAAGAACCTTGGCTAAGCTCTCAGGAGTTACCGTTCGCAACAGTGCTATCTGGACGCGTCAAGGCGTTGGGAAGATGTTGAAGAAACTGTCTCCCGATGGCCGCCGATGGCATGAATAGCGCGCCGCTCAAGTGTAGCGTGACAGGGAGACTTGGCCGACAAACGCACGATCAGACAGAATGGAAATCTCAGAATGAACAGACGGCTAGAGGCGCTCCAGGCCCATCCCGGAATGGCCTCGCCGGCCAGCCGGGGCCACAGCCGCCTTCCGTCTAGGAGAAGGGCACGGGAGTGATGCCCCAGGACCACATCAGAAGGCGACCTTCGTCGCGGGAGAGATTCCTTACGGCTTTGCGCGGCGGGGAGCCCGATTACGTTCCGCTGTTCGACTTCCTGGACAGCCAGCCGCTCTACGAGGCGGTCCTCGGCCGCCGCCCGTCGGCCTACAACGCCTGCGATACCGTGGAACTCTCGCTCGAGCTAGGCATGGATGCGGTTTTTGTTCCCTTCGGCGGATTCAAGGGGTACACCGCCGAGATTCAGACTCGCGACGAGAGCGGCGTCTACACCGATGAATGGGGAACGACCTACAAGAATACCGGTGCAAGTTGGCCGGCGGCGGCCCCAATCGCCTATCCCGTCAAGGGACCAGTGGACTTGAACCGCCTGCGCGTGCCGGATCCGACCTTGCCGACGCGCTTGGACGGAATCCGGGAGGCGCACGCCGCTGGGCGCGGAGATGTGGCAATTGTGGGCGGGATCAACGGCCCACTCACGGTGGCCTTCACCCTGGCGGGCTGGGAGACGTTCATGCTCGCCCTTCACGAGGCCCCCACCTTCGTGGACGACCTGCTGTTGGTCGGAGCCGAGTACTACACCGAGGCATGCCACCGCATGATCGACGCCGGGGTGGACGCTATTTGCGTCGCGGAAGATATGGGGTTCGCGTCCGGCCTCTTCATGTCGCCGGTGCAATTCCGCCGACACCTGTTTCCGCTCGTGGGCAACCTGATCCAGTTGATCAAGGGCCACGATGTGCCTGTCCTGTTGCATTGCGACGGCAACATCAATCTCATTCTCGATGAACTGGTCAGCATGGGGATCGACGGCTACAACCCGGTAGAACGCAAATCGCACATGGACATCTTCACCCTCAAGGAAAAGTATGGCAACCGACTGTGTTTGGTGGGCAATGTAGATTCGACCGGCACCTTAACCTCAGGCACCCCCGAGGAGGTGAGGGCCGAAGTTCTAGAGCTGATCAAACGGGTTGCGCCCGGCGGCGCGTATGTACTGGCTTCCGACTCTGACTTGCGTAATGAAATGCCTCTCGCCAATATGCTGGCGATGATCGAGACGGCAGAGGCACATGGCCGGTATCCAGTCTCAGCAAGTGGCTCGCAAGAATAGCCAACAATGTGAGGTGGCCATGACCAAATGTCAGGAGGAGCTGTATCAGCTGGCATCGCAGTACCTACCTGGCGGGGTTTGCTCTTCTGCCCGGGTACACAAGTCAATCGGTAGGCCAGTCTACATCTCACGGGCGGACGGCAGCCGGGTGTACGACGTGGAGGGCCGGGAATACATAGACCTATTCATGTCATTCGGGGCCGGACTGCTCGGGCACGGTCACCCTGCGGTGAAGGAGGCAATTACCCAAGCAGTCGCGCTGGGCTTTCCGTGCGCATACGAAACCGAGTACCAGGGGCGTCTGGCACAAGAGATCTCCAGTATCGTGCCGTGCGCGGACCTGGTCCGATTCACCTTGAGCGGCACTGAAACAACCTACTACGCCGTCAGGCTGGCCCGACATTACACTGGGCGTGCCAAAGTGCTGAAGTTCGAGGGCCATTTTCATGGCTTCAACGAGCACTTGGCATACAACTATTGGCCCTCGCCGGAGGCCATGTGGCCCACCCTCGCACCCGCCATGGACGGCATCCCGGACTCTCTCCAAGGCAATACCCTGGTGCTGCCGTTCAATGATGAGGAGCTGTTGGAGACCACGCTCGCCACCCACGGCGACGAGATCGCTGCCGTGATCCTGGAACCACTCAACTACAACTCGGGCGCAATCGAGCCGCTGCCTGGGTACCTCGAGAAGGTACGTCGCCTGACCGCCCAGCACGAGATCGTGCTGATCTTCGACGAGATCCTGTCTAATTTCCGCACCGGTCCCGGGTGCATCCAGGCTTTCTACGGGGTCACTCCCGACCTGTGCACGCTGGGCAAAGTCCTGGGAGGCGGCCTAGCGCTGTCGGCTTTTGCAGGTCGACGCGAGATCATGTCTCACGTAGCTCCGCTCGGTAAGGTACAGCACAGCGGCACTTACAACGCCCTCTGGCTGCCGATCATGGCTGGATTGGCTGTGATAGACACCATCACCCAGCCCGATTTCTACGCCACGCTGCTGCCGCGTTGCCAGCGTTTCTATGACGGTGTCAACGAGATCATGCGGCGACGCCGTTTCCCCGGCAGGGTCCAAGGGATCGGCGCGCGGTGTGCGTTCCTCTTCGGCCGTGCGGCGGAGAAGGAGCGCCTCGTAAACTACAGCGACTTCGCCGAGAACGACTGGGGTCTGGGGCTGAGGTTCTACGGGGCAGCCCTGGAGTATGGTCTGTATATGCACTCGGCGCACCATCATGGTATCTCAGCAATGCACACAGATGCCGATGTCGAACTTGCCCTGGAACGCATCGAGGCTGTTGTCGCTCACCTCCTGCGCGAGGGGCTGGACCGGCCAGGATCAGCATCAAACGATCCTCGGTTCTTCTGAAGCATTGAAGAACTATGAGAGGTGGAAGGAATCCAGATGGAGGCTGATACAACAGGTGATCAGAGGTAGACACCGCCTGGAGGCGCAGATGCTAGAGCAGGAGGAAGTCGCAGGGATTCCGCTGATCTTGAGCAGAGAGGTTCGCGCCGAGCGCCGGCTGCAGGGCCTGGGGCTCCCGCCTCACCTCGCCGCACGTCTCTCGCGAAACCTCTCGGCCTACCTGCTCTTGGTGCCCGCGCTGGTCTTCCTCGGAGTGGTCTTCGTCTATCCCATGATCGAGCTCATCCCTATGAGCCTGGAGCGCATCGCAATCGGTCAGACCAAGTGGGTCGGGCTGTCCAACTTCAGCTATCTCCTCTTCAGTGACAGAATCGCCCGAACCGCGGCCCTTAACAACCTCAAGCTCTTGACCGGTATCCCGATCATTCTTGTCTTGGCAGTGGTCATCGCGGTGTGCCTGTATGAACGCGTGCGCGGCACGGGGTTCTACCAGACCGTTGTACTTCTGCCTTATCTGCTCTCGATCCCCGTAGTTGGGCTGGTGATGAGTTCGTTCCTTACCCTGGACGGAGCGCTCAACTCCATCCTCCGCTCCCTTGGCCTAGACGCGCTGGCGCTGGACTGGCTGGGGAGTGCGAAGCTGGCCTTGTGGTCGGTGTTGGCGGTGATCATCTGGCGCGAGCTGGGGATGGGTGTGTCATTCTTTCTTGCGCAGCTGCTCACACTCGACGAGGAGTTGTTCGACGCAGCCAAGGTCGATGGCGCAAGCTGGCTGCAGCAGGTTCTCTACGTCAGCATCCCTCAATTGCGCGGCATCGCCACTTTCTATGCGATATACCTAGTCATCACGCTGTTCTCGTGGACATTTGGTTATGTCTTTGTGATGACCAACGGGGGGCCGGGGTTTGCGACCACCGTGCTGGAGTTGGCGATTTACCGGTATGCGATCGACAAGCGCATGCCCAGTATGGCGGCAGCCCTTTCGCTACTTCTGTTCATCGGGATGTTGGGATTTGTGTTTGCGCAGTTCCGTCTGCGGCAAGGTTCCGCGGAGGAAACGTAGCATGCAAACCCTTCGGCGTCGGGGCAAGCCTCTGTCGATTCATCTGCTCATGGCCATTGTCGTCTTGATCAATCTGTTTCCAATATACTACATGGTCACCGCCTCTCTGAAGGCCGACGCAGCCGAGCTCGTCAACAATCCTTTTGGTTTGCCAGCCAATCCCTCCCTGGCTCACTATGCAGTTCTGCCTATCGAAAAGGGCTTCCTGCGCCTGTTTGTGAACAGTGCGATTGTCACCGCCGGCTCGGTGGTGCTGGCTCTGGCGGCGGCTTGCCCAGCTGCCTACGCGATAGCACGCCTCCGCTTCTGGGGCCGCCAGGTACTATTCGATTTCATCACGTCCCTGATGGCCATTCCCATAATTGTCGTAATCATCCCGGTCTTCGTGCTGATGAGCAATCTGAAGCTGATCAATCAGTACCCGTCCGCGATAATTGTCTACGTAGGGTTCATCCTTCCATTTGCGATCTTCATTCTGACCTCCTTCTTCCGTTCGATTCCTCCGGAGCTTCTGGATGCCGCCCGGATGGACGGCGCCGGGGATCTAGTGATCCTGGTCAAGATCATCCTTCCTCTGGCCAAGGCGCCCCTTGCTACCCTGGCCATTGTAAACGGCCTGTGGGTGTGGAACGACCTGCTGGTCGCGATGATGTTCCTCCAGAGTGAGGAGATGAAGACACTGATGGCGGGCCTAGCCTCGTTCAGCGGGCGCAATGTGCGCGACATCCCGCTGATCATGGCGGGCTCGGTGTTCGTCAGTATCCCAACCCTGCTCCTTTTGGTGAGCGGGCAGAAGTACTTCGTTAAAGGGCTGACAACCGGTGCCGTGAAATGATGGCGCGGTGTTAGTCCTTCCTGGAGGCCAAGATGGGCGGACGCTTTGCCGGCAGGTCGGTTCTGATCACTGGAGGGGCCAGAGGCATGGGTCGTTCGCATGCTCTGGGTTTTGCCCGCGAAGGGGCCAGCGTGGCGGTCTTGGACCTCGCGCGCGGTGTGTCAGGGCTGTCGTATCCGATGGGGACCGCGGACGAGCTGGAGAGGACTGCACGCGACTGTCGTGATCTGTCGGGCGGTAAAAGCGTAGCCGTCTATGCCGACGTGCGCAACGCGGCCGAGGTAGCGGCTGCCGTGATGAACACCCTCGAGGCCTTTGGCCGCATCGACATCCTGGTCAACAACGCGGGCATTACTACGGGCTTTCGACTGGCACACGAGCTCTCCGAAGATGACTGGGACAGGGTCGTGGATGTCAATCTCAAAGCCGTGTGGCTCTGCTGCAAGTACGTCATTCCGCATCTTCTCCCGCAGCGGAGCGGCAAGATCATAAACATCGCCTCGGTGGCCGGCTTGGTGGCATCGCCGGGATACGCGAACTACGTGGCAGCCAAGTTCGGCGTGGTGGGGCTAACGAAAACACTGGCGATCGAACTGGCCGAGTACAACATCAACGTGAACTGTATTTGCCCAGCGACAGTGGATACACCCATGACCGCAGCCGACATTGTCAGCTACGGCATGAAGGTGGAGGAAACGCGCGAGGTCATTGCGAAGATCAATCCGCTGGGACGGATCCTGGAACCTGATGACATCACGGATGCCGTCCTGTGGTTGGCCTCCGATGCGGCCCGCAACATAACGGGGGTCGCCTTGCCTGTGGATGCGGGCTACACGATTAAGCCTCCAATGTAGGGGCTGAGGGGAGAAGGAGGTTACGACCCAAAGATCCGTCACATGGCACGCAGCTCTGCCTTCCGTTCGCCGACATTCACTGTGCACGTCCTAAGCATGGAGGTCCCAAATGTCTCAACGCACAACCCGATTCGGTGTAGCGCTAATCCTGGCGCTGGCGATGATACTCGGTGCCTGTGGCCCCGCCGTCACGCCCACACCAGCGCAACCCACGACGGCGGTCCAGCTGCAACCTACCGCACCTCAGCCGACCGCGGTCCCAACGGAAGCCCCCTTTGTACTAACAATGTGGTGGTGGGGCGAGCAGGGGCTGGGCCAAGAAGAGTGGGTCAATGACACGATCGCCCGGTATGAGAAACTGCACCCGAACATCACGGTCGACGTGGTCTTCCAAGGATTGGATGAAGTCTTGACGAACTTTGCCGCAGCGGGCGAGGCCAATCAAGGCCCGGACATCGCCACGCTGTGGTACGGCATGTACATGTACGACGCCCTCTGGGCTAACCAGCTAGCCCCCATCGACGCCTATGTCTCCAAGGACGAAATGAGCCACTGGTCCGGCATGGCGCTCAACTACTTCGACGGCAAGATGTGGGCCGGCAACATCTACAACCAGAGCAATTCAATGTCGTACAACAAGAAGCTATTTGCCCAGGCGGGCCTGGATCCCGAGAGACCTCCCCTGACCTGGGACGAGTTTATGGCCGATTGCGCGGCACTCAAGAAGGCCGGCATCACGTGTGTAGGGATCGGCACCAAGGACGGATGGGTCCAGGGACCCTTCACGAACCTGTTCATGTCCCAGACCACAAGCGTGAAGGACGTTACGGCGGCAGTGATCGGCGACCGAAGTTGGACCGAAAAGCCGTTCGCGGACTTCTGGTATCGCGTCGCTGAACTGCGTGACAAGGGCTACGTCAACGAAGACGCAACCTCGCTTGACTACTTCACAGGGCAGAGCCTACTGGAAGCGGGCAAAGCCGCCTTTACCTTCCACGCCTCCGACGCCTCCGCGGCGATGATCCTGCGCGCCGGCGATGACGTCATCGGCTCTATGGCCGCACCGTCGGTGACGGGCCAGCCACTTGGATGGCTTCCGGGCATCTCCTACGCCTTTTTCATCACCACATGGAGCCCGCAGAAGGCTGCGGCGGCAGACTTCATAACGTTCTTCCACACCCCCGACGTGCTGAACTCGGCCTACGCCCAGATGAAAGGCGTGGTCCTGCCGGCCGATGACCGGTTCGATTCAAGCGTGGTCGAAATCCCGGGCATTCGCAATATCGTTGCCCTGCAACAAGAAGGCTTCAGGATCAACGAGCTTCACCTGGACGCGATCCTGCCCTGGGCTATCATGGGGGACGGTATGATGCCGGCCTTCCAGCTCATGTTCAGCGAGAACATGTCGCCCGAGGAGGCAGCCGCGATGACGGAAGAGGCGATCAAGAACTGGCGAGCGCAAAACCCTGAGGTGCTGGGAAAGTACGAGCAATTCGCTGCAGGGCAATAGTCGGACAACCGCGCTTCGAGGGACTGAGTGTTTGGCGGGGGTCTGGACGGCACAGACGAAGTGGGGGGACTGCTTTCCCTGCCGCATCGCCACGCCCGGAGAGAGCGCCGTCAGACCCCCGCAGCACGGCCTGGAGCCGCGTCGGCTACGCCTACGTCGACGCCCCCACGCACGATGCGTCAAGGGATGCTTGGCGAAATCAGTGCACAAGTGAGGAAGACAAATTGAGTCTGAGAGGGATGACCCGATGAGCCTGGGAGGCACTTGGGGAAGGATCCTGCATGTGGATCTCAGCAACCGTGGCACCTGGGAGGAGCGGCTGCCGGACGAGATCTACACGAAGCTGATTGGTGGCCGGGCCCTGGCCTGCTACCTGCTGCTGCGCGACCTACGCGCCCACAGCGAGCCACTCGGACCAGATAACCTCTTGGTCTTTGCCCCCGGAGTTCTGCAGGGGACGCATCTACCAGGGACGGGGCGTCACGGGCTAGGCGCACGGAGCCCGCTGACGGGGGCGCTGGGCAGCTCGGAGGCGGGAGGCTGGTGGGGCCACGAGTTCAAGCGCGCTGGCTACGACGCCTTGCTGGTACACGGGCGGGCCCAGTCCCCGGTCTACATTTGGCTGAAGGACGGCAGCCTTGAGATTCGGTTGGCGGAGCACCTGTGGGGGCGCGACACAGCAGAAGTCCAGGAGATGATCCGAGCGGAGCTTGGGGACGACCAAGTCCGCGTCGCGCAGTGCGGGGTAGCCGGCGAGAACGCTGTACGCTTTGCGAGCGTAATGCATGATGTCAACCGCGCGGCCGGTCGCAACGGCCTGGGTGCCGTGATGGGAAGCAAGAACCTGAGGGCGGTCGCGGTCCGCGGGACGATGTCCGTGCCGATAGCCGCGCGTACGGCCCTCGTGCGGGTTTCGAAGTGGCTGGGCGAGGAATACTCAGAGCTGGCCAACTGGGCGGTTGACATGGGGACGCCGATCGCCGTGTCCGGCCTAGCAGAGATTGGCGGCTTGCCCACGCGCAACTTCCAGGATCCTGCGTTCGAGGGCGCCAGCCGCATCAGTGGCGAGCTTATGCATGCAACCCTGCTTGCTGACCGCGACACATGTCAGGTCTGCCCGATCCGCTGTAAGCAGGTGGTGGAGTACCACGGCCAGGAGTATCCAGAGTATCCGGAGTTGGGGACACCGCTGGGGCGTCAACTAAAGATCGACAGAGCCTATGGCGGGCCCGAGTATGAGTCTCTGGCCGCGCTGGGGAGCGCCTGCGGCGTGGACGACCTCGTCGCGGTGGCGAAGGCGAACGAGCTATGCGCCCGCTGGGGGCTGGACACGATCAGCACGGGCATGACAATCGCATTCGTGATGGAGTGCGTTGAGCGTGGGCTGATCACGTCCCAGCAGACGGAGGGCTTCCTACCACGCTGGGGTGAGCCGCAAAGTCTACTCACGGCCGTCGATCTCATCGCCCACCGACGCGGCTTCGGAGAACAGATGGCGGAGGGGACTCGGCGTCTGGCTGAGCATATTGGGAACGGGGCAGACGCTTATGCCATGCACGTGAAGGGACAGGAGATCCCTCTTCACGAGCCGCGGCTAAAGTTCGCCATGGGCGTGGGTTACGCTGTAGCCCCGGTCGGAGCCGACCATCAGATGAATATGCACGACACCGACTACGTGGGCGCGGGATTTCCACTTGAGAGGGTCAGCGAGGTATACCCGGTGGGGCCGCTCCGGGTCGATGACCTAGGCAGCGAGAAGATGAGACTGTTCTATCACGAGGTGAACTGGATGCACTTCCTGGATTGCGCCGTGGTCTGCCAGTTCTACCCGTACAAATACAGCCATCTGTCGGACGTCCTGAGCGGAGTAACCGGAGTGGCCTATCGCCCCGAAGAGGTGTTGGCCGTCGGCGAGCGCGCCCAGACCCTGGCGCGCCTCTTCAACCTACGCGAGGGCTTCAATGCGGAGGACGACCGGCTGCCAAAACGGGTCATGCAAGCGTTTCGAAGCGGACCGCTTGCGAACGTCGAAATCACGGAATCCGCCTTTATCAGAGCGCGCAATGAATGGTATGGCTTGATGGGCTGGACCGGGGGGGGCGTTCCGACGCGTGAATGCATATCCCGCCTTGGTCTTTCTAACCTTCTGGGGGATATTTCGGACTTGCCATTGCTTGCGTAATGGAAATCCCTTGATGGGAAATCCCAGAGCTGTCCTATGCCGGATAGGTGATTACACTTTGGTCTCGCGTGCGCTGGTTAGCTTTGCCTCCCTAGGTGCAGAGGATCTCACCGGATATTCGGCCACGGGTGCGGTAACCCTGTTAAGTGGATAAAGGAATCTAGACACGGAAAGGGACGATGCTTAGTTGTAAACTGAGCGCTGTAAGTGCCAGCACCATCGGCACATCATGCCCAAGCGACGGGGACATTTCACGGCTAGCCAGAAGGTGCAGATCGTCCTGGAGCATCTGAAAGGCGAGAGGACGATCGGCCAGATCGCCTCGGAGAACGGGGTGCATCCCAACCTGCTGCACCGCTGGAAGCGCCAGGTGTTGGAGAACCTCCCCCAACTGTTCGAAGATGACCGGCGTAGCGAGCGCGAGCGGCAGGTTGAGCACGAGCGCCAGCTCAACGAGCTATACACGGAAATCGGGCGCCTGACCACGCAGTTGGCCTGGCTCCAAAAACTCTAGCCTCAACGGTCAGTAGGCGGGAGCGCGTGGCGATGATCGAGCAGGAGGCTCCCGAGATGCCGCTCAGCGTTCAAGCCGATTTGCTGGGAATTAGCCGGTCAAGCCTGTATTACCGCCGGCAAATGCCATCGGCGCAGGAAGTGGCCCTCAAACACAAGATCGACGAGATCTATACTCGCTGGCCGTTCTACGGCTCGCGCCGGATGGCAATCGCTCTGCAGCGAGGCGGTTTGTCGGTATCGCGGCCGACGGTCCAGCGCCACATGCGGGAAATGGGGCTTGCCGGCGTTGCGCCGGGGCCGAATACGAGCCAGCCCGGGCCTGAGCACACGATTTACCCGTATTTGCTGCGGCATGTGACGGCGGAGTACCCGAACCACATCTGGGGCGTGGATGTCACCTACATTCGGCTGCAAGGCGGCTGGCCGAAGGTCCGGCACCTGCGGGATGTACCTGGTGGCGATTCTGGACTGGTTCTCGCGCTTCGTCGTCGCCTGGGAGCTGGATGAAACCCTGGCCCTGCCATTTGTCCTTCGAGCCGTTGATCGGGCATTGGTGCAAGCTCGGCCGGTGATCGTCAACAGCGATCAGGGCAGCCACTTTACCAGCTTGCCCTATCTGGAGCGCTGTAAGTGCCAGCGCCATCGGCGCATGCTGGCGGCCTGCGTGCGGATCAGCATGGACGGCCGAGGCCGGGCAATGGACAATATCTTCACCGAACGGTTGTGGCGCAGCGTCAAGTACGAGGAGGTGTACCTGAACGAATACGCTTCCCCCCGGGAAGCCAAACAAAGTCTCAGCCGCTATTTCCAGTTCTACAATCATGAGCGACCGCATCAGTCGCTTGGCTACTGCACGCCGGCTGAGCTTTACGGACTACAGGACCAAGTTCTGGTATTCCCTACCCTGAGAGAGGAGTACAAGTAAGACCAGCCCGTTTTCCTGTCCAAAGAGTCTTGTCCACCTGACTAGACCCTTCCTAGTTTGGCCTTTCCAGCCGTTCCCAATCACACATTGAACTCTGTCCTGGCAGTATCATGTTGCCCGGGTTCTGGATCGAGCATCGCCCATCAGCATCGCAGCGCCTCACTTCGAAGTGGAGGTGAATCCCATCCGAAATCCCCGTCTCGCCTGTCTGGCCCACCACCGACCCGGCCTCGATGAGGTCACCTTCCTGCACACGAATCGTGGACTCCCCTGTGGGCACAGAGGTCGTGCCAGACTCGCCGCAGCACATGTGTCCGAGGATGACTTGACTTCCGTTGTTCTCCACCACGACTGTCCACCCCAGCCAGTAGCTCCAGCCGGCGTGCGTGACCATTCCCCCCATCGGGGAGTAGATCTCTTCGGACCGGTAGTTGCTCCCGAAGTCAACGCCTGTGTGGTCGTATCCACCCGGTCGCGGATCGCCATACCGGCTGGTCAGATAACCACCTCTGACCTGCACCTGGCACACGAAGCTCTCTGGACCCGCGTAGTACATCGGCTCCCAGTAGTAAGCGCCCGCTTCGATGAGCTGTCCGGACTTGCCGGGAGGGAAATCGCTCTCGTAGTAGCGCCCGACGGCCTGCGGCGTTCCCTGGATCCACGCCCAGGCAACTCCCTGCACCGGTGGCGGGAGCGGCGCCGCAACGACGGCCGCGACTCCATACGAGAGCAGGAAGTACGAGAAGACGCACGCGCCAACCGCGCCGACGGCTACCAGCCCACAGCCCACAAGCCTGTTCATACCAACACACCCACAACGAAGGGCGAGCGCCGGGATAGCATGTTCGGCCTGGGGTCCATAGAGGCGACCCCGCTGTCGTCACCGGCGATTGCGCTCGAAATCGCCCCGCAGCAAGCGGATCAGGATCTTGCCATGCTGGCCGGTCACACGCTAAGCATCATCCAGGAGCGAACTATGCTTTCGGCGGCCGGCCGACCAGTAGGCGGGTTGGAGCAGGCGAAGGCACCTGCAACGCTCGGGTAGGGTCATTGGTCCGGACCGGCAACGGTCCCCTCTTGGTGGTTTCCTCATGTGATGGAACCAGAAGGGCTCGGTCGCATTCTAGGTGAGGGAACGTGAGGGGTTGTCCCTGCCGTAGGTTGTTGCTAGGATTGGCCGTCATTGTGGCCGTGGATTTG
>Ga0315273_10003023_pt1 | contig 20187 bp, 14 predicted proteins | sample YL17G02_0_MG_FD_205753 | JGI IMG/M metagenome (GOLD analysis project Ga0315273, IMG submission 205753) | Sediment microbial communities from Yellowstone Lake, YNP, Wyoming, USA - YL17G02_0 | ecosystem: Environmental > Aquatic > Freshwater > Lake > Sediment | place: USA: Wyoming | collected...
AAACCCTGGGAGGAGTACTACCGCGGGATGATCGACACGCCGGGGATCGCCAACCCCCGGCGCCACACGCTCAAGCTGGCGTTCTGAAAGGCCGCGAGAGCCGCGGCTGGGTCGGCCACGGCCCTCGCCACCAACATTCTGCGCTCCACAACCAAAGCCGAGCACCACGACCGGCAGCGCGGCCAGCAGGAATCGCTCCCGCCGCGAAGGAACGCCTCGCGCGGGCAGCAGGCGCAGCGCGAGCCGGTGGAGGAGGAGCCTGGCCACCCCGCTGCCACAGGCAGCCCAGACGTTGGCCGCGAAGACGAATCCGGCGCCGCAGCCGTGGAGGAACCCGACGAACACGTGTCCGAGGAGCGTGTAGAGCGGGTAGCCCGTCGGGTGGAGCACGCCTCCCGTGGCCAGGGCCAGCGCGAACTCGCTGGTGTCCTTGTCGCCCGAGACGTGCGGGGCGAGCAGGAGGTAGCAGCCGAGCATGGCGGCCGCGAGCGGGACCGACCACAGCCACGGCGCACCGTCGAGCGCGCCGAACCCGCCGCGCGCTGCCAACTTCCTCGCCGCGGGACTTCGGCGTGGCGCTGGCGGTGTGTGGAACGTATCGCGAACCTTCCTCAAGCGCGGATCGAACCGCTACAGCGCGTTGCCGAATCCCGCGAAGCCGCTCAGCTTCCCATCCCGGCCAACGCCTGCGCCGTTGCCTGATCGCTCCGGGCGCGGACCGAGTCGCCCAACGCAGCCCAGACCAAAGCCCTGATCTCGTACGCCTTTGCCACCCGCGGCGAGGCTTCCGCAGCAAGGTTCAGCTGACGCAGCGCGTCTGTGAGCCTCCCGCCCCGGTACAGCGCCAGGCCCAGGTTGCATCTCGCCGCCGAATTCCCCGGATCGCGGCCGAGGATCTCGGCGTAGTCGGCGGCCGCCAGGTCGTACCTTTGCAGCCGATCCAGGTACAGAAGTCCCCGCTGGAGCCGGGCATTCGTACTCGTCGGATGGAGGTTGAGCGCGCGGGTGAAGTCGCGCAGCGCCGGACCGTCCAGGCCCAGCCCGACGTACGCGGCGCCTCGATTCGTGTACAGGCTGTGGTTCGTGCTGTCGAGCGCCACCCCGCGGTCCAGCACGGTCACCGCCTCCCGGTAGCGTCCGCAATAGTCCAGGGTTCCGCCGTACTGGGCGAACGCGCGGGCATCGCGCGGGCTGAGCGTGACCACCCGCTGGCAGTCCCTGGCGGCGCGGCCGAACTGCCCGTTGGCCACGAAGGCCATGGAGCGGTTGGTGAGCGCGATGGTGCAGGTCGGGTACTTGGCGATCACGTCCGTCCACAGCGTCACGCTGTCCTTCCACACTCGTGCGCGGAGACCACTGATGAGGGCGAAGCCCGCGATCGCGGCCACCAGCAGCGCGCGAATGGCCCCGGCCCGCGTGCGGTCGCCCGCTGCAGATGCCCCGGACCACGCCTGACCGACGATCCAGCACAGGCCGAGGTAGGGGATGTACGTGTAGCGCTCCGCGACGAACGCCCGGCCGACCGACAGGAGCTGCAGGACGGGTGCGATCGTCAGGACGAAGAAGAGGACGCCGAAGACCAGGTCGCGCTGCCGGGAGCGGACCCGGAGGATCGCGATCGCGATGGCCAGTGCAATGAGCGGGCCGCCCCACACCCAGAGCGGCAGGGTTCCGTCCGGGCCCAGCGGATAGGGATGGAAGGCCGAGAGTGGTGCCGGCACGATGAAACGGACGAGATACAGCACGAGCCCCCAGGATGCGAAGAAGAAGCTCTGCCAGAGGGGCAGGTTCTGGTTGTTGACGTTCCCGCCGGCCCACTGCGCATGCACCGCGATCGCGCCGAAGACCAGCGCGAGCAGGAAGAACGGCAACTTCTCGAGCAGGCTCGCGCGTGTGATCGGACGGCGTTGGTAGGCGTCCATCAGCAGCATCACCACGGGGAGCACGACCGCCTGCCCCTTCGAGAGCAGCGACAGCAGGAACAGCAGGAGCGCGCCGACGAGGTCGCGGGCCCGGCCGCTGGCGCCGTGCCGCAGGTACATGAGCAGCGAGCCCAGGAAGAACGCGGTGTAGAGCACGTCCTTCCGCTCGGAGATCCAGGCGACGGACTCCACGTGCATCGGGTGCAGCGCGAACAGGGCGGAGGTCACCAGCGCGCTGCGGGCGTTGCCGGCCGTGAGCGCCAGGACCAGCCGCCAGACCAGGACGGTGCTTGCGAGGTGAAGGAGGAGGCTGGTGACGTGATAGATAAATGGGTTCGCGCCGGCGAAGTGCCACTCGAGCGCGTAGGTCAGCAGCGTGAGCGGGTGGTAGTTGCCCAGCACATACGTGGTCGGCGCGAACAGACTCGCGAGCGTCTGGAACGAGAGCTGGTTCACCAGCGGATTGTTCAGCAGATACTGATTGTCGTCCCAGTTGGTGAGTTCGTTCCGCAGCGATGGCAGGTAGACGAGGAAGGTCGTGAGGAGGATGCCCGCCAGGGACCAGGGCAGGCCGGTCGCGGGCGACAAGTGGGCCGCACCCGTGCCGCGGGAGGGCGCGCCGCCGGGCTTGCGGAGGTCGGAGCGATCGCGGCTCTGCGGGCGCTGGGTTGTCATGACCCGATCGAGAAGACCGTCGCAGTCCCGCCGTGAGCCCGGCTTTCCAGCGTGTCCATTCCGAGCCCTCCTTCTGTCCATGGAATCAAGACCAGTTCCAACGGAATGCACGCTACGATGACTCCGCGTCGGTGAAGTCGTCAATCTCCTCCCGATCACCCATCTCCTCAAGCTCGTCCAATTCCTTGATGACCGCCTTCAGCCTGGACGCGCTCGACAACGTGACCTGGATTCGGCCCACGCACGACGAAGGCCCGCGGGTCTTGCGACCCGCGGGCCTCGGGCGGCTTGCGACGGACGCTCCGCTACAGCTCGTTGCCGTCCGGTCCCAGCAGCCTGCCCTTGCGCGCTGGCTTCGTCACGGACGCTTCGGCGGAAGCCTCCGCGCTCTTGTCATCCCCCGCGCCCGCTTCGCCCGGCAGCAGGTCGTTCTCGTTCACCTCGATGACGTACTCGTCGCCGACCTTGCGTGGCACGATCACGCGGTGCAGGGCCACGGCGAAGACGTCGTCCATGGTCGCGACCGGCACCAGCTCGAGCCGGTCGCGCACGTCGTGCGGGATGTCCTCGAGATCGTTCTCGTTGACCGCCGGGTAGAGCATGGCGCGGAAGCCGGCGCGGTGCGCGGCCAGCGCCTTGTCGCGCAGCCCGCCCACGGCGAGCACCTTGCCGCGCAGGCTCACCTCGCCGGTCATCGCCACGTCGCGGCGGATGGGCCGGTCGCTCAGCACCGAGGCGATGACGAGTCCGACGGTGATCCCCGCCGAAGGGCCTTCCTTGGGCACGCCGGCGGCGGGGAAGTGGATGTGGATGTCGTACTCGGCGAACGCCTGCGCGTCGATCTGCAGCACGTCGGCGCGCGAGCGCACGTAGGAGTGCGCGGCCTGCACGGACTCTTTCATCACCTCGCCGAGCTGGCCGGTGGTGACGACGTGACCCTGGCCGGGCATCTTGAGCGCCTCGACGGTGAGGATCTCGCCGCCGGTCGAGGTCCAGGCGAGGCCGGTGGCCACGCCGACCTCGTCGTTCTTGCCCGCGGTCTCGAGCGTGAAGAGCCGGTGTCCGAGGTAGCGCTCGAGCCGCCGGGGCGTGACGACGTGCCGCTTCACATCGCCGGTCGCGCGGGCGCGCGCCACCTTGCGGCACACGGTCGCGATCTGGCGCGCGAGCCCGCGCACGCCGGCCTCGAGCGTGTACTGCCGCACGATGCCGCGCAGGGCCCCGTCGGTCAGCCGCAGGTCAGCCGGGGCGAGCCCGTGCTCGCGCAGCAGGCGCGGCACCAGGAAACGGCGCGCAACCCTGAGCTTTTCGGCCTCGCCGTAACCGGGCACCTCGATCAACTCGAGGCGGTCCTGCAGCGGCTCGGGCACCAGGTCGGCGTTGTTGGCGCAGAGCAGCAGCACGGCGTGCGAGAGGTCGAGTGGAAGCCCGAGGTACTGATCGGTGAAGCGGGCACTACTGGCCGGGTCGAGCAGCTCGAGCAGGGTCTCGAACGCGCCGAGCCCGGTCTCTCCGATGAGCCGGTCCACGCCGTCGATCATGATCACGGGGTTGCGCACGCCGGCCTCGCGCAGCGCCCGGACGATCTTGCCAGGCTGGGCACCCGGCAGGGCGCGCGGAACGCCACACAGGCCGCCGATCTCGCCCGCGCCGGACACGCCCAGCCGCACGAACGGCCGGTGCAGCGCGTGCGCCACGGCAGCGGCGAGCGAGGACTTGCCGGTCCCCGGCGGGCCGACCAGGCACAGCGCGGGCCCGGGCAGATCGGGCTTGAGCCGGCGCACCGCGAGGTACTCGATGATGCGCTCCTTGGCCTTGGCCAGGCCAAGGTGCTCGCGATCGAGGGACGCTTCGACCTGCTTCAGGTTCACGTCCTCGGGAGCCGCGCGTTTCCACGGCAATGCCCAGAGCCACTGCAGATAGGCACGCACCTGACCCGCTTCGGGCGAGCCGGGCGGGAGGCGGCGCAACCGGTCCATCTCGCGCTGTGCCTGGCGCGACACCGCGGCGGGCAGACCTGCGACCTCGGTCAACCGGGCCGACTGCGACCCTTCCGAACTCGCGCGATCGAGTGAGGCGGAGGCGCGCAGCCCGCGGACGGGGTCCTTCGGGTTGGCTCGGGAGCGCAGGTTCTTCGGCATGTCTCCTCCGTCGCTGGGCGGCGTGCGCAGGGCTCTCGGGCTGATGGGAAAACCCCGGGACCGATCGGCTGGGACCGTCCCATTCTCCTGCGATATGCAAGCCGTCTGCCGGGGCCAAGCCTTGAGATGCCCGGGCAGCTTGGAAGGTCTAAGTCGTTGGGGGAGAAACCAGTCAGGCGACGGTCCTGATGATTGCTGGACGCCCCACAGGCCCCGCACCGGGAAGGATGGGACCGGCACGGCCGGTGGCCGCACAGATAGCGGCCGGCGGGCGGGTGGGCGGGCCTTGTACGGAGATGGCGGAGCGCTCCGGCCTTTGGGGTCCGTCGGTACGAATCGAAACGGCGGGGGCGGCTGGAGAGATCTCCTCCAACCGCCCCCGCCGTCTGTGCTACCAAGCGCCGCGGCTAATTCGCCAGCACCATCCGCCGCGTCTCGCTGAACGCTCCAGCCTGCAGGCGGCAGAAGTAGAGCCCGGCGCCGACGCGCTGCCCGGACTCGCCCTGACCGTTCCAGGCGGTCTCGTGGCGGCCCGCTTCCAGCATGCCTCCCTCCACCAGGTTGCGCACCAACCGCCCCGCCACGTCGTAGATCCGCAGGCTCACCGGCGTGCGCCGGGGCAGGTCGAAACGGATCGTGGTCGTGGGGTGGAACGGGTTGGGCGCGTTCGGGTGCAGGCGGAACGCCAGCGTCGGGGCGTCGCCCACGGCGGCGGTCGAGGTCGAGTCGAAGAGAAATGCGGCGAACTCGGGGTGGTCCACGAACGGATTGCGATTGTTCTGGATCACGTAGATGGCACCGTTGCGCAACTGCTCCTTCCGGCTCACCGCATCGTTGGTGTGCCAGGCGAGGTACGCGGTGTTCGCCCAGGGCAGCAGGTCCGCGCCATCGGTGGCGGGGCCGCCCGGCCAGGCGCCATCCTCGGTGTAGTAGCGCGTGGACACGTAGAAGTGGCTGCGGGCCAGATCGCCCTTGAAGGCGTCGATCGGCTCGAACGCGGTCTCGGTGTAGCCGGCATTGGAGCACGGTCCGAGCTGGCTCCCGTTCAGCGACGTGATGCTTGGGGTGGAGACGTCGCCGTACGGCCAGTTGCCACGGTACTCGTTCACCTTGATGTCGGTCGGATAGAGGATCCACAGGTCGGAGACCATCGGCAGCGCGCCGCCGAACCAGGACTGTGGCCACGAGTGTTCGCGGTTGTAGCCGCTGCCCTCGGTGGCCCCGCTGGGGGGCTGCCCGAAGGTGTACTCGTAGGGCGGCGTGCCGCCCGGGATGTCCGAGTAGACGTCCCAGACCATGCGGTTGGGCTTGACGTCGGTGGTCTGGAAGGCGGTCAGCGCGTAGTCGTAGCTCTGCGAGGAGTGGTTCTTGATGATCTCGTGCAACGCAGCCCGAAGTGCGGTGCCGCGAAGTCCGATCGCGCTGGCGTAGTAGCCCGCGGGGATGCGCGTGTCCACGAAGTTGAAGGTCCAGGTCGCACCACTGGTGGCGTTCGCGTACAGGTCGGCCACGCCGGTGGCGGAGAAGGTGACCGAGCCCGCGGAGATGCCGGGCACGGTGACCATGAGCTGCTCGGGGTGCGCGAGGTCGAGCACCGCGGCCGTCGCGGTCAGCGCGCCGACTGAGTAGTGGGTGGGTGTTTCGGCGCTGGCCTGTTCGAGCGGCTCGGAGAAGGTCACGAGCAGGGTCGAGTCACTTGCCTCGAAGAGCGCGACCACGACGGGTGCGGCGTGGTCCGCGGCCCAGACGACGTCGCCCGCATCGCGCGGTTCGATCATGAAGGCGCCGCCGTTGGTGAGGACCGGGCCGGTGACGTCGTAGGCCGTGCCGAGGATCGGGGTGAAGGCGTAGCCCAGCGGGCCCACGCGGCAGGCGCCGCTGCCATCGTTCACCAGCCACTGCCCGGCGCCCAGGGCGATGTCCGTGCAGGCGGCACTCGCGACCTTGACCAGCACGCCCTCGTACGCCTCCGACGATGCGACGACGCTGGTGACCACTGCGCTCGCGGGGAAGGTGACCGCCGCGGAAGAGGCGAGCACCAACCCGCTCACCAGCAGCGTGTTGCCGGCCAGGCCCTGCACGTCGCTCTCCGTCACCAGCCCGCGTACGGTGACCGAGTCGCCGACCGCGGGCGTGGCGCTGCTGCGCACCCAGAGCCCGTTCCATGGCCCGCTGCCGTCCTGCACGACCAGGTACGAAGGATAGCGCGCGGTGACGGTGCCGCGGGTGATGACCCCGAGACCGTTGTAGGGCGAGACCGAGACCCCGCCCTGGATCTGGAAGATGGTCACGACGTAGTCGAGCGCGTAGCTCTTCAGCTCGGAGAGGTTGGTCACGGGCGAATTGTCACTGGCCTGGACCTTGTAGTAGACGGTCACGCCCTCGGCCTGGCCGGGGATCGGGGTGCTCGTGCGGTAGGTGCTATCCGAGAGCCACGGCATCGGGATCGAGTTGGAGAGCGAGCTGGCGCTCGTGCCCCAGAGCAACGCCACCGAGGTGATGGTCGCAGCCGAATCGGTCACGGTGGCCTGGACGTTCGCGCCCGCGCCGGCCAGCGGGATCGCCGGCGCGGTGACGATCGACTTGATGGACGGTCCCGGGGGCAGTGGGTTCAGGACGTGCGTGCCGGGGCTGGCACTGCTCGCCAGCGTGACGGGGGTCGCGGTCCACTCGGCGGCGTTGTAGGTGGTGTTCGGCACGTAGATGCTGGGCTTGCGGACCAGGTCGGCGTCCTTGAAGTCGTTCCCGGGGACGATGAGCTGGTCCACGATCACCGCACTCGCGTTCACCAGCCTCGCTCCGTCGTTGACCTGGCCGTTCCAGGTGGCGTTATTGGTCGACCAGGTGGCGCTCGGGAAATCCACCGTGAAGACGGCGACGGTCGTCGAGTTGCCGCAGACTTTGGCCTGGCCGGGAGCGATCAGGCCCGAGAGCGGCCAACTCTGGATGTTGGTGTTGTTTCCCACGGCGATCAGCGTCCAGCCCGCGAGGTCCACCGTGTCCGTGCCGGCGTTGGCGATCTCGATGAAGCGGTCGGTGAGGTAGTTGTTCAGCGGGTCGCACAGCTCGGAGATGATGATGGCCGAGTGGGCCCGCGCGGGCAGGAGCGCCGGGAGGATGAGTACAGCAGCGAGGAGTAGCCCGGTCCACTTCTTCATGCTTCCTGCCCGCCTTTCGGGGGTGAGATTCGCGGAGACTCAAGCAGGGCGGGACCAGGACGGCGGGCCCCCGGTCGGGAGTTGTGGCAGACGATCTGGGTTCGTGGATCCAGCCATGATTCTACCACCGGCGGCGCCTGCGGCCCACGCCTGGTCCGGCTCCCAGCACGAAGGCCCGGCGTGCTGCCGGGCCTTCGCTTGAGACATTCCCTGCGCGGAACACCCCGCGCCGGAAGGGACTAACGGTAGATCGTCTTGAGCTGGCCCCAGGAGGTCTTGGTGGCCGGGACGACCTGGCAATCGATGCCCACACAGGGCACGCCCAAACCCAGGAAGACGCCGTTCTGGAGATTGCACTCGGCCGGCGTCACGACGACGCAGGCACCCGGGGTGGTCCGCAGACAGCAGGCGCCGGTGGTCGGCGGGGGCGGCACGTAGCAGGCTTCGGCGAACGAAGTGCCGACGCCGAGGTTGTCCGTTCGCCAGTTCCAGATGGTCGTGCCGGCGTTGCCAGGGGGGATCGTGGAGGCGGCGCCCTGGCGCAGGAAGAACGTGGAAACCGCGGTCGCAGGGGCGGCCGAGTTCGAGTCCATGACGCTCGCGCTGAACTCGTTCACCGGGTTCACCCACATCGTCGAGGACTTCACCACCGGATCGTATTTGATGACGATCCTGTACCACGTGTCGCAGGCGAGAGACGTCGCGCTCCACGGCCTCACGCCGACCGTCGCGCTGGTGCTGTAGTGCGAGACGGCGAACGTCCACCCGCCGGTGGTGCCGAGCGCCACGACGTAGACACGCGCGAGCAGGTTGGAGGTCCCGGCATCCTTCAGTCCGGCGAAATAGCTGGGCAGGGGCGCGGTCGCCCCGAAGCACGGGATGAACGCGTCGAAGCAGGCGTAGGTCGGCACTAGGGCCGTCTGCGCCGTGAACGGCAGGGCGTCATCCGCCGCCCGGGCGGCGGTGTTCATGATGCCGGTGGCGTAGTTGCTGGCGATCAGGATGTCGCCCGCGCCGCTGTAGTTCGCCCAGGGGCCCAGAGCCGGAGCGCCCGGATTGTTCGGGACGAGGTTCCCGTTGATGTAGGTGAAGCCCTCGTTCACGAGATTGCCCGCGAACGCCGCGGAAGCCGCGAAGACGCCGAGCGCGAGGAAAGCGATAACCATCTTACGCATGTGGGGGGTCTCCTTCGTGGTGCATTGACGGTGGTGTCGTGTGGACCCTGACCTTCGTCCGTATCCGCCTGGAGGTGGATTCTGGCTGCGGTTCCCACGGTGGACTCGTGCCCGCGTCGGGGGACGGGCATCCCCTTTGCTCTTGCTCTCTCAGCAACCTCTATTCATCTGAGCCAAAAGAAGCATACGGAATCCCTGCGCGGCATTCAAGTGAAGAACTTCGGAAAGGCCCGCTGGCTGCGGTTCAGAACCCCTGTAAGCCGTTGGGTCTTGCACGACGCCACGGCTCAGTCCGCTGTTCCATCGTGCGCCGGTCGGGTCTTTCCACCCGAACCCGATTTCGCCCACAGGTGGACGACGTTCGCGAGCAGGAACACCGCAAATGCGCGGGCCAGAACCGTCTGCGGCAGCCACTGCGCCAGCCACGAGGCGGCCGGTCCCCCCGCCGCGGCTCCCAGCGCGAGCCAGGGCACCAGCCGCAGGGCCACGTTGCCGTGGCGGTGGTGCTCGAACGCGCCCGCCGGGGCGGTGACCAGGATGACAGCGAGCGAGGTGCCCTGGGCCGCCTGCTGCGGCATTCCGAGCACCATCGCGAAGGCGGGCACGGCGAGGATGCCGCCGCCCACGCCCATGAAGCCGGCCAGCACGCCGAGCGTGGCACCCAGCAGCAGGTCGAAGCCCACGGCCAGCGCCGCGCCGTGGAACGGCGAGCCCGCGGGCACGGGCGCTTTCCACAGCAGGCGCAACGCCACGAGCACGAGGAAGAGCGCGAACGCCCGCCGGAGACTTCGCGTCGAAGTGCGCGCGGCCAGGCGCGCGCCATAGCGTGCCGTGAGCATGCTGGCCCCGCCCACCAGCGCTGCCGTGCCCCAGGCCACGTTGCCGTGCGTGCCGTAGACGATGAGCGAGGCGAGCGCGGTGGCGCCGATGGCGGCGAGCGAGGTGCCGTGCGCCTGGTGCTGGCTCAGGCAGAGCGCGCCGGTGAGCAACGGCACCAGCACGATCCCGCCACCGACACCGAAGAGGCCGCCCGCGAGCCCCGCCGCGACCCCGACCAGCAGGGCAGTGACGGGTTCGCGGGTGGCCATCGGGGCGCGAGTTGGGTTAGGGCTGGACCGGCTCGAGGCTCGGAGTATGCGTCCGCTGGACCAGGCGCACGACATCGGCGAAGCGCGTGGCGTTCGTCGGCGCGCCCAGCACCACGGCGATCAGGTCGCGGCCCCGGTCGCGCACCCAGGTGGCCACGCAGTAGCCCGACTCGCTGATGAAGCCGGTCTTGCTGCAGGAGAACTCGTAGCGATTGCTGCGCAGCAGCCGGTTGGTGTTCACGATCTGGTGGGTGCGCGCGATGGTGCGCTTGCGCCCCGGGTACTCGCCCAGGAACACGTAGTCCGGCGTGGTGGTGATCTCGCGGATCAGGTAGTGGCCCGCCGCGGCCCGCAGCAACCGTGCCACGTCCACCGCGGTCGAGACGTTGCGCTCGTCGAGTCCGGTCGGCTCGGCGAAGCGTGTGTTGGCCAGGCCCATCGCGCGCGCCTTCTGGTTCATGCGCGCCACGAACTCCTCCGGCGACAGCCCTGACTCGCGCGCCAGCACCCGCGTGGCCACGTTGTCGGAGTTCATCAGGCTCATGTGGAGCAGGTCGTAGAGCGCCACGCGCTCCCTGTTCCACAGCCGCGTGTGACCTCCGCCGCGGATCTCCGCGCGCGTCACCTCGGCCATGCGCCGCAGGTCAGGCTTCTGCTCGAGGAAGACCATCGCGCTCATCAGCTTGGTCAGGCTGGCGATGGGCACGGTCTGCAGCGACATCTTCTCGAACAGCACTTCGTCGGTCGCCGGATCGATGATCACGGCGTTGCGGGCGTAGACCCCGCCCCGCGGCGGAGCCAGGGCGCGGTGCCGCCGGCTCTTCGGGCGGCGCGTGGCGACCGCGTGCTTCGCACCCGCGTGCGTTGTCGTGCGCGCGACGCTGGCGTGCGTTGTCGTGCTCGCGGCGAGGGTGCGCCGGGCAGGGGCCTTCTTCGCCACGTGCGCAGAAGCCGTGGCGGTGGCGGGGTCATTCGTCCTGCGGTGGGTGCTGGTCGCGGCGTCGGCCGTCATGGCCTGCCCCGCCACCAGTGCGGTGAGGAGCAGTGCTCCCCAGACGCGCAAGGCGCGCAACTGCATGGAACCTCCTGATCCCCCGGGGGCGCAGGGCCCCGACCATCCTTGGTATCGGGTCATGTGACCGCGGCACTTTAGCCGCGATGCAGCGCGGGCGTCAACGAGGAAGGCGGGCTCGACCGGCCGAGTCACGGTCGCGGGACCACGTCCTTGACGAGCGTGAGCGGGTCGCCGACCCGCAGCGGTGCGGTCGAAAGGAACGCCTGCCCGTAGCGCACGCCGATCTGCCAGCCCCAGTAGCGGGCGAACGCGATGAACGCGTCGGTCGGAGCCGGCAGCGCCGTCGGACGCGGTTTGTCCGGGTTCGCGAACTGGCTCACGTGGCATTCCAGCGCCTTGAGCCAGTCCTCGTAGTGGTCGCTCACGTCCACGATGAACGTGGCCGGCGTGCCGGGCGGCAGGAAGTAGAAGTAGATGGCCTTCGCCTGGTGCGGCGCGCCCTCGACCGGCGCCTTGCGCAGGTGCGCGAGGTTGTAGGCGTTCGCCACGATCTGCCCGGTCTTGTAGTGGTCGTTGTGCCCCAGGCCGCGCCCGATCGGGAGGTTGTAGTAGGGCGCGAAGATGATCTGCGGCCGGTGCAGGCGGATCTTCGCCGCCACCGCGCAGCGGTTCTCGAAGGTGTCCTCGATGCGGTTGTCGCCCAGGTCCAGGTTCTCGCGCACGTCCAACTGGAGGATCCTGGCCGCCGCGTCGCACTCGGCCAGCCGTTCCTCGACCGTGCCCCAGCCCATGTCGCCGGTCGTCATGTCCACGATGCCGGTCGTGTGCCCGAGCGCCTTCATCTTGCGCAGCACCGCCCCGCAGCCGATCTCGCCGTCGTCGGGGTGGGGGCCGAAAGCGAGGAAGTCCACTGCCATGGCGTTGCTCTCCTTGGTCGGGGCTGGCGCTTGTGCCGGGGCGCAGGGTGCGGGGCCGCCGAGGGGTTGGATGATAGATGCGCCCCCGGGGCGCGACAAACCCGGCCCTGGGCGGGCGGTTGCGCCGGGAGCCGGCGCACGGCGCAGCGGTCGGGCCGCTCGGGTCGGCAAACAAAGCGATATCGCCGCGGTCCCCCATGCACTATGCTGGATGGGACAAGCGCCCGGGGGGCTTCCGACCCGGGCTCGTGATTTGGGAGGCCAGATGCTCTATTTCGCGTTCGGGTCGAACCTGGACCCAGACCAGATGCAGGCCCGCTGCCCGGCGCACAAGACGGTCGGGATGGCGGTACTGCACGATCACAAGCTGAACTTCCCGATCTTCTCGCCCGGCTGGGGTGGCGGCGTGGCCAGCCTGCAGTTGTCGCACGGCAACGACGTCTGGGGGATGCTGTACGAGCTGAACGACGATGACCTGCGCGCGCTGGACGGCCACGAAGGCTTCCGCGGTCCCGGCGACCCGCACAACCTCTACGAGCGCGGGCCGGTCTGGGTCGAGCTGACGCACCCCGATGACGGCTCGGTGCCGCGCCGCGTGAAGGCGGCGGCCTACCTCGCGCACACCGCCAATCCGTCGCCGCCCTCGCGCCGCTATCTGGACGCGGTGCTGAAGGGCGCGCGCGCGCACAAGCTGCCCGACGACTACATCGCCACGCTCACGCGGCTGCCGGTGCTGGCGGAGGAAGTGGCGCCGGAGCCCGGAGCGGAGCCGGAACCCGGGGCGTAGCCGGTTGTCGGTCCTTTGCCGCCGCATGAAGCGCAGCGGCCGGTCCCGCGCGGGGCTCACCAGCGTGTGGGACCGGCCGCTGCGGCTGCGTCGCCGTCGCCCTATCGATTCGCGGGGGCGGCTCCGGGCATCTCGACCGGCCGGGTCTCGCCCGCCGGGTAGAGCTCCGCGAAGTAGTCGCGCAGCATGCGGTCCGAGGAGAACTTGTCCACGCCCATCGTGATGCTGGCCTGCATCATCGCGATCCAGCGCGCGCGATCGGCCCAGGCTGGCAGTACCTCGCCCTCGAGCACCTCGTAGAGCGCGGCCAGGTCCCTCGCGTCGTCGCCCGACTCGCTGTCGCCGATGGCCCAGCCGTTTACGCCGTGCTCGCAGCCCTCGGGCCACCAGCCGTCGAGGATGCTCAGGTTGAGCACGCCGTTCATCGCAGCCTTCATGCCCGAGGTGCCGCTGGCCTCGAGCGGGCGGATTGGATTGTTCAGCCACACATCGCATCCGCGCGTGAGCATCCGCCCCAGCGCCATGTCGTAGTTCTCGAGGTAGACGACCTGCCCCGGGTGCGTGCGCTCGGCCGAGACCAGGCGCGCGATGAGGGTCTTGCCTAACTTGTCGTCGGGGTGCGACTTGCCCGCCAGCACGATGTGCGCGCCGCGCGCCAGCAGGCCGGCGAGGCGCTTCTCGTCCCGCACGATCAGATCGGGGCGCTTGTAACCCGCCGCCCGGCGCGCGAAGCCGATGAGCAGCCCCCCGGGGTCCAGCCGCAGGCCCTTGCGCCGCTCGATCTCGGCCAGCAACTCGCCACGGTGGAGCGTGTGCGCATCCCACAACCGCTCGGGGTCGCCGGCGGCCGCGCGCACCAGCGGCGACTGCCAGGTGGGCACGTGCACGCCGTTCGTGACCGAGACGATGGGTGCGGCGTCGTTGATGTGCTTCCACATGGTGCGTGCCGTCTCGCCGTGCAAACGGGCTACCGCGTTGGCTTTACGCGAGAGCCGCAGCCCCGCCACCGTCATGTTGAACGGATCTCCGCCGATCGCCCGCATCTCGGCGCCGGAGAGCTGAAGGCAGGCGCCCAGGCGACGCAGGTCCTTGAGCGAATGCTCCTCGTTGCCGGCCTTTACCGGGGTGTGCGTGGTGAAGACGATCTCGCGCCGCGTCGCCGCCCAGGCGTCGGGGAAGGTGATCCCGCCTTCCATGTACGACGCGATCATCTCGATGCCGGCGAACACGGCGTGGCCCTCGTTGAAGTGGTGGGTCGCCACCGGGATCCCCAGCCAGGTGAGGGCGCGCGCCCCGCCGATGCCGAGCAGCATCTCCTGCGCGATGCGCACGTCGGTGCCCACCTCGTAGAGTCGGTGCGTGATCCAGCGGTCCGCGGGGCGCGCGGGCTGGATCAGGTAGAGCGGCACGTGCCCGAAACGCGTGGTCATCCAGACGTTGCAGGGCACCTCGGCGCCACGCACGTTGACACGCACGTGCACGCCGGTGTCACGCAGATACGAGTAGTCGTAGCGGGGAAACTCCTCGTGGGGCTGGTCGTCGGGGCCGATCCGCTGCACCGAGTACCCGTGCTCCCACAACAGCCCGACGCCGATCACCGGCAATCTGAGGTCCGCCGCCGACTTGATGAAGTCGCCGGCCAGGATACCCAGCCCCCCCGAGTAGATGGGAAAAGACTCGTGCAGCCCGAACTCCATGCAGAAATAGGCGACGTGCGGTGTGCGCTGCATGCGGGCTCCGGTGCTCGTAGCGAGGACGTCCCCGAGGCGGAACAAGGCGGCGGATGATAGAGGTGCAGCCCTCGGTCCACAAGGAGCCTGGGGCTCGGCGCGCCGCCGTCCTGTCCGGGTATCGGTCACCGGGGTGGTGGGCTGAAGCAGGGAAGGACACCGCTCCACTGAGGGTGTCGTCGCCCCGCCGGGCGCCTTCCGTCTGGACCACGCTGGCCTCCTGGTCAGGCCGCAAGGGGTGTGCGTGCCGCGATTTGTAGTGGGGAGCCGGCCGCACGGCACCCGCGGGCGCAACACGCGCGGGTGGTCGAGCTCGGAGTCCGCACAGTGGACACGCCGCCCACAGGTCACGATGTGCCGCCCCAACCCTGGGGTGCGTCGTTGAGCACGACCAGGCCGGCCCGCCGCCCACCAAGCGCGGCCTCCAGGAAGGATCCGAGACGCAGGCGCAACTCGAAACGATCGTGCTCCGTCAGGTAAGCCCTGTGATCCACGAGTGCGCCGACGTCAACGTCGCTCTCCCGATGCGCCCGGCCTTCGGCCTGGCTCCCGAACAGCTGGGCCGAGACGACATCCGGGAAGCCGGCCTCGCCCAGACATCGCGAAAGGACGGAGTCGAGTTCTGCAGGCAACATGTGCGGACTCAATCACAAGAGTTGTGGAGCGCAGAATGTTGATGGCCTTCCCAAACGCGCCAAGTCATTGCAGCACAGTGGCGGATCGGCCCCAGGCCGCCGCCGGAAGCCGGAACAACATTCTGCGCTCCACAACCAATCACAAGGCCATGTGCCGGAGGTTCAGGTGGGCGAGAACCCCCGTGCGTCCCGCAGTCTCACCCGGAGCGCGCCCCGGACCCCGCGTGCGGCCTGCGCGCGAACCGCCCGGGCCTCGCCGGCAGGAGCGCCCCGGGCCTTGCAGCGGACCGACTTGGCGGACCTCCGGCGCCGCGCCCGGGCGGTGCAAGCCGCAACCGGCCCCGTGGCCCGGCCATTGCGATGCCCTGAGTGGGGGCCGAAGGCCCCGCGCCGGGAGTCCGGGTCCGCGACTCCCGCCGCCGCGACAGACCCAATCTCGAGGGATCCCATGAAGTCTTCCGGCCTCTTCATCTCCTCCATCCTGCTCGCGCTCGGTCTTGCTGCACCGGCCTTCGGTGTCCCGCTCGATGCGCCAAGCGCGTCGCTTCTCACGGCCGATCGCACCTCCGTCACGCTTCGGGTGCAGGCCGGGTCGGGTGGCGCGCCTGCGGGCTTCATCGTCGAGTGGTTGCCCGCCGACCAGTACCGTGCACTGGGCGGCTGGCCGGTCTCGGCCGCCTCGATCAACGGCTCGGACTTCACCGGCGTGCCCACGCTCTACGTCACACCTGGAGTGGAGAGCTTCCAACTCGGCGCCGGCCAGGTCGCCGAGGTCGTGATCGGCGAACTCTTCGACGAGACCGGGATCGAGACCTCGGACCACGCCGAACTGGCGGAGGGGGCGGAGTATGCCGTCCGAGTGCGCGCCATGGCGGCGGGGCCAGGGCGTGAGGAAAGCGCCAACTCGACCACGATCACCTGCAGGACGTCGCCGCGCACGTCCATCGACTGCACGGTGAGCCAGGGCTACTGGGAGAACCACCCCGAGAGCTGGAGTCGGGTGCTCACACTCACGCTCGGGTCGGTGACCTACACCCAGGCGCAGATCCTCGCCATCCTGCGACAGCCGGCCCGGGGGAACGGGCTCGTCTCGCTCGCGCACCAGTTGATCGCGACCCGGCTGAATCTGCTGCTCGGGGTCGTTCCGCCCGCGTCCGTCAGCCTCGCAGTGGATCTGGCCGACACGACCATCGGAACGCTGGTCGTGCCGCCCATCGGCGGTGGCCAGCTTCTCCCGTGCTCGACCAGCGCGCTGACCTGGACGTTTCGCGAGTTCAACAGCGGGTCGATCGGTCCGGGCCACTGCCCCGACGATCTGCGCGTCGTCCCGGCCACCGGCGTGACCTGGGGGACGCTCAAGTCCGTCTATCGCTGATCGGCAGGGGCTGTTCATCAATGGTCAACACCGACCACTTCCTTCAGGGGGTGGTCGCGGTGTCTGGGGCGCGGGGGGCCTGATGCGGCGGTGAGGCCGGGGGCGCTCTGCCGAGGAGGTGGCCACCGGGCGGCGCCGGCCCTTTTCGTGAGTCGCTGGCGCTGGACGCGCATCCAATTGAGCCCCGACGAGCCGCGCGAGAGGCCGGCCGGGTCCGCGCGCGCCGTGGTCTGGCCGTATCCAGAGCATGCTCGCGCTCGCTTTCCGAGGCCGCACAACCCGGAGGCCCCCATGAGACCCTTCTGCAGCGCGGCCGGAATCAGCGCCCGCACCGTCATCTTCCGACTCATGCTCGCAGTCGTCGCGCTGGTCGCGGTCTCCCTGCCGTTCGCCGCGGACGCGGACCCCGTCACCTGGCTCGTGCCCGCGGGGGGCGAGGTCTGGACCGCCGGCACGACGCACACGATCGAGTGGTCGGGGGGCGGCCCGAGCGTCGGCGCCGTGGCGTTCTTCGAGCAGTTCCCGCCCTTCGGGTCGGCCCCACTCCCCAGCATGGCCTTCTTTCCGAACAACGGCCACGGCTTCTGGAGCATCCCTGACCTTCCGAGCTATTTGCCGCCGGGCACCTACAAGCTTGCCATCGGGTTCGCGAACGACACCAACAGTCCCTACTACAGCAACACGTTCACGATCGTGCCCCCCCCGGAGTGTCTGTCCGGCTGCGAGCGGGTCTCCGCCAGCTTCCCGGTCCCCGCGCCCTTCTACTCCGCGCTTCCGAACGGCGCCTGCGGCTACGGCCCGTTCTCGGCGACCTCCGCCGCGGAGAGCTACATCCAGGCACAGCTGGCCAGCCAGTGCTTCCCCGGCTACTCCATCAATCCCGGCAGTCTGGTGATCGACGTGACGCTTCTGCCGTTCGGTTCTTGTATGCTCCCGGAGTCCGCGCCCTTCGTCGCGGAGGCGTCGGGCTTCGGCTGCTGCTGCCCGGACGTCGTGCCGGCGAAGCACCCGACCTGGGGGACGCTGAAGTCCATCTATCGCTGACGCCAGCATCCAGTTGCCAGCAACGCGGAACGCCACGGTCGCCCGTGGCGTTTCGCTTGGGCTGTGGAGCGCAGAATGTTGGTCCGGCTTCCGGAGGCGTCCTGGGGCCAATCCGCCACTGTGCTGCAATGACTTGGCGTGCCTGAAAGGGCCACCAACATTCTGCGCTCCACAACCTTTTGCTTGCGCGGATTTGGAGTGCCTGCGCGCCGGCAGGCCGAAGATGACCCGACCATACTGGACCCGGCCCGTGCTAACCTGCGGATGACGCCGGAGGGGGAGGGCCGCCCCGACCGGTCGGCTCCCGGACGGCGCCTGTGCTCCACCTCGCCACGCACCGGCCGTCACCGCCCTCGATCTTCCAGGAGGTCTCCATGCTGAAGGAGTTCAAGGAGTTCCTGCTCAAGACCAACGCGCTCGCGCTGGCCGTTGGCGTGATCATCGGCGCCGCCGTCGGCAAGGTGGTGAGTTCGCTGGTGAGCGATATCCTCATGCCCGTCATCGGGCTCTTCGTCCCGGGCGGCGCGTGGCGCGAGGCCGCAATCGTCCTGAAGGCCAGGGCAGACGGCACCCCGGCGGCCCAGATCACCTACGGTGCCTTCGTCGGCAGCCTCATCGACTTCGTGATCATCGCGCTGGTGGTGTTCCTCATCACGAAGGCGCTGCTGAAGCCTGCTCCGGCGCCGCCCGCGCCACCGACCAAGGAGTGTCCGTTCTGCAGGGAGACGGTCCCGGCGGCAGCGACCAAGTGCCGTGCGTGCGGGAGCGCGGTGTAGCGGTCCACCCCGACCCCCGAGCGGCGCAGACGCCCGGCCCGAAACGGAGACGGGCGCCGGCTTCCCGGCCACCCGATTCAGGTCTTGACTTACCCCCAGCCGGGTGCCAACGTCTCTTCAGGTCCGAAGGTCCTGAACGTGGATCGCGCCGGGCCGGGCGCCCCCTCTACGGGCGCTCCCCGGCGCGCGGGTTCCTTCGGCCACTCTCCGGCACGGATGCCGGAGCCCAGGCTCATCGCAGGGAGGCGCCCGCCTGAGCAGTTGTCTCTTTCATTCCGGCACGCTCGTCTGCATGGACGCGTCCGGCACGGTCGCCCGCGGCGACCTGCTGGTGCGCGACGGTGTCATCGTCGCGCTCGGCGAAGGCGTGCCTCCCGCGCTGGCCGCGCTCCCCGGCGGTCGCGCCGACGAATCGGTGGACGCCTCGGGCGCCTTCGTCCTGCCGGGCCTGATCCACGGGCACCTGCACCTCTGCCAGACCCTCTTCCGCGGCCTCGCCGAGCAGAGCGACCTGTTGTGCTGGCTGCGCGAGAGCGTCTGGCTGCTCGAGGCGGCCCACACCGAGGCTTCGATCGCGGCCTCGGCGCGGCTCGGGCTGGTCGAGTTGATCGCGGGCGGCGTCACCTGCATCAACGACATGGGCACGGTCGGTCACACCGACGCGATCGCGGCGGTGCTCGAGCAGAGCGGCATCCGCGCGATCTTCGGCAAGGCGCTCATGGACCGCGGCGCGGGCGTGCCGCCGGGGTTGCGCGAGAACGCGGCCCAGGCGCTGGAGTCGGCGCTCTCGCTGCACCGGCGCTGGAACGGCGCGGCGGACGGACGGTTGCAGGTCTCGCTGGCGCCGCGCTTCATCCTCTCGTGCAGCGACGCGCTGTGGCATGACGTGGCGGCGGCCGGCGCCGAGCGCGGGCTGCTCGTCCACACGCATCTGGCGGAGAGCCCGGCCGAGGCGCGCGAGGTCCAGTCGGCGGTCGCGACCAGCGCGGCGCGCTACTTCGCCAAGTGCGGCGTGCTGTCGGAGCGCTTCGTCGGCGCGCACGGCGTGTGGGTGGACGACGAGGAACTGGCGCTGCTCAAGCGCGCGGACGCCGCGCTGGTCCACTGTCCGGGCTCGAACCTCAAGCTCGGCTCCGGCTTCGCCAACGTCAAGCGCTGGGTCCACGAGGGCTTGCGGCGCGGCATCGGTTCGGACGGGGCGGCCTGCGACAACCGGCTCGACACCTTTCACGAACTGAGCCTCGCGGCGCTGATCTCCCGCACGCTGGATCCGGGGGGCTATCTCACCGCGCGCGAACTGCTGGCGCTCGCCACCTGCGAGGGCGCCCGCGCACTGGGGCTCGGCGCCACGACCGGCTCGCTCGAGCGTGGCAAGCAGGCGGACGTGATCGTGGTGGACCACACGGCGCCGCACCTGGCGCCGAACGAGACGCTCGATCCCTACACCACGCTGGTGCACGCCGCGCGGGCGACCGACGTGCGGCTCACCATGGTGGCGGGACGCATCCTCTATCGCAGCGGAACGTGGACGACATTGGAGCCGGAGCGTGTGGCCAGCGAGGCGCGCGCGGAGGCGCGCGGGCTGGTCCTGCGCGCGGGCATCGGCCGGGCTCAGGGATGAGCCGGGCGGGAGGCTGACATGCTGATCGGACCGTGCACGGTGGTGACGGGCGGGACGAAGCCGGACGTGATCGAGGATACGGCGGTGCGAGTCTGCGGCGCGCACATCGCCGCGATCGGACCGCTCCC
>Ga0315273_10003024_pt1 | contig 20185 bp, 15 predicted proteins | sample YL17G02_0_MG_FD_205753 | JGI IMG/M metagenome (GOLD analysis project Ga0315273, IMG submission 205753) | Sediment microbial communities from Yellowstone Lake, YNP, Wyoming, USA - YL17G02_0 | ecosystem: Environmental > Aquatic > Freshwater > Lake > Sediment | place: USA: Wyoming | collected...
AACCTGGCCCCTTTGCAACTGGGGAACAAAAAATTCTCCGGGATGGCCGTTATTATTGCCACCATTTGTCGGATCATCCGGAAGATCAACGATCCTGGGTCCCCATGACATTGAAGAATTTGGCACATAATTTCCATAAAGACCCTGAGCATAAGTATTCTGATAATCAGGTGTACGCGAAACATTTGAGAAACTGGTTGTATTTGAAATAGCTATAACCGGTTTTCCAATTTTGTTGTTACGACCACTTTTTGTTGTAATAATTATAACCCCGTTTGAAGCACGGATACCATAAAGAGCCGCCGCTGCCTGACCTTTAAGTATGTTGATACTTTCGATATCATAAGGATTAAGATCAACCGCACGGTTCGATATGTCTGACCCTGTTACGCCATATCCAACCATTGAAAAATTACCTCCTGCGCCTGATTGAATATCAGCCGTTGAGGCAATCGGCATCCCATCTACAATATAAAGAGGTGTGTTATTTCCTGTAAATGACCTGGCCCCGCGAATAACAACCTGCGATGAGGCTCCTGGCATACCGCTTGAAGGTTTAATGTCAATACCGGATATCTTACCCTGCATAGCACCTGCCAGATCAGTATTGCCTGTTCGTACTATTTCCTCATTTTTGACATCCTGGACAGCATACCCAAGTGACTTTTTCTCACGGGAAATACCAATTGCTGTTACTACAACTTCATCCAATCCCAAAACATCAGATTGCATTACTACATCAATCACGTTCTGACCCGAAATCGCAACCTCCTGTTTCTTCATTCCGATAAAGGAAAAAACAAGAGTAGTGGCATTTTCAGGTAAAATCAGGCTATACTTACCGTTTATGTCGGTTGTGGTACCTGTAGTTGTTCCTTTTACTTGTACTGTACACCCTATAACAGGCTGTACATCTTCAGCCCCGGTAACTTTACCGGTGATTATTTTTTGCTGAGCCTCCGCTGATAGCAAAACTCCACAAAAAAATAAAAATAAAACAAGAATTTTTCTCATAACTTGTAGGTTAGGTTAGTAATAAAAATATCGGGGAACTCATGGATTCCCTTTACTTTCGCTTTTAATGAATATGTCACTATTAACAAAATAAACTATAGGCTTCAATAAATTTTAATCCATTAAACAAAATGCAGCTTTGGCTTTACAATTGTCAAACTACACCCTATATTTAATTTTTCCATTGACTGCGATATTCGTCCGATCTTAATTCTATTTTACCTATTTTTGTTAACTGAAAGAACCAAAATTCTTAATTTCCCCCAATGGCAGGATTTGCACACTTACACGTTCATACTCAATACTCTATCCTTGATGGAGCTTCTAATATAGGTTTGCTGATCGAAAAGGTTAAATCGATGGGAATGGAAGCTATTGCGATCACCGATCATGGAAATATGTTCGGGGTCAAAGAGTTTCATAACAGTGCAACAAAAAAAGGGATAAAACCTATAATCGGATGTGAGATCTATGTTGCAAAAAGATCTATAGAAGATGTAACCGGAAAAGAGGACCGCTCCGGCGATCATCTTATACTCCTCGCTAAAAACCTGACCGGGTATAAAAATCTTATCAAGTTGGTTTCCATTGCCTGGATAAAAGGCTTTTACTATAAACCAAGGATCGACAAGGAACTGTTGGTAAAATATAAGGACGGACTGATAGCTTCTTCTGCATGCCTGGCTGGAGAAATCCAGGATGAGATTCTTAACGGTACATTGTCAGGGGCTGAGGCAGCACTTAAAAGCTATCTTGAAATTTTCGGTGAAGATTTTTACCTGGAGATTCAGCGGCATGAAACTTATGATCCTGAAGCTGACAGGTCAGCTTTTCCATTACAGCAAAAAGTTATTGAAGCTTTTAAAAAGCTTTCTGCAAAGTATAATGTAAGGATTATTGCCTCAAATGATCTGCATTTTATTAATGCCGAAGATGCTGAAGCTCATGACAGGCTCATATGCATAAATACCGCAAAAGATATTGACGATCAGAACAGATTAAGATATTCTAAACAGGAGTATCTGAAGAGTGAAGAAGAGATGCGCAGCATCTTCAGTGATATCCCGGAAGCCATAGATAATGTTGCAGGACTGGTTGTTAAAATTGAAAAATATAAGCTGGACCATGATCCTATCATGCCTGATTTCGAGTTACCGGAAGGCTATACAGATAAGGATGACTATCTGAAGTTTCTGACTTATGATGGTGCAAAAAAAAGATGGGGAACACTTACTAAAGAACAGATTGACAGACTCGATTTTGAACTGGCAATGATTGCCAAGATGGGTTTCCCGGGCTATTTTCTTATTGTTCAGGATTTCCTCCGTGCAGCAAGGGAAATGGGGGTTTCTGTAGGCCCGGGAAGAGGATCTTCTGCCGGGTCAGCTGTTGCATATTGCCTGAGGATCACTGATATAGATCCAATAAAATATGGACTTCTTTTTGAACGCTTCCTGAATCTCGATCGTATTTCAATGCCTGATATTGATATCGATTTTGATGAAGACGGAAGAGAAGCGGTTCTGAAATACGTTGTCAATAAATACGGACACGATAAGGTAGCTCATATAATCACTTTCGGATCGATGGCCGCAAAAATGGCCATACGTGATGTTGCAAGAGTGCAAAAGTTACCACTCCCCGATGCCGACAGGCTTGCCAAACTTGTCCCCGAGAGACCCGGAGTAACGCTAAAAGCAGCTTATGCCGAAGTGCCCGAACTGGCAAGAGAAAGAGAATCTTCAAATAAATTAATTGCACAGACACTGAAATATGCCGAGGTCCTTGAGGGCTCAGTCAGGCAAACTGGTGTTCATGCATGTGGTATAATAATCGGGAAAGACTCCCTTGATAATTATATCCCTCTCTGTACAGCAAAAGATACCGATCTCTATGCTACACAGTACGATGGAAGTCATGTTGAATCGGTCGGTCTGCTAAAAATGGATTTCCTTGGTTTAAAAACACTATCAATTATAAAAGATGCTATTGACAATATTAAAAAGTCAAAAGGGATAGAAATTAATATTGAAACTCTGCCTCTTGATGACAAAAAAACTTTTGAACTCTTCAGCAACGGAGAGACCACAGGGATCTTCCAGTTTGAATCAACCGGGATGAAACGGTACCTTAGAGATCTTGAACCAAACCGGCTCGAAGATTTAATTGCCATGAATGCTCTTTACCGGCCGGGACCAATGGAATACATACCAAAGTTTATCCGCCGGAAGCATGGTACCGAAAAGATTGACTATCCTATTCCTGTAATGGAAAAATATCTTGAAGATACCTATGGAATTACGGTCTACCAGGAACAGGTGATGCTGCTTTCGCAGGAGCTCGCAGGTTTTTCCAAAGGCGAAGCCGATTCACTGAGAAAAGCGATGGGGAAAAAGAAACGATCCATCATGGATGAGATGAAGCTGAAGTTTCAGGAAGGATGCTCAAAGAAAGGGTACAATGAGGAAATTGTAAATAAGATCTGGTCCGACTGGGAAGCTTTTGCACAATATGCTTTTAATAAATCGCACTCAACCTGCTATGCTCTTGTAGCATTTCAGACAGGCTTTCTGAAAGCCAATTACCCGGCAGAATACATGGCTGCTGTTCTAAGCCGTAATATAAGTGATATCAAAAAGATAACAACCTTTATGGATGAGACCCGGAGGATGGGGATGGAAGTACTCGGACCGGACGTGAATGAGAGTAATGTGAAATTTACAGTAAACAAGGATGGAAATATAAGATTCGGACTCGGGGCAATCAAAGGAGTCGGCGAAAGCGCCGTATTGCAACTTATTGAGGAAAGGGAGAAGAATGGCCTTTATAAGGACGTTTATGATCTTGTTGAAAGAGTAAACCTCAACTCGCTGAACAAGAAAAATCTTGAGGCTATGGCAGTTGCAGGTGCATTTGATTATTTCCCGAAAATAATCAGAGCACAGTATTTTTCACTCGACACGAAAGGATCAAGCTTTATAGAAAGTCTTATCAGGTATGGTAACAATGCAAAGACAGTAAAGACTTCAAATCAGCAGTCACTTTTCGGAGAAACGGGCGGTTTTGATATGATAAAACCGGAACCGTCGTTATGTCCCGATTGGCCAAAACTGGAAAAACTTAACAGAGAAAAGGAGGTAATAGGTATCTATCTGTCATCTCATCCTCTCGACGATTTCAAACTTGAGATCACTACCTTCACAACGGCAACACTGGCAGATCTGCAAAACCTTCGGGAATACCTCGAGCGGGATGTTGTGGTAGCCGGAATGGTGACAGAGATAAAGACCGGCATCGGGAAAAATGGTAAACCTTACGGCTCCTTTACATTGCAGGATTACTCCGATTCATTCCGGTTCATGTTGTTTGACAAAGACTATATTGAAAACAGTAAGTTCTTTATTGTCGGCTACTATCTTCTGATAAAAGGAAGAGTACAGAAACGAAAGTACAAAGAAGATGAAATTGAATTCAGGATTAAAACAATCAATCTTTTATCAAGTGTAAAGGATGAACTCATTAAATCAGTCACTCTGAAAATCAATCCTGAAAATATCGATACCGAAATGATAAAGGATTTGAAAAAACTCATAAATGAACACAAGGGTGAAACCGAGCTTAAATTTCTTTTCCTCGATTCTGATGATAAAATCTCACTCCCCCTGTTTTCAAGAACTTTCAGAGTCAGGCTGAATAACGAATTAATCACTTATCTTGAAGATCATCCCGGAATAGATTTCAAAGTTAATTAGCTATCTTTGCACCGGTTAATTGTGATTATATTTTAAACTATAGACTATTATGGCAATAGAGGTAAATGACATGAACTTCGATGATCTGGTTATTAAATCCGATAAACCTGTAGTGGTGGATTTCTGGGCTGAATGGTGCGGACCCTGCAGGATGGTTGCCCCGATCATGGAAGAGATTTCACATGAATATGAAGGAAAAGCTCTTGTAGCAAAATGCGATGTAGACAGCAGCCCTAATGTTGCTGCAAAGTATAGCATCAGGAATATCCCTACAATTCTTTTTTTCAAGGATGGGAAAATTGCAGACAAACAGGTGGGCGCAGTTCCAAAGAGTAGCTTTGTTGTAAAACTGAATGCTCTTATATAAAAAATAATGCTGTTCAACATGGCCGTTCTGTAAATCTGTAACGGCCTTTTTAATATTCCGGTATGACAATTTGTGTATTTGCTTCATCGAGCAGTCGTATTAACAGAGAATATGGATCTGCCGCTTCAGATCTTGGATTACTGCTTGCACAGTCCAGGATAGATGTCGTTTATGGAGGAGGTGGTATTGGACTGATGGGCAAACTCGCTGATGCAGTTATTGCAAACGGAGGCAGGATAACAGGTGTGATTCCGTCGTTCATGAAAGATGAAGGGTGGGGCCATTCTGCTGTTAGTGAAATGATAATTACTACAGATATGGGGGAAAGAAAAAAGCGGATGTTTGAAATGGCAGATGCAGTAGTTGCTTTACCCGGAGGGGTTGGTACACTTGAAGAATTGACTGAAGCAATGACTCTGAAGCAACTCGGAATCTTTAAAGGGCCGATCATTATTTTGAATACCCTGAATTTTTATAAATCGTTAACCGATTTTCTTGAGCATATGGTTTCGGGTCAATTTCTCAGGTATGAACATAAGGGCATGTGGGAAATGGCTGATACCCCAGAAGAAGTGATAGTTCTGCTTGAAAAAAAAGAAGATTGGCACCACGATCCGCGTAGTATTGCAAGGATCTAACTCTCAGGGATTTTAGTACCAATAAACAGAATATCATCTATCTGGCCAAGAGGACCTTTCCAATCCAATATCTCTTTTTCAAGCCTCTCTTTTTGCTCATTTACAGGCAGATGCCATATTTCAGCCAGTAGTTTTTTAACGTTTCCGGATTTATATTTCTTAACGTCAGGAGATCCAAACTGATCAGCATAACCGTCGGAACACATATATAGCATATCCCCCGGCTGAATCTCTATAGTCTGATTGGTAAAGTTCTTCTTCTCATCCATGGTCGTCATTCCAATCGGGAAACGGTCGCCTTTATAAACAAATACCTCTCCTTTTCTGACAACATATAGTGGATTGTATGCTCCGGCGAATTCAAGAGTAAAGTTCTTCTTATTAAAAGCTATGAGTGCAAGGTCCATACCATCGTTAATCGCTTTTTCATGGCGTTGCATAAGTGCTTTCATAACCTCAATATTGAGCTGGTCGACAATTGCAGAAGGTCGGGTTAAACCATATTCCCTTACAACTTTGTTCAAAGAGTTATGTCCTATAATTGACATAAACGCTCCCGGAACACCATGTCCGGTACAGTCAACCGCGGCAATAAACTGCCAGTCACCGTTATCATACATCCAGTAAAAATCACCGCTCACTATATCCTTGGGCATGAAGAGTACAAAGGTTTCCTTGAATGTATCTTCCTTTGGAAGCATTGCCCTCTGAATACGCTCTGCATATCTTATACTCGCTGTTATATCTCTGTTTTTTTCTTCAATTTCCATACTTTTCTGTACAACTTCAGCTGTTCTTTCCTTTACCTTTTCCTCGAGAATTATCTTCTCTTTTATCAGGTTCTGTTCCCTTATCTGAATATACATTACAACAATAACAACAATCAACACAACTGATATAAGGATAAACCACCAGGTCAGATAGAACGGTGGTCTTATCATGAATTGAAAGGTAACAGGCTTGCTGTTCCAGATTCCCTGACTATTGCTGGCTATCACATTGAATGTATATTTACCCGCAGGTAAAGCTGAATATATTGTCCTTGTCTGATCAGTAACGGGCTGCCAGTCTACATCTGCCCCTTGAAGTTTCACCTTATATCTCACAACATCAGGATTTGTAAGGCATATACTGTAATAATCAAAGAGTATTGATTTAGCATTATAGTTTAACTTCAGCTCCTTGGTCATTTCTGTTGTGTCATAGTTTACCTGCATGCTCATAATATGCGTAAGCGGCTCGAGACCCCTGGTTTCCGTTTTAGCAGGGATAAAATGTATAGCACCATTCGCTGTACCAAACCAAATATCGCCTGAGGGGCTTTGATAAACTGCATTAGGCTTAGCTTCAATACCTGTAAATCCGTTTCTTTCGGTATATGAAAAGATTCTTTTACTTTCCGGGAAGTACCTGTTTAACCCGTTATTCGTTCCTATATAAATGCTGCCGTCTTCACCTACTGTAAGCAGGTTTATATTATCTGAAAGAAGTCCGTCTTTCTGTGTTACTGTGGAAACAATTGAATCATTCTTAAACCCGATTAAACCCTGACCTGTGCCAATCCATAAGACACCTTTTTTGTCCATAATTAATGCCTTAGGTATAATACCGGAAATAACGGGAACCCTTTTAAAATCTTTGTTAGAAGCATTGCATTTAATAAGACCCGGCTTACCTCCCGTCCTCTCGGTTCCAATCCACATATTTCCATCCGGATCACAATAGAGAGCTGATATTATGCCTACTAATAAACTATCCATGAAATTTTTTTTCTCTAAATTTTGCTCATTAATAGTAGAAATTACAAGTCCGTCAACTGTACCTATCCATAGTTTGTTCTGCTTGTCTATTTCCAGAGCCTTCACTTGGCCACCCTGGTAGAGATTTGAGTTGATATAAGTTTGATCCTCAAATTTAGACCTCTTAATATTGTAAAGTATCACCCCACCTTCGTTTGCTCCTATCCATAAATTTCCATCTTTATCCTCCCGAAAAAACCTGATATTTTTATTGACAGAGGTATTTGTCATACTATAAAATTCAGTTTTTTTATCAGAACCCGGATAAAAACGAGAAATGCCGGAATTTGTTCCGAACCAGACAGCTCCGGTTTTATCCTGATAAATTGCATTAACATTTTGATCGGGAAGTATCTCTTTTTCATTGATAGTTTCGAATGCATCTCCCTTAAATAAAGTGAGCCCATTGTTCTGATCAGCAATAAGCATATTCCCCTCCACATCCTCAATGATGTCATATATATTAGTAGCTTTCAGACCGTTTCCGGTATCAAACTTCCGAAGGCTGTCTCCTTTAAAAACAGCTATTCCACCCCCCCATGTTCCAACCCAGATCTGGTCTCTGCTATCTTCGGTCAGACAGCTAACAAAATTGTTTGAAACGCCCATCCTGATCAAATCATAATAAACCATTTTGCTTTCCGACATGACATATTTATAAATTCCTCCATTATGGGTGCCAAACCATAAATTCCCATGCTTGTCCTCAAGTAATGAGGTGGTAATAAAGTAGGTAGTCATGTGAGGCATACGATAGCCCTCAAACTTATTTTCCGCTTTATTAAATCTTTTCAGACCTACATCAGTAACACATATAAATGATTTCTCTCCAATCAGTGTTGCACCATAAATCTGGTCACTCAGACCTTCCTTCCCTCTGAATTGCTTAGCTTTAATATGCCTTATATCAGATATTGGATAATCAGCCTCAATGGCTCCATCATATTGGGAAGTAAACCATATCTTATCGTTAATCTGTTCAATAGCTGTAATGTCGCCTGTGAGCTTTAATGAGTCAAAAGCCACCTGTTCAAATTTCTGCCCGTCATATCGGGATATTCCTCCATTCAGATGACCAAACCATATATATCCCAATGAATCTTCAATTATGCATTTAACACCACCATTTGCCAGATTGTTACGAGTAGTAAAGTTTTCAAATTTCTTACCATCAAAACGTGATAATCCGTTTGCTGTTCCTAGCCAGATATAGTCTTTTGAATCCTGCAGAAGTGTATAAACTTTCTGCTCACTCAGCCCCTGCTTAACGCTATAATTATCAAAAAAATATTTCTGTGCGGTAAGAGGTAAAATTGTGACAGATAAAATAAGCAGAAACCAGACAAAAAATTTTGCCCGGTACTTAATGGAGATTATGGCTGACATATCAGATCCTATTTTGTAATAAAAAAGAATGTCCCTTCCGCGTAATCCAGCCCCTGAATACTACCAAATTTAGGTTTCTGTCGATTATCTGTTGTAACAGCAGCAGTCACTAATTTAACAACAGTTTCAATTGGAATACAGGCATTCTTGTTATTCATCAAGGCATTAGCAAATGTTGCAGTGAATTTTGAATTATCAACTGCAAGCTCATATCCTGCAGAAGTGAACACCTGGGCTGACTTGGAACCTGCTACCTGGGCATTGTCACATGTCGGGTCTTTGACAGCAGAACGCATCGCAGTATAAAATCCTGGTCCCGATTCACATGCATCCGAAACAACAAGAGTATGAACAACAACATCGCTATAGCCCTGTAATCCAGCTTTTAAACCGTTAATATTAAAATAGGTAAATTCATCGTCCCGCTTTGCATCTACCGGGATCCAGTAACCGACATCGTTAATGAATTTGCCATGACCGGCATACCATATGAGTAAAGACTTAACCTGATTTTTCTTAACCTGGTCACGAAGCTCAATATTAAAGAATCTCTCCATCTCCGCTTTCGTCATGTCTTTTTTGTGAATGATGTTATTTATCTGATAATTAGCAAGAGCCCTCTGAATAGTGCTGACATCTTTTATAGGGCCATCCAGGCTGGCAAAAGTTTCATAGCTTGAATTTTCGATAAATACTACCCAGGTCCTGCCCATCGGATTATTTGCAGCAATTCCTGCGCCGTCCCTGTTAAGCTTAAATTCAGTCACTTGTCTGTTCCCATAGATATCTTCAGCAACTACAGTGAACTTATTTAAATTTGAAACATCTAATGTTGCTGTAAATGCAGGATTTAATTCATTTGGATTATAGCTTGCAGTAAAATTACCTACAGTGATTGATTTAATCGGACTCTCATCTGAAATTTTACCCTGAATTGCAATATTTGGTGTTGGAGAATCAAGGAAAACCTGTCCTTCCTCAGAGGTGTACGGTGCAACAATAATTATTTTAGGAGGGTTTATTTCGGTACGCTTTAGAGGATAATTCAATACTTTCTCATTATCATAGTCATCTTTTGCAGAAAATACAATTTTATCAATGCCGTTAACATTGATATTTGCAAGGAAATCATATTCGCCGTTTTTTTCTGCCATATTCACAAGCTCATTATTAATCGTAAGAGACTTAATTTTACTTTTATCTTTGACAATACCGGAAACAAGCATCGTTGTATTATCACCTTTTATTTCCAGAGTATCCTTTACAGGAAGAGGACTTACCAGCGCAATCTCCGGAGGCTCTGTCTCCTTATTTATTTCATATAGTCTCTTCTGTGAAAGTTCAAGCATTTCCCTTGCCTTGGCATCGTACTTAGAGAGAAATGTAATCCGGTTATAATCGGCCCTGGCCTTATCATAATCACTTATTTCCTCATACGACTTGGCACGTGAATAATAAACATCGGGATCTTCTGTCTTCAGCGCTACATTAAGAGAGATGGCTTTTGAAAAATCATTTATTGCATTAGCATGCTGGTTGAATTCCTGGTAACATTTAGCTCTCTCATAATAAAATGCGGGATTGTCCGGATCAATCAGGATAGTTTTGGAAATATCATTGATTGCGCTCGGATAATCAAGGTTTTTCTTATATACCTTACTTCTCATTAGATAAGCATCGGCACTTCTGTCGTTATTCTTAATAACTTCAGCGCATTGATCCATGGCTTCCTTTCGCCTCTCCACTACTTCCCTAAGATTAGAAGGTTTTGAGGAAATAAGCAGGTCAGCAAGTTCAATTCTTGGTTCAGCCAGTTTTTTATCTTTAGAAATTGATTTTCTCAGTTCCCTTTCTCCCAGGACATCATTATTGAGTCTTCTGTATATGATGCCCCGCCAATAGTAATCCATTGGTGTATCTTTAATTATTATTGCTGTATCAGATGCCTGAAGTGCCTGGTCATATCTTTTCAGGTTTGTAAGGGTAATAACCTTTTCAGGATAAACCTTCGAATTTCGCTTATCGATGGCTGAAGCATGGTTAAGAAGTTTCAGGGACTCTTCATAGTTTCCCATCTTATTACAAACCGCTCCAAGACTGATCATAGCATCAACATTTTTGGGTGCAAAAATCAATGATTTTTCAAAATCAGCTTTCGCTTCAGTATATTTTGATTGTTTTACATATGTCTGTCCCCTGGCATAATAATAATCGGGATTTGAAGGATCGAGGCCAATGGCGCTCGTAAACTGAACGATGGCGTCATCATATTTCAGGTTATCAACAAACTCCGTCCCTGCCTTGTAATACTTTTTGGCGCTTTGCCCAAAAGTACATACTACCACAAGGGTCATTATGGTTGCTAAAAGAAATACTCGCTTATTCATATTATTCAGTCTGAATTTAATTTCTGATACCATCTATCAAAATTAGAAATATTTATTCTAATTATCAATCAACTGGGTTCTTAACTTCCTTTCTTTAAATATATTTCAAGGGAACTCCCGCTGAAAACAGTCTTTGAAAACAGTGTCCCGGCTATCAATGGTGCTTTTACTCCTCCCTTAAAATAACTCTTCCCTGTAAAAATTCTTGCTTCATCCCATAACCCGGTTGAAATAAAATGATTAAGTACTTCTGCTCCTCCTTCAATAAACAATGATTGAATGCCTGAAAAATAAAGGTATTCGGCTATTTGAAGGGATGAAGGCAGATTCTCCTTAAGCATTACCTTTACCGTTCCTGGAATGCTTGTGCCGGGATTATGAGTAAATACAACTACTTTCCCATCTGTATCATTTAATGCCATTCCTTTATTGACAGATCCTGAACTGCTCAGAATTATTTTCACCGGATCAGGGCCGTTCCATTCCCTTATATTAAGCCTGGGATCATCTGCCCTTACTGTTCCTGCTCCCACGAGGATAGCCTGTTCGGATGCTCTCCACTTATGAACGAGCACCCTTTCCGGTTTGCCCGTTATCCAGGTTGGCTCGGTTTTATGAGATTCTGATCTTGCGATATCCAGGTATCCATCAGCGCTTTGTGCCCACTTAAGGGTTATATAAGGTCTTCTTTTCTCATGAAATGCAAAAAATCTCCTGTTAAGTTTTTTGCACTCATCTTCAATCACCCCGGTCCTAACCTCACAACCTGCAATCCTGAGTCTTGCTACTCCTTCCCCTGATACTTTTTCGCTTGAATCAACTGTCCCTATCACTATTCTGGGAATTGAGTTTGAAATAATAAAATCAGCGCATGGCGCTGTTTTTCCAAAATGAGAGCATGGCTCAAGATTGACATATAAAGTCGACAACTTCAGCTTTGTTTTATCATTTACAGAATTAATTGCATTAACTTCCGCATGAGGCTCACCTGATTTCAGATGGTACCCCTCTCCCACGATCTTTCCGTTATAAACAACTACAGAACCGACCATTGGATTAGGATAAGTCAATCCTTCTGCCTTTGAGGCCAGTTCAAGGCATCTTCTCATGAATTTATTATCTCCCGCCTCCTCCATCTCAGTGAAAATGCTAAATTTGACTTATGGCTGTTAAGATACAAACAATAAAAGATATCAGATTTTATCTTGCCAAGGAACTTACAGGTATCTATCAGGAGCCTGAAATAAGAGCCCTTACCGATATACTGATTAAGACCTCTTTAGGAATAACAAAGTTGCATCAGCTTTATGATGAAGCGTATCGGGTTACAGGCAAACAATCAAAAAAAATTATTAAAATCTCCGAAGAGCTTAAAACAGGTAGACCAATTCAATATATCCTCGGGGAAACATCCTTTTATAACTGCACGATCAGAGTAAATGATTCAACCCTTATTCCCCGACCTGAAACCGAAGAACTTGTGGATCTCATAGTCAGAGAAAACAGAGGCTTTCAGGGTAATATTATTGATTTTGGAACCGGTTCAGGTTGTATAGCTATTGCTCTTGCTGTAAATCTTCCAATGTCGCTACTGACAGGAATAGATATTTCTGAAGAAGCCATAAGTATTGCACAGGAAAATGCTGCTTTAAATAATGTGAAGACCTCCTTTATAAGAGGTGATATCTTTACTTTAGATTCTAAAGCTGTTAGTAAAGCAGGCATAATTGTGAGCAATCCTCCTTATGTGCGCGATTCCGAAAAACTACTTATGGGTAAGAATGTACTTGATTTTGAGCCTCCCCTGGCCCTGTTTGTGACTGATTCCGATCCCCTTCTATATTATAATGCCATCCTTAAACTGGCAGACAAGCTTCTTTTGTCAGGAGGAAGATTGTACTTTGAGATAAATGAAATGATGGGCAGGCAACTTGTTCAGCTGCTTGAATCATTTGAATATTCAGAGATTGAAATTGTTTCAGACATTAATAATAAAGATAGAATAATAAAAGGCAGAAAAAATGGCTGAAAAAGCTTTATTCAGGATTGCGCTTAGTAAAGCGATGGCCCGGTGTTCCCGCAGGGAGTTCTGCTGTGATGACATACGCACTAAATTATTGTCATGGGAAATTGATAATAATGATGCAGATAAGATTATCGGCATTCTTATTAATGAAAACTTTATCAATGAAACAAGGTTTGCCACAGCATTTGTCAGGGACAAATTTAAATACAACAAGTGGGGAAAAGTTAAGATCACAGCTCATCTAAGAGTTAAAAAACTTCCTCCTGAAATTATTACTTTTGCCCTTGATTCTATTGATAATAAGCAGTATTCTAAATTATTGCATGATATTTTAGAAGATCACATAAGATCAGTAAAAGCAAAGAATCAGTATGATCTGAAAGTAAAACTATTGCGATATGGGTTATCAAAGGGGTTTGAGAGCAGCTTATTGTATGATATTCTGAATGATATGGACTATAAACGGCCAGAAAGCAACAAGAAATAATATACTTGAGCCTATACAATCTACAATTATCAATTGTTTGCGGGTGTCAGGGTATTTCAGATAGAATATTGAAAAAGCGACTCTTAAAACCAGTTGCGCTGCGAAAAAGAGGAATATCCTCATTCCATAACGATTCCACTGATAAGCTTCATCGATTCTTCCCCTGACTATTAAAGAATAACTATGTGACAATCCGCATGAGACGCATGGCAATCCGGTAAGCTGTTCATGAACACATGTTACAGGATAGTTGTCCTTGTCAGGAGAAAAAAAGCCGGAGTATGCAAAAACCAGCAATATTACTCCGGCAAAAAATATATTAATTATAAGGTAAGGCTCATTCCGGATCCTTACCTTCATGTTCTTTCCGGTATTATTTTTTCTTTTTGACAATAACATGTATCTGAACACTATCACTTTTCTGAATACTATCACTTTCCTGGATCTTTCCTTCTTCAAGATCCTCAAGCTTCTTCTCCTGATCCTTTTTATTGGAGTTGGTATTTATTTCAACTTTGTCACCATTGCTTTCAATCTTAATTGAAACATTTGCATCTTCAAGTTCTTTGGTAACATTGTCCTGAACATCATTTATAATATTCTGAATACTGTTAGGCCATTTCTCAGCCTTCTGAGCAATCTTCCCGGCAACAAAAATCTGCGAAAATGATATCAATGAAGCAACTATTGCAATTATCAATCCGCCAAGCAGTACCCCGCGCGGTGAAGCATTCCTTGCAGCCTGGGAAAGTCCCACTGATGCGAGAACAATAGCTATTATTCCCGGTATAATTGCAATCAGACCAATACACGGAATAACTGCAAGTACAAAAGTTATTACAGCTGTAATGAGAGCAGCAATCCCCAGATTTTGTCCCGTATTATTTTTTACCTCTTCCATGATCCTTAATTATTTATTATTATTCATTCCTGAAAGGATGTTAACCATATCCTGCTCTAAAGACGTCGTCGGATTCTCAATGATGCGTCCGGCCTCAATATTATTTTTATAAATAATAAATGTCGGGACCCTTCTTATATCCAGCTTAAGATATTCCCCAACAGGAGATTGTTTAGCGTCATCTACTCCAATGAATGTAATTTTTTGGACCGGAAACTGCCATGCACCGATAACTCTCATAAAACGTGGGACCTCCCTCCTGCTGTCGGGGCACCATGTTCCCAGGATAATTTTTATTGTAATATCTTCTTTATTGATTTCCAGCAACTTATTTATTGCTTCTGTTATAACCTGATAATCATCAAATCCCTGTAGGTACCATGATGAATAAGGATAATGAGTTAACTGATCGGGATTAAAATAACCCAGAATCCATGTTGTCTGTTCTGAAAAATTTGGAGCCGGAGGAGCAACATCTGTGACTGCAACAGGATTTGCGATTACTTCAGGCCTCTTTTCAGCTACAGGCTTAGTGGTTTTACAGCCACCGAAAAAAACAAGAATTATAAAGAACTGGTAATAAAAATTTTTCATTAATTAGTAATTAGGCAAATGCAGATTAAAAGTATTTTTTCAAACGTATAAAATCTATTGCTGAGAATATGCTTTGAACCAGGATCAGAATTCAATTACCCGGTTTTTTTATCCGGTTGGTGTAGTAGATAGAAATACCGATAGAGATTGCAGCCAGACAAAGTAATGCTAAAACCCTGTAAATTAATTCGATCCTGGCCAGGTCAACTATAAACAGATAAAATGCGGAACAGATCATGGTACCCAGGGCCATATATCTGTACTTTATATTCTTCAGAAGAAGACTGATTATAAAATAAAGCAGTGCCGCCATTGTCCATGAAAATGTAACAAATTGTTTAGGGACAGCATGCAACAAAGCAAATAGTATCATAAAAAACCCTTCGATCATATACAGGTTTCTCAGCATGTCTGTTTTAATTTGTAATCGCGCCCTCTTCCAGTTAATTATTCTTGCAGAAATAAGTGCAACAAGTGCAAAGCAGAAGTTTACCCCGTCTACACTTTTTGATGAGAGAAGATATACAAACAGGATTGTGAGGAAAAGCAAGCTGTTCATTATTATTATCAGCCTGTTGCGAAACCAGAGAGCCATGGAAACCACAAGAAGGCTCTGAACAGAAAGAAGAAAATAAACCCGGGGCAGTCCAATTATGCCATATAGGGCAATGCTCATAGCCATAAAACCATAAAGAGCAAAAAAAGCGGATGCAAAAATCCAGTCAGATTTTGAATGAAGAATTATTGAAAAGATCAGACAGCAGATCGTGATAATAGTAAACAGGGCAACATAATCATTGCTGAAAAATCTGGGAACAAAAAATAAAAGCAGAAGTGAAAAGATTATCCCGTTAATAATTATCACACTAATTAGAAATTCATCTGAAACTGGATCATTTTTTCTGAACAATGAGGTAATTGAAAAGCATGCCCCAAGACCCAAAAGATATATGACACCATTCTGATGTTTTATTATCATTTGCATAGGGTGGCCTAAAAGCGGATTCCCAAACATCCAGAAGAAGAAGGAAATGTATGCTAGAAATATGGTAACCATGAGCAATGATGACCATTTATACTTCAGGTAAAAATATACAGACCCGGCAGCAGTCAGGGTCACAATTGAAAGTGTCAGATATGTGGCATCTGCAAGCATTGCAGCAGCCAGTGAAAAAATGACTGCCAATGCAGCAAAGGTCTGCGATCCGTTGCGAATGGAGAAGTATACCTGTAATGCGACAAGCAACAACAGAATGACAATGGAAATTGTCTTTCCAGGAATCAGAGGTGACAGCGAAAAAAAATGTAATCTGACGGTAAGATAGAATAGGAGCACCTGAGCATTCATCTTTAGAATAAATGACAGGTGGACATTGGCTTTCTTTATATAATTTGCAAGAAAAAATATTGCTGCAGATGCAACATAACCAAACAAAAACGAGAAAAACCGATACCCCAGGTTTACCATATACTGTGAAAGAAATATGATACCAAAAAGCAATACTATATTGCCTAACCAGGCCAGCCCAAATCTTCCGATTTGTGACTCGAGCCCCTTTTCTTCTTCATTTTCAGCATCAGCATTCACTGTTGCTGTAACTGTCTGAAGGTGCTCTTCCGATCCGGACATGGATTCATCGTCAGTTACATTGAGAACAGATTCCAGCCTGCTAAGCCGAAGTTCTAACAATTGCAGGCTTTTGCGAATTTTTTCCATTTCTTCATTCTGGTCTGCCATGGCAAATAATTATAATTTGGAAAAAAACCTGAAAATAATACTCCTAAAAATCTGGAACTCTGCCGGAACTTAATCTTCTTCTTCTTTTATCATTTTCCAGGGGGGTAATAACCAAAGAAGAAATGCAAGAATCCCGACAGGAAGTAAAAGCCAGAAAGCAGCCATCAATGTTCCGTCGAGACCAATCAATCCAACCTTAAAACTTGTGAACCCGGAGAAACTCTTTGAGAACAACTGCCCTCCGATCACAACATTCCATCTCATAGAATAAACGCCGATCAGAACAAGTATACTCACAATGAAATACATTGTCTTGCGAACTCTTATTTTGTGTTTGTAGAATTGAAGGAAGACAAGTACAATGAGTGGTACTATGGTCCCAACCAGACCCTGGGATATAAAAAGAGTAAGATACAATTTACCCGAAACCAGTAATTTAATTATTTCAAATGATTCTTCAGCTAAATAAATCCTGTGTATCTGATCGAGACCTTCAAGGGTAAAATCAAGAATTAATACGAAGAATAGATACTTTCCGATTGAATCCAGAACATTCAGATCGATTGGCTTCCTTCGGAAATATGTTATTACCATATAAACTAGCATTACTAATGCAATTCCTGACACCATTGCTGAAAAGAGGAAAATAATCGGCATAAGAGGTGTTGACCACCATGGATTAGCTTTAATGGATCCAAAAATAAACCCTACATACCCGTGTAAAATAAAAGCAGATGGAATTCCGACTACAGTAATTATATATCCAAGTTTCCTATCCCACTTAAGTGCTGTTGGAGATATATCATTTACACCCAATGTAAGAATCTTATAAATCCACTTCATTACCCCTTTTTTCTCATTTGACCAGATCACCATGCTTTGCCGGTAGTCAAACCATATCTCGAGTAGTAGGACGACTGTCAGATACCAGAGGTACACAAAACCAAAGATGGCCATAGCTGATGACGAATGAGGGGTAATCATAATTTCATATGCCCTTTGTGGTTGCGAAAGATGACTTATAAGTGGCATAGTTGCAACTAGCAGGAATGAGAGGGCTGTAAGAAGTGCAATCTGATATGTTGGTTTCAGAATCTTAACCTTGAAAACCCGCTCCAGTGATGCAAGTATAAATGCACCTGCAACAAGTCCGGTGATAAAAGGATAAACAACTATCAGAATTCCCCATTGCAGGTCAATTTCATTCGGGAAAATATAACCTTGAGCATTGTTAAGAATGTCATACAAATGTTGGTAATGTGGTTCCATATTATCTTACCTCCGAACTTAATGCATTATAATATAACTTCGCACCAGTATTCAGGTTTGGTCTGAGTACATGTGTTGTGTGTTCTTTCAAAAACTTAACAAGTTCACTGTTTCTGTCTCTCAGATTTCCATAAATCCTGGCCCTGGTGGGACATACTTCCATGCATGCCGGGGCAAGATCCTTCTTGAGCCTGTGATAACACAAAGTACACTTATTGGCAACTTTTTTCACCGGATGAATAAACCTGCAACCGTAAGGGCATGCCTGTACGCAATACCTGCATCCGATACAATATTTTTCATCAATAAGTACTACTCCCTCGGGGCTTAAAAATGTTGCACCAACAGGACAAACCTGTTCACAGGGTGATTTTGAGCAGTGGTTACACATCTTTGGAACAAAGAATGATTTAAAGATATCCTCATCAGGGACTCTCTGCTTAAAACCATCAATACCTCCGTTGGGTGAGACAATATCTACAGTTCCATCATTTCTGACCGTATACTGTTCAATCCAGTTACGAAAGAAAAATGGTTCTTTAGGCACATCATTTTCGTTTTTACATGCTTTTGCGCAATTACCACAACCGATACACTTTTCAATATCAATTGCAACTCCATACCATGGCAGACTTTCATCTTTCGGTTCAGCCGCAAAAAGCAAAACCTGCGAAGATTTCAGACATGCATATCCGAAAGTAGCTCCTGCCATAATTCCCGCCGTTTTCAGGAATTTCCTTCTTGAAGAATTTATTTTTTCATTTCCCATGGTTGATGTGGATTGTGACATTCGATACAATTCTTGCCAACATTGTGTTTATTAAGGTCAATCTGATTTATTGTACTTTTTAGTTTTCCTGCATTAATAACATGACATGACCCACAGAAATCTCTGTCTGAAGGTTTTAATACATCCCCTGCTTTACTGCTAACTACATGCTTCTGTCCGGGACCATGACAAGTTTCACAATGTATATCGCTGTGAACATCCTGTGCTTTCTTGTCTTCAATATCCTGATGACATTTAAAACAAGCCTGTTGTCCTGAATAATGAATTTCGAGCGGTAAATAGTCATTCAATGCTGCTGCACGGTAGGGACCATACTTTCCGAAAGTATCAGGTACAAGAAAATGTCGAACTAACAGAAAAATAGAAATAAATATCGCAAAGGCAAGTGCAAGCCGCGTAATTTGTGGTGGTATATAAAACTTCATTTAGATTGGAATATATATTACAAAAATTAATGCCCGGGAGACGCTAATATATTATTCCTTCTGATAATTATTTAAAAAAATGATATTTATAAATCTGATAGAATGATATTTATACCCATTCTAAATAATATTAAAACAGCAGTTTTTAAATAAATCAATGGGAAATCGCCATTTGATGTAGGAACCAGACTCTACTGTTAATATATTCACAACTGTTACTGAATGCCAGCAGGTTCCGTTAATTAAATCACAGATTGAATTTGAAATATATTGAAAAAGAAGGAAATCAATTAACCACATAGTTTCCAGAGTCCCTTTGCTTTCTTTTCCTTATATATATGATTCTGTCCTCCTTTTGAAGGAGGGGTGTTCCGCGAAGCGGGACGGGGTGGTTGATTGGTGATATAATTTAGAGATGCTACAGGTTGTAATCCGGAGAATTAAAGTAATATATATAATTCTCCCCTCCTTTTGAAGGAGGGGTGTCCCGCGAAGCGTGACGGGGTGGTTGATTGGCGATATAATTTAGAGATGCTACAGGTTGTAATCCGGAGAATTAAAGTAATATATATAATTCTCCCTTCCTTTTGAAGGAGGGGTGTCCCGCGAAGC
>Ga0315273_10003026_pt1 | contig 20180 bp, 18 predicted proteins | sample YL17G02_0_MG_FD_205753 | JGI IMG/M metagenome (GOLD analysis project Ga0315273, IMG submission 205753) | Sediment microbial communities from Yellowstone Lake, YNP, Wyoming, USA - YL17G02_0 | ecosystem: Environmental > Aquatic > Freshwater > Lake > Sediment | place: USA: Wyoming | collected...
CAGTCGATCTACGGATGGCGCGGCGCCGACCTCGCCAACGTGCTCGACTTCGAGGACGCGTTCCCGGGATCGAGCACCATCCGGCTCGAACGCAACTATCGCTCCACCGGCAACATCCTGCGCGCGGCCAACGCCGTGATCGCGAACAACCGTTCGCGCAAGGGCAAGACACTCTGGAGCGAACGCGAGGAGGGCCCGCGATTGCGCTTCCAGCTGGCACGTGACGAGAGCGACGAGGCGCGGCGCATCGCCGATCTGGTGATCGAGCGCCGTCGTCGCGGACGGGCGCTCGCCGACTGCGCCATCCTGTACCGTACCAACGCGCAGTCCCGCGCGCTCGAGACCGAGCTGCGTCAGCGCGGGCTGCGCTACGAGATCGTGGGCGGCGTATCGTTCTACCAGCGCCGCGAAGTGAAGGATGTGCTGGCGTACCTGCGGCTGGCGGTGAACCCGCACGACGCCGCGGCGTTCGATCGTGTGCTCAACACGCCGCGACGCGGGCTCGGCGACGCGGTGGTGGCGCGCATCGAGCGGAGACTCGCCGAGGGTGCCGCCGACCCGCTCGAGGCGCTGCGCGCCGTGGTGCGGGAGGGCGAGCTCACCCGGGTGCCGCGCGCCGGCGCCGAGGCGTTCCTCGCCGTGATCGACGACGCGCGTGGGCGGGTGGGGGAGCCGGCCGACCAGGTGCTCGCGGGTGTGCTCGAGGGCAGTGGCTATCTCAAGATGATGGATGAGATGCCGGAACACGAAGCGGCCGACCGGCGTGCCAACGTCGAGGAACTGCGCGCCGCCGCCGCCGCGTTCTCGAGCATGGCGAACGATCCCTCGCTCGGGAGCTTCCTGGCCGAGACCGCGCTGCTCACCGACATGGACCGCGTCGAGGAGGGCGACGACCGCCTGCTCCTGCTCACCGCGCACAACGCCAAGGGACTCGAGTTCCCGATCGTGGTGGTGGCGGGGCTCGAGGAGGGGCTGATGCCGCACGCGTCGGCGATGGACGATCCAAAGGAGCTCGAAGAGGAACGGCGGCTGTTCTACGTCGCGCTCACCCGCGCCCAGGACGAGGTGCATCTCACCGCGGCGGCGTTCCGCCGGCGCTGGGACGGCGGATTCGGCGGGCAGGTGTCGCGTTTCATCGAGGAGATCCCCGAGGAGCTGCTCGACCGTGACATGCCGGCGACGCCGACGTGGGGCCGCGGCGGCGGCAGCCTGGACGATGACGCCGTCGAACCGGCGGGCAGCGGCTCGCGCGGCGGCTGGCACGGCGGCGGCGCGCGGCGCTCGAGCCCGCGGCGGCCGGCGCGTTCCAGCGCCGGGAACGATGCCCACGACGGCCCGGCCTACCGCACCAGCGGGACCCTCACCAAACTCGTCGGGGTCGAGGTACGGCACGACGTGTTCGGCCGCGGGATCGTCATGGCTGCCGAGCAGGAGGGCTCCGACGTCAAGTTCACCGTTCGCTTCGGCAGCCAGGTGAAGAAGGTGCTGGGGCGGTTCCTTTCGGGAGCGATCGATGCCGATCCGGCGTGAGGAGGTCGAGCGCATCGCCGAGCTGGCGCGGCTCGAGCTCGCGCCGGAACGACTGGAGCGCGCCGCGGCCGAACTGTCCCGCGTGCTCGACTTCGTCGCCGCGCTCGACCGGCTCGACCTGGCCGGGTGCGAGCCTTCCGTGTTCGCGCCCGCCGACGCGTCCTTGCGGGAGGATGTCCCGGATGGTGACCGGCTCGACGCCGGACGCGCCACCGCGATGGCGCCATCGGCGGAGGACGGCTACTTCCTCGTGCCGCCCATCGTCGAGAACCTGAACCCGTGAACCCCGCATCGCTGTGGCGGCTCTCGGCCGCGTCGCTGGCCGCGCACGTGCGCTCGGGTGAGGTCACGGCGGCCGAGGCGGTGGAGTCCGGCTGGGGCGAGCCCGCCTCGGCGTGGGAGCGTGACGTGCGGGCGGTGGTGCATCACGACGCGGGCGCGCGCGCGCGTGCCGCGGCAGCCGTCACGCGCGATCGGGCGCTGTCCGGTGTGCCGGTGGTGGTCAAGGACAACCTGTGCACCACCGACCTGCCCACGACCTGCGGATCGCGCATCCTGTCGGGTTATGTGGCGCCCTACGAAGCCACCGTGATCCGGCGGCTGCGCGCGGCGGGGGCGGTGGTGACCGCCAAGGGCAACATGGACGAATTCGCGATGGGATCGTCCACCGAGTTCAGCTGCTACGGCCCGACACGCAATCCGTACGACCTCGCGCTCGTGCCCGGTGGCTCGAGTGGAGGGCCGGCCGCGGCCGTGGCGTACGGGCTCGCGCCGGTGGGGCTCGGTTCCGACACCGGTGGCTCGGTGCGCCAGCCGGCGGCGTTCTGCGGCGTGTACGGGCTCAAGCCCACCTACGGACGGCTTTCACGCTACGGGCTGGTGGCGTTCGGCTCGTCGCTCGACCAGGTCGGCATCTTCGCGCGTCATGCCGCCGACGTGGCGATCACGTACGCGGCGCTCGCCGGACCGGATCCGCACGACGCCACCACCCGCACGGGAGCGGCGCCCGACGTGTCGGGCTGGGACACGGGCGTGAACGGACTTCGCTTCGGCTGGCCCGCCAACCTGTGGCAGGAGGGTGTCGAACCCGACGTCGTCGCGGGTCTCGAGGAGTCCGCCGCGGCGCTCGAGCGCGCGGGCGCCACGCGCGTGGCGTTCGAGTTCCTGCCGGGTGAGTATGCCGTGGCCACCTACTACCTGCTCGCCACCGCCGAAGCCAGTTCGAACCTGTCGCGCTTCGACGGCGTGCGCTATGGCTTCCGTCACCCGGACAGCCCGGACGTGCGCGCGCTCTACGTGCGCTCGCGCAGTGCCGGGCTGGGGCCCGAGGTGCAGCGCCGCATCCTGCTCGGCACCTACGCGCTCTCGGCGGGCTATTACGACGCGTACTATCTCAAGGCGCAGCGTGCGCGCACCCGCATCCGCCACGAGTACAGCCAGGCGTTCGCGCGTTGCGACGTGATGCTGCTTCCGGTCGCCCCGACGCTGCCGTTCGCGCTCGGCGCCAAGATCGACGATCCGCTCGCGATGTACCTGAGCGACATCTTCACCATCGGCGCCAACCTGGCCGGCATCCCGGGCCTGAGCGTGCCGGTGGGGCTCACCACCGGCGGCCTGCCACGCGCGGTACAGCTGCTGGGACCGGAGGACTCGGAGCCGTCGCTGTTGCGCTTCGCGCGCGCCATCGAGATACGTGGCGACGCCCGGCGCCTCGCGCCTGGACACGAGACGGAGTTCGCATGGCCTACGAAGCGGTGATCGGGCTCGAGTGCCACATCCAGCTGTCCACGCGCACGAAGATGTTCTGCGCGTGCCCGGTCGGGTTCGGCGCGGCGGCGAACACCCACGTGTGCCCGGTATGTCTCGGCCTGCCGGGGGCGCTGCCGGTGGTGAACCGTGCCGCGATCGATGCCGCCGTGCGTCTTGGCCTGGCGCTGGGTTGCGACGTTCGCGGCAGCAGCGTGTTCGCGCGCAAGAACTACTTCTATCCCGACATGCCGAAGAACTACCAGATCACGCAGTACGATCAGCCGCTGTGCGTGGGCGGGGCGCTCACCATCGTGATCGACGGCGCCGAAAGGAGCTTCGAGCTGACCCGCATCCACGCCGAGGAGGACACCGGCAAGTCGTCCCACCCCGAGCGACTCCACGACCGTCGCGTGTCGCGGGTCGATTTCAATCGTGCCGGGGTGCCCCTGCTCGAACTGGTGACGGAGCCCCGGTTCCACGACCCCGACGAGTGCGCGGTCTTCCTCGCGGCCCTGCGCCGGTTGGTGCGCTGGCTCGGCATCTCGGACGCCGACATGGAGAAGGGGCACCTGCGTTGCGACGCGAACGTCTCGTTGCGGCCACGGGGCGAGTCCCGGCTCGGGGTCAAGACCGAACTCAAAAACCTCAACTCCATCAAGGGTGTCGGCAAGGGCATCACGGCGGAGATCGCGCGGCAGACGCGTCTGCTCGAGGCGGGGGACCGCGTCGAACAGACGACATTGCTGTACGACGCCGACCACGACCGGCTGGTGGTGATGCGTTCCAAGGAGAGCGCGCACGACTACCGCTATTTCCCGGAGCCCGACCTGCCCGTGCTCGCCGTCTCGCCGGCATGGGTCGAGGACGCGCGCTCGCGCCTGCCCGAGCTGCCATGGGTGCGCGAGGAGCGGCTGATCGCCGAGCACGGACTGCCGGTCTACGATGCCGCCGTGCTCACCGAGCAGCGTGAGGCCTCGGACTACTTCGAGGCGGTCGCGGCGCGGGTCGACGCGAAGCTCGCCAGCAACTGGGTCATGACCGAGGTGCTGCGCGTGCTTCGGGAACGGGGCTGGTCGTTCGCCGACTGGAACGCGAAGGTGCCGCCCGAGCGCCTGGCCGGCCTGCTGACGCGGGTCGCCAGCCGCGAGCTGCCGGGGCCGCTCGCCAAGCAGGCGTTCGGCTGGCTGCCCGACGAGGAAGGCGACGTCGCGACGCTGCTCGAGCGCCACGGCGTGAGGGTCCGGGCGTCCGCGGACGACCTGCTTCCGCTGGTGCTCGCGGTGATCGACGAGAACCCCGGGCCGGTCGAGCAGGTGCTCGCCGGCAGGACACAGACATTCGGCTTCCTGGTCGGCCAGGTGATGAAGAAGAGCGGCGGACAGGCCGTACCCCAAACGGTGCAGGAACTGCTTCGCGCCGAGTTGGCGAAGCGGGGCCAGGCACCGTGACCGACGCGGCCGCGATCGTCCTCGCGACGAGCGAGGCACTGGGCCGGCCGCGCGACCTGCCGCTCGCCGCCGCGCTCCCCGCGCCGATGGAACTGGCGATCGTGGTGGCCGACGACGACTCGCTCGAGGCGGCGCTGCCGGTGCTGATCGAGGCGCTGGCGCCGCTCGGCATCGCGTGCACGCACCTGGAGGTGGTGCTCTGCTGCGACGCCGGTGGCGCTCCACGGCGGCAGGCGCGCGAGCGGCTGCGCGCCGCGCTCGGCCCCACCCGCGTGCACGCGCACGACGCCGGGCGCGGCGATACGTATGTCGCCGCTCGCCTGGACGAGATGCCGGTCCGGCTGGACGATGCGCTGCGCGAGAGCGAAGGTGTGGTGCTGGTGCTGGCGATGCGTCCGGGGGCGACCGGGGCGGGCCTCGCGGGTGAGGCGATCGCGGCGCTCGCCGACGCGGAGACCCGCGCGCGTCTCGGCGAGCGCACGCGGGCGCTCATCGACGCGTTGCCGATCGATCTGGCGCTGGTGATCGAGACCGGTCCCTCGCCGCGGGCGTGGGCGGGCACCGGACGCTGGCTCCTGGCGGAGCGATTCCCGCCGGCCGGTGCGGGCCGCATGGAAGGCCGCACGTCTTGACCCCCCGTTCGCCCGCTGGCACAGTGCGGGCGATGGATGCGCGCGAACGCATCGTGGTGGTCGGTTCGGGAGGTCGCGAGCACGCGCTCGCGTGGCGGCTGTCCCGCGACCCGGAAGTCGAGGCGCTGATGGTCGCGCCCGGCAACGAGGCGATGGCGCGCCGGTGGCCGCGGCTCGACGTCCGCGAGAGCGATGTCGGCGCGATGGTGGCGGCTTGCCGCGGCGCGAATGCCACGCTGGTGGTCATCGGCCCCGAGGCACCGCTCGCGGCCGGACTGGCCGACGCGCTCGAGGTGGCGGGGATCGCGGTCTACGGCCCGAGTGCCCAGGCAGCGCGACTGGAATCCAGCAAGTGGTTCGCCAAGTCGGTGATGGCCGCCGCGAACGTGCCGACCGCGCACGCCGAGGCATGCGACCGGGTCGCCGACGCGCTCGTGGCGCTGGATCGCTTCGGCGCGCCATGGGTGGTGAAGGCCGACGGGCTCGCGGCGGGCAAGGGGGTGCTGGTGTCGTCCGATCGCGGCGAGACCGAACGATTCGTGCGCGAGTGCCTCGAGGGCGACCGTTTCGGGGAGCCCGGTCGTCGCGTGGTGATCGAGGAGTTCCTCGACGGCGAGGAGGCCTCGGTGATGGCGGTGTGCGACGGTGAGCGCCACGTTCTGCTCACGGCGGCACGCGACTTCAAGCGCGCGTATGACGGCGATCGCGGCCCCAACACGGGAGGGATGGGCGCCTACGCCCCGACACCGGCGGTGGACGCGGCGCTCGAACGCGTCGTGTCCGAGCGCATCGTGACGCCGGTGCTCGACACGATGACGGCGCGGGGCGCTCGATTCCGCGGAACGCTCTACGTCGGTCTCATGATCACGGCCGGGGGGCCGCGCGTGCTCGAGTTCAACGCACGCTTCGGCGATCCCGAGACCGAGGTGGTGATGCCGATGACGGGCGGTTCGCTCACGCGCCTGCTCGCCGGCGCCGCCCGCGGCACCCTCGATCCCTCCGCGGTGATGCGCGAGCGCGGGGCATGCGTGGGGGTGGCGCTGGTGGACGAGGGGTATCCGGAGGTGGTCCGCGGGGGCGGTGGCATCACGGGTCTCGATACGCTGGAAGGGCGCGACGACATCCATGTGTTCCACGCCGGCACGGCGTGGCGCGATGGAGCGTGGCGGGTCCGGGGCGGACGCGCGGCCTACGTGGTGGCGCGCGGTTCCGATCGTGCGGGCGCACGCGACGCGGCGTACGCTGCGGTAGAGACGCTGACGGGCGAGGGCTGGCGATGCCGGCGCGACATCGCGTCCGGTGCACCCACGGAGGTGGCGAGCACGTGAAGGCGAGGATCCTGTCGATCGATCCCGAGCATCCCGACGAACAGGCACTGCTCGAGGTGGCGGAGATCGTGATGAGTGGTGGGGTGATCGGTTATCCCACGGACACGCTGTACGGTCTGGGTTGTTCGTTGTTCGACGTGTCGGCGGTGGAGATGGTGGCGCGGCTCAAGCGGCGCGATCCCTCGCTCGCGGTGATCTCGCTGATCCCCGACGCCACGCAGGTGTACGGTCTCGCTTCCGACGTCTCCGAGGTCGCCGAGCGACTCATCGCCCGTTACTGGCCGGGGCCGCTTTCGCTCATCTTCCGGGCCTCGCCCGTGATCCCGAAGCAGGTACGCGGCGCCGGCGATACCGTGGCGCTGAGGGTCCCACGCGACACGCTGTGCGAGCGACTGCTCGACCGCATCGGCGGCCCGGTGGTGTCGAGCAGCGCGAATCTCACCGGGCATCGACCCGCCGAGACCGCGGACGAGGTGGCGCGCATCTTCGGGAATCAACTCGATCTCGTGGTGGACGGCGGCCCGCGACGGGGCAACGTGCCGTCGACGCTGGTGGACCTGAGCGGCCCACGGCCGCGTCTTCTGCGCCGCGGCGCGGTGGATGTGCGCGGGGAACTGGGTGATTTCGAGGACGGGACCACTCCCGACTGACATCGGGACGGGTGTGTCGGGCGAATTCGTGAAGATGCTTCGACGAGGTGCTCGCATGGGCGAAGGATGTTCGGGTTCTTCGCGTTTCGAACGATTGACGCACAGCCCCGCGGTGCCTATCCTTTTCCCATCATGACCCGTCCGGATCCGCACTATCGCGTGTTGTTCGTGTGCACCGGGAACACCTGTCGCAGCCCGATGGCGTCGGCCGCGCTGCTGCACGCGCTCGGTCCCGACGCCGACCGGGTCGACGTGGTCTCGGCCGGCACCGCGGCCTGGGATGGACAACCGGCCACCACGCCGAGCATCGAGGTCGCCGCGGCGGACGGGGTGGACCTGCAGTCCCATCGCTCGCGTCGCGTGAGCCCCGAGCTGGTCCGTTCGGCCGATCTGGTGCTGGTGATGGAGCGCGCGCACCTGGCGGCGGTCCGTGCCCTGGGCGCCGATCCGTCGCGCACGCACGTGCTGAACGAATACCTGCAGCAAGGCACTTCCGATTCGCCCGTTTCCGATCCGTTCGGGGCCTCGCGGGAGGCCTATGAAGAATGTTGGCGCCGCATCACGCATCATGTCGATCGCGTGGTGCCGCACATCCGCGAAGCATCACGCGCCCGGTCCGTCTGATCACGCGGGCACATCCTCAAGAGAGGTGAACGATGCCGATCAACAAGGTCGAGAAGATCTGGATGAGCGGGAAGTGGGTGGCGTGGGACGACGCCAAGATCCACATCCTCTCGCACGTGGCTCACTATGCCTCCAGCGTCTTCGAGGGCATCCGGGCCTACGCCACCAAGACCGGCGTGGCGATCTTCCGTCTCGACGAGCACATCGACCGCCTGATGGGCTCGGCCAAGATCTACCGCATGGAGCTCCCGTTCACCCGTGAGCAGATCCGCCAGGCTTCGATCGACGTGGTGTCGGTGAACGATCTCAAGGACTGCTACATCCGTCCGCTGGTCTATCGCGGCTACGAGAACCTCGGCGTGAATCCGTTCGGGTCGCCGGTCGAGGTTGCCGTGGCGGCGTTCCCGTGGGGGCAGTACCTCGGTCCGGACGCTCTCGCCAAGGGCGTCGCGGTCAAGGTCAGCAGCTGGACGCGGTTCGCGCCCAACACCCTGCCCGCGATGGCGAAGGCGTCGGCCAATTACATGAACTCGCAGCTCATCAAGATGGAAGCGCTGGTGGACGGTTACAGCGAGGGGATCGCGCTCGATACCAGCGGTTTCGTCAGCGAAGGCAGCGGCCAGAACCTGTTCACCGTGATCAAGGGCGAATTGGTCACGCCGCCGCTCACGAGCAGCATCCTCGCGGGCATCACCCGTGACACCGTGATCACGATCGCCCGGGAGCTGGGGATCCCGGCACGCGAGTCCGTGATCCCGCGCGAGATGCTCTACCTCGCCGACGAGATGTTCTTCACCGGCACCGCGGTCGAGGTGTCGCCGATCACCTCGGTGGACCGCATCACGGTGGGGACCGGCGAGCGCGGCCCGATCACCCAGCGGATCCAGGACGCCTATTTCGGGATGCTGCGTGGCGAGTTGCCCGACACCCATCACTGGCTGACGTCCGTGCCGCAGGCCGCCACGGCGCGGACCCGCTAGTCCGGGGCCGGCGAAGCAAGTGCGTGTCGCGATCGGCACCGACCACGCGGGGTTCGTGCTCAAACAGCGCCTCGTGCTCGAGCTGCGGCGGCTCGGGCACGAGGTGCTCGATTTCGGCACCCACGCGGCCGAGCCCGCGGTCGACTATCCCGACTTCGTGATCCCCGCCGCGGAGGCGGTGGCCACGGGCGTGGCCGAACGCGGCATCGTGCTCGGGGGGAGCGGGATCGGCGAGAGCATCGCCGCGAACAAGGTGTCCGGCATCCGCGCCTCGGTGGTGACGAGCGCCGAGACCGCGCGTCTGACGCGGCTCCACAACGACTCCAACGTGCTGGCGCTCGGCGGGCGCACGAATCCGGACCACGAGGACGTGGTCGTCTGGCTGCGGGTCTGGCTCGACACCGCATTCGAAGGCGGCCGGCACATCCCACGGCTCGACAAGATCCGCGCCTACGAGAAGTCCCACCTCGCCCCCGGACGGACCCCATGAGCGCGCTTCGCGACCAGGACCCGCAGATCTTCGACGCCATCGCCCACGAACGCGAACGCCAGCTCGGCACACTCGAGCTGATCGCTTCCGAGAATTTCGCCAGCCCCGCGGTGCTCGAGGCGGCCGGCTCGGTGATGACGAACAAGTACGCCGAGGGTCTGCCGGGCAAGCGCTACTACGGTGGCTGCGAATTCGTGGACGTCGCGGAATCGCTCGCGATCGCGCGCGTGAAGCAGCTGTTCGGCGCCGATCACGCCAACGTGCAGGCACACTCCGGCGCCTCGGCGAACCTGGCGGCCTACCTCGCGGTGGCGAAGCCGGGCGACACGCTGCTCGGCATGAGCCTCGCGCACGGCGGGCACCTCACGCACGGTCACCCGGTGTCGGTGTCGGGACAGCTGTTCCACGCGGTGCAGTACGGCGTGCGTCCCGAGACCGGTCTCATCGACTACGAGGCGATGGAGAGACTCGCGCGCGAACACCGGCCGCGCATCATCGTGGCCGGCGCCAGTGCCTACCCGCGCATCATCGATTTCGCCCGCTTCGCCGGGGTCGCGGCCGAGGTGGGGGCGGTGTTCGTGGTGGACATGGCACACATCGCCGGTCTGGTGGCGGCCGGGCTGCATCCGAGCCCGGTGCCGCACGCCGACCTGGTCACCTCGACCACCCACAAGACGCTGCGCGGGCCGCGCGGCGGTATCGTGCTGGCGCGACAGGCATGGGCCGAGAGACTCGACAAGTCGGTGTTCCCGGGGTTGCAGGGCGGGCCGCTGATGCACATCATCGCCGCCAAGGCGGTGTGCTTCGGCGAGGCACTCACCGATTCGTTCAAGAGCTACCAGCAGCGCGTGGTCGGGAACGCGCGCACGCTCGCGGCGACGCTCACCGCGGCGGGTTTCGAACTGGTGTCGGGTGGCACCGACAATCACCTGATGCTGGTCGACCTGCGCCGCCGTGGCATCACCGGCAAGGTGGCGGAAGAGGCGCTGCACCGCGCCCTCATCACGGTGAACAAGAACGCCGTACCCGACGACCCGCAGAAGCCGTGGGTCACGAGCGGGATCCGCATCGGTACCCCGGCGCTCACCACCCGCGGGTTCGGACCGTCCGAGATGAAGACCATCGGCGGCTGGATCGCGCGCGTGCTCGACCGGCCGGATGACGCCGCCAACGCCGCCGAGGTGGCGCGCGAGGTGGGCGAGCTGGCTGGTCGCTTCCCGTTGTTCGCATCGGAGCCCGCCCGGCGATAACGGCGGTGCCGCAGGTCGCCCGGTAAGTCCGGACACCGTCATGACATGCGGTACGGCGACGTGGATTCGCACGGCGCGTTCGCGTAGACTGCACGCACCTTTGTTGTGCGGACGGATCCGGTCACACGAGCCCGAGGAAGGAACCCATGACGGTGGTGGATACGCGAGAGACGGCGCGCCGCATCGAGCGCGCCAGTGAGATCCTCGGCCGGGTGCGCACCGAGGTCGGCCGCGCGGTGGTGGGCCAGCACGCCATGGTGGACCGGCTGCTGATCGGCCTGCTGACCGGCGGTCACGTGCTGCTGGAGGGCGTGCCGGGTCTGGCCAAGACACTCGCCATCTCGAGCCTTGCGGCGTCGCTCGACCTCAAGTTCAAGCGCATCCAGTTCACGCCCGACCTGCTGCCGGCCGACCTGACGGGCACGCTCATCTTCAATCCGCGCGACGGTTCGTTCTCCGCCAAGCGCGGGCCGGTGTTCGCTCACCTCGTGCTCGCCGACGAGATCAACCGGGCCCCCGCCAAGGTGCAGGCCGCGCTGCTCGAGGCGATGCAGGAGAAACAGGTCACCATCGGCGACGAGAGCATGCCGCTCGAGGAGCCGTTCCTCGTGCTCGCCACCCAGAACCCGGTCGAGCAGGAGGGCACCTACCCGCTGCCCGAGGCGCAGAGCGACCGTTTCATGCTCAAGATCAAGGTGGGCTATCCGGAGCGCGCCGAGGAGAAGGAGATCCTGCGGCGGGCCGGTCTCACCTCGCTGCCGGCGCTCACGCCCCAGGCGAGCCGCGACGAGATCCTCGAAGCGCGCCGCGCGCTCGAGGGGGTGTACGTCGACGACAAGATCCAGGAGTACGTGCTCGACCTGGTGAGCGCGACGCGGCGGCCGAAGGAGTTCGGGCTGTCGCTCGAGTCGCTCATCGCCTACGGTGCCTCGCCGCGCGCGACGCTCTCGTTGGTGCGGGGCGCGCAGGCGCTGGCGGTGGTGGAGGGGCGCCCCTACGTGCTGCCCGAGGACGTGAAGCACATCGCCCTCGACGTGCTTCGGCACCGCATCCATGTCTCCTACGAAGCCGAGGCCGAGGGTGTGGACGGGGAGGAGATCGGGCGCCGTATCCTGGAGAAGGTGCGCGTCCCCTGATGCAGACCGCGGAGCTTCTGCGCAAGGTCCGCCGTATCGAGATCCGCAGCCGTCACCTGGTCCAGGATCTGTTCGCGGGCCAATCCAAGAGCGTGTTCCAGGGTCGTGGGATCGAGTTCGAGGAGGTGCGTCCCTACCTCCCGGGCGACGAGGTCCGCGACATCGACTGGAACGTGACCGCTCGCATGGGCGCACCGTACGTGAAGCGCTTCGTCGAGGAGCGCGAACTGACGGTGTTCCTGGTGGTGGACGTCTCGCGCTCGATGCGTTTCGGCACCGCCGGCCCCGAGAAGCGCGAGCTGGCGGCCGAGCTGTGCGCGGTGCTCGGGTTCGCGGCGATCCGCAACGACGACCGTGTCGGCCTGGTCCTGGTCGACGACCGGGTGCGTCACTTCGTGCCGCCAGCACGCGGGCGCAGCCACCTGCTCCGCGTGCTGCGCGACGTGCTCGAGGCGAGCGAGGGCGGTGGCGGCACCCGGCTCGGCGAGGCGGCGCGCTTCCTCGCCCGCACGGTGTCGCGCCGCAGCGTGGTGTTCTGGATCTCGGACTTCGAGGACCTGCTCGACCCGAATGATTTCCGCGGCATCAGCCGTCGTCACGACCTCACCGCGCTCGCCATCCGGGACCTGCGTGACGAGGTCATGCCGGACGCGGGCTGGATCGAGATCGAGGACCTCGAGAGCGGCCGGCGCCGGCTGGTCGACTCCGGACGCCGGAGCGTGCGCGAGGCCTACCAGCACGACGCACGCGAACACTGGTCACGCGTCGAGCAGGCACTCAAGCTGGCGCATTGCCCGCTGCTCGAGATCCGTACCGACCGCTCGTACCTGCCGACCCTCCTCGGCTACTTCTCGCGGCGTCGCCGCGGGCGCGGGGTGGCCTGATGCGCGGCGCGGGTCGGCGGCCGACGCGTGCGGGTGCGATCGTGGCCGGTGCGCTGCTCGGGATCGCCCTCGTCGCGATCCTGCCGCCCGAGGCGGTCGCCGCCGGGGGTGACACCACCGTGGTGGGGGAGCAGGGGATCTCCGCGCGCGTCACCCTGACCCCCAGCATCGCGAAGATCGGCGAACGCGTGACCTACCGCGTCCGGGTGATCGGCTGGGGCCGGGCGAAGTGGCTGGCGCCGGAGCCGGATTCGAACTTCACCTGGGGGCCGCCACGGGAGGGCTTCGCCCTCGGACGCCCGCCCCAGCGGCGCTACGGCAAGGCCGCGGGTACTCCCGCAGGGGTGCCGGGTGGCATGGTCCCCGACACGGCGTGGATCGAGCTGCCCGTGCAGGTGTTCACTCCTGGGATCGTGCCCGTCCCCGGCCTGCGCTTCCAGACGGGGTTCGGCTTCGCCGGCGGCGGGGACCCGGCGGCGGGGGGACCGGTGTTGCGCAGCCCGCAGGTGAGCCTGGTCGTGGTCAACGTGCTCACGCCCGCCGATAGCGCCAAGGGGCTCAGGGACGTGCACGGCCCGGTGCCCGCCCCCTGGTGGGAGAAGGTTCCGTGGCGGTGGGTGTCCGGCGCTCTGGCGCTGATCGCGCTCGTGATCGTGGTCGTGTGGTGGCTGCGCCGCCGCAGGCCGGTGGCGGCCGCGACGCCGGCGACGGTGCGGCTCGACCCGATGGCCGAGGCGCTCGCGGAACTGCGCGCGCTGCGGGACCTCCACCTGCCCGAGGAAGGCCGTTTCGGCGAACATGCGTTCCGGCTCGGCCAGATCCTGCGGCGCTACCTGGAGGCCACCATCCGCTTCGCCATGCCGGGGGACACCACCCCCGAACTGATCGCGCACGTGCGTGGGGGCGGGCTCGCGAACGAGGACGCGCAGCGGCTCACCGCCCTGCTGCGTCTGTGGGACCGGGTCAAGTTCGCGCGCGAGACGCTCACCGTCGAGGAGGCACAGCGCACCGAGGGCGCGGTCGAGTCGTTCGTGCGCGCCAGGGAGCCCGCCGCCGCGGCGGGAGAGCCGGGGAAGGTGGCCTGATGCGCTGGGACCATCCGTGGCTCCTGCTCGCGCTGCTGGTGGTGCCGTGGCTCGTGTGGCGCGCGCGCCGTCCCGCCGCGCGCCCCCCGGCGGTGCTGTGGTCGAAGAGCCGCGGACGCTGGATCGCGGGCGCCAGTTCGTGGCCACTGCATGCCGTCGCGCTACTGCCGTGGGCGGCGCTCATCCTGGGGCTGGTGGCGCTGGCGCGCCCGCAGCAGGGGCTCAAGCAGACCGAGACCGAGACGCGCGGCGTCGACATCGTGCTGGCGCTCGACCTGAGCCCGAGCATGCAGGCCATGGACTTGAGCAACAAGAACCGGCTCACGGTGGCCAAGGCGGCGGCGAAGGAGTTCATCAAGGGGCGTGAACACGACCGGCTCGGCATCGTGGCGTTCGCCGGCACGGCGTTCACGCTGTGCCCGCTCACGCTCGATCACGACGTGCTGCTCGAGCTGCTCGACGGTCTCGACTTCGGTATGGCCGAGGATGGAACCGCGATCGGCATGGGCCTGGCCACTTCGGTGTCGCGGCTCAGGGAGTCGAAGACGCCGAGCAAGGTGATCGTGCTGCTCACCGACGGCCAGAACAACCGCGGCGCCATCGATCCCATGACGGGCGCCGAACTGGCGCGCACGTTCGGGATCAAGGTCTACACGGTCCTGGTCGGCCGCGGTGGCGTGGTGCCGGTGCCGGTGGACGATCCGGTCTTCGGCCGCCGGATCCAGATGGTGCGCATGGACGTGGATGATCAGTCGCTTCGGGACATCGCCGCCAAGACCGGTGGCCGTTTCTATCGCGCCACCGATTCGGACGCCCTCACCAGCATCTACGCCCAGATCGACCAACTCGAGCGCGCCCCGATCCGCTCGATCGAGTACCGCGACTACCACGACCTGGGGCCGTGGCTGCTCGGCCTCGCCGTCATCCTGCTGCTCATCGAAGGACTCTCGGGCGCCACCTGGGCGTTCCGGGCACCGTAGGCTCCGTGTGAACACGTACGGCGGACGCGCGCGATCGGCAGCGGCCCCATCGCGGCATCACGGCTACTGGAGCGGGGGCGACCCTCGTCTCGTCGGCGTTCCCCGGTACGGGGCGGCTGGCGCCCGCAACCCGCTCGCCGTAATTGTTCACACGGAGCCGGAGGAGGACGCGTGAGTTTCTCCGATCCGCGCTGGCTGTGGGCGATGCTCGCACTCCCGCTGTGGGGGCTGCTCGAGTGGCGCGCCGTGCGTCGCGCGCGTGGCCGGCTGGCCCGGTTGGTGGGCCCGCGCGCGGACACCGCGCTGCTCGGGCAACGGATACCGGGAGAGCGCCGGCTCGGACTCGTGCTGCGGCTCGGGTCGATGGCGGCGTTGATCGTGGGTGCGTCCGGTCCCGAGTGGGGCACCGAACTCACACGCCGTGCGGCGGTGGGGTCGGATGTGGTGTTCGTGATCGACGTCTCGGCCAGCATGGACGCTCGCGATGTGGCGCCTTCGCGGCTCGAGGAGGCGCGGCGTGAAGCGCTCGCCGTGCTCGACCGGTTGCAGGGGAGCAAGGTCGGGGTGGTGGCGTTCGCCGGCGACGCGATCCGGCTGTGCCCGCTCACCATCGACCGGAGCGCGGCCCGGCTGGTGCTCGAATCGCTCACCACCGGCTCGGTGAGCGAACCCGGCACCGACGTCGGCAAGGGACTGCAGGCCGCGGCGAAGATGCTGCCCGAGGGGCACCGTACCGAGCAGGCGATCGTGCTGTGGACCGACGGCGAGGATCTCGAGGGCGGGGCGCGGCGGGCCCTCGATCCGATCGTGACGTCGGGACTCCGGGTCTACACGGTCGGCGTGGGCACGCCGGTGGGTGACGTCGTGCCGGTGCTCGACGACCAGGGGCGGGCGGTGGACGTGAAGCGCGACACCGAGGGCGGTCCGGTGCGAAGCCGTCTCGACGAAACCCTGCTGCGCGAGCTGGGGCGACGCACGCGAGGCGGCTACTTCGCCGCGTCGCAGGCGGGCGGCGAGACCGCTCGACTCGTGGCGACGCTCGGGCTGCTCGCACGCGGGAGCCGGGGCGAGCGATTGGTGGAGCGTGCGGTCCCGCGCTTCCCGTTGTTCGCGGCCGCTGCCGCGCTGCTGCTCGGGATCGAGTTCGCGCGCCGTCACCGTCGCGGCGAGACACGCGCGGCGCGGCCCGTGCGCCCCGCGAGAGCGGCGGCGGCGGTGATCCTGATGGCCGGGGCGGTGACGGCGATGGCCCGTCCGGCACTGGCGCAGAGTGCGTGGGCGCGGGGAGACCAGGCCTTCCGCGACGGGCGATGGCGCGCGGCCGATTCGCTCTACACGTTGCGCTCTCGCACCCATGCGCCGGCCGGTCTGGGTGTGGATCTCGGCACCGCGCGCGCCCGCGCCGGGAAGGTGGAGGACGGGGTGGGTCTGTTGCGCCGGCAGGTGACCCAGCCGGGACGCGCGGGGCAGATGGCGGAGTACAACCTTGGCACGCTACTCGCCGAACAGGGCGACCTCGATGGCTCACTGCGTGCCCTTCGCCGCGCACTCGAGCGCGCTCCGAAGGACGAGGACGCGCGCTGGAACTACGAGTGGGCGCTGCGCAAGAAGCTCGAGCGCGAGCAGCGCCGTCAGCAGCCGCAGAAGAAGGACGAGCAGCAACAGCAGCAACAACAACAGCAGCAGCAGCAGCAACAGCAGCAGCAGCAGCAACAGCAGCAACAGCAGCAGCAACCCAGGCCCTCGCCTCCATCGCAGTCGTCGCCCACTCCCGCGCCGCAGATGGGGCAGCATCTCGACAAGCAGCAGGCGGAGCGCATCCTGGCCAGCCTCCAGCAGCTGGAGCGGATCGAGCAGCAGCGCATCCGGCAGGTGCGTGTGGTGAAGGAGAAGCGGGGGAAGGACTGGTGAGCCGCTTCCCGCACTGGGTCGGGGCGGGCCTGGTGGGCCTGCTGGCGCTGTCGGCGCCGCGATTCGCGGCAGCCGCACAGGTCTCCGCGCAGTTGGACCCCGAGCGTGCCACGGTCGGCCAGCCGGTGATGCTGGTGGTGGCGGTCGTGGGCTCCGGAGAGGTCGAGACGCCGCGATTCCCGCTGCCGGACGGTGTCCAACTGCTCGGTAGCCAGCGTGCCCAGAGCTTCAGTTGGGTGAACGGTCGGAGCTCGAGCCAGCTCCAGTTCCGATTCACGCTCGCGGCCGACCACCCCGGCACCTATCCGATCGGACCCATCACGGTGAAGGTCGACGGACAGGAACTGCGCAGCGGTCTGGTCGCATTGATCGTGTCGGACGTCCCACCCGGTGGGGGTGGCGCCGGGCCGGCCGCCGAGTCCGGCCAACTGCTCGATGGCCGTCCGCTGGCCACGCTGTCGGTCACGGTCGAGCCGGCCGATCCCTACGTCGGGCAGCCGGTGATGCTGCGGGCGCGTCTCATCCAGCGCGCACCGTTCGCCGAGGACCCTCAGTACGTGCCGCCCACCACCACCGGCTTCTGGACCGATCAACCCAGCCGGCCGGTCTCGAGCTATGCCGACGAGCCGGCGGGCCGCGTCCTGGTGACCGAGACGCGCACGCGGATGTTCCCGCTCGCCTCGGGCGATGCCACCATCGGCGAGGCCACGGCGCACGTGGTCTTCGCCCAGTCCGATCCGATGGACCCGCTGGGTCTGCTGCGCAGCGGCCGGCGCGAGTTCACGCTGCGCAGCGAGCCGCTGCCGGTGCACGTGCGTCCGCTTCCCGAAGGAGCGCCTGCCGGGTTCGGCGGTGCCGTCGGCTCGTTCCAGGTGGTCTGGGAGACCGACCGCGCGAAATCCGCGCGCGACGTGCCGTTCACCGTGCGACTGTCGGTGCGCGGCCGCGGCGACCTGCCTCTGATCGCGGTGCCCGCGTTCGCGCCTGCCGGGCTGGAGGTGTTCGCGCAGACCGTGGACGACAGTCTCGGCACCGCGGGGGAGTGGGGCCCGGGCCGCAAGCGGTTCCAGTGGACGGTGCTCGCCCGGCGGGAGGGCCCGCTCGAACTCGTCGCGCCGGCCCTCGGCTGGTTCGATCCGGCCGACGGCCGCTACCACGAGGCGCAGCCGCCCGCGGTCCACGTGATGATCGGTCCGGCGGCCTACCCGGGCGGCGCGTCATCGCCGGGTGGGTATCCGGCGGTGCTGATGGAACGTCCGGTCGTGCCCGGGTCGCGGCCGGTGCAACCATGGGCCTGGGCGCTGGGAGGGGGACTCGCCGGAGCCGCGATCGCGCTGCGGCGGCGCTCATCTCGCACGCCGCCCGAGGCTCCGGAACGCGCACGCGCGCTCGAGTGGCTGCGCGCGGTGGGGACCGCCGAGGGACCGCATTTCTGGAGCGCGGCGGAAGACTCCGTCGAATGGCTCGCCGCGCGGGGTGCCGATGTCGCCGGCCTCGCCGCCGACGTGCGGCGCGCGCGCTACGGTGGCGCGGACTCCGATCCGTCGGCGGTGCGGGCGCGCGTGGTCGAGCGTCTCTCGGCCGCACTGCCCGCGGCTGGGGGTGGGTTCGGACCGCGTGCCCTCGCGGGGGTGGCGCTGGCGCTCGGGATCGCGACCGTGCTTCTGCTCGGGTGGGGTGCGCCGATGCCGGGCTCGGCCGGAGCACTTCGCCAGGCGGAGACCGCCGCGCGCCGCGGCGATCTCGGGGCCGCGCGCGAGGGGTGGGACGAGGCCTGGCGCGCCGGGCTCCACACGCCGCCGCTGGCCGCACGTCTGGCGTGGGCGGACCTGCAGTTGGGCCAGGTCGGTCAGGCCACGGCATGGGCGTTGCGCGGTCGGCGCGCCGAGCCGCGTGATCCGGCGCTGGAGTGGATGGCGGCGCGCGCGCGCGAGGCCGGCGGCCTGCTCGGGGCGCCGATCGAGCGCTGGCCGGTGCGGCGCATCGAGTGGGCGATCGCGGCGATGGCGCTGGCGATCGCGGCGGGGCTGGCCTGGCCCAGGCAGGGCGCGGTGTGGACGCTCGCCATCCTCGCGCTGGCGTGCGGTCTCGTGGCGGAGCTCGAGGCGCTGGCGATGCGCACACGCCCGCTTGCGGTGGTGACGCGCTCGTGTACGCTCGATCCGGACGGACTCGAATTGCAGCCGGGCCAGGTGGTGCGGCTGATGGGCGCGCACGCGGATGTGGCCGAAGTGCGCGCGGGAGAGGAACACGGACACGTCCCGTCCGATGCGCTGGAGGCCCTTGCCGCCGTCACCGGGAGAGCGCGATGAATCTCGCACACGGCTGGATCGCCCGCGTGATGCTCGCGGTCGTGCTGCTGGATCCGGTCTCGGCGCTCGATCAGCGGGTGCGCGGCGAGTTGCAGACGATGCGGGGCGCCCCCTACGAACGGATCATGCGCGCCGCGACCGACGCCGGCAATCCGCGCAATCTCTTCGCGGTGATGGTGGTGGTGGCGGTGGCGGGCGGTCCCGCCGGCCCGATCCTCGTGCGCGAGGCGGTGGCGGTGCTCCTGCCGGCGAACCTCGTGGTCGAGGGGCTCAAGCGCGCCGTGAACCGTACCCGTCCGGACGGCAGCCAGGATCGCGACAACGCCTCGTTCCCCTCCAGCCATGCCGCCAATGTCTGCGCGCTGGCCTACCTGCTCGCCCGTCGCTGGCGTGGGGCCGCCTGGGTGGCCTGGCCTCTCGCGATCCTGGTGTCGTTCTCCCGGATGTGGCTCGATCGTCACTTCCTGTCGGACGTCGTGGCGGGCGCCCTGATCGGCGTCGGTTCGGCCTGGTGGGTCACGCGATGGGCCCGGGGTGCGGGCCGGGACTGGGTCCAGACCGGCCGTTACGGAAAGCGGTGACGGGTCCCCGAGAGCGTGGTAGTCTGGCGGCAGGGAGGCCTGACCGTGATCATCGTCCCGGTTGCTCCCACCGCCACTGTCACCACGCTCTGCATCCCTGATCTGCGCACTCGCCGGCGCGACTCCGTGCTGGTGGACCTGGTGGGGTTGGCTCGAAGCGCGGGCGCCGTTCGCGTCGCACCGCCGGTAGTCGAATTGCTGCGACTTCGCGAACGCGCCGGAACCACGGCGCTCGGCAAGGCCGTCGCGCTTCCGCATGCCCGATCACTGTTCGTCTGCCGTCCGCTGCTCGTGCTGGCGCGCTCGACGCGTGGCATCGACTGGTGCGAGGACGGTGAGCTGGTGCATCTGGTCATGCTCCTGCTGGCGCCCGCCGAGACCCCTGCCGATGTCTGGCACACGCGCCTGACCCGAGTCGCCTCGCTCGCCCGGCTGCAGAAGCACCGCCAGCGGTTGTTCGCCGCCGACGACGCGGAGGTGATGCTCGCCATCGCGCGCGACACCGGGGCGGTGACATGAGCGCGATCGCGGTGCCGACCTCGCACGGCGTGGCGCATCTGAACGATCTCGACCGGCTGCTCGTCGAGCTCGATCACGCCGACGGCCGTTC
>Ga0315273_10003027_pt1 | contig 20178 bp, 10 predicted proteins | sample YL17G02_0_MG_FD_205753 | JGI IMG/M metagenome (GOLD analysis project Ga0315273, IMG submission 205753) | Sediment microbial communities from Yellowstone Lake, YNP, Wyoming, USA - YL17G02_0 | ecosystem: Environmental > Aquatic > Freshwater > Lake > Sediment | place: USA: Wyoming | collected...
CGTACAGACCCCACGCGTTGGGGGCGAAGCTGCCGACCTTGGCCGAGATGGCCGCCCCGTCGTTGACCTCGGCCACGCACGGAATCCACTTGGGCGAGTTGCCGCGGATGAGGCGGAGCACGGCGGCGTCGGCCAGGTTCGCCTGCTTCGCGAAGCTCGCCTCGGCGGCGCCGTAAGCCAGCGGCGTGGCCGTGCCCGCGCGGCAAGCATACTCCCACTGGGCCTCGGTCGGCAACGTGAACTTCTCGCCCGTCTTCTCTGAGAGCCACCGGCAAAACGCCATCGCCTGGCGCCACGTGACGCGAACGGCCGGCAGGTCCGGCCCGTCGGCGTTGATGCCCCGGTCGCCCTGGTCCTTGTTCGTCACGCTGATGTAGCCGCTGTCGTGGTGCGGGTCGAACTGGCGGAACTGGGCGTTGCTGATCTCGAACTTGCCCACCCAGAACGGCCTCTGGACGGCCACGCGCGCGAGCGGCCGCTCGTCGGGGTATCCCGCCGCGTCGCCCATGACAAACTCGCCGGCGGGGACGCGCACAAGCTCCAGCTTGACGCCGTCGCCCAGGTCGATCGTCCGCAACGGCGGTCCGCCCGCCGCCTGGCGCCGCACGGCGTCGGCGGTGTCGAACGGCCAGCCGGTGCACGCCACTGCCTGCGCGGGCGCGGCCGATTCCGGCGCGGGCTTCACGGGCGTAATCTGCACGACCTCTCGGGCCGGGTAAGCCTCGGGGTCCACGTCGAGATTGGCGTAGAGCTTGGCCAGTTCGAGGCGGCGTTCTCGCCCCTTGCCGGAGATCTGGCGGTTCTCGCTCCACGTGCCGTGGCACGGAACGTTCATATCGATCCACGTGTAAAGGCGGTCCCACGCCTCGGCATCCAGCTTGACGTTGTAGTGGCCCTTCTTGAGCATCTGCACCAGTTCGCTCGTGTCGGCGTCGTACTCGCACGGAAGCGGCATGTGGTAGTCGCTCTCCGGCCCCGGCCGGCGAACGTAGCAGTGCAGCACCTCGTAGGACGGCGTGAAGCGGCCCTTGTACCCCGACGCTTTGTCCTTGCCCCTCAGGTCCGCGACCTGCTTGCCGTCGGCCCGCGGACTGCCGTCGTGGCAGCTCACGCAGAACTTGTCGAGCACCGGCTGCACCTCCTGCGGAAAGCCGAACGGCCGCGCGGGGCCGTACCACGGCCGGATCTCCGACGGCGGCTTGCCGGTGGCCAGGGTGGCGCGCGACGGCGGCGGCCCGTTGGTCTGCGGCTCGTGGCACCCGACGCACGAGGCGAACTCGCCCGGCATCGCGGTGTACCAGCTCCGCATGACCTGGAGGGCCTTGCCCTCGGCGTCGAGCGGCTCGACCACGATGGGCGTGTTCGCCGGCACCTTGAACAGCGCCGAGCCGTCCTCGTTCACCGGCACCGTGCCGAGGATGCGCTTGGCGTCCCACGGCCCGTCGATGCCGATCTCGATGTGCCCGCCCATGCCGCGATACGCGTAGTGGTTGCTGTAGACGCGCAGGGCCTTGACCGTCCCGCGCGGCACGCCCTTGAGGCCCGGGCCCTGGTACACGTCGACCAGGTACACCGTGGCATCCTTGGCGCCCGGCTTGATCTTGTCGGGAACGGCCGGCGGCTTGAACGACTTCTTGAACGGGATCGGCTCCAGGAGCGCGTAGCCCGGCTCGTCGCGCACCAGCAGCATGTTGTCGAAGATATCGACAAGATAGATGGCCCAGTTGCTCGACGCCGTCGGCTTGCACGACACGAGGAAGTACTTCTCGCTCAGCGGGTACGGGTGCAGGAACTTCGGCCACGAGCCCTCGACCAGGCCGTCGGCGATGGCCGGCGGCACCTTCTTGCCGTAGCCGGGGATGCGCTGCACGAGGCCGTCGGCCTCGTGGCGGCCCTTGGCGGAATCGAAGACGACCAGCTCGCCCATCCGCGGCACGCCGTGGTGCCCCGAGATGACGGCGACGATCTTGCTCGGATGGCCGGGCACGGGGCGGGCGTAGAACGTCGAGTTCGGCCAGTACGAGTTCGAGCCGTAGTACTCGAACTGGGCCGTGCCGTCCGGGTTCATCTCGAACAGCAGGCGCGAGAAGTAGTGCGGAGTGTCGCTGTACTCCCACCGCGTGTAAATGACGCGCCCGTTGTTGAGCACGTGCGGGTACCACGAGTGGTCCTGGTCGAAGGTGAGCTGGCGGACGCCGCCGCCCTGGTCGTCCATGATGTAGAGCGACCCGACGTGGTCCGACCCGCCGACGCACGGCACGCCCAGGTAGGAGGCGGTGGAACAGAAGATGATCCGCCCGTCGGGCAGGTAGCAGGCGCTGTAGTTGTCGACGTCGGGCTGGTCGCCCTTGGTCGCCTGGCGAAGGCCCGTGCCGTCGGCCTTGACCTCCCATATCTGCCAGCGGTTCAGACTGCCGGGCATGGAGAAGAGCATCTTGCCGGCGTCGAAGTGCAGGTCGATGTCGCCGACGAACTCCGTGTTGGCCGGCCGGTAGAAGGTCTTGAGCTCGCCCTGCGGGCTCAAGGGGCTGAGCACCGCGATCTCGTTGTCGTAGCCCTTCTGCGAAATGGTCGAGTTGCCCTGCCAGTTCTGCGGAAGGCCGAGGTTCTTAGGGCTGCGCTTGACCATCAGCAGCCGGTCGAAATCCAGGAGCGGGTTGGCCATGAGGGCTTCGCGCCGCAGCGCTTCGAGGTCGCCCGCCAGGGCCGTGACCTTCTCCTGGGCCGCGGGGTCGTTGCCGGCGGCCTTCGCGTCCTCGTACGCCTTGCGGAGCTTTTCGAGGCGGTCCAGGAACTGCGGGCCCTTCGGATACTTGTCGCCGAAGGTCTCGACAAGATCATTGATCGCGAGCTCGAGGGCGCTGAAGTTGAACGCGCCCGCGACCGCCCTCAGTTCCTCGGTCTCTCGCGACTTGTAGTACGCCAGCCGCAGGCCCTGGAGGTCGCCGGCCTCCCTGGCCTTCTCAAACGCCTGCCTGGTCTTGCCCACAAGGACGGCGCTGCGCGTCGCCAGGACGTACCGCTGGGCGAGCGCCGCGGCGGCTCCGACCGGCCAGTCGGCCGTCCAGATGCTGTCTTCCTTCTCCCACGCCATCTCGCGCTGCGACTTGGAGTCGCGGAAATCGCGCGCCAGAAGGTTCCACAACTCCTGGTGCGGCGGCGGCACGGCCCCTCCCCCGGCGGCCGGCGTCGCCGAGGTCGAGAAGTAGAACCCGTGCCCCCCGCTGATGTTGTAGATTTTCAGGAGCAGCCGGTTCTCGCCCGCCTGAAGCGCCAGCGGCGCCTTGTCCTGGTTCGGCGAGGGCCCGCGCGGCACGTCGTTCGAGATCAGCTTCTTGCCGTTCAGCCACACCACCAGCCCGTCGTCGCTGCCGAAGTAGCCCGTGATCGTCATCGGCGCCGGGGCGGTGAGCGTGCGGTAGAGATACGTGGAGCCGTTGCCGCCGGCCTCGAGGTTATGAACCACGCCGTCCGAAAACTCGGGATGGGCCGCCCAGCGCATGTTCCCGTACGACTTGGCGAGGTCGATCCCCTGCTCGGGCGGGAAGACCGCCGCGAAGCCCCGGCCTTCTTTCGGGTAGAACGGGCCGATCATCTGCCACGGGCCGAGCTGCGCGCCGGCGGGCTTGGCCGGCGCGGCGGCCGGCTGAGGCGCCGCGGGCGCCGGCTTCATCATCGCCTCGCGCGACGCCTGCATCGTGTCCTGCCACGTGCCTTTGCGCACGTAGGACGCCGGATCTGCCGCCAGCACCGGCGCTGCCAGCACCACGAGCGCCGCCAGCGCCACCCACCCCTCTCGGAAACCTCGCCATGCCATTTCGCATCTCCTGCGCCCCGCGGTAACCTTCGTCCCGGTCTACGCTTGCGGCAAACACCTTTTTAAGGCATGGTTCACAAGCCCCACGCACCGCGTGGGGACAAGCTTTTAGAAACTATCTCAGAACTGTGGCACAGCCGCCCTCGGCTGTGCTCTGTGGCCAATCTGCACGCCCGGGGGCGGGCGTGCCACAGTTCTGAGATAGTTTCTTGGCGGTGCCATTCCCCCGGCGGTGCCGGGGGCTTGTGAACCACGTCCTTTTCAACACCCTTGCCGCCCTAGTGTGCCGTAAGATGCGCCCGAAATCAATGCGTCTCACTCAATCTTCGGCCTGACGACCTCGCCGCGGGCCTGGGCCGCGGTGTCCTCGTACGCCCCGTAGAAGTCGGAATTGCAGTCCAGCCAGAGCGCGAGGCGACGCGCGTCCGCCGGCGAGAGCCGCACGTCATAGTGGCCCTTCGCGAGGAGCTTGAAGAGCTTCGACTCGGCCGCCCCGAACTTGCCGGGGATGCTGCGCGAGGTCGTGATTCCGTCGCCGTCGTAGAAGAACGCGAAGTTCCTCAGGTTCTCGTACGACTTGAGCCAGCCGTACTTGCCGCCCGGCGTGCCCGCGAGGTCCAGGGCCTTCTTCTCCTTCTCCTTTTCGTGACACGCCACGCACTGGCGGTCCAGCACCGGCTGCACGAGGCGCGGGAAACTCAGCGGGCTCGACCCGTCCACGTCCGGCACGATCCGCGAGGGGGCGCGCCGCAGGGCCGCCGGCATCTGGGGCGGCGCACTCGGCGCCCGCCAGCGGCGCTCGTGGCAGCCCTGGCACGTCAGCCGCTCGCCCGGCCGCACGTACACGTCCGACCGCATCGACTGGATGGCCAGACCCGTGCGGTCGAGCGCCTGGAAGTACACCGGCTTGCCCGCCGGAAGCGAGAAGTGCGCGCTGCCGTCGGCCTCGACCGGCACGGTGCCCAGGACCGCCCGCGCGCCCTTCTGGCTGCCGTAGCCGATTCGCGGCTCGTTGGCGTTCGGCGTCGACTTCGGCAGCACCTGGATAATCCGCAGGTGGGTGACGCGGGCATCCGCCGGCCAGTTATCTATAGTGTCATACACATTGATGAGTGCGACGGTTCCCTCCGGCGCCTTCTCCGCCTCCTCGCCCGCCTTCGCGACCACCGCCTCCGGCTTCGCGAGGGGCCGAAGCGGCGGCACGCGCCGCGGCCGCAGCGGCATCGGGCTCAGGACCGCGATCTGCGGGTCCCGGTACAGAAGCTCCTTGTTGCCCAGCGCGTCCACGAGGTAGAGGCCGTAGGTCCGGCCGCCGGGATCGTACGCCGCCAGGCAGTAGTCCTCGCCGAGGGGCCAGGCGGTGGCGTACATCTCCTTCGTGCCGCCCTCCGACTCGGGGAACACCGAGTCCGGCGTCAGGCGCCGCACCGGCCCCCAGGAATCGTCGTCCTCGGCGTCGGGGTCGATGAGCACCAGCGACCCGTACGCCTGGCTGTGATGGGCGGCCGCCGTGGCGACGAACTTGTTGGAGTTCGGGATCGCCCGCACGTCGAGCTCCATCCACGGGCGCGTGCCGACGTTCTTCGGGTAGTTGCCGTGGATGGCCCGCGCGTCGCGGCCATCGGGCGAGGTGATCCACGGATGATGGGCCTGGCTGAATCCGCGGTCCACGTAGTCCCACCGCGTGTAGACGATCATGCCGTCGTTGCCGATGCTCGGCTGCCACTCGTTCGACTCGTGGTAGCTCAGGCACGCGATGTCGCTGCCGTCGGGCTTCATGGTGTGCAGGGTGAAGATCGGCACGGGCCGGCCGTGGCACCGGCCGTACCCGCCGCGCCGCTCGGAGATCATGACGACGTTGCCGTCGGGCATCCAGCACGGATCGAAATCATTCCATGCCCCGTCCGTCAGTTGCCGGAGGTCCGTGCCGTCGGCGTTCACCCGGAAAACGTGGTACGTGCTCTTGGGGGTCCACTTGTACTCGCTCGGCTCGCCCTCGGTGTAGGCGAAGAGGATGGTCCGGGCATCCCAGGAAACGTCGGGGGCGATGAAGGACCCCGGCGTCAGCTCTTTGCCGTCGAACCGCCCGCCCCGGCAGGCCGCCCCGGCCAGCACGTCGCGCACCTTCGGCTGCGGGCCGAACGGGTCCGACAGGATGAAGACGCCGCCGCCCGGCCGCGCCTTGAACCCGAAGAACTGGTCGCACATGTGGTCGATCTTGGCGCGGTGGCGCTTCACAAACAGGATCTGGTTGAAGTCGAGGAGCGGGTTCGAGAGGGCGATCTTCCGGCGAAGCTCGCACACGGTTCGGAAGATCGCGTAGCGGGCCTCGGCGTCCTTCACATCCGCCTGGCGGCAGCGGGTCTTGAGGGCGGCAAGCTGCGTCTCCGCGGCGGCAAGGTCGCGGCCGCGCGGCGCGCGCTGGAGGTCCGCCAGGAGCGCTTCGGTCCGGCGAAGGACGATGTCCGCCGGGTCGCGGTCCTCCTTCAGGATGAGCGACTCCGGCCGCTTCGCCTGCGCCGCGATCTTCTCGAACCGCCCGCGGTTGCCGATCTCGACCTGGAGCTGGGCGAACTGGGCCTTCCACTCGGCTTCCAGGTCGAGTTGCACGGGCATCTCGGCGGCAGCGGGAGGCGGCGACTCAGCGCCGCGAGTCTGGCCGGCCAGCAAGCCAAGCAAGAGCCCGCAGACAGCCAGCACGCAGGCCGCGGCGCCGCCCCGACATGGACCCAGCATGCTGCCAGACTGCCGGGTGGCACGGCCACCCGCTGTTGGGTGGCCGCGCGTGACATCAGAGCACGCACGGTCACGCAACGGCGCGTGGCCGTGCCACCCGACGGGTTGATAAGCCGCAGCACCGCCCCGGCCTGCATCCTGCGTGATCACGGTTGCGCTCGCCTTCATATCTTCGACCGATTCCTCTTGGCGACCGTCCGAGCGCGCCATCCCCGCGCCCACACATCCCGTGTGGATTGAACCGCCCGCCCGAAATCTTGTTACGTCAAGAACCGGATTCTACCAGTTCGCGGGCGATGCGCGTCCACTCCGCAAACCGTTCCGGGTGGTTCTCGCACGTGTGCGTGTCTTTCAGGATCATCTCCAGCACGCACCCGCGGGCCACCTCGAGCGTGTGCCCGATGTAGGCCCGCAGCGCCTCCGGGTCGAACCGCCCGACGAGGTGCGCGGGGTTCGGCTTCCACGAGAAGATGTAGCGGCGGCCGAGCTTCTCGGCGCACGTGTCGACGTTGGCGAACGGGGAAATCGAAATCCGGCGGATGTTCGGGATCGTGAAGACATCGCCAAGCTTCAGCGTCAGGTCCTCGCAGCAGCCGTACCCGTTGAGGCCGAAGGGCGCGAGGAGCCGCTTCTCGTACGGCGTCGAAAACTCCGCGTGCATCGCGGGCGAGACCTGGGCGAGCTCCTGGGCCTCGGCCGACGCCCACAGGTCGCGCGGCCGGACGCGGCCGGGGTCGAAGCCGGCCGCCGGCAACTCGTCGGTGTACCCCACGCCGCCGGAAGAATGGTACGTGCCGTCGTTGTTCAGGCTGAGGAGGTTCAGGTCCTCGTACTGGCGGATGACGCGGCGGTGGCCCTCCTCGAGAAACGCCATCGCGTCGTGCAGCAGCGAGGGATTGTCATACATGTCCATCATGGTTTCGTTGAGGCCACGCCAGTGCGTATACTGGCTCATCAGGTGGAACGAGACGTGCGCCACGCCCTTGAGCTTTACGTCGAGCACGTCGCCGAAGAGGTCCTGCGCCCGGGCCAGGTCGGCGGCGGTCGCCTTTTCGTCGACCGAGATCTCCGGGAAACGCAGTTTCCTGAGGTCGGCGGGCGCGTGAAGGACCGGCTCGAAGGCCCCCGCCCCCGTCGCGGTCGGGGCCGCGCGCCACTTCGGCTCCAGGCCCCACCCGCTGGACTTGACGACCTTCTGGACCACCCAGTCCTTCTCGACGACCGTGTCGTCGAGGAGATGCTCGTGCGTGTACAGCCGGTGGCGCAGGTTCCACTCGATGGCCCGGGCCGCCTTGCCGGTGCACTTCAGGGACACGTCGGGCAGGAGCTCGCGCCACGCGCCTTCCGGGAAGACGAGGATCATCGGCCGCGCGGGCCGGAGGCTGTTGTGCCGCTTCCAGAGCTCGCGCCGCTCGGCCATGACGGGCAGCGCCGCCGCATCGGCCACTTGTTGGGCAAGGTCGCGAAGCAGCTTTCTCTCCTCTTTGGAGACCATCCGAAGCTCCTTTCTACCGCAGAGGGCGCAGAGAACGCAGAGAGGGAAAGAAGAAGAAGAGGAAGAAGAAGAAAACAAGGCAACGGCTTGCACCACAGAGACCACGGAGAACACAGAGAACGACACTGCTCTTATATAACGACATAAGACAGGATACCGATCTAACGCGGTCGTATTTCACTTCCAACCCTCTTCTTTTTCTCGAACTCAAGTCTTGTCCTTCTCTGTGTTCTCTGCGTTTTCTGTGGTGAGTTCCTTTGTTGCCTCTTCTTCTCTCTGTGTTCTCTGTGTTCTCTGTGGTGAATCCTCTTTTCTCTTTTTCCCCCTCCGCGTTCTCTGCGTCCTCTGCGGTAAGACGTCCTGCCACAGATTACGCTGGCGCGACGCCGGCCATGAGGCGAAGGAGCGACGCCTGGTCGGCCCGGTCGCGGCGAAGCTCGCCCGCCATCCGCCCCTCGCGCATCACGAGGATGCGGTCCGAGAGGTTCAGCACCTCCGGCAGCTCCGACGAGATGAGGAGGATGCCCAGCCCCGCGCCGGCCAGACGATCGAGGAGGGCGTGGATCGCGGCCTTCGCCCCCACGTCGACACCGCGCGTCGGCTCGTCGACTATGAGGAGCTTCGAGTCCCGCGCAAGCCATTTCGCCAGAACCACCTTCTGCTGGTTCCCGCCGCTCATCGACGCCACCGGCGCATCGATCGACGCCGTCTTGACGGCCAGGCGCTCGAAGAACGACTCCGTCTCGCGGCGCTCGCGCGGCTTGTCGAGGAACCCCCATCGCCGCAGGCGGTCCAGCAGCGGCAGGGAGAAGTTGAACCGCCCCGAGAGCATGAGCACCAGGCCCTGGCGCTTGCGGTCCTCCGGCACGAGGGCCACGCCCGCCCGCATCGCCTCGCGCACCGATCCGACGCGCAGGGGCCGGCCGTCGACCTCCACGCGGCCCGTGGCCGAGCGGTCCAGGCCGAAGACGGCGCGGGCCACCTCGCTCCGCCCCGCGCCTACCAGGCCCGCCAGGCCGACGATCTCCCCGGCGCGCACGCTGAACGAGACGCCGCGGAACCGGCCCGGCGACGACAGGTTCTCGACCCGCAGCACCTCCCTGCCCGGCTGCCCGCCGCCATGGCGCGCAAAGTACTCCGCCAGCGGCCGGCCGATCATCATCTGCACGATGCGGTCCTGCGTGGCCTCCTCGCGCGCCAGCGTGCCGACGTACCGGCCGTCGCGCAGGACGCTCACGCGGTCGCACAGGCGGAAGACCTCCGGCAGGCGGTGCGTCACGTAGATCATCGTGACGCCGCGGCGGCGCAGCCCGTCGATGAGGCTGAAGAGGTGCTCCACCTCGGCCTCGGAGAGGGAACTCGTGGGCTCGTCGAAAACGAGGATCCGCGCGCCGGTGCCGACGGCGGCGGCGATCTGCACGAGTTGCTCCTGGGCCGTCGAGAGGTGGCGCATGGGCTGGCGGACGTCGAGGCCCGAGCCGATCTCGGCCAGCAGTTGGCCGGCCCGCGCGGCCATCGCGCGGCGGTCGATCAGCCAGCCGAGGCGCCGCGGGTAGCGGCCCAGGCACAGGTTCTCGGCCACGCTCAGGTCCGGGCAGAAGGCGAGTTCCTGGTGGACCATACCGATGCCGGCCCGCGCGGCATCGGCGGGCGAGTGGAACCGCTCGCGCCGGCCGCCGATCAGGACCGAGCCGGAGTCCGGGCGGTGGATGCCGGCGAGAATCTTGCCGAGCGTCGACTTGCCAGCGCCGTTCTCGCCGACGAGGGCGTGGCACTCGCCGCGGGCGATGGACATCGAGACGCCGTCGAGCGCGGTCACGCCGCCGAAGGTCTTGGTGAGGCCGGCGAATTCGATCAGTGGTTCCATCTACTGCTGCCCGAGCCACTTCTTCCACTTCTCGCCGTAGGCCTTGGCGGTGTCCTTGGTCACGCGGGTGAGGGGGTCGATGATCCGCGCGCTCTCGGGGTCCTTGCCCTTGACGATCTTGTCGAGAAGGATCTCGACCGACCGCCAGCCCCACCCGTAGCAGTCCTGGGCGAAGAGCGTATCGACGTGCCCGCTCTCGAGGTACGCCAGCTGCGCCGGCAGCGCGTCGACCGCCACCACCTTGACCTTGCCCGGCTCCCACTTGAGGGCGTTCTTGGTGAAGAGCGGCCAGCCGCCGATCATGGCCCAGCCCTCGATCGTGGGGTTGGTGGTCTGGGCGCGGTTGACGGCTTCGGCGGCCTGCTCGGGCGTCTCGGCGTGGTAGAAGACGCCGTCGGGCAGGAGCTTCATATTCGGATGCTTCGCCAGCTCCTCCTTGGCGCCCTGGATGCGTTTCTGGAGGTTCGGCCCGCTCTGGTTCCCGCCGAGGATGGCGACCGTTCCCTTGTCGCCCATGATCTGGGCCAGGCGCTCCATGACCAGGCGCCCGGCGGTGACGTCGTCGGTGCCGTAGTAGCACAGGCGCCTGGACTTGGGGGCGTCGGAATCGAAGCACATGACGACCGACCCCAGGTCGATGGCCTTGTCGATGGCGGGGGTGCAGGCGTTGGCGTCGCTGCACGAGACGGCGATGCCGTTGGCCCCGGCGCGGGCGAGCTGCTCGATGGCCTGGGCCTGCTTCTGGGCGTCCTCGTCGGGCGGGGTCTGCCAGTCGATGACCACCTCGACGCCGTACTTCGGCCCGAGTTCCTTGGCGGCGTCCTTCGCGCCGGTGTAGCCCGCCTGGAAGACCGGGTTCGACTGGCTCTTGGCCACCACGCCGATGGTGATCTTCTTCAAGTCCTTGCCGGCGGTCTTGCCGGGCTTGGCCCCCTCCTCGGACTTGCACGAGACCGCCGCGAAGCACACGGCCAACGCGAGCGCCACCCCAAGCCAAAGCGAACACTTGCCGTTCATGTCTTGTTCCTTTTCCTTGAACTTTGAACCTTGAACTTGCGCTGCATAGCGCGGCGGGCAGTCTTGCCCGCCGCGAAAATGCGGGCGCGTACGCGCGGTGGGCAAGACTGCCCACCGCGCTATCGCCGGTTCTGAAACAGCTTCTAATAAACGCCCCGGCACACCCTGTATTCACTTTTTCCCGATCCGGGCGAGGCGCTCGCTCTGAAAATACTCGCTCGCCCGGTCGATCGCCACCGCCACGACGATCGCGATGCCGATGATGATCTTCGAGTACTCCTTCGAGACCGGCAGCGCAAACACGCCGAAATCGATTTTCTTAAGAATGTCGATGCCGTTCTCGATAAGCTTGATCACCAGGGCCCCGAGCATCGCGCCGAGGGCCGATCCGCGGCCGCCCACCAGGCTCGCCCCGCCGACTACGGCCGCCGCGATGACCGTCAACTCGTACCCCTCGCCCGTCGCGGTGTTGGCCGAGGCGTAGTACCCCGCCGAGACCATCCCGGCAATGCCCGCCGCCAGGCCCGACAGGGCGAAGACCCGTAGCCGCACACGGCCCACGCGGACGCCGGCGAACCTCGCCGCCTCCTCGTTGCCGCCGACCGCGTAAATCTGCCGCCCGGCGGCCGTCTGACTCAGATATATCCATGCGGCGATCACGCACACCAGCATGATCAGCATCGGCACGGGCTGGAGCTTCATCCACTCCAGCGGCCCGTACGTGATCTCGTAGGAGACGAAATCCTTGGTGAACGCCAGCGGCAGGCTGCGGTCGCCCGACGGCAGCGACTTCGTGGCCACCGACACCAGGCCGATGCCGCGGAAGATGCTCATCGTGCCCAGCGTCACGATGAACGGATGAATCCGCAGGCCCACCACCAGCAGGCCGTTCACGAGGCCGCAGCCCAGCCCGATCCCCAGCGGCACCACCACCGCCAGCGGCAGGACCACCCACGGGCTGGCCGTCTCGGGGAACTGCTGGAGCACGGCGGCGGCGCCGAGCGCCGAGAGGCCGAAGATCGAGCCGACCGAGATGTCGATGCCGCCCGCGATGATCACGAACGTGACGCCGAGGGCCATGATCGCCATCCACGACATCGGCGTGGCGACGTTCGGCAACAGGTTATCGACGCGGAAGAAGTTGTTGACCGTCTGGCCGCGCACCGTGACCGGCTCGGAGGCGACCGTCAGGAAGACCATGATGAGGGCGATCACGAGCACCAGGCCCGCTTCCTGCATGTGCGGGAGGCGGCGGCGAAGGACCGCGGAGGCGGACGGCGGGCGCGGGGCGCCCGCCCTCGGAGCGGCTCCGGGCGGCGAATCTCGGCCGGCGTCGGATGTCATGGGCACGATTCAATCGGAATGCCGGGCGGGTGTCAAGGATAACGCACGGCGGAAGCGGCGAATCTCGCTGGAAACGGCGCTGGTGGGCAGGCGTAGGGTGCGTGCTCCGCACGCACCAGCCTTTGCGCGGGGTACAGCCGTAGGGTGCGTGCTCCGCACGCACCATCCATTACGCGGGCTACAGAATCTGTAGTCGTCTTACCTCACGGCGGCTCGCGCCGGCTGGCAGACTCAGCCCCGGACGGCCACGCCCGACCACGAGGCCACGAGGTCGACGAGGGTGCTGTAATCGCTGTCGCCGTGGCCGAGGTTCTTGGCGGCGGCCAGGATCTGGCGCGTGGCCCCCGTCAAGGGCACCGGCACGTCGAGCTGGCGTGCCAGTTCCATCACCAGGTTGACATCCTTGAGCATGTGCTTAAGGTAGTAACTCGGCCGCCCACCGGGGTTCACGACCGCCTGCTCGGCGTAGCGGAGGGTCTGCGAGTCGAGCGGCCCCGCGTGCATGACCTTCATCATCGTCTCGAACGGAATGCCGCCCTTGCGGGCCAGGGCGAAATACTCCGTGAACATCTGCATGCTGGTCGCCACGAGCAGGGTACAGGCGAGCTTCAGGGTGGCGGCCTTCCCGACGTCGCCGACGTAGTGGATGTCGGAGGCGAGGACCTCCAGCACCGGGCGCGCCTTGGCAAGATCGTCCTGGCTCCCGCCGACGAGCATCTGGAGCTTGCCCTCGCGGGCCGCCTGCACGCTCCGCATGACCGGGCATTCCAGGTACCGGACCGACAGGCTGCGCAGCGCCGTGGCGGCGCGGAACCCCAGGCCGGGGCTCGTGGTCGAGCAGTTGATGAGGATGGCGCCGCGCTTCAGGCCGCGGCTCAGGCCCTCCTCGGAGAAAAGGACGGCGTCGAGCGCCGCATCGTCGGCCACCATGACGACGACGAAGTCGGCGCCGCGGGCAGCCTCGGCGGGGGTGCCCCAGCGCGTCGCTCCCTCGGCCACCAGGGGGTCGGCCTTGTCGGCGGTGCGGTTCCACACCTGGAGCGGATAGCCGGCCTTCAGAAGGTTGGCGGCCATCGGTGCGCCCATCAACCCCAACCCGACAAAGCCGACCTTCGTACGCTTCTTCGCCATCTTGCCTCTCCTTTCGCGATGCTGGCAAGTCACACGTACCGAAACGCGCCCCGCAAGTCCCGCAGCGCCCCTTCGCGCGGCGGGTCTCCTGACCCGCCGCGCGGGGGTTTGCCGCCCTACTCGACAATCAGCGGCAGCACCGCGCCGCACTTGCCGCACGCGGCGCCGCGCAGGTTCCGCTCGACCACGCTGAACCCCATCCGCGTGATGACCGTCGTGCGGCACGACGGGCACACCGTGTCCTCCATCGCGCCCACGTTGCCGCCATAGACGTAGCGCAACCCCGCCTCGCGCCCGATCTCGACGGCCCGCTCCAGCGTCTCGACGGGCGTGGCCGGCGGATCGCGCATCTCGAAGTCCGGATGGTAGCGCGACACGTGCCACGGCAAGTCCGGCGAGATCGAGGCCAGGAACCCCGCGATCCCCTTCAGGTCCTGGGCGTCGTCGTTCTGCCCGGGCACCAGGAGCGTCGTCACCTCCACCCAGATGCCCCTCTCGTGCATCCGGCGGATCGTGGCCTTGACCGGTTCGAGGCGGGCCTTGCATACCTTGCGGTAAAACGAGTCGTCCCACGCTTTCAGGTCCACGTTGGCGGCATCGAGCCAGCCCGCCATCTCGGCCAGGGCCTCGGGCGTCATGAAGCCGTTGGTGACGAAGTTGTTCTTGAGGCCCGCCTGCTTCGCCAGCGCCGCGACGTCGCGCGCGTACTCAAAGAAGATCGTTGGTTCGGTATAGGTATACGAGATCGAGGCGCACTGGTACCGGCGCGCGGCCGAGACGATCTCCTCGGGCGCCAGCGTCTCGCCCGGCATGGCGCCGTCGGCCGAGCGCGGCCACTGCGAGATCTGCCAGTTCTGGCAGAACCCGCACTGGAGGTTGCACCCGACCGTCGCGATCGAGAAGCTCTTGGAACCGGGCAGAAAGTGGAAGAACGGCTTCTTCTCGATCGGGTCCACGTGCCGCGCGATCACCCGCCCGTAGACCAGCGTCCGAAGCTCGCCGTCCACGTTCTCCCGCACCTGGCAGATGCCGCGCTTGCCGGGCGCCACGTGGCAACGGTGCGCGCAGAGAAAGCAGTCGGCGTACGATCCCGCCGCCGGCTTCCAGAGCGCAGCCTCATTTCGGCCGCCGGTCATCGCTCGGCTCCTCCCGTCTCCCCGCGCTGCGCCGTCGATGGACTACACCCGAGGCCTGGGCGGCGCGCCGCCGCCCAGGTTGGTTCTGAGTTGAAGCAAGGTCAGCATGTCGTGGCGCGTCACGATGCCCACGAGCCGGCCGTCGTCGACCACGGGCAGGTGGCCGCGGCCCTCCTCAACCATCTTCCGAAAGACGCTCTCGAGGTCCTCCTGGGGATGGACGACCGCCCCGGCCCGGATCTCGTGCATGGCGTCGCGGACGGTGCGCAGCGGCCAGTCGGCCCGCGGCACGTCCTGCACGTCCCTCAAGGAGATGGTGCCGACCAGGCGGTCGCCCTCGAGCACCGGGAAGCTGTGGAAGCGATATTGGTAGAAGTACTCATCAACAAGCCTATCAAGAGACACTTCCGGCGGCGCCGACACCACGTCCTTCTGAATCACGTCCCTGACCGTCATGCCCGCCAGCGCGTCGTGCAGGGCCAGTTGCCGGTACCCCGCGCCGGCCGCCGACCACAGGAACAGGCCGATCACGATCCACCACAGGGCGCCCAGGTCGAATCCCCTGAAGAAGAACTGGGTCGACCCGAAGAAGATGAGCAGGCCCGCCAGCGCCTTCCCGCACGCCGAGGCGATGGTCGTCGCCTTCCGCACGTCGCGCAGCGCGGCCCACAGGATCGCCCGGAGCACGCGGCCGCCGTCGAGCGGAAAGCCCGGCAGCAGGTTGAAGACGAACAACGCCATGTTGATGAAGAAGAAGTAGTACACCAGCGTCTTTGCCTGGCCGGGCAGCCAGCCCGCCAGCCCGTAGTACATGCCGGCGCAGGCGCCGCCGAGGATCAGGCTCATCAGCGGCCCGGCGATGGCCACCTTGAACTCCACGCCGGGCGTGTGGGCCTCCTCTTTGAGACGCGAGACGCCGCCGAAGACGAACAGCGTGATCCCCTCCACGTGGATCCCCGCCCCGTGGGCCACGATGCTGTGCGAAAGCTCGTGAGCCACCACACACACAAACAGCCCCAGCGTGCCAATGACCGCCAGCACCCACACCTGGGTGGCCGACCACTGCTCGACGTGGTTATACCCGAAGACCTGGTCGATGCTCATCCAGGGATACGCTTCGTGCGCCCGTTCGAGGATGACGGCCCCTTCCCACCACGATCCGCCATCGGCAAGGTTGCTCAAGGGGATGATCTGGGTGCCGAGGCTGAACGTGAGGAGGGCGAAAATCACCAGCCAACTGACGTGCAGCCGGATCGTGATGCCGAAGATCCGAGCAATCGGCCACCCCGAACCCAAGCCACCGTTCGCCATAAGCTTCGCCCTAAGAAACGTGCCTGAACGAAATTATACCCTAACCGGATTTGAGAAGGAATTGAAATCCGAGCACACAATCGTGGAAATACTACGGGCAGGGGGTCATGGGCCTGGAACCCCAACTAATTGCGGTTGTGGCGGGTGAGGTTTTCTTGTGGGCTACAACTTCCCGACGAGCTTGAGGAATGCCTGCTCGTCGAGAATGGAGGTCTTGTGCTTCTCGGCGGCCCGCATCTTCGTCCCTCCGGGCTTCGCGCCGGCCACCAGGTAGTCGGTGTTGGCGGAGACGCTGGAGGCGGCCTTCCCGCCCTCGCGGCGGACCCGTTCCTCGGCCTCGTCGCGGCTCATCGACTCCAGTTCGCCCGTGAGGACAAGCGTCTTGCCGGCCAGGCGCCCCCCCGCGGCCTCCTTCTTCTTCATCCGCGGGTCGATGCCGTGGGCTTTGAGCTTGGCCACGAGCCGGCGGTTCTTGTCGCTCGTGAACCACTCGCGGATGGCGGCGGCCACCTCCGGGCCAACGTCGGGCACTTCGAGGAGCCACGCCTCGTCGGCCTGGGCGAGGGCGTCGAGCGAGCCGAACTCGCTCGCCAGCGTCTCGGCCATCGCCCGGCCCACGTGGCGGACGCCCAGGCCCAGGATGACCCGCGCGAGCGCCGCCTGCTTGCTCTTGGCGATCTGGCCCATGAGGTTCGACGCGCTCTTCTCGGCCATCCGCTCAAGTTCGGCCACCTGTTCGGCGCCGAGGCCGTACAGGTCGGCCACGTCGTGCACCAGGCCGCGGTCGACGAGCTGGTCGACGATCTTATCGCCCAGGCCGTCGATGTCGCAGGCCTGCTTCGACCCCCAGTGCTTGATCGTCTCCTTGAGCTGCGCGGGGCACGAGACGTTGGTGCAGCGCGAGATGGCCTCCCCTTCCGGCTTGACGACCGGCTCGCCGCACACCGGGCACTTCGACGGCACCCGGTACGGCTTCTCGCGGCCCGTGCGCTTCTCCTTGACCACCTGGACCACGTGCGGGATGACGTCGCCGGCGCGCTCCACCAGGACCGTGTCGCCCACGCGGATGTCCTTGCGGTCAACCTCGTCCTGGTTGTGCAGGCTGACGTGCGTGACGGTGACGCCGCCGATCTGGACCGGCTCGAGCACCGCCACCGGCGTGACCGCGCCCGTGCGTCCGACCGACGCCTGGATGTCGCGGATGACGGTGGTCTGCTGGCGCGGCGTAAACTTGTACGCGACGGCCCACCGCGGATTGGCGCTGCGCTCGCCCAGGCGCTCGTGGTCAGCCAGGCTGTCGACCTTGAAGACGCAGCCGTCGATCTCATACCAGAGGTCGTCGCGGCGGACCTCCAGCTCGTGGTGCCAGCGGATGGCCTCCTCGATCGTTTTCAGGCGTTCCGACCGCGGGCAGGTCTTCAGACCGAGGGCCTTCATCGCCTCCAGGCACTCCCACTGCGTCGCCGGACGCCAACTGGAGGCGGCCGTGAGTTCCCAGAAGAAGATCCGCAGCGGCCGCGCGGCCGTGATGCGCGGGTCGAGTTGGCGGAGGCTTCCGGCAGCCGCGTTGCGCGGGTTGGCGAAGGTCTTCTCACCCGCCTCCTCCTGGCGGCGGTTGAGCGCGGCAAACTCCTGCTTCTGCATGTATACTTCGCCCCGGACCACGAGGTGGGCCGGGATGGCGATCCCCTCCCTGCGCAAGCGCAGCGGCACCTCGGAGATCGTCCGCACGTTGCCCGTCACGTCTTCGCCCGTCAACCCATCGCCCCGCGTGGCCGCCGAGGTCAGGCGGCCGTCGTCGTAGATGATCTCGATGCTCACGCCGTCGTACTTCGGCTCGGCGACCAGGGGGACGGCCTCCCGGCCCAGTTCCTTCCGGCAGGTGTCGTCGAACCGCCGCATCCCGTCCTCGCCGAAGATTGAGAGCAGGCTCCGCATGGGCAGCGGGTGGCGGCGGGTCTTGAAGCCTTTGCCCGGCTGGCCGCCGACGCGCTGCGTGGGGCTGTCGGGCGTCACGAGGTCCGGGAACCGCTCCTCGATGGCCCGCAGCTCGCCGAGGAGGGCGTCGTACTCGGCGTCGGAGACCTCGGGCTGGTCCATGACATAATAGAGGTAGTTATGGCGCTCGATCTCGGCGCGGAGGGCCTCGGCCCGCTTGGCGGCTTCGGCCTTCGTCATGGCGGCGACGTCCTTGGGTTTCATCGATGGGGCATCCTTGTCAATGAAAGTGCTTCCTCTTTCGCTGTTACCCCGAGCGAGCGTAGCGCAGATTGACCTCGTGCGCGGTGGGTCTCCTGACCCACCGCGCGCCAATCGCCCCCCCAGCGGCGAGACAACGCACGTGCGCGGCGGGTCGGGAGACCCGCCGCGCTGAACACGTACTGGTCGGGAGACCCGCCGCGCTACGTCGCCCTGTAGCCTTAAGTTCGAACCTTCTCCCGGCCCAGGCGTTTCCGCAGCGCGGCCGCCGTGCACGTATTGAGGATGTCCCCCTTTTCGAGCCATCCTCGCCGCGCGACCCCGACGCCGTACTCGATCAGGTCAAACTCCGCCGTCCGGTGCGAATCGGTGGCGATAACCATCGTCAGGCCCATCTCGCGGGCCCGCTTGCAGTACACGTCGGGCAGGTCCAGGCGGTCCGGCTGCGCGTTGATCTCCAGGAACACGCCCGCCTCCTTGCAGGCCGCGAAGACTTTCTCGGCGTCGAAATGGATCGCCTCGCGCTGCCCGATCAGGCGGCCGAACGGGTGGCCGATGCAGTGCACCACGCCGGACTTCACCGCGGCGATGAGGCGGGCGGTCGTCTTGTCCTCGGGCATCTCGAACGCGCTGTGGACGCTCGCGACCACCCAGTCGAGGTCCGCCAGGACCTTCTCCGAGAGGTCGAGCCGGCCGTCCTTGAGGATGTCGACCTCGACGCCCGCCAGGAGCCAGAACTTCCTGAGCCCCGCGCCCGCCTTGCGGATCCGCTCGGCGTGGCGGCGCATGGCGTCGTCGTTGAGGCCGTGGGCCACCGTCACCGCCTTCGAGTGGTCGGTGATGGCCAGGTACTCGTAGCCGCGGGCCCGCGCCGCGTCAACCATTTCTTCGATGGAGTTCGCGCCGTCGGTGGCGGTCGTGTGGGCGTGAAGCTCGCCGCACAGGTCCTCGCGCGTCACGAGCGTCGGCAGTTTGCCCTGCCCGGCGGCGTCGATCTCGCCGCGGTCTTCGCGGAGCTCCGGCGGAATCCACGGCAGGCCGAGCGCCTGGAAGACCTCTTCCTCCGACGCCCCTGCCATCCGCTTCTCGCCGCGGAAGAGGCCGTACTCGCTCAGCTTCAGGCCGTCCTTCTGGGCCCGCTTGCGCAGCGTAATGTTGTGGGCCTTCGAGCCGGTGAAGTACATCATGGCCGCGCCGAACGACTCCGGCTCGATGAACCGGAAATCCACCTGGACCCCGCCGGCGATCTTCACGCTCACCTTCTCGGCGCCGCGGGCAATCACGTCATCGATCGGCTCGTACGCGAGGATGCCCTCGGCGGCCTTGTCGCGGTCCCGGGCCTCCACGAGCACGTCAAGGTCGCCGATGGTCTCGCGGCGCCGCCGGAAACTCCCCGCCGCCTCAAAGCGGCGGATGGCCGAGACGGTTCTCAGGTGCCGGACGAGCGCCCCGACCTGCTCGGTCGCGACGCGGATGCCGATCCGCCCTTCCTCGGTGGCCAGGAAGGCCAGACCCTTGAGGATGTTCTGCTCGGTCTTCTCGCCCATGCCTTCGAGGTCGCGGATTTTGCCGGCCTCGGCCGCCGCCTTGAGTTCCTCGAGGCTCGTGAGGCCGAGCTTGTCGGAGAGCAGCTTGACCTTCTTCGGCCCGAGGCCCTTGACCTTCAGGAGGTCCGGAAGGTGGGGCGGCAGGCGCTGCCGCAGGTCGACGAGCATCTGGCACGTGCCGGTCTTGAGGACCTCGTGGATCTTGCCGGCCAGGCTTTCGCCGATGCCGGCGAGCTCCGTCATGTCCTTGCCCGCCGCGGCCAGGTCTTCGAGGCGCTCGGTCAGATCGTCGATGGCGCGGGCCCCGTTGCGGTAGGAGCGGATGCGAAACGGGTTCTCATCGAGGATTTCGAGGATATCGGCGATCTGGGTCAGCACGACCGCAATCTGGCTGTTCTCCATGGTGGCCTCTCCCGCGGCACTACGACACCGCCTTGCGCGGCGGGTCTCCTGACCCGTACCTGTTTAGCGTGCGGACGTTCACTTGCAGGGTGGCATGCCCAGGCCGCCTTTGCCTGGGCATGTTCGCCGATGTCCGGCGTGCATGCCCACACGAACAGCGGCGTGGGCATGCCACC
>Ga0315273_10003028_pt1 | contig 20176 bp, 19 predicted proteins | sample YL17G02_0_MG_FD_205753 | JGI IMG/M metagenome (GOLD analysis project Ga0315273, IMG submission 205753) | Sediment microbial communities from Yellowstone Lake, YNP, Wyoming, USA - YL17G02_0 | ecosystem: Environmental > Aquatic > Freshwater > Lake > Sediment | place: USA: Wyoming | collected...
GCTATCCGACGGGCGACGGCGCCACGCGCGTCCACAAGCGACTGCAGGCGCTGGCGTGGGCCACTCGTCCGGGTCGCGACGGATCGAATGGTGGCGACGGGGACGAGTCCCCATGGCGGGTCTATGGGGGTTTTTCGCAGATCTATCGCCAGGACCAGAGCCACACCGAAAGCGGTCTCGCCAGCAGCGACTTGACGACCCAGAACGCCTTGCTTACCGACGTGAGTCTCGTCGCGCGCCGCCATGGCGAGCGTTTCGACTTCACGACCCGCGCGAGCGCAGGTTACGGCTACGACATGCTGACCGACGGACCGGGAAGCCAGTCCCGCGTGTCGTTGTTGTTTGCTGAATTCGCCGACCGCGTTGCCGGCTGGTACGCCCGGCTCGGCCGGCAGGCGGGCGGCTCGGGCGGCTTGATGGGTACGTTTGATGGGATGCAGGCAGGGTACCAGCTGTGGCCCCGGTTGCGCGTCAATGGCTTCTTCGGTTTCCCGGTGGATTCGACACGCGAAGGGCCGGACAGCGAGCGCAAGTTCGTTGGTGTCTCGGCCGACGTCGGCACGCTCGCGAACGCGTGGGACCTTTCGTTCTATGCCGTCGACCAACAGTATTCCGGCGTCACGGACCGGCAGGCGGTCGGCACCGAGGTGCGTTACTTCCGGCCCGGCATCACCGTGGTCGGGATCGCGGACTTCGATGTCCACTACAGCACGCTCAATACGATGTTGTTGCTGGGCACCTTCACGCTGCCCGCGCGCTGGACGCTCAACCTGAACCTCGATCATCGCAAGAGCCCGGGCCTGTCGACGCGCAATGCCATGATTGGCCAGCCCGTGCGCCGGTTCGACGAACTATTCGGCCTGTACTCGCCCCAGCAGATCGAGCAACTGGCGCTTGACCGCACGGCCGAGTCAAAGATGTATTCGGCGGGTGTATCGCGACCCTTCGGTGAACGCTGGCAGTGGTCGCTCGACGCATCGACCATGACGCTCGGCTCGACGCCCGAATCGGGTGGGGTGCCCGCGACGCCGTCGTCCGGTACGGACATTGCGGTCTCGACGCAGGCCCTGGGTTACGGGCTGTTCGGCCGCGGCGACGTCACCTCGCTCGGCCTGCAGTACCAGACCGGCGAGAGTGCGCAGGTGCTCTCGCTGGGTGTTGGCACCCAGTTGCCGATCGGCGAGCGCTGGCGGGTGGGACCTCGGCTGCGACTGGATCAACGCAAGCTGGACATCGACCGTTCGACAACGCTGACGTACTCACCGGCGCTGCGGGCGGAGATGCGCGGCAAGCACCTGACGTTCGAAATGGAAGGCGGGGCCGAGATCGGATCGCGCAACATGGGCACGATCTCCGAGGACGCGACCCGGTATTACTTCAGCCTTGGCTATCGGTATGACTTCTAGCGGTCATTCCCGCGACGACGGGACACGGCCCTGCAGGTTCGTCTCGATTGCACTGGCAACGGGAGCATTGCTTGCTGCGACCCTCATGGCCGGTTGTGCAAGCGAGCAACAGGCCGGTCCACGCGAATACCTCGACGAACGCACTGCCGCGACGATTACGGTTGCCGGCGAGGCCATGGTCTTCGCCTGCAACCGCCCCGAACTTGGTGTACACGCGCGCGACTACGTCACACTGACGGCTGTGGACGTCAACACGTCCGGCCGGCATGCGACGCATCTCGTCGGTTACGCCTGGTCGACGCTGGACAAGCGTACCGTCCAGGAAAGCGACAGCCGCTACGAAATCATTGCCGACGACCGTACGCTGCCGCTGCAGCCGATGCCGGACGGATTCCGTTCGATCGGCGTCAATGAACCACCGATTCCAGTCCCCTCACGCAGTGCACTGCCGCTCACGGCACCGATCACGCGCGACCAGTTGCAGTTCCTGCGGGACACGCCCGGCGCGTACGTAGTGCGAACGCGCGATGGGGTCCTGGAGCGGTTCGATCTCTGGAGCGCCCCGCAACGCTGAGCCATTTGACCTGACCGGATCAAATCGATGCTGATCGCCTACACCCGTGAAGTCAGTCCGGCGCTCGCCGATTGCGAACTCACGCACCTCGAGCGCGAGCCGTTGGACGTCGCCGGCGCGCAGGCGGAACATGCGGCGTACGAGTCGGCGCTCGAACGCCTCGGCGCAAAAGTGCGGCGGTTACCCCCGACACCGCAGCTGCCCGACGGAGTCTTCGTCGAAGACGCGGCCGTCGTGCTCGACGACGTGGCTGTCATCACTCGACCAGGCGCGCCTTCCAGGCAGCCGGAGACGGCGACCGTCGAGGCTGTGCTGGTCGCGCATCGACCCCTCATTCACGTTCGCGCGCCCGCAACCCTCGACGGCGGTGACGTACTGGTCGCTGGGCGCAGGATTTACGTCGGCCTGTCGACGCGCACGACCCGCGGCGCGATCCAGCAACTGGCCGATCAGCTCGCACCGTATGGCTACGCAGTGATCCCGCTGGCTTTCACGGGCTGTCTGCATCTGAAGTCCGCGGTGACGCGCGTCGCAGACGACCTGATGCTGCTGAACCCAGCCTGGGTCGCAACAGACGCCTTCACCGGTTCTCGGGCACTGACGGTCGATCCCTCCGAGCCTCAGGCCGCGAACGCCCTGGCGCTGGGTGGTGCGGTGATTCATCCGCTGCAGCATGTTCGCACCCGCGCACGACTCGAGGCCGCAGGGCTGTCGGTCGTGACCGTACCGCAGGTTGAACTGGCGAAAGCCGAATCCGGCGTGACCTGCTGCAGCCTGCTGGTCGAGGTTCGCTGAGTCCGCAGCCGGCGGCATCCACCGCAACTCCCGCCGTTATCCGCGTGGCGGACTCTTGTTGCAGCGCCACGTGCATGCAACCTTCAAGACGGACTATTCTTCCGCGGTCGCGACCCCCCGGTCGCATTTCACTGGGCAGGGAAACCAATGTCGACTTACAAAGCGGGTTGCATGTGTGGCGCGGTCCAGCTCGAGGTCACGGGCGATCCGGCCGTGCAGGCCATCTGTCACTGCAGTTCGTGCCGCGGCTGGCTGAGCGCGCCCCTCCATGCGGCTGCGCTGTGGCCCGCGGCGAGCGTGAAAATCACGAAGGGCGCGGACAATCTCGGCCTCTACAAGAAGACGGAAAACAGCCACCGCAAGTTCTGCAAAAGCTGCGGCGCCGCGGTCCTCGTCGATCACCCGGGCATGGGCATGGTCGACGTGCCGGCCGGTTCGGTGGCGGGTCTCAGCTACAAGCCCACGCTGCACGTGCACTACGGCGAAAAAGTCATGGCCGTAAAAGACGGCCTGCCGAAGTTCAAGGACTTCCCGAAGGAGTTCGGCGGCTCCGGCGACATGCTCGCCGAGTAGCACCTGTGGCAACGGTTCCGCAGGACACGCATCCTGCGGAACCCGGGTGCGATCAGACCGGCAAGCGACCAGCCTCCATCCACAGCGTGCGATCGGCGAGGTATTCGACCTCGGTGCGCGCGTGCGAGACGTACAGCATCGGCAGGTGGGTCTCTTCCTTGACTCGCCGCAGGAATGGCAGGATCTGCTGCTTCAGGCGCTCGTCGAGCGAAGCCAGCGGCTCGTCCAGCAGCAGCAACTGCGGCGAATAGAGCAATGCGCGCCCGAGTGCGACTCGCTGTCGCTCGCCGCCCGAAAGCTGCGCCGGTCGCCGCGCCACGAGCGGACCGATCTCCAGCAGGTCGAGCACTTGCTGCAGTTCGAAGCGCCGCTCACCCGCCGCGCGACGTCGGTACCCGTACAACAGGTTGTCCTGCACCGTGAGGTGAGGAAACAGCTGCCCGTCCTGGAACACGAGCGCGAAGTGGCGATGCCAGGCCGGCACGAATTTCTTTGCGGCAACGTCGACGAGTGTCTGGTCGCGAAACGACAGCGTTCCCGAACGCGGCGGCAACAACCCTGCGAGCAGCGCCAGCAGCGTGCTCTTGCCGCAACCTGATGGCCCGCAGATGCCAGTGGCACCCGCCTCGATGCGGGCCGCCGCCTGCAACAGGAAGCCACCCCGCTCAAACTCCAGGTCGAACTCAAGCACGCGGCACGCGATGGTCCAGGTAACCGAGTTGCCGCTCGGCACGGCGCGTCAGCCAGTGGCTCGCAGCCAGCGCGAACAGGGCGAGCGCGATGGAGAGTCCTGCCAGCCGCATGGCGGCGCCCTCGCCGCCCGGCACGTTCATGAAGCTGTAGATGGCGAGTGGCAGCGTCCGCGTTTCGCCCGGGATGTTGCCGACGAAGGCCATCGTCGCGCCGAACTCACCGAGGCTGCGTGAGAAGCAAAGCACGGAACCCGCGAGCACGCCCGGCAGCGCGAGGGGCAACGCGACCGTAAGAAAGGCATTCCACGGCGTCGCACCGAGTGTCGTCGCCGCCTGTTCGAGCCGCGAGTCGATCAGCCGAAAGGCGACGCGCACGGGTTGGACCAGCAACGGGAAAGCCATGACCGCGGATGCGATGACCGCGCCCTTCCAGGTGAAGGCCAGCGTGATGCCGAACGACTCGTACAACCAGCGACCGATCGGCCCTTGCGTGCCGAGCAGGAGCAGCAGCGCGTAGCCGGGAACGACCGGCGGCAATACCATGGGCAACTGCACCAGCGCTTCGACCAGGAACTTGCCGCGGAACTCGCGGCGGGCGAGCAGCCAGCCGACCAGGATGCCCAAGGGCAGGCACAGCAGTGTGGCCCAGAATGCCACGCGGGCAGACAAGCGCAGCGCCTCCCATTCAGCCGGCGACAACATGACGATCAGTGACCCGCGCTCAACGGCACGAAGCCATGGCGGCGAAAGATTGCAGCGGCCGCATTGCTGCTCAGGTACGCAAGCAGATCCTGCGCCTGCGGCGTTGCGTTCCTGAGCAGCGCAACCGGGTAGACGATGGGGGCATGGCTGTGCGCCGGGAAGCGAGCGATCACGACCACCTTGCCGCTGACCGCGGCATCCGTCGCATAGACGATGCCCGCGCCACATTCACCGCGTTCGACGAACGCAAGGGCAGCGCGGACGTCCTCGGTGCCGACGATCCGGCCCTGCAGCGAGTCCCACCAACGCAGCGATTCGAGTGCCTGCTTCGCGTAGGTTCCGGCGGGCACGACATCGGGCTCACCGAGGCAAAGTTTGCCTGGGAATGCACGAGCGAAAGGAAAACCGGGCCGCAGCTCAACCCGGAACTGCCGACCCTTGGGTGCGATCAGGACCAGATCATTGCCGAGCAGGTCGATCCGCGTTCCCGGCTCGAGTCGACCTTGCTGCCCGAGCTCGTCCATCCAGCGACCATCCGCCGCGGCGAACATGTCTGCCGGCGCTCCGGCCGCGAGTTGTCGCGCCATCGTGGCCGTCCCGCCAAAGGCCAGCCGCGGCGCGGGATGGCCGCGCTCCTGCCATTGCGCCGCAATCTCGGTCAGAACGTTGGTGAGGCTGGCAGCCGCAAAGACGCGAACCGGTTCCTCGGCGAAGGAGGCGGCGCAGGAAAACAACGACAGCATCGCCGCGGCAATGCGCGCCAACCGGGACATCGGTACTCCTTCAATCGCGGTGTAGTGTCTTACATAGCCACCCGGGCGGCAAACGTTGGAACTTGCGCGCGATTGCCACGTGAGCGACGCTCGTTGCATGCCGCCGGAGATTCTGATTCGCAGGGCTACCGTGGATGATGCGACCCGCGTCTGCACGCTGTTCCTGGCACTGAGCCCGTATTTCACAGCGCAACCTGACGGGGCCGGTGCCGAAAGGTTTTTCGAGACCATCAGTGCGGAAGCGATCGCGGGTTACATCGGCTCACCCCGGTACGATTACTGGGTGGCGGAGTCCTCGGGTCACCTTGCGGGCGCAGCTGCATTGCGCGATCGGAAGCATCTGTACCACCTCGTCGTCGCGTCACCGTATCAGCGTCGCGGCCTGGGTCGACGACTCTGGTCGACTGTGCAGGCCAACGCGTTGGCCGCCGGCAATACCGGCGAATTCACGGTGAATTCGAGCCTGTACGGCGTGCCCGTGTATCAACGTTTCGGATTCGTGCCGGCCGGCGAGCCGACCGCGGCGAACGGGGTGCTGTTCGTGCCCATGCAACTGCGGCTCAACCGGACTTGATCTGATCGTCTATATTTCGATATATTTGGAAACATGAACGAACCAGACACCGTGGCCACGCTCGCGGCCCTCGCCCAGGAATCCAGGCTCGCGGTCTACCGCCTGCTGGTGCAACGCGGGCCGGACGGTTATGCGGCCGGTGAGATCAGCGATCAGCTCGGAATCCCCGGGCCCACGCTCTCCTTCCATCTCAAGGAACTGGCCGTGGCGGGCCTCGTGGCGGCACGCAAGGACGGGCGGTTCATCTACTACAGTCCCAACTTCGAGCGCATGCGCGCGCTGGTGGGTTACCTGACCGACAACTGCTGCAGCCTCGCTGCCGCGTGCGCACCGGAATGTGCGGCCCCTGCCGCCACCCGTCGCAAGAGGAAAACCGCATGAACCGCTTTCATGCCCATCTCTCCGTCCGTGACCCTCGCTGCTGCACGGCCTAGAGCAGGATGAACGTACTTTTCCTGTGCACCGGCAACTCCTGCCGGTCGATCCTGGGCGAGGCGACCTTCAATCATCTCGCCCCGGAGGGTTGGCACGCGATGAGCGCCGGCAGCCAGCCCACGGGCAAGGTGCACCCGCGCTCGCTCGCGTTGCTCGAGCGCGCAGGCATTGCTGCCGATGGCTACCACAGCAAGTCGTGGGACGATCTGCCGGTGACTCCCGACATCGTCGTTACGGTGTGCGCGAGTGCGGCAGGCGAAACCTGCCCGGCGTACCTGGGCCCGGTGTTGCGCACGCATTGGGGCGTCGACGACCCGGCGCATGCGACGGGCACCGACGCGGAGATCGATGCAGCGTTCATGGCGGCCTACCGCACCCTGCGACAGCGCATCGAGGCCTTCCTCGCGTTGCCGCTGCAGGACCTGCAGCAGGATCGCGCGCGCCTGCAACTGGCAATGGACCGGATCGGCGAACAGGTCCACTGAGATGTCGAACACGTCCGCAGAACGCGCCGCACAGTCACCAGCAGGCCAGCAGACGAACGCGCCGATGAACGCCTTCGAGCGCTACCTGACGCTGTGGGTCTTCGCCTGCATCGTCGTCGGCACGGCCGCGGGTCACTATTTTCCCGGACTCTTCCAGGCCCTCGGTCGCCTGGAAGTGGCCAGGGTCAACCTGCCGGTTGGCTTGCTGATCTGGGTGATGATCATCCCGATGCTGGTGAAGGTGGATTTCGGCGCGCTCAGCGAAGTGCGGCAGCATGTTCGCGGCATCGGCGTGACACTGTTCGTGAACTGGCTGGTGAAGCCGTTTTCCATGGCGTTGCTGGCGTGGATCTTCATCCGCCACCTGTTTGCACCCTGGTTGCCGGCCGACCAGATCGACAGTTACATCGCCGGGCTCATCCTGCTCGCCGCCGCTCCATGCACGGCGATGGTGTTCGTGTGGAGCCGACTGACAAACGGCGACCCCATGTTCACGCTGACGCAGGTCGCACTCAACGATTCGATCATGGTGGTCGCCTTCGCCCCGCTCGTCGGACTGCTGCTCGGTATCGCCGCCATCACCGTGCCGTGGGACACGCTGATTACATCCGTTGTCCTCTACATCGTGATCCCTGTGATTCTGGCCCAGCTCTGGCGTCGTTCGCTGCTGCGCCGGGGGCAGACGACATTCGACGCCGCCATGGCGAAGATCGGCCCGTGGTCCGTCATGGCGCTGCTGGTGACGCTGGTCCTGCTGTTCGCGTTCCAGGGCAAAGCGATCCTGCAACAGCCCCTGGTGATCGCCCTGCTCGCGGTGCCGATCCTGATCCAGGTCTTCTTCAACTCATCGCTCGCCTACTTGCTGAACCGGGCGCTCGGCGAGAAGCACGCCATCGCCTGCCCTTCGGCGCTGATCGGCGCCTCGAACTTCTTCGAACTCGCCGTGGCGGCCGCCATCAGCCTTTTCGGCTTCGAGTCGGGTGCCGCGCTGGCCACCGTCGTCGGCGTGCTGATCGAAGTGCCGGTGATGCTGCTGGTCGTGAAAATCGTGAATTCCAGCAAGGGCTGGTACGAACGGGGCGGCACGGCCGGCTGAGCGTCGACCGTTCGTCGGGAGACCTCCGCAAGGTCGGCAGGACGCTTTCGCACTGTACGTCATTGACGTATCTACGTCACTGGCGTACGTTGTCGCGGCGATGAGCCACGACGTATTCATCAAGTTGCTGGAATCGGCGCGCGAACTGCGTCAGCAGCGCGTGCGCCGGCTGACCCGCCTGGCCCGCGCTGTCGGCGGGCGCCCCCGCGGCGAGGCCGAAATCGACGCGCGCGCCATCCGCGCCGCGACTGGTCTGAGTCAGTCGAAGTTCGCAGAACTTCTTTCGATCGAAGTGTCGACGCTGCGGAACTGGGAACAGGGGCGGCGCGACCCCACCGGTCCGGCCCGTGCATTGCTGCGCGCGATCCGCAACGATCCAGTCGCGGTCATCCGCGCTCTCACCGACTGAACCAGGACACGCCATGAGCACGATCAACCGGACGACCGTCTCGGACCTGCGGGGTGCCGCACGCCTGGCTGTCGACGCCACGCTCGGCATTACCACGCTCGTGGAGAAGATGCACCACACCATCCAGCTCGTGCATCCACCGCTCGGTGCGTCGCAGGCGGAATCGACGCGCGGCCTGACCGGCCTCATCTACAAGACCATTCGCGGCACTACGCGCGTCATCGGCAAGGGACTCGACGCCGGACTCACTCCGGTGGCAGCCTTCCTGCCCGAAGGTGAATCCACGGCGGGCAGGAACGCGTGGGTGTCGGCGATCAACGGCGTCTACGGCGATCACCTCGAACGCACGGCCAATCCGCTGGCGATCGAGATGAGTTTCCTGCACGAGGGCAACTTCGTGGATCCCGAGCAACCCGGCAACGTCGTGCAGGACGCGTCCTGCAAGGTATTGCTGGCAATTCACGGCCTGTGCCTCAACGAACAGCACTGGTCACGTGACGGCCATCACCGCATCGCAACAGCGGCGGAGGCAACCGGCCACACGATCATCCATCTGCGTTACAACAGCGGTCGCTCGATCGACACCAACGGACGCAGGCTCGCGGCGATGCTGGAGACACTGCTTGCGCACTGGCCGGTCCCCGTGACGCAACTCGCGATCGTCGGCCACAGCATGGGTGGTCTCGTGGCGAGAAGCGCCACTCATCACGGTGCGGCCGCCGGGCATTCGTGGCGGAGCCTGCTGCGCCAGCTGTTTTCACTCGGCACGCCGCACCACGGGGCACCGCTCGAACGCGGCGGCAACCGTCTCGATTACGTCATGGAATTGAGTCCGTACGTGGCTCCGTTCACGAGCCTCGGCAAGGCCCGCAGCGCAGGGATCACGGATCTGCGCTACGGCAGCATCACGGATGTCGAGCAGGAGTTCGTTCCGTTGCCGGACGACGTCCAGTGCTTTGCGCTGGCTGCTACGCTCGGCAAGCGCCGCAGCCTGCTCGCGGAAAGGCTGGTCGGTGACGGTCTCGTTCCGCTCGACAGCGCCCTCGGCAAACACACCGACAGCTCGCGAACCCTGGCGCTCCCGAAGGAGCGGCAGTGGGTCGGTTACGAGATGGGGCACCTCGAGCTGCTCGGCCGCCCCGAGGTGTATTCGCAGCTGGAAAAATGGCTGCAGTGATCAGTCAGTCTCGCGCGTGCCGGGCCAGGTGCGCGAACAGGATCTCTGCGTAACGCACCGGCGACTCGAGATCCGGGAAATGGCCGCACTCGTCGAACGCAACGATCTCAGCACCGGGAATGCAGTCATGCAGTGAGCCGGGGTCGGTGTACCGGTGCGAACGATCCTGCGGCCCCCAGACCATGATGCACGGCAGAGCGAGGCCGGCCACCGCGTCGACCCGCTCGCGGGCCAGGCCCTGGACGACACCGGCAAGGCAATTGCAGGCGCCGTCGACCAATGCACGCCGCGCCGTGTCGCGATAAGGACCGCTGTCCGCGCCCTTCGGCAGCGCAACGTCGTACCAGCCGTGCGCGATCCGCTTTCGCAGCGTCCAGACGAACACCTGGCCGACCACCGGGACGCGGATGGGCCAGGGAATGACGCGGTCGGTCCACGCTCGCATCGCCGTCAGCGAAGGCGTCTGTGCGAGCACCAGGCTCGTGACACGGGATGGCGCCAACCTCGCAGCGCGCATGGCGTAAAAACCATTCGCACAACTGAACGCAAGGGTCGCACACTCGACACCCACGGCGTCGAGCACGCCGAGAACGGCGTTGGCACCCTGGACCAGGGAATGTTCGTAGTTGCGTTGGGGCGGCGAAAAGCCGAAGCCCGGCATGTCGAAACAGACCACACGCAGACGCGGGGTGAGCAGAGCGAACAACGCCTCGTAATGCTCGATGACATTGGGGCCGTCCGGAACGAAGACGACGCACGGTCCGGCTGTGTTCGAGTCGTACACACGGACGGGACCGACCGTGGTCTGCACGATCGCCGTCGGCAGCCGACCGCTATTGACGCCCCTGCCCTTGTGCGCCGTGAAGCCGGCAAGGACGCTGTCGACGCAAGCACCCAGCATCCTGTCACCCCTCTTGTCTGGTCTCGACGGATTCACATGCTAGCCGACCACGTATCTAATTGGTTCAGATCGCGGCGCGCGGTATACGATTGGACGCCTCCTCCCGGCAGCCCATTGGAGAGGCGCCATGTCCCGACATCGCGTGCGCAGCCTCTCGTTTTCGCTCGACGGCTGCGGTGCACGAGGTGCTCACCCGTTTGAACACCTGACTGAATGACGGATGCAATATGATTCCCGAAACCATGCGCTACGTGGCCGCGACGTCAGCCGGCGGACCCGAAGTCCTCACGATCAGCACGACGGCCGTGCCGCAACCCAAACCCGATGAAGTACTGATCCGAGTACGGGCTGCGGGGGTAAATCGTCCCGACGTTGCGCAGCGCAAGGGGCTGTATCCGGCGCCTCCCGGGGCAAGCCCGATCATCGGTCTCGAAGTGGCAGGCGAAGTCGTCGCGCTTGGGAGCGAAGCGCAGGGCTTCGCGATCGGTGACCGTGTGTGCGCGCTTGCGAATGGCGGCGGTTACGCCGAGTACTGCGTCGCGCCGTTCACGCAATGCCTGCCCTGGCCAACAGGCTACGACGCCGTCCGCGCCGCAGCCCTGCCCGAGACGTACTTCACCGTCTGGGCCAACCTGTTCATCCATGGGCGTCTCGCACGCGGCGAGACGGTGCTGGTGCACGGCGGCAGCAGCGGCATCGGCGTCACGGCCATTCAACTCGCGCGTGAGTTCGGGGCGCGCGCCTACGCCACTGCCGGCAACGACGGGAAGTGCGCTGCGTGCGTGCGACTGGGCGCAGACGCGGCCATCAATTACCGGACGGCAGACTTCGCCGAGCGCATTGCAGAACTGACCGACGGTCGCGGTGTTGACGTCGTCATCGACATCGTCGGAGCGCCCTACTTCGAGCGCAACCTCAAGTGCCTGGCGATGGATGGCCGACTGGTCGAAGTCGCGACCCAGGCCGGCACGCGCGTCGAAGGCCTCGACCTGTTCGACATCATGCGGCGTCGCCTGACCATCACCGGATCAACGATGCGCCCACGGACCACAGCGCAGAAAGCGGCGATTGCCAGGGATCTGCGCGAGCGCGTCTGGCCCGCACTGGACGCCGGCCGTGCCGGCCCCGTCATTCACCAGGTCTTTCCGCTCGAACAGGCCGCCGAAGCCCATCGCGTCATGGAATCGAGCGTCCACATCGGCAAGTTGATGCTCGACCTCTCGCGCTAGAGGGGCGCCTTGCCCGCCTTCATTCGGCTCATCGTACGGGGCGCACGCTTCGTCGCGATCGATCGCCCGCGTGCAACCCTGCGCGTAGCTGCGGCATCTCATGGTCATCAGTCACGCAGCGCCACGTCGGCGCGCCCAGGAGACCCGCCATGGAAATCGCAGCCACAGTGATGCTCGCCGCAATCGTCCTTTACCTGCTCGTGCAGGTCGAAGACCTGGCCGCCTAGAGCACGTCCCAGGGATACCGGCCCTGTTCCAGGATCGCACCCGCCAGCGCCTCGACCGACTGGTCCTCGTTGTGGCTCAGGCCGCGCACGTTACGGACCATGCGACGACGCGCCTGGTGGGTGAACAACTTCGCAATGTCGGTCACCTGGGCTGCGGATGCCGGGTCGCTCTTGATGATCGAATCCGCGCGTGAAATCACGCACAGCCCGACGAACAGGTCGATCATCAGGTCCGCCACACGCCGTTGCGCGTGCTGCTGCTCGGAAATGCCCCGGCCATACTTCCGCAGCACGCCTTCGGCCACGCGGGCGGTCGCCCTGGCGTAGTTTTCGTAGATGCTCACCAGCGGCCGCAGCGCCGGTGCAACCGGCGTGCCGACCTTGTTCGCGGCACCGAGACCCGTGGCGCGGGCAAAGCGTCGTTCGGCATAGCCAGAGAGCACGCCGAAGCCCTTGATCGGATCGTTGAAGATCGAACTGACTGCCGACTGCAGTTCCTTCAACGAAGCACCCACGTCCTTCAGCGACGACAGCGCGATGTACAGCCGCAGGATTTCATTGGTGCCCTCGAAGATCGGCAGGATGCGCGCGTCGCGCACGTACTGCTCGTAGGGCAATTCGCGCATGTAGCCGTTGCCACCCGCGATCTGCAGGCTCTCGTAGGCGGTGCGTTGCATCGCTTCGCTGGCGAACACCTTGGTGATCGCCGCCTCGACGGAATAATCCTCACAGCCGCTGTCGATGTAGTGCGCCACCATCCAGACGGCGCTCTCCGCAGCGAAGCATTCGACCGTCATCTGCGCGATCTTCTCGCGCACGAGTCCGTATTCCGCGATGGTCCGATCGAACTGCCTGCGCTCCTGCGCCTGCGCCACGGAGCGGCGGATGAGCGCCTTCATGCCGCCGACGGCGCCGCCGCCCAGGCCCGTGCGCCCGTTGTTCAGGATCCCCATCGCGACCTTGAAGCCCTTGCCGACGTCGCCGAGCACGTTTTCTGCCGGTACCTGGACGTCGTTAAAGGCGACCGTGGTCGTGCAGGACGCGCGAATACCCATCTTGTCTTCGTGCGCGCCGTGACTGACGCCGGGCCATGCGGCTTCGACGATGAATGCCGTGACCTTGCCTTCAGGTCCGTCGGTGCGGGCGAACACCGTGTAGAAATCCGCGATCCCGCCGTTGGTGATCCAGAGCTTCTCGCCGTTCAGGGTGAAACTGCCGTCCGCATTGCGCTTGGCGGCGGTGCGAATGGCGGCAGCGTCGGAGCCGGCGCCGGATTCGGTCAGGCAGAACGCGGCGATCATTTCGCCCGTGGCGAGCTTCGGCAGGTAACGCGCCCGCTGTTCGGCCGTGCCGAACAGCAACAGGCCTTTCATGCCGATCGAGCTGTGCGCGCCAATCGTGAGCGACACCGAGCTGTCATAGCTGCTGGTCTGCGCCAGAACGCGCGCATAGGCCGCGTTCGACAAGCCGAGGCCGCCGAACTCCTCCGGGATGATCAACCCGAACAGTCCCAGCTCGCGCAGTGACTGGACGAACTCGTCGGGCTGGCGGGCTTCGCGATCCCAGCGGGCAAAATCGGCCTGCTTTCCTTCGAGAAACCGGTCGATGGACTCGACGATCATGCCGAGTACCTCGCGATCGCGCTCGTTGATCGCGGGGTACGGAAACAGGTTCTCTTCCAGGACGTTGCCGAACAGCAACTGTTTGGCGACGCTCTGGTCGGTCAGCAGCGGGGACGCCTTGGCGGCGGTGGGGACGTCAGATGCGGTGGTGCTCATGACCGAAAAGTTAGCACTTCGCGGATGCCGTGGGTAATCGTTGAAATACCACGCGGAAAGCCTGTCACGCGCCATATATCAGCGCGAATCGTTTACCGTAAACCCTTGATCTGAAAGGTTTTATGTCGCGGCGGCAGGTCAGGCGTCCGGCTTGGCCTGCTGCGTCTTGATCCACCCCCGCACGACGTCCTCGAGCACCGCGAGCGGCATCGAGCCGTTCATCAGGATCACTTCGTGGAAGGCGCGCAGGTCGAAGCGGGAGCCCAGGGCTTTCTGCGCCTCGTCACGCATGCGGAGCATCGCCAGCTGACCGACCTTGTACGACGTGGCCTGGCCCGGCCAGACGACGTAGCGCTCGATCTCGCGCGTAACCTCGGCTTCGGTCATGCCGGTCTTGGCAACCATGTATTCGATCGACTGCTCGCGCGACCAGTGTTTGGCGTGCATGCCCGTGTCGACGACGAGGCGCACCGCGCGGAACATCTCCGCTTGCAGCCGGCCGAGGTCGCCGAGTGGATCCGTGTCGTAGAACCCCATGTCAATCTTCGCCACGCGCTCGGCATAGAGCGCCCAGCCTTCGGCAAAGGCGCTGAACGGCAGGACCTTCCGCAGCATCGGCACGCCCTTGATCATCTGCTGCGCGGAAAGCTGGAAGTGATGACCCGGCGCACCCTCGTGGATCATCAGGGTGGGCAGGGTCCACTTCGGGTTGTCGGCCGTGTTCTTCTGGTTGATGTAGAAGCGGCCCGGGCGCGAGCCGTCGAGCGCGGGCGGGTTGTAGTAGCCGCCCGGCGACGAATCCTGCGAATACTCCGGCACGCGCACGATCTCGAGCGGCTGCGGTGGGATGGTCAGGAAGAACTTCGGCGCAGCCGCCATAATCCGGTCGTTGATCTGGTGCAGGTACGCGATCATTTCCGCGCGGCCTGAGTCTGTGTTCGGGAAATTCTGTGCGGGATCGGCGCTGAGCTTCTCGATGCGTTCGGCGAGGGTCGCGCCCTGGATGCCCTGGGCATCGAGAATCGCCACCATTTCCTGCTCGATGCGTTCCACCTCGGACACGCCGAGTTCATGGATCGCGTCCGCAGACAGGTTGGTGGTGGTGCTCGACTGGAGCGCGGCCGCGTAGATGCGGTCGCCTGCGGGGATGCGCCAGATGCCGGCGTCGTGGCTGGACTGCGGACGCATGTCCTCGAACAGCGTGATCATCGCCTGGTAGCCCGGGATCACTTCACTGGCGACGAGCTCCTCGGCACGCTTGACGTAAGCCTGGCGCTCCGCCGCAGTGAGCGACTCGATCTTCTCGAGCTTCGCCGGCAGCGTCGTGACGAGCGGATTCTTCGCGGCGCCAGCGGCGATGAACGCGCGCATGCCGACCAGGGACTGGTCGATCACGAAATCCGGCGGGATCACGCCGGCCGTACGGTCGTCCTCGACCCGCACCTTCGTCTCGCGCAGGACGCGTCCGAATTCGGCGAGGCGCGACAGGTACCGCTCGACGCTACGCTCGTTCTTGATGACGTGGACGTCGGTCAGGAATTGCGGCGTATTCACCGTGACGCCGGAAATCTGGTTGACACGGTAGCCGTTGTGCTCGAACTCGCCCTGGCGGATCAGGTCGTCGAGGAACCACGCCGTGGTCTTCCAGGTAATGATCTCCTGGCCCGAGAGGCCGTCAGGACCGTACTTGTCGAGACCGGCGCGCGCCTTCCGCAGCCGGGCCAGCACTGCGTCCTCGTGTGCCTTGGTCTCGTTGTCGAGCTTGCCGCTGTGGAAGTCGAGCGGCGTGTTGTCGATGAAGCCGAGCTGGGTGAGGAGCTGCGGCGAGTCGAAGGTGAGCTGCAGCGTGACCTTGTTGACGTAGTTGTTCAGGCCGACGGGCATGAACCAGAACCACATCGATGCCACCGCCAGCCCGGCAACGAGCAGGCCACCGATCCATGCCAACACTTTCCCGATTTTCCGCATCGTCATCCCGCGTTCTCCCGGTGGCTGGCCGACATGGCATCACTATACCGAGGCAGCGCCGCGCTCAGCGCGGCTTGCGCAGCAACTGCTCGGCGATCGCCCGGTACGCCGGGAGCGAGGTTGGATCGAGGTTCATGTTGCCGGCCAGCGGGTGTGAAGCGAACCTCGCGATGACCATTTCCGCCTTCGGGTCGATGTAGATCGCCTGTCCGTGTATGCCGCGCGCCATGAAGGCGCCGTGGTCGTCGTGCGAGACCCACCACTGCTTCTTGTAGCTCCAGCCCGGCAAGGTCTTGTAGCCGGCGGGTACGAATGCCTCGCGGCTGCCGCCCCGGCGAATGTCGTCGATGACGGCGACCGGCACGATCTGTTGCCCGTTGTACCTGCCCTGCAGGCGAATCATTTCGCCAAACCGCGCAAGGTCGCGCAGCCGGCAATTGAAGCCTCCGGACGCGACGGCGGCTCCCGACGGGTCCAGCGCGATGAAGGCATCGGATTCGGCGCCGAGCCGGCTCCAGAGGCGTTCCTGCAAGACGACCTCGGGTCGCTTGCCCGTCACGCGAGCGATCAGCCAGCCGAGGACTTCCGTGTTCGGCGAACGGTAGGTGAACGCCTCACCGTGGCTGCCCTTGCGCGCGATCGTCGGCAGGAACTGCATGATCGAAGACGGACCGGTGTAGCCCGCCGGGCGCTGATACACACCCACTGCGCGCGCGAAAGACAGAAACGAATCCGAGCCGCCGACGTAGTTCTCGGAAAAGTCGAGGGCCGTCGTCATGTCGAGGACCTGACCCACCGTGGCGTCGCCGAAGCCACTGGTGGCGAGTTCGGGCAGGTAGCGCGACACCGGCGCCGCTGCGTCGAGCTTGCCTTCGGCCACCAGCATTGCGGCCAGCGTGCCGATGAAAGACTTCGTGACCGAGAAAGCGATGTGCGGCCGTTCAGCCGTGAGCGCCCCAAAGTATCGTTCATAGACGATGCGTCCACGATGCAGCACGACGATGCCATCGGTGTAATTGGTCGCAAGCGAATCTGCCCAGGTGAGCGGCGTCGACCCGCCGAGAGGCGTAAAGGTGACCGCATCGAGGTCATCGCGTTCAGCGCGAACCAGCGGGGCCACGGGTCCCGTTCCCCGTGATATCTCCGCCGATGGCATCACCTCGCGCCAGTGCGAGAAGCTCCAGCGCCACTGCGGAAATCGGTAATGGCTGCCGTCGTCGAACCGGATCTGTTTGTCTGGCGGCGGCGGGTATCCCAGCATCCAGCCGAGCCTGACCGGATCGGTGTCGGCAGCGCTGGCGAAAACCGGCGGTGTGTCAGCCGCCTGGACCGCAGCGACGTGAGTCAGCACGACGAGCATGGCGGCCAGTAGCGCGAAGCCACTGGACGCAGGCCCAGCCTGCCTTGAGCGGGCACGATTGAATGCATTCACGAATTCCCCCTGCCGGTATTCGAATGCCAAGCATACTCGGAGTGCACCTTGACTAACCGAGCCAAAGCCGTATTTTCGTCAGGCCTCGCTGGCTGCAAGGCACCATCGAGCATTTCCACTGCGCATGGACCTTCCCCGGCGCAACTGCCAACGGTGACGCCCATGTCCAAGCACGCAACTCCATTCTTCACACGCACCCTCGTCCACGTCGCCTGCCTCGGAGTCATCCTCAGCATGGGCACCGCCTCCGCCGCCGAACCGCGAGCCCGCGACCTCGGCATTCCGTTTCCGGGCACGCCCGGGCCGCTCAATGCGATCACCGACGTCGCGGGTGTCGAGATCGGTTACACGACGCTCATCGAAGGCGCAGGCCCGCTCAAGGTTGGCAAGGGGCCGGTGCGCACCGGCGTGACCGCCGTACTGCCACGCGGTCGCAAGGACCTGAGCGGAGTCTTCGGCGCCTACGCGGTCGGGAACGGCAACGGCGAAATGACTGGCACGATCTGGATCGAGGAATCCGGCATCGTCGGCACCCCGATCCTGATCACGAACACGCACAGCGTGGGCGTCGTGCGCGATTCGGTGATCGCATGGATGCTGCAGAACGGCGGCACGGAGCAACTGTGGGGCCTGCCCGTGGTGGCCGAAACCTGGGACGGCTACCTCAACGACCTCAACGGGTTCCACGTGCAGCGCGAGCACGTCTTCGCCGCACTGGATGGCGCGCACGGCGGTGCCATTGCCGAGGGCAATGTCGGCGGCGGCACGGGTATGCACACGTTCGAGTTCAAGGGCGGCACGGGCACGTCGTCACGCCGGGTGCGGGTTCACGGCATTGCCGATTACACCGTCGGCGTATTGGTGCAGTCGAATTTCGGCCGCCGTTCGCAGTTGCAGATAGCCGGCATCCCGATCGGCCGCGATTGGCCCGAAGACGCGCCGTTCACCAAGGAGAGCGGTCCCGTCAACGAACTGGGTTCGATCATCGTCGTCGTCGCGACCGATGCGCCGCTGCTGCCGACGCAACTCAAGCGCATTGCACGGCGCGCCGCGATGGGAATCGCGCGCACCGGCGGCACGGCGGGCAACGGCTCGGGTGACATCTTCCTGGCGTTCTCCACGGCGAACTCCGCCGCCGCCACGGCGACGGAAGGACTGCAGCAGGCAGCCTTCGTTCCGAACGATCGGCTCGATGGCCTGTTCGAAGCCACCGTGCTCGCAACGGAAGAAGCCATCGTCAACGCCCTGGTGGCGGCGCGCACGATGACGGGCATCGACGGCAATCGCCTCGTGGCGATCGATCACGCACGATTGCAGGAAATGCTGCAGCGCCACGACCGTCTTGTCACGGACAGGAAGCCGCCACGCAATCCCTGAACCATTCAGACCGCGCATTGCGCTGCGTCAAGTCACGCCGACCCAGCTGGGGTATAATCCGCGACTGCGCGCTGCCCTACGCTGTCGCGTCCGCACTGTCTCCCTACGGACCGACGAGGCGCCCCACGACATGCAAGCTGGCACCCAAGCAAGCCCCTGGAACCGCAAAGCCCTGCTGTGTTCCTTCGAGACTTCCAAGACACAGATCCTGCTGCCAACCATGGTGCTGCTGCTGGACATCGCGTTTTTCAGCGCGGGAACCGCGGTCGTCCTGCTGGCCGACAGCCAGCTGCTGAAACTGCTGGGCACGCTGCTCGTGACGTTTGCGATCGTCCGGCTCTTTCTGGTCGGCCACGATGCCTGCCATGGCAGCTTTTTCTCGAGCGCGCGACTCAATGCCATCTGCGGACGAATCGCGTTCCTGCCGTCGATGACCGCGTACAGCCTGTGGGAGATGGGACACAACACCGCGCACCACGGCTTCAATAACCTCAAGGGCCGGGACCAGGTCTGGGCGCCCTACTCCAAGGCCGAGTTTGATGCGCTGCCCGGTTACCGCCGGGCACTCGAGCGACTGTACCGGTCAGGCCTCGGTTGGGGCGCGTATTACCTGTACGAGATGTGGTGGAAGAAGCTGTTCTTCGCCAGCAAGAAAGAAGTCGGCTCGAGCCGCCGCAAGTACAAGCTCGACAGCCTGCTCGTGACCGTGTTTGCCGCCGCGTGGATCGGCGTCGTTGCATACACCGCAGCCGCGACCGAGCAATCGATTGCGCTGCTCCTCACGTTGGCCGTCATCGTGCCGTTCCTGCTGTGGAACGGCGTGATCGGCTTCGTGGTGTACCTGCACCACACAAACCCGAGCATCGCCTGGTTCCTGAACCGTCAGGAATGGCAGCGCAACCGGGCTTACCTCACGTCCACCGCCTGCGTACGATTCCCGTGGGGCATGGACCGCCTGATGCACAACATCATGGAGCACAACGCGCATCACCTGAACCCGGGCATTCCGATGTTCGCGCTACGGGCAGCGCAGCAGGTGCTGCACGACAAGTTCCCCGAACTCTGCGAGTACCGCATCAGCCGACGCACCTACATGGACGTCGTGCAGCGCTGCAAGTTGTACGACTTCGCCAATCACCAGTGGCTGGACTTCGACGGCAAGGTGACCGCGCGCGTCACGCTGGCGAACGCGGCCGCCTGAGGCCGCTTCCGACCGGGCCACAGAGCACCGGTCGTCATTACAAGAAGGGATCCCCATGCTCAATGCACACACGGTCCAGGGCAGGCATGGAGACGTCTTCACGTACCTGCACGGCGAGCTGAACGCAGCCGCCACTCACTGCCACATGCCGTGCGATGCGGGTCCCGACAGCCTCGTCTTCGTCAGCGATCAGGCGCAACTCACGACTGCGCGCGAACGCGGGGCCGCCATCCTCGTCGTGCAGTGCGACATCGCCAACCAGCTCGCCGCAACGGAAACCGCCTTTGGCTGCTGCTTTTCGGTCAGGACCGTGCCGATGGGAATGGCGGTGCTGCTCAAGTATTTCGACCGCAAGCGGGAACGCTTCACCCA